>Ga0302157_10000667_pt1 | contig 44072 bp, 40 predicted proteins | sample I_Bog_N3_3_FD_193502 | JGI IMG/M metagenome (GOLD analysis project Ga0302157, IMG submission 193502) | Peat permafrost microbial communities from Stordalen Mire near Abisko, Sweden - I_Bog_N3_3 | ecosystem: Environmental > Terrestrial > Soil > Wetlands > Peat | place: Sweden: Abisko, Stordalen...
CAGAGCTTTTCGTAATTCGTAATTCGCAACGGTGGCGCGAACCTCGGCCCAGATCTTCACTATATATGGTAGCTAACTGACACATCTACATAAGCGTCCGTACTACCTTAGCACCGACATGCTGAGCGGCGTTCGAGACGTACGAACGTCGCTTGACCGGGCAAAATAGGAAATCCGGCGGATCAATTCGCGAAAGTGCTTTCTTGACGCTCGCATGAATCGGCCGAAGCATGCCGCGAGGCTCCTGGATCATGCGCACCTTAATCTTACCGTTGCGCTCAATTTGTTTCTGGCGCTGGCTAAAAGGGCGCTCCGTCGCGAGAACTTCGTTCAAGCTGGCCCGTGTCAGGCCGAAAAGCGCGGCAAGCTTGGCACGGGATTGCAAATCATACAGCCGCGATTGGTCAAGTGGGTGCCGCTTCAGGGCGCTATCCGGCATCTCGACCTGAACGGGCAGCGATGAAGTCAAGCAACTTCAGAACCTTTCCTGATACCCCCGTTCTTAGTCGACTGGCGGTTGGCCCATCTTCGATGTGTTCTGCAAAGAAAAGGATCGAGGACATAGGAATGCGGAATTCGTCAGAATACCGTTTGATCAACTGCAGAGTTGGTTCTTTCTTCCCATTTTCAATTTCCGAAAGATAAGACGGTGCCATCTGCAATCGGACGGCCATATCTTTCTGCGAAACGTCGTAGAAAATGCGGATTAGCCGTAGCGCTTCATTCAACATTCTCTCCCCCTCGGGAATAGAGTGCGGGAGTTGGAAGACTGGGCCTTGACCATCAGTTCGTCAGGAAGACCCGCATCAGCTCAAATCCAAGCCGCGCCAATGCGAAAACTACCCTCAGTACTAGCGGGTTGCAGAGCCAATTAAGCCGGCCCTCTTTACGCGCACTCCGCTTTGGTCCCCGTCGCCTATCAGCCACTGGCTTATGGCTTGTGTCCATAAACTTGCTCTCCACCACGCCAGCAGCAGGATTGCTGTGGCGCCCGCCTGACGGAGACGCAGGGGTGACAACGGTTTAAGCCCAGAGTTCCTATGGGCGCGGCGTTCCGCTCTCGCCGCGCCCTCGCCCGCGCCCCGAGCTCCGGGATGCTGACGATGGGGAGAAGTCCTTTCGGCCTTCCACGGGCCGGATTAAGGCCCTGTTCATGGCAGATCGTCCCTTCAGTTGACTGACGAAGGCAGTGAAGCAGATCGCGCGGCAGTTTGGCAAGGGCCAAATTCGCTCACAGCGAAGATATTTCGCTGGTCACGTGAGCGGGTCAGCTTGGAATCCGACCCGTAGTGGGTCCACATGGTGGCGTGCCGTCGCCGCCTGAGGCTGCTATCCGATGTTCGCCGCAATGGCCCGGAACCCCCCACCCCAAAGAATGGGTTCCAAGGGGCCACCGCCCCTTGGCGGGTCCAGGGCAGCGCCCTGGCCTTCCTTCCCTTACGCCGCGCACCCCGCCTCCCGCAGCACGCCCTCCACCGCCTCCGCCGCCACGTCCCCCCGCGTGAATGCCTGTCCGATGCCGCGCGTCAGCACGAACATCAGGTTGCCGTCGCGCATTTTCTTGTCGCGGCGCATGTGGGCGATCAGCCGCCCGGCCGACAGGCGACGGTTCAGCTGCGCCAGTTCCGCCGGCAGCCCCACCGCCGCCAGATGGGCGATCACCCGGTCGGCGTCGGTCGGTGGGCACAGCCCGAGGGCGGCGGAAAGGCGGAACGCCAGACCCATGCCCAGCGCCACCGCCTCGCCGTGCAGGATGGTGCCGTAGCCGAGTTCGGCTTCCAGCGCGTGGCCGAAGGTGTGGCCCAGGTTCAGCAGGGCGCGGCCGTCGCTGGGCTTTTCCTCGCGTTCGTCGTCGCCGACCACCTGGGCCTTGAAGGCGCAGGCGCGCAGCACCGCCTCGGCTTGTGCCTCGCGGTCGCCGGCGATCACCGCGGCGCCGTTGGCCTCGCACCAGCCGAAGAACGCCGCGTCGCCGATCAGCCCGGCCTTGGCCACCTCGGCGTAGCCGGCACGCAGTTCGCGCGGGGGCAGGGTGGCCAGGGTGGCGGTGTCGGCCAGCACCATGCGCGGCTGGTGGAAGGCGCCCAGCAGGTTTTTGCCGTGGCTGGTGTTGATGCCGGTCTTGCCGCCCACCGAGGAATCCACCTGCGACAGCAGCGTGGTCGGCACCTGCACGAAGGGCAGGCCGCGCAGCGTGGTGGCGGCGGCGAATCCGGCCAGATCGCCCACCACCCCGCCGCCGAGCGCGATCACGGTGGTGCGCCGCTCCATGCCGCCGGCGAGCAACTGGTCCACCACCTCGCCATAGGTGGCGAGGTTTTTCGACGTCTCGCCGGGGGCGACGGTGATGGTGCGGGTTTCGCAGGCGGTGGCATCCAGGCCGCGCAGCAAGGCGGGCAGATGCAGCGGTCCGACATTGGCGTCGGTGACGATAACGGCGCGCTTCTGCGGCAGCACCGGCGCCAGCAACGCCCCGGCCCGCGCCAGCAGACCCTCGCCCACCACCACGTCATAGGCCCCGGTGGACAATGCCAGCGAAAGGCGCCGGGGCGGGCGGAAGGCCAGCAGGGCCTCGGCGACGTGCTCGGTGGTGATGTCCGGGCTGTCGTCGCCGCATTCCACCGCGATATCGGCCTCGGCATAGACGGGGTGGCGAATGGCCATCAAGCCGCGCAGCACCTCCTCGGGGTTCTGCTGGTTCAGCAGCGGCCGGTGCAGCCGCCCGGCCACCCGGTGCAGCAGCACCGGCAGGCGGCAGCGCAGCCAGATGCTCACCGCCTCGCGGCGGACGGTGGCGCGGGTTTCGGCGTCCATGAAGGCGCCGCCGCCGCTCGCCAGCACCAGCGGGTCGCCGGCCAGCAGGCGGCGGATCACCCGCCGCTCGCCCTCGCGGAACTCGCGCTCGCCGAAGCGCTCGAACAGTTCGGCGATGGTGCGGCCGGCCGCCAGCTCGATTTCGGCATCGGCGTCGCGGAAGGGCAGCCCGAGTCGCGCCGCCAGCCGCCGGCCGATCGAGGTTTTGCCGGCGCCCATCAGCCCGACCAGCACGATGCTGCGGCCGGCCATCCAGGCCGGCAGCGGGCAAATGTCCTTCAGATCCACCGATTCGGGCAGCGGGATGTTGCTTGTCATGGGCGCGGAGGTTAGCACAGCGCCGGCCGGGGCACAGCGCCGGCACCACCCGGATCGGAGTCCATGCGCAGCGTTTTCCTGCTTGTCGTGCTGATCGGTGTCGTTGTGCTGGGGTCGGGGGTGCTGATCCTCGGCGCCTTCCCGCCGGACGCCCACCCGAAACAGATCCAGAAGGTGCTGCCCAACGACCGGTTCGCCCCGCATAGCGGATAGGCCGGGGGGGTGGACCGCCACCTCGAGGCGTTCCTGGAGATGCTGGTGGCCGAGCGCAACGCCGCCGCCAACACGCGGGCGGCCTATCGCGCCGATCTGCGGGATTTCGCCGCCTTCGCCATCAGCCGGGGCGAGTCGCTGGCCGGGGCGGGGGCGGCGACGCTGCGCGCCTATCTGGCGGCGCTGTCGGCGGCCGGGCTGTCGGCCCGCACGGCGGCGCGGCGGCTGTCGGCGCTGCGCCGGTTTTTCCTGTTCTTGCTGCGCGAGGGGGTGCGCGCCGACGACCCCACCGACCTGCTCGACGCGCCGAAACTGCCGCGCGGCCTGCCGAAATACCTGTCGGAGCCGGAGGTTGATGCCCTGCTGGCCGCGGCGGCGGCGCGTCCGCCGGGTCAGGCCGAGCCCATGGTGGCGGCGCTGGAGATTCTGTATGCCACCGGCCTGCGGGTGTCGGAACTGCTGTCACTGAAGGTCACGGCGCTGCCCCGCGACGGGGTGGTGCTGATCGTGCGCGGCAAGGGCGGCAAGGAACGGCTGGTGCCGCTGTCCGACAGCGCCCGCGACGCGGCGGCGGCGCAGGCAAGCGGGCGGGCCAAGGGCTGGCTGTTCCCCGGCCGCGACCCGCGCCGGGCGCTGACCCGGCAGGGCTTCGGCCAGGCGCTGAAACTGGTGGCGCTGGATGCCGGCATCGACCCCGCCCGGGTATCGCCGCACGTGCTGCGCCACTCCTTCGCCAGCCACATGCTGGCCCGCGGCGCCGATCTGCGCAGCCTGCAATTGCTGCTCGGCCACGCCGACATCGGCACCACCCAGATCTACACCCATGTGCTGGCCGAACGGCTGCAACGCCTGGTGGAGATGCATCACCCGCTGGCCATCGCCCGCCCGGCTAAGTGACGGGAAAGCCAGGGCGCTGCCCGGCCCTGGCCGCCACCAGCACGCAGGCCGGGGTTACTTCGGCCCCTCCACCTTGTGGGTATAACCGAACAGGTTGTATTTCGGGCTGTGCAGCACGACGAGATGGATGATGACCGCGGTGGCGAGCACCGCGAACCAGATCGGCACCAGCCAGTGGGCCGGGTTGATGACGAGCCAGATCTTCCAGTCGTCTTCAGGATTTGCCATTGTCGTTTCCTTCCAGGTTAGAACCAGGGCCGCCAGATGAACACCAGCAGGTGCGCGGCCGCGGCAATGGCGACGAACGCGCCAAAGGTGGTCTTGAACTGGTTGTGGAATTCCCTGGCCTCTTCTTCGGTGAGGCCCGACAGGGTGGTCGCCATTTATCTGCCCTCCAGGATTGGCTCTTCGGCCATTGCCGCGCAGGTCCCGCACGGTGGGATTGGGCCGGACCGGACGGTCGCGGCCCCGTCATTCTTCGTCATTGCCGGGCGATACCAAGTTATATTGGCAACTCGCCCCGAGTGGCACCCATGTTACACGGGCCGTTGCCACAATCGCGCCACTTGAATTTAGCCCGCATGGCAGGCATGTCCACAAAAACCAGAATTTAACATTATCACGAGGGCGCGAGAGCGGTGCGCGCCGGGAAACAATGCTTCGCCGCATGTCCAGAATATACCGACTGCGTCCGTTCTGCCGCGGGCACGGCGCCGGCCGCCCGATTGCCGGCCGGGTGGGGGCTGACCGGCCTCGCTGCCGGTGCTAGAGGGACGCCCCATGCGCTATTTCCTCGACTTCGAAAAACCCATCGCCGAACTCGAAACCAAGATCGACGAGCTGCGGACCATGTCCGAGGCCGGCGGCCTGAACATAGCCGACGAGGTCAGCAAGCTGACCGAGAAGGCCGACCGCCAGCTTCGCGCCACCTACGCGAAGCTGACGGCGTGGCAGAAAACCCTGGTGGCGCGCCACCCGGAGCGGCCCAAGGCCAAGGATTTCATCCAGGCCCTGATCACCGACTGGACCCCGCTGGCCGGTGACCGCGCCTTCGCCGACGACGCCGCGGTGCTGAGCGGCCTGGGCCGGTTCCGGGGCCGCTCGGTGATGGTGCTGGGCACCGAAAAAGGCACCGACACCGAAAGCCGGGTTGCCCATAATTTCGGCATGGCCCGGCCCGAGGGCTACCGCAAGGCCCGTCGCCTGATGGAACTCGCCGGCCGCTTCGGCCTGCCGGTGCTGACCTTCGTGGACACTTCCGGCGCCTTCCCCGGCATCGACGCCGAGGCGCGCGGCCAGGCCGAGGCGATCGCCCGCTCGATCGAAGCCTGCCTGGAGCTGCCGGTGCCGATGGTGGCCACCATCATCGGCGAGGGCGGCTCGGGCGGCGCCCTCGGGATCGCCGCCGGCGACGTGGTGCTGATGATGGAGCACGCCATCTATTCGGTGATCTCGCCGGAGGGCTGCGCCGCCATCCTGTGGAAGGACAGCGCCCAGGCCCCGATCGCCGCCGAGGCGCTGAAGCTGACCGCCGAAGACCTCAAGCGCCTCAAGCTGATCGACACGGTGGTGCCCGAACCCCTCGGCGGCGCGCACCGCGACCACGCGGCGGCGATCGCGGCGGTGGGCGATGCGGTGCAGGCGGCGCTGGCGCCGCTGGTGCTGCTCGACCCCGGGGTGCTGCGAACGCGAAGGTGGGAGAAATACACGGAGATGGGGCGCGAGACGATTGTCTGACCGGGCGGGCGCCATGGCGTCGTTCGCCGGCGTGCCCGCCACGGTGCCTTCCTCGCGCACGCTGTTCCTGGCCGTATTCCCCTCGGTCATGCTGCCGATGTTCCTGGCGGCGATCGACCAGACCATCGTCGCCACCGCCCTGCCGGCGATTGCCGCCGAGCTGGGCCAGGTCGAGCGGGTTTCCTGGGTGGTGGTGTCCTACCTGATGGCCGCGACCATCGCCGCGCCGGTCTATGGCCGGCTCGGCGACCTGCTGGGCCGGCGGCGGCTGCTGTCGGTGGCGATCGTCCTGTTCGTTGCCGCGTCGGTGCTGTGCGCCATGGCGCCGACCATGCCGCTGCTGGTCGCCGCCCGGGTGCTGCAGGGCCTGGGCGGCGGCGGGCTGATGACGCTGTCGCAGGCGCTGGTGGGCGAGGCGGTGCCGCCGCGCGAGCGCGGGCGGTTCCAGGGTTATCTGGCCTCGGTGTTCGTGTGCTCCTCCACCTTCGGGCCGGTGGCGGGGGGCTGGCTGACCCAGCATTTCGGCTGGACCTCGGTGTTTCTGGTCAACCTGCCGCTGGGGCTGGTGGCGCTGCTGCTGGCGCTGCGGCTGCCGCGGCACCCGCCCGCCGGCGGCCTGCGCGGGCGGCTGCGTTTCGATTTCCTCGGCCTGGGTCTGTTCGCCGGCTTCATCGCGCCCGCTTTGCTGGCGCTGGAGCAGGCGCGGCGGCTCGACCCCGCCACCCTGCCGATGGCGGCGGTGCTGGGCGCGGTGGCGGTGGCGTCCCTGTTGCTGCTGCTGCGCCAGGAGCGACGGGTGCGCATGCCGCTGCTGCCGGTCAAGCTGCTGGCCCAGCCCGCCATCTGGCGCACCGACGCGATGGCGGCCTGTGTCGGGGCGCAACTGGTATCCCTCATAACATTCCTGCCGATTTATCTTCAGGTCGCCCGTGGCGCCGGGCCGGGGCAGGTGGGGGTGCTGCTGCTGCCGCTGACCATGCTGATCGCGGTGGGTTCGATGTTCACCGGCTCGATGATCGCCCGCACCGGCCGTGGCGCCATTTTTCCCTCCATTGGCCTGCCGGTGGTGGCGGTGCTGATCACCGTGCTGGCGCTGCTGGCGCCGGACATGGGGATGCACCAGCTGCCGTTCCTGTTCGCCGGCATCGCCATGTTCACCGGCAGCGCGATGCCGGTGGTGCAGACCACGGTGCAGTTCGTCGCCGGCCCGCGGCAGTTGGGCGCTGCGGCGGCCTCGGTGCAGTTTTCCCGCTCGATCGGGGCGGCGGTCGGCACGGCGCTGGTGGGCGCGGTGCTGTTCGCCACCCTGGCCGCCACCGACCCGGCCGCCGCCAGCCTGTTCGGCGCCATCGTCGAGACCGGCCCGCGCGCGCTGGCCGGGCTGCCGGCGGAGCGGGTCGCGGTGGTGCAGGCCGAGATTGCCCATGCCTTCCGCGCCGCCTTCCTGGTGATCGCCAGCTTCGCCGCCATCGGCGGTGTGCTGGCCTGGACCATCCCGGCGCGGCGGATCGGCTAGCGCGGCGGGCGCGTGGGCGGGTAGAGTCCGCGCCATGGCGGCCTGGACCACTTTGACCGAGCGCAAGCAGGCCCGCCTGGCGACGCTTCGCCAGGCGGTGGCGGAACTGCGCGCCGTGCTGTCCGCCTATCGGGGCGGCTGAGCCGCGCGCGCCTGGGGGGTGAACAGGTTGGCGAAGCCGGTCTCGGCCACCTGGAACCACATGCCTTCCTCGCCGCGGAACGGCTTCCAGGACTCGGCGATCTTCCTGAACGCCGGGTTCTTGGCCGCCAGATCGTTGACCACGGCGAGGCTGGCGCGGCCGGCCGCCTGCAGCACGTCGGGCGGAAACGGCCGCAGCACGGTGCCGCCGGCAACCAGGCGGCGCAGCGCGGCCGGGTTCTCGGCGTCATATTTGGCCTGCATCCAGGACCCCGCGTCGTAGCAGGCGGTTTCCAGCGCCGCCTTGTAGATCGCCGGCAGGTCGCGCCACTTGTCGAGGTTGACGATCGCCCACAGGGTTTCGTTGCCGGCCCACCAGCCCGGGTAATGGTAGATTCTGGCGAATTTGTTGAGGCCGAGCTTCTCGTCATCATACGGGCCGGTCCAGGCGGCGGCGTCGACGCCGCGCTTTTCCAGCGCCGTGGCGATGTCGCCGCCGGCGAGCAGTTGCGGTGCCGCGCCCATCCGGGCGAGAACATCGCCGGCCAGCCCGGCGACGCGGATTTTGAGCCCCTTGAGATCGTCCGGCGCGCGGATTTCCTTGCGGTACCAGCCGCCCATCTGGGCACCGGTGTTGCCGGCCGGAATGCCCAGGCAGCCGGCGTCCTTCAGCACGTCGTTGATCAGTTCCAGGCCGTTGCCATGGCGCAGCCAGGCCATCTGCTGGCGGCTGGTGAGGCCGAACGGCAAGGCGGAGGCGAAGGCGAGGGCCGGATTCCGGCCGGTATAATAGTTCGGGGCGGTGTGGCCGATCTCCACCGTGCCGGCCTGCACCGCGTCCAGCACCGCCAGCGGCGGCGCCAGTTCGCCGGGGGCGAAGGGGCGGATCTGAAATTTGTTGTCGGTCAGCGCCGCCACCCGCGCGCACAGATACTCGATGCCGCCGTTCAGCGTCCCCAGCGCCCTGGGGAAGCTGGAGGCCAGTTGCCACTGGACCTCCGGGGGGGTCTGCGCGATAGCGGGCCTGGGCAGGGCAGCGGCGAGGGCGGCCCCGCCCAGGGCGGCCGAGGTGACGAAGCGGCGACGTTGCATGGCTGGCGGCCTACATGGTCCGTCCGTGGCAGTGCTTGAACTTCTTGCCGCTGCCGCAGGGGCAGGGGGCGTTGCGCGGGCTGTTGCGCCAGGTGGCGGGGTTGTTCGCGTCCACCGCCATGCCGCGGCCGGGCCGCGTGCTCAGCCGCGCCAGCCCGCCATCGGCCAGCTCAAGCTCCGGCTCGCCGCCGGCCAGCGCCAGCGCCGGCTCGGGATGAAGTTCCAGCAGGCCGCGCGGCGGCGGCGGTTCGCTCGGCACCTCGCCGCCCAGCTCCACCCGGGCCAGCATGGAGGTCACCCGCTCCTTCAGTTCGTCGAGCATGCCGTTGAACAGGGCGAACGCCTCGGTCTTGTATTCGTTCAGCGGGTCGCGCTGGCCGTAGGCGCGCAGGCCGATGCCCTGGCGCATATGGTCGAGCGCCAGCAGGTGCTCCTTCCACACCGCGTCCAGCATTTGCAGCAGCAGGCTTTTTTCGACGAAGCGCAGCATCTCGGGACCGAAATTCGCCGCTTTGGCCGCCGCCGCCGCGTCGGCGGCCTGCTCGATGCGTTCGCGGATGTGGCTTTCGTCGATACCTTCCTCGCGCGCCCACGCCTCGATGGGCAGATCGAGGTTCAGCAGGCGGCGCACATCCTCGGCCAGCTCCGCTGATTCCCACTGCTCGGCATACGCCTTCAGCGGGATGCGGGCGACGACGATCTGACCGATGACGTCGTTGCGCATATCGGCGATGGTTTCCGACACGTCCGAGGCTTTCATGAACTCGCGGCGCTGGGCATAGACCTCGCGGCGCTGGTCGTTCATCACATCGTCATATTTCAGCACGTTCTTGCGGGTGTCGAAGTTGCGCGCCTCGACTTTCTTCTGTGCCTTTTCCAGCGCCTTGTTGATCCACGGATGGACGATCGCCTCGCCGGGCTTCAGGCCGAGCCGGGTGAGCATGCCGCTCATCCGGTCGGAGCCGAAGATGCGCATCAAGTCGTCGTCCAGCGACAGGAAGAAGCGCGACGCGCCGGGGTCGCCCTGCCGGCCCGACCGGCCGCGCAGCTGGTTGTCGATGCGCCGGCTTTCATGCCGCTCGGTGCCGATCACATACAGGCCGCCGGCCCGCTTGACCGCCTCGTAGCCGCGCGCCACCTCCTCGCGGATCGCCGCCTCGCGGGCGGCGCGCTCGGCCGGGTCGGCGATGCCGGCGGCCTCAATCTTCAGCCGCATCTCGACATTGCCGCCCAGCTTGATGTCGGTGCCGCGGCCGGCCATGTTGGTGGCGATCGTCACCGCTCCCGGCGCGCCGGCCTGCGAGATGATCAGCGCCTCCTGCTCGTGGTAGCGCGCGTTCAGCACCTGGTGGGGGACCTCCTTGCGCTTCAGGATGTCCGAGAGGTGTTCGCTTTTCTCGATGCTGACGGTGCCCACCAGCACCGGCTGACGGCGCGCCCGCGCCTCCTCGATCAGGTTGGCCAGCGCCTCGTTCTTCTCGTCGGCGCTGCGGTACACCTCGTCGTCCTGGTCGTCGCGGATGCAGGGGACGTTGGTGGGGATTTCCAGCACCTCGAGGCGGTAGATTTCCATGAACTCGTCGGCTTCGGTCAGGGCGGTGCCGGTCATGCCGGCCAGCTTGGGATACAGCCGGAAGTAGTTCTGGAAGGTGATCGAGGCCAGCGTCTGGTTCTCGGGCTGGACGGTGACGCCCTCCTTGGCCTCCAGCGCCTGGTGCAGCCCCTCGGAGTAGCGGCGGCCTTCCATCATGCGGCCGGTGAACTCGTCGATCAGCACCACCTTGTCCTGGCGCACGATGTAGTCCACGTCGCGGGCGAACAGCGCGTGCGCGCGCAGCGACTGCTGAACGTGGTGCACCACCGAGACGTTGAACACGTCGTACAGGTTGCCTTCGGTGATGATGCCGGCCTCGCGCAGCATCTCCTCGATGGTTTCCGAGCCGTCCTCGGTCAGCGTCGCGGTGCGGAATTTCTCGTCTTTTTCGAAGGTCGTGTCGTCCTTCACCAACTCGCGGACGACGGCGTTGACGGTGCGGTACAGGTCCGACGAGTCCTCGGCCGGGCCGGAGATGATCAGCGGCGTGCGCGCCTCGTCGATGAGGATGGAGTCGACCTCATCGACGATGGCGTAGACGAAGTCGCGCTGGACCATGTCCTCCAGCCGGTACTTCATGTTGTCGCGCAGGTAGTCGAAGCCGAACTCGTTGTTGGTGCCGTAGGTGATGTCGGCCGCGTACTGGGCGCGCCGCTCGGCGTCGTCCAGCCCGTGCACGATCACCCCCACGGTCATGCCGAGGAAGGTGTATATCTGGCCCATCCAATCGGCGTCGCGGCGGGCCAGGTAGTCGTTGACGGTGACGACATGGGCGCCGCCGCCGCTCAGCGCGTTCAGGTAGATGGCCAGGGTGGCGACCAGCGTCTTGCCCTCGCCGGTCTTCATCTCGGCGATCTTGCCCTCGTGCAGCACCATGCCGCCGATCAGCTGCACGTCGAAATGGCGCATGCCGAGGGTGCGTTTGGAGGCTTCCCGCACCACCGCGAAGGCTTCCGGCAGCAACTCGTCAAGCGTCGCGCCGCGGGCGATGCGGGCGCGGAACTCCGCGGTCTTGCCGCGCAGCGCCTCGTCCGGCAGCGCCGCCAGGGCCGGCTCCAGGGCGTTGATTTCCGGCACCCGTCGCTGATAGGCCTTGAGCAGGCGGTCGTTCGACGTGCCGAAGACGGCGCGGGTAATGCGGGTGAACATGGCAAGGTTTCCGGGGCGGACACAGCCAAACCAGCCCAGCGGCGCCTCCGATCCGCCACCAGGCCGCCAAGCTGCCCCATCCTCTCTCCGACTGTTGGGCAGGGCTGTCAGATAGGACCCCCGGGGGGCGCGGTCAACGATCGCGGCTGGGGCGGGCGGCGGCATGCCGCCGGTTGTTCCCGCCGGACGCTTCGGTCATAACGCGCGCTCATTGTTGGAAGGGATTCCGTCATGCGGCATTTCGCCCGGACCGCTCCGCTCGCCGCCCTGGCGGTTCTCTGCTGGCTGGCGGTGCCCGCCGCCGCCCAGACGCCCCCGGCCGGCGCCGATCCGGTGGTGGCCCGCGTCGATGGCGCCGAAATCCACGCCAGCGATGTGCAGGACGCCATGCAGGGCCTGCCCGGCGATTACCGCAACATGCCGCCGCAGGCGCTCTATCCGGCGCTGCTGGAGCAGCTGATCGACCGCAAGGCGGTCGGCGTGCTGGCCCGCAAGCAGGGGCTGGAACGCGACCCGGAGGTGCAGCACGACATGGCCCGGGCGCAGGAGGAGGCGCTGCAATCGGCGCTGTTCCACCGCGAAATCGGCCCGCTGGTTTCCGACGCCGCGGTGCGCGCCCGCTACGACCACGATATCGCCGGCAAGCCGGGCGAACCCGAGGTGCATGCCCGCCATATCCTGGTCGCCAATGAGGCCGACGCCACCGCCATCATCGCCGAGATCAAGAAGGGCGGCGACTTCGCCGCCATCGCCAAGGCGCGCAGCTCCGATCCCGGCGGCGCGCAGGGCGGCGATCTCGGCTGGTTCAAGAAGGGCGACATGCTGCCGGAGTTTTCCGAGGTCGCCTTCGCGCTCAAGCCCGGCGAGATCGCCCCCAAGCCGGTGCAGACCCGCTATGGCTGGCACGTCATCAAGGTGGAGGAACGCCGCATCGCCCCGCCGCCCAGCTTCGAGCAGGCGCGCGAGGAACTGCGCAACCAGATGATCCAGGAAAGCGTGCAGAAGCTGGTGGCCACCGCCCGCGCCGGGGTGAAGGTGGAGAAGTTCAACCCGGACGGCTCGCCGGTGCGCGCCACCGACGCCGCCGAACCGCCGGCTGTCACGAAGAAATAAAGATTCTGCCTCGAGGACGCGCCGCCATGGCCGCACCCGTCTCACCGCTCGCCGTCGATCTGCCCGCGCTGGCGCCCCTGGCGGGGGTGCGGCTGGGCGCCGCCGCGGCGGGCATCCGCTACCAGGGACGCACCGACCTGGTGCTGGTGGAACTGGCGCCGGGCACCACCGCGGCCGGGGTGTTCACCCGCAGCAAGTGCCCGGGGGTGCCGGTGGACTGGTGCCGCGCCGCGCTGAAGGGCGGCCGGGCGCGCGCTTTGGTGGTGAATGCCGGCAACGCCAACGTGTTTACCGGCCGCGCCGGCGCCGAGGCGGCGAAGCTGTCCGCCGAGGCGGCGGCGGAACTGGTTGGCTGCAAGCCGCGCGAGGTCATGCTGGCCAGCACCGGGGTGATCGGCGAGGTGCTGCCGCACGCCCGCCTGACCGCCGCTCTGCCGGCGCTGCACCGCGCCCTGAGCGACGACGCCTGGGAGGCGGCGGCGCGCGGCATCATGACCACCGACACCTTCCCCAAGGCGGCCCGCCGCACCGCCCGCATCGGCGGGGTGGACGTGACCCTGCAGGGCATCGCCAAGGGCAGCGGCATGATCGCGCCCGACATGGCGACCATGCTGTGCTTCGTGTTCACCGACGCCAAGCTGCCGGCCACGGCGCTGGCCGGGGCGCTGCGCAAGGGCACCGACTCCAGCTTCAACCGCACCACGGTGGATTCCGACACCTCCACCTCCGACACCGTGCTGCTGTTCGCCACCGGCCAGACCAGGCATCCCCGGGTGCCGGCCGAGGGCGGCAAGCTGCTGCGCGAGTTCCGCGCCGCCCTGGCCGACCTGCTGCTCGACCTGGCGTTGCAGGTGATCCGCGATGGCGAGGGGGCGCGGAAGCTGGTGCGCATCGACGTCTCCGGGGCGGTTTCCGGCGGCTCGGCCAAGCGGGTGGCGATGTCGATCGCCAATTCGCCGCTGGTGAAGACCGCGATCGCCGGCGAGGACGCCAACTGGGGCCGCATCGTCATGGCGGTGGGCAAGGCCGGCGAACCGGCCGACCGCGACCGGCTGAGCATCGCGGTGGGCGGCGTGTGGATGGCGCGCGAGGGCGGCGTGGTGCCGGGCTACGACGAGGCCCCGGTGGTGGCGCACATGAAGGGGCACGAGGTGAATATCGAGGTCGATCTCGGCCTCGGGCGCGGCCGGGCGACCGTGTGGACCTGCGACCTGACGCACGGCTACATCGACATCAACGGCAGCTACCGGAGCTGAACCGGGTCGATTCGGGGACACTCCCGAACGCCCCTTGCGGCGGGCTGCCGCTTGCTGCACTCCCTGCCGCATGCCCGCCCGCAAAGCCCAGTCCGCGCCCAGGCGCCCCGCGCCACCCGCCCAAGCCCTGCCCGGCTTCGCCAGGCTGGCCACCGAGCGGCTCTGCCTGCGTCCGTACCGGCCAGAGGACGCGACCGAGCTGCACCGGCTGATCAATGACTGGGAGGTGACGCGCAACCTCGCCGCGGTGCCGTTCCCCTATTCCCGCGCCCTGGCCGACGACTGGATAAAATCGGCCGGCGAGCAGCTGCGGGACGGCAGCGCCTACCATCTGGTGATCTCCGGCACCGAGGGGGAGCAGGAGACCGTGGTCGGCGGCATCGGCCTGCGCATCGACGCCGCCGCCCGCACCGGGCGGCTGGGCTACTGGGTCGGCCGGCGCTTCTGGGGCCACGGCGTGGCCAGCGAGGCGGCGGCGCGGCTGGCCCGCTGGGCGCTCGCCAATCTCGATCTGGTGCGGCTGGAGGCGACCGTCGCCGCCGACAATCCCGCCTCGATCGCGGTGCTGCGCCGGATCGGCTTCCGCCATGTGGGGGAGGCGACCGAGACCTTCGTGGCCCGCGGCGGGGCGCAGGACGTGCTGCGCTTCGAGGCGACCCGTGACGACCTGTTCGGCCGCCCGGAAGCCGAGCCGGCGGCGGACGGGTCCAGGCCGCTGCTGCTGGTGGCGGCCTGCGCGCTGATCGACGTGGACGGGCGGGTGCTGCTGGCACGGCGGCCGGAAGGCAAGAAGATGGCGGGGCTGTGGGAGTTCCCGGGCGGCAAGATGCAGCCCGGCGAGACCCCCGAGGCGGCGCTGATCCGCGAACTGGCCGAGGAACTGGGCATCGACGTCGCCGCCACCTGTCTGGCGCCGTTCGCCTTCGCCTCGCACGCCTATGAGACGTTCCACCTGCTCATGCCGCTGTATCTGTGCCGCCGCTGGACCGGACGGCCGGAGCCGCTGGAGGGCCAGACGCTCGCCTGGGTGCGCCCGGAGAAGCTGGGTGAATACCAGATGCCGGAGGCCGACCGTCCACTGGTGCCGTTGCTGCGCGACTTCCTGTAGGCCGCGTCCCGGTTTCGCCTTGCTGCCGGCTCAGCGATTACGGCTCACCGGCCCTTCCAGCCGTACGCTGGCGAGGTAGGAGCCGGCGCTGACCACGTACGGCGGAAACGCGGCCAGGATCTGCTCACAGGACGGACCCCGGGCCAGCGCGGCCGGCGTGGGAGGCGGTCCCCAGCTGACGATAATGCACCATTCCGCCGCCCGCGTCGGGTCCGGCTGGCGGTCGGCGGCCTGTGGCCAGGCGGCCGGATCGGCATACATGCGCGCCAGATCCAGCTGCGCGTCGGGATCGTCCGCCTCGGCCAACGCCGCGGTATGGGCGAAACTGTCGTCCGGGTGGTGCGCCAGCGACGCGCAGCCCGCCAGCACGGCCAGGGCGGCGAGCGAAAACAAGGCCAGAGGGCTTTGCCCCCTGGACCCCCACCAGGGGTCAGAGGACCCCTGGACCCCACTTCTTGAAGGGGTGTTGAGAGTGGGGGTTGGGCGATGCCTCAACATTTCCTGACCCCCGCTCTCAACACCCTCAAAAAAGTATCGGGTTCCAAGGGCCTCCCGGCCCTTGGCGGGGTCCAGGGGCAGCGCCCCTGGCCTTGCTTCACCCGATCGCCCAAAGGCCCCGCGGTCACCGGCCGACCGGGACGATGCCGCGCAGGTCGTAGTTGGTATCGCGTGCCAGCGGGTTGCGCAGATAGGATTCATCATACACCGCGATCATCTTCGCCCCGGCGCGCATGAAATCAAGGGCGCAATTGGCGATGGCCTCGTCGGAGATCGACACGTCCCGGAACTGGTTGCCGAACAGCAGGGTCGCTTCCCAGGACTTGGCAAGATTGCCTTTGCGGCTGACCTTGACGATCATGCCGAAGCGCCCGCCATCCGAGCGGGAAATGGCGCTGCCGACATCCTGCTTGCCGCAGGCGGGCGGGTTGAGCGAGGGATCGACCGGCGTGATGTCGAGCACCCGGTAATCGGTGTCGCCGCCCCAGTTGTTCAGTTGCAGCAGGACCTGCCGGTAATGCACCACGACCGGAATGCCCAGCCAGTTCGAGCAGGCGGCATTCTGGCAGTTCTGCCGGTAGGTGTCCGCGTCGGAGGAAAACAGCCAGGGATTGCGCTGCTTGGGTTTGCCGTCGCTGCCGAGGATGGGTTTGCCGTCCTTGTCGGTGAACACGGCGGGCGGGGAGGCATCGTTGCCAAGCTGCATTTCCCCTTCCCCGGTCTTCAGCACCAGACTGCCGCGCAGCGACCATTTGGTGATGATGCCCATGCGGTAGCCGTCCGAATAGGTGCCGGCGTCGAGCGCCTGGGCCGGGTGGACCGGCGATGTCGCGGCGGCGAGCGACAGCGCGCCCGCCACAATCAGCCACGCCTTGCGCATTGTCATGTTCTCCGTCGTGGCATCCACGCCGCCGGTGGCGGGGCCCGGAAACCTGCCACGGTCGCTACTGTCCGCCATCGTGGCAAGTTACGCAGGCGCGACAACATGACATTTCGATATAATGTCAAAATACCCTCGCCAGCCTGTTGCCACCGACCGCCCAGCGATTCTCATTTGACGCTTTGGGGGGGGCGGGGTGGTTCGTCGCTGTTGGCCGGCGCCGGGCGGACGCAGGCCGCCGATCAGGGTGGCTGCGGGGGCGGTCCGGCGAAGGCCAGCGTTAGCATGCGAGCAGTGGATCGTCCTCCGCCACCACGCAGGCAGGCCTCGGCGTTGGTTTCGCTTCAGGCCGCCTGCCGCGCAACCATCAGAGACTGCATGACACGCTCCAACCGCGAACGCACCGCCGCGTCGTCCTGGAACTCGATGCCCAGCACGCCGCCTTCGACGCGGACCACCCTGCCGTTCATCGCGCCGCCGGCGCCGGGCAATTCAACCGATACCTCGGTGCCCAGCGCGACCGGCCGGCTGTACCGCAAGGCGATACCGCCCAGCGACAGATCCTTGACGGTGACCTGCACCGCGTTCTGTCCGGCCAGCCGCAGCGCCGCGCCAACGTCACCGGTCTCAAGCCGCTCGAACCGCCGCCGCTCGCCCGAATCGGTCTTCACCGCCACCAGGAACCGTTCGACCTCGCCCCGCAGCGTCGTCGTCTCCTGGCCGATGTCGGCGACGCCGACCAGTACCGTCTGGCTGGCCGAGCCGGCCTGGTCGGCCAACACCACCACCTGGCCCATCGCCTGGGCCGATTGCTCCGTCGCCCCGGACACTGCCTGGACGCTCGAGGCGATCTCGCGCGTGGTCACGCTCTGTTCCTCGACCGCCGCCGATATCGCCGTGGAGACCTGCTCCATTTGGCCGATCATGGTGCCGATCTCGGTCATCGCGGTGATGGTCGCCGCGGTGGCGTCGCGCACGCTGGCGATCTGGGCACTGATCTCCGAGGTCGCCTTCGCGGTCTGCGAGGCCAGCGCCTTCACCTCCCCGGCGACCACCGCGAAGCCCTTGCCGGCATCGCCGGCGCGGGCCGCCTCGATGGTGGCGTTCAGCGCCAGCAGATTGGTCTGGCTGGCGATATCGCTGATCAGCCGCACCACGTCGCCGATCCGCGCCGTCGACTCGGACAGGCCCTGAATGGTGCTCTGGCTGGCCTCCGCCCGCTGCACCGCCTGACGGGCCACGTCGGCCGCGGTGGTGACCTGGCGCGAGATTTCGGCAACGCTGGAGTTCAGTTCCTCGACCGCGGCGGCGACCGCGGTCAGATCGTGCGACGATTTCGCCGCGCCGTCCGACGTGCTGGAGGCCTCCTGGTGCACCACTTCCGCGACGTGGGTCATCGCCTCGGCCGCGATGCGCATCTGGTCGGCGAAGCCGGTGAGCCGGCCCATGACCGCCGACGCCGTTGTGCTGAATCCGTCCGTCTCCCGCTCCATGACGTCCTGCCGCCGCGCCCGGGCCGCGCGGGAAGCTGTCTGCTGGGCCTCCATCCGCTCGGCTTCGATCATGTTCTGCTTGAAGATGTCGACCGCCTTGGCCATCGCGCCGATCTCATCCTGGGCATCACGTGCCGGGATTTCGACCGAATGGTCGCCTTCGGCGAGCTTGCCCATGGCCTCGGTCATGCGCGAGACGGGGCCGACGATGCTACGGCCGATCAGAAACGCCAGGCCCAGGCCGAGCAGGGCGCTGACCACGCCAAGAGTCACTTCCAGCTGTTGCGTGCTCGACACCGTCGCCTCGGTGACAAGCCGTGTGTCGGCGAGCGTGGCGTTCAGCGAGTTCTGCGCCGCGCTGCCATCCTCCGTTATCTTGATAAACCGCGGCCGCATGACTGTTTCGAACAATTCGGTCGACTGCAGGAGGGCGCCGGAGGTCTCGCCAAAGTGCTGTATATATGCCGCAAGGGCGGCGCCGGTCGGCGCGAGCAAGGGGGCCGCGCTCGTTGCCGCCTCGGTGTTTTCGAGCCGGGCCAGGGCAGCCTGCGCCTTCTCGGCACTGGCCTGGAAAATGGCCGGTCCCTTTGCATCGAGCGTCGCCAGGAAGCGCCAGTTGGCAACACGGAGCAGAAGAATATTTCTTTCCAGATCATCCGCGGCATCCCCCCGGGCGGTCTGGTCGGTCTCGGCACGGACGGCGCCCACCAGCTTCATGGTCGCCGCGGTCAGCGCATCGCCCCCGGTGAACAGCTGCGTGCGCGCGTCCACCACGGTCCTGCCCAGCGTCACCAGCTTGTCGAAATCCTGCTTGGTCGTGGCGATCGTGGCGGACATATCGGTGTAAAGGCGGCGCCGTTCGTCGGAGATCGTGATTTTTATGGCGCTGGCGAGAAGCTGGATCGCCTTGGCCTGATCGGCTTCGAACTCCCCGATCGCCGACTCCTCGTGCACCATCGAATACCGCAGCGCCAGCCGCCGCAGGCGCTCGGCAATCTGCTGCACCTCCAGGTTGCGTGAGGTGTTCTCCGCCACTGCGACGAACCTGCCAAGCTGACCGTCGATGCTGGTGAGTCGCACCACGCCGAAGCCGGCGACCACCAGCCCGAGCAGGATCAGGACACCAAAGCCGGTGTAGAGCCTTGTCGTGATCCGAAAGTTGCTGAGTTTCATTGCCGTCTCCGAGGCGCACCTGGGAATGGCCGGGCGCTGCTGAACAGTCACTGGCGACGCGACCGATTGTCCCGGGCAAACGTCATGACGAACTGCCGCGACTGATGCTCCCCCCGCCTTAAGACTTCCCTACGTGGGTGCCCGTCTGCCCTGCGGAGCGCGCACCCGCATGGCCCAGTCGGCCAGCACGTCGCGCAACGTGTCCTCCCAGGCGATGCGCGGTGCCCAGTCCAGCAGGCGGCGGGCCAGCGCGGCATCGCCGGCGGCCAGCGGAATGTCGGCCGGCCGCAGCAGGGCGGCCCCGGTTTCCGGCCGGGCCCGCACGCCGGCCAGACGCAGCAGGTCGTCCAGCACGTCGCCGATCCGCCGCGGCGTGCCGGAAGCGAGGTTCAGAATCACCCCGGGCGGCAGCGCCTCGTGGCGCTTCAGGCAGGCCACGTAGGCGTCGCACACGTCGCGCACGTCCAGGAAGTCGCGGTACGGGTCGAGCGCCCCCACCTGCAACACCGGCGGCTGCAACCCGGCGGCCACGCGCGCCACCTGGCGGGCGAAGGCCGGCACCACGAACGCCTCGGACTGGCCGGCACCGGTGTGGTTGAACGGGCGCAGGCGCACCGCCCGCAATCCCTCCGACACCATGGCGCCCAGGGCGATGTCGGCCGCCGCCTTGGTCGCGCCATAGGTGTTGGTGGGGGCCAGCACCGCGCTTTCGTCCAGCGCGATGCCGGCGCGGAACGAGCGGCCGTAGATGTCGGCCGAGGATACGAACAGAAAGCAGCAATCCGCGGCATGGCGCAGCACCGCCCCGGCCAGCGCCAGGGTGCCGAACAGATTGACCCGCCAGGCCCGGTCCGGTTCGGCCCGCGCCGCCGGAATGGCCGCGATCGCCGCCAGATGCACGCAGGCATCCGGCCGCGCCGCCGCCACCAGCGCGTCCACGGCGGCCGCGTCGGTCACGTCCAGCGCCACCATGCCGGGCCGGTCGCCGCACAAGGTGAGCACCGCGTCGGGGAAGCCGGCGCGCAGCCGCGGCAGCAGGTGGCCAGCGACAAAACCGCTCGCTCCCGTCACCAGAATGCGGCGCGGCGGCATCGTCCGGCGGTCAGGGTTGCGCCGGGCGCAGGCTGGCGGCGCTGGGCAGCACCACATGAACGCGGGCGCGATGGCGGGCGAGATCGGCTTCCACCATTTCCGCCACCATGTCCTCCAGCGTGCCGGACGGCGCCCAGCCCAGCTTGTTCAGCGCCTTCGATGCGTCGCCGTGCAACACGTCCACCTCGGCCGGCCGCAGCAGGGCGGCATCGGTGCGGACGAATTCGCGCCAGTCCAGCCCGGCATGGGCGAACGCCATGGCGCAGAAATCGGCGATCCGGGTGGTCCGGCCGGTGGCAATCACGTAATCGTCGGCGCTGTCCTGCTGCAACATCAGCCACATGGCGCGCACATAGTCGCGCGCATGGCCCCAGTCGCGCTTCGCATCCAGGTTGCCGAGTTTCAGCTCGCGCGCCAGCCCCAGCTTGATCCGGGCCACCCCGTCGGTGATCTTGCGGGTGACGAACTCGATGCCGCGCAACGGGCTTTCGTGGTTGAACAGGATGCCCGAGGAGGCGTGCAGGCCGAAGCTCTCGCGGTAGTTCACCGTCATCCAGTGCGCGTACAGCTTGGCGGCGGCATACGGGCTGCGCGGGTAGAAGGGCGTGCGCTCGGTCTGCCGCTCCTGCTGGATCTTGCCGAACATCTCCGAGGACGACGCCTGATAGAACCGCGCCTGCGGCCGGGCGATGCGCACCGCCTCCAGCATGATCACGGTGGCCAGCCCGGTGACGGTGCCGGTCAGCAGCGGCTGCTGCCAGGAGGCGTGGACGAAGCTTTGCGCGCCCAGATTATAGACTTCGTCGGGCTGCACCGCCTGCACGATCCGCAGCGCGCTCGACAGGTCGGTCAGGTCGCCGTCATGCAGGGTCACCCGGTCCAGCACGCCCATCCAGCGCAGCCGCTCGCCGATCACGTCGGCCGAGGCCGAGCGGCGCAACAGGCCGTGCACGGCATAGCCGCGCCCGAGCAGGAAATGAGACAGATAGGCGCCGTCCTGGCCGGTGATCCCGGTGATGAGAGCCGTGGGCATCGTGTCGGAAACCACCTCCGCGACATGGGTGCGATTTGCTGCCAAAATCAGCGGCGTGGCTGCGTTTAGAGGAATGCCACCGCCGCGTCCATCCGTCGCCGCCCCCCGGCACGGACGGTTGCGTGTCCGGCGCCCGCCAGCGATAACACGGCCGGGCTTTAACACGGCTGGGCTTTCGCGCCGCCGCTATCGGGCGCAGAATGAAACCATTCGGCGACCGACGGAGCAGATCGACATGGACACGGTTATTCGCATCGGCATCTTTCTGGTGGTGATCGGCGTCGGCTATGCCGCCTGGCGCCTGCTCAATCCGTTCATTTTCTCCACCATCGCCCGCGGACTCGGCGCCCAGCACGTGGTGCCGCTGCCGTCGGCCGATATGCGGCCGGACCGCGACGCCGTCCGGGCCGGCTCGGCCTCGGAAGCCGCCGCCGCCGCCCGGATCGCCGTGGCCGCCCGGACCGCGCCGGCCGCCGGCGGGGGCGCCAACGGCCTCGATCGGCAGGCGGTCGAGGCGGTGGGTGGCGACTGGGAGGCGGCGGCGAAGTTCAACGCCGTGCTGGCCGGGTTGCAGGCGCGCCGCCAGCCGGCGGTGGCGCGCGCGGGCACCCTGCGCGCCCGGGTGGCCTGGAAGGTCGCGGTGTTCCGGCAGGCGGCGCTGTATCGCGTGGTCGCCCTGGGCACCGGCAGCGCCGCCGCCTGGAATGGTGGCCACGTGCTCGGCGCCGCGCTGAGCGCGCGGGCCCTGCTGGAGGCGGCGGCCCTGCTGGCCGATTTCGAGCGCCGTGTTCAGCGTCTGGCCGCCGACGGCAATCTGGCCGGCATCGACGCCCTGGCCACCGAACGCGCCTTCGCCAGCCCGCTCGACGGCCCGGCCGAGGCCGGACGGCCGCGCGGCGTCGACCCGGCGCTGATCGACGCCGCGTTCGCGGCCGACAGCAACACCCGGGCGCATTACGATGCCCTGGCGGACCTGAGCGACGCCGCGGCACTGGGCCAGTACCGGGTGTTCGGCGAACTCGACAAGGGCAACACCGAGGTCGCCTTCTCGGCCGGCGCCGGGTTTGAGCGCGGCGTGTTCGGCCATGTGCTGGCCGGCTTCGGCGCGCTGGTGCCGGCCGAGGCGGCGTTGCAGGCCATCGACGATCTGCTGCCGCGGGTGGCCGCGCTCGATCCCGTCGCCGCATGAAACCACCCGCCAACCGGCCCCGCATTGCTGATACCGGTCCGCGGCAGGGCCGTTTGCATCCGGCCGACCGCACAGTACATATAGTCCGCGGCACCATCGGGCACTGAGAAATGTCCGGCCCGTGCGGGGGATTTTATCACGATGACGGAGGGCGGCTTTGCGTTCCAGCTGGCGCAGGACCTCGATCCTGAGGATCTTCGCGTCGTGCTGGGCGTGTTCCAGCAGGATGTTGCCCGGCTGACCGCGGTGCTGGATGTCAGCGCCGCCGCCGGCGATGTCGCCAGCTTCCAGCGCGCCTGTCATTCAATTGCCGGGGCGGCCGGGGCGGTAGGGGCCTTGGCCCTGGAACAGGCAAGCCGTCTCGCCATGACCCAGCCCGATATGGTGCCGGCGCAACTGCCCGGGCTGCACGCCGGTATTGCCGCGTGGAGCGCCCAGGCGCTGGACGAGACGGCCGCCTTCCTGGCCGCTCTGCCGGCGGGCTGACGGCTTTAACCGAACAGCCGTCCCTGCCGCCGGTCGCCGCGGGGCGGGTTCGGCCGCCCCGGCTTCGGCAGCAACGGGGCCGGGCGGAACGGCGGCGGCTCGGCCTCGCCCATCGCCTCGGCCACCAGTTCCGCCTCGGCGAGCAGAAAATCGTCGCCGGCCTCGCCGCGCACGTTTTCGCGGCCGATTTCCAGCAGCACCGGCACCGCCAGCGGCGACACCCGCGACAGCACCATGTGGCGGATGCGCCTGCGCACCCGCGCGAGCAGGCCGGCGATCCGCCCCACATCGGTCAACCCGCCGGCGGCATCCGCCCGGGTGGCGCGCAGCAGGATATGGTCGGGCTGGTGGCGGCGCAGCACGTTGTAGATGAGATCGGAATTCACCGTGACCTGCCGGCGCGACTTCTCCGCCCCCGGATGGTGTCGCTCGATCAGCCCGGCGATCACCGCCACGTTGCGGAAGCTGCGGCGCAGCATGGAGCTTTCCGCCATCCATGCCTCCAGGTCGTCGCCCAGCATGTCCTGGTCGAACAGGCGGGCCACCCCGGTCGGCTCGCGCGCCGACCAGCAGGCCAGCACGTAGTCGGTGGCGACGAAACCCAGAGGCGCCATGCCGAACCGCTCCATCCGCCTTGTCACCAGCATGCCCAAAGTCTGGTGGGCGTTGCGGCCCTCGAAGCAATAGGCGACCAGATAGAACCGGTCGCCGCGCGGAAACGTCTCCACCAGCAGGTCGCCGCGGCCGGGCAGGCGGGAGCGCATCTTTTGCAGCGCCAGCCATTCCCGCACCGGCGCCGGAAAGGCGCCCCAGCCCGACGCATCCTGCAACATGGCGCGCACCCGGTCGGCCAGGTGGGTGGACAGCGGCATGCGCCCGCCGGCATAGGCCGGCACCTTCGGCTCGCCGCTGCCGCCGTCGGCCACTTCGCATACCGTCGCGCGCAGTTGCAGGAAGCGCAGCTTGCGGCCGGCGAAGATGAAGCTGTCGCCGGGGGTGAGCATGTTGACGAAGTATTCCTCAACCTCGCCCAGCACGCCGCCGCCGCGCCCGGCCAGCCGCACTTTCAGCAGCGGTTCCTCGACGATGGTGCCGATATTCATCCGGTGCCGGCGGGCGACGCGCTCGGACCGCACATGCAGCCGCCCCTCGGCATCGCGGAACAGCTTGCGGTAGGCTTCATAGGCGGCCAGCGCGTAGCCGCCGGTTTCCACGAAGGCCAGCACGTCGTCGAAATCCGGGCGGGACAACCCGGCATAGGGAGAAGCGCGCCGCACTTCCGCATACAGCGCATCGGGATGGAACGGGCCGGCGCAGGCCACGCCCAGCACATGCTGGGCCAGCACATCCAGCCCACCCGGGCGGGGCGGATCGCCGTCTTGTTCGCCCGCCGCCACGCTTTGGATGGCGGCCTCGCATTCCAGCACCTCGAACCGGTTGGCCGGCACCAGCACGGCGCGGCTGGGTTCGTCCATGCGGTGGTTGGCGCGGCCGACCCGTTGCAGCAGCCGGCTCGCCCCCTTCGGGGCGCCCACCTGCAACACCTGGTCCACCCCGCCCCAGTCGATGCCGAGGTCAAGCGAGGAGGTCGCCACCACCGCCCGCAGCCGCCTGTCGGCCATCGCCTGTTCCACCCGGCGGCGTTGTTCGGGCTCCAGGCTGCCGTGGTGGATGGCGATCGGCAGGGTGGCGTCGTTCAGCTTCCACAGTTCCTGGAACAGCAGTTCCGCCTGGGCGCGGGTGTTGACGAACACGATGGTCATGCCGCAGGCGGCGATGCGCGCCAGGATTTCCGGCGCGGCGGACAGGCCCATATGCCCGGACCACGGCAGCCGCCCTTCCGGCAGGATCATGGTTATGTCCGGCGGCGTCCCGCCGGTCACTTCGATCAGCTCCACATCCTCGCCGCTGGCATCGCGCGACACGTAGGCCAGCAACGGCGCGCGATGGGCCACCGTCGCCGACAGGCCGATCCGCCGCGCCGCCGGCGCCAGCACCGCCAGCCGGGCCAACCCCAGGGCCAACTGGTCGCCGCGCTTGCTGCCGGCCAGCGCGTGCACCTCGTCCAGCACGATGGCCGACAGGGAGGCGAACTGCGCCGCCGCCGCCGGCATGGACAGCAGCACCGCCAGACTTTCGGGGGTGGTGAGCAGGATGTTGGGCGGCGCCTCGCGCTGGCGGCGACGCTGTTCGGCGGAGGTGTCGCCGGTTCTGGTGTCGATTGTGATGTTCAATGACAGTTCGCAAATCGGGCGCATCAGGTTGCGGGCGATGTCGCTGGCCAGCGCCTTCAGCGGGCTGACATACAGCGTGTGCAGCCCCGGGCCGGGTGCGGCGTGCAGCGCCACCAGGCTGGGCAGGAAACCGGCCAGGGTCTTGCCGCCGCCGGTGGGCGCGACGAGCAAAGCGGAGCGGCCGGCGCGGGCGGATTCCAGCACACGCAGCTGGTGCGGGCGCGGCACCCAGCCCTGGCGGGCGAACCATCCGGCGAAGAAGTCCGGCAGTGTTTCAGCCATATCCAGGCTGGATAATGGGTCCGCGCGCCAGCGTGAAGCACGTATGGGATTGTGAAATCATAAAGGACAGTTTAGTTTCAACCCCACCAACCCTTGGGAGGAGACCGAGAAAATGACCGTCGCTACCGCCTTTTGGCGCCGACAGGCCAGCGGCCTCGTCGCCGTGACCAAAGAAATCCTGCATACGCCCTTCGCGTTCGGCGTGGCCCAGGCGCAGCGCCCGGCCGGGCAGGCGCGCGACTATCTGATTGAGGCCGGGGCGATTTTCCTCGGCGCGACCGTGCTGGCCGTGCTCGGGGCCTGGCTCTGGCCGGACGACACATTGTTCGAAGCCCAGACCGTGCAGATCGCTCTTATTCTGGCCGCCCTGCTGGTTGGCAACGGGGTGGCGCTGGTGCTGGCCCGCGTCACCGGCCGCGACGGCGAGTCGCGCGGGCTGGTATCGGCGGCGCTGTACGGGTCCGGCTTCGCCCTGCTGTGGCTCGCGGCGTTCAAGCTGATCGGGCTGATCGGGCCGGCGCTGGTGCCGAATTACAGCGGCTCGCTGTTCGAGGCGCTGACCGTGCTGGGCGGGCTGGCCGGGGTGCTGTTCGGGGCGTTTCTGCTGCTGGAGTGGCCACGACGCATCAAGGCGCTGGAGGAGGGGCCCTATTACGGCTCCGTCGCCGTGCTGTTCCTGGTTGGCGGCGTTGTGCTGGAAGTGACCGGGGCGGCCTGATTGCCGGGGGCATGCGGGCCGGGGGTGGCGCGGCGCCGCTGGCGGTGCCACATCCCGGGGCATGCCCCATCCAGCGACCTGGCTGAGCAATCTGCCGCAGGGCCTGTATTGCCAACCAGGTGACTTCTTCGTCGATCCGGTGCGGGTTGTGGACCGCGCCGTTGTCACCCACGCCCATTCCGACCACGCCCGCCCGGGTCATCGGGCGGTGCTGGCCAGCCCGGCCACGCTCGCGCTGATGCAGGCGCGGCTGGGGGAGGCGGCGTGCGGCTCCTGGCAGCCACTCGGCTGGGGCGAGACGCTGATTCTGGGCGAGGTTCGGCTGTCGCTTCAGCCGGCCGGGCATGTGCTGGGCAGCGCCCAGGTGGTCATGGAATACCGTGGCAGCCGGGTGGTGGTCAGCGGCGACTACAAGCGGACAGCCGATCCCACCTGCGCGCCCTTCCTGCCGGTGCCCTGCGACGTGTTCGTTACCGAGGCGACCTTTGCCCTGCCGGTGTTCCGCCACCCGCCGGCCGCTGCCGAGATCGCCCGGCTGCTGGCCAGCGTGGCGCTGTTTCCCCAGCGCACCCATGTCGTCGGCTGCTACTCGCTGGGCAAGTGCCAGCGGCTGATTGCCCTGCTGCGCGCTGCCGGCTGGGACGGGCCGGTATTCCTGCACGGGGCGCTGATGCCGATGTGCCTGGTGTATGAGGCGCTGGGCGTGCGGCTGGGCGATCTGCGGCCGGCGACGGTGGCTGCGCGCGCCGATCTGGTGGGCGGCATCGTGCTGGCGCCGCCCTCGGCGCTGGCCGATCGCTGGGCGCGGCGGTTGGCCGATCCGGTGCGTTGCATGGCCTCCGGCTGGATGCGGGTGCGCCAGCGCGCCCGGCAAAGCGGGGTGGAACTGCCGCTGGTGATTTCCGACCATGCCGACTGGGACGAACTGAACGCCACCATCGACGAGGTCGGCGCGCCCGAGGTGTGGGTGACGCATGGCCGCGAGGAGGCGTTGCTGCATGCGCTCGGCCAGCGGGGAATTGCCGGGCGGGCGCTGCGGCTGGTGGGGTACGGCGACGAGGACGATACCGAGGCGCCCGGGTGATCGCCTTCGCCGCCCTGCTCGAGCGGCTGGTGTTCACCCCCGGCCGCCACGCCAGAATCGCCCTGCTGCGGCACTATTTTGAAACCACGCCGGACCCCGACCGCGGCGTCGGGCTGGCCGTCCTCACCGGCGAACTGGCGCTCACCACCGCCAAGCCGGCGCTGATCCGTGATCTTGCCGCAACGCGGACCGATCCGGTGCTGTTCGCCTGGTCGTACGACTATGTGGGCGATCTGGCCGAGACGGTGGCGCTGATGTGGCCCGCCACTTCCGGCGGGGCGGCATTGCCCGTACTGGCGGAAGTGGTGCGCCGGCTGAACACGGTGCCGAAGGGGGAACTGCCCGGCATCGTCGCCGGCTGGCTCGACGCCGCCGAGCCGTCGGTGCGGTTGGCCCTGTTGAAGCTGATCACCGGCGGGCTGCGGGTGGGGGTGTCCTCGCGGCTGGCGAAGCTGGCGCTGGCGGAACTGTCCGGCGGGCGCATCACCGCCGACGAAATCGAGGAAGTGTGGCACGGGGTGGCGCCGCCGTTCCCGTCGCTGTTCGCCTGGCTGGAGGGCAGCGGCCGGCGCCCCGATCCGGCCGGCGCCCCGGTGTTTCGCCCGCTGATGCTGGCGCACCCGCTGGCGGAAGGCGACATCCCCGGGCTTGACCCGGCCGGGCTGCGCGCCGAGTGGAAATGGGACGGCATCCGGGTGCAACTGGTCGGCTCGCCGGCGGGCAACCGGCTGTATTCGCGCGGGGCCGACGACATTTCCGCCGCCTTCCCTGAAATTGTCGAGGCGATTTCGTTCCATGCGGTGCTGGACGGCGAATTGCTGGTGCTGCGCGACGGCGTGGCCGCCCCGTTCGCCGAATTGCAGCAGCGGCTGAACCGCAAGACCGTTTCGGCGAAGCTGCGGCGGGATTTTCCGGTCGGCGTGCGGCTGTACGACATGCTGTTCGAGGGCGAGACGGATTTGCGGCCGTTGCCGTTCGACGCCCGCCGGGCGCGGCTGGAGGATTTTTATGCCCGTGCCCGGCCGGCGCGGATGGATGTTTCCGCCATGATCCGGTTCGACACACTGGCCCGGCTGGCGGCGCTGCGGGACGGGGCGCGGGAGGCCGGCATCGAGGGGCTGATGCTGAAGCGGGGGGATTCGCCCTATGTCCCCGGCCGGCCGAAGGGGCTGTGGTGGAAATGGAAGCGCGATCCGCTGACGATCGACGCCGTGCTGATGTATGCGCAGCGCGGCCATGGCAAGCGCAGCTCGTTCTACTCGGATTTCACCTTCGGCCTCTGGCGCCCGGCCGAGGCGGGCGGGGAGGAACTGGTGCCGGTGGGCAAAACGTATTTCGGCTTCACCGACGCGGAACTGGTGTTGCTGGACCGCTGGGTGCGCACGCATACGGTGGGCCGGTTCGGGCCGGTGCGCGAGGTGGAGAAGGCGCTGGTGCTGGAAGTGGCGTTCGATGCGGCGCAGCTTTCCACCCGGCACCGGTCCGGGGTGGCGCTGCGGTTTCCGCGCATCGCCCGCCTGCGCACGGACAAACCAGCGGCGGAGGCGGACCGGCTGGCGACGTTGCTGGGGGTGGTGGAGGGGGCGTGATGTGGATCAGGCGAGGGCGTCGCCGCCCGCTCGCACCGCTCACTGAATTTGGGCACAGCGAAAGCTGGCGTCGTAATCGCGGTCCGCCGGGTTGCCCTGGTTACGGCACGCAGCCCGCATATAGCGCGCGTAGCCGTCCCAGGACCCGCCGCGGACGACGCGGTCCACATCACCTCCGTCGATCCACGCCCAACCGTCCGCCGGAGCGCCGTCGTAATTGTCATGCCACCCGGATTCAAACCCACCACCGTCCTCGCGCTTCCGGAAATTGTTCCGGGCCGGCCGCGCAGTTTGACCGAAGCGCGGCCGGCCCGGCAAGGGGCTGGTCAGCTACCGGCTTGCGTTACCGGCGGTACCCATACCCGCGATGCCCCTCAGCCGCCAATGCCGATGGCGACCGAGGGCGGGTCATATGGATACGGTCCCGGATAATATCCGGCCGCCGGCATCGCGGCGGTTGCTGCAATGGGGGGCGCCGGTGAACCGTTCATCGCTGCGCCCATGCCGGCCTCGCCGTTATCCTCGTGCTGGAGGGCGCCATCGTCCACGCGGTCTTTGTTCTGCTGGCGGCGCCGATTTATGCCGCGCTGTCCGGCGGCGGTCCCGAAAACCGGGAGGAATAGGCGGACCGTTTCATCGCCCGCTTGTCACGCAGGGTTCGTGTGGATATAGCGTTCGGTGTTGTATCCATACGGGAACGGGCGAATCCGGGCGATCGGCCGGTTCGTAGCCATCTGGCAACGAGGGAAAAGGAGTTCACCGACATGACGGATCGCCGCAGGCTCATCCCGGCCAGCCTCATCGCCGCGTCGGTGGCGCTGGCGTCAGCGACGGCGCAGGCGGATTCGCTGACGACGGCATTCAACCTCAGCGGCGCGGTGGGCACGCCCGGCAGCTACGACCTCAATTCGCTCTCCGCCCTGCCGGCAACCACCGAGAACGCGACCTATTACCAGGGCGCCCGTGCGGTGAGCGACAGCTACACCGGCACCTATTTGTGGACCCTGTTGCAGGCATCGGGCGGGGTGAGCAGCCCGGCCGGGAAGAATGGCATATTGCGCGACTACGTCGTTGCGGTCGGCAGCGACGGCTATCAGGCGGTGGTGTCGGCCGGCGAGATTGATCCGGGTTTCGGCAACCAGCCCGATCTGGTGGCCTATGCCGACACCCAGGGGCAGCTCAGCAACGGCGGGCCGGACGGGTTCGCGCGGCTGGTGCTGCCGGGCGACCATGCCGGCGGGCGCTATGTGTCCAACATCACCGGGCTGCATGTCGGCACCGCGCCGGCGGTGGCCGGCACCGGCGGCGGGCTTTCCAACAGTTTTGTCCTCTCGGGCGAGGTGAAGACTCCCGGCACCTACACCCTGAGTTCGCTGGAGGCGCTGGGCGCCACCACGGTGACGGCGACCTACCACCAGGGCAGTAAGCCCGTCACCGACACCTATACGGGTGTCACGCTGTGGACCCTGCTGAACGACGCGGGGATATTGACCAACCCGGCGATCAAGAACGACATCCTGCGCGACTACGTGCTGGTGACCGGCAGCGACGGCTACGAGGCGGTGTTCTCGCTGGGTGAGATCGATCCGAACTTCGGCAACCAGCAGGATCTGGTGGCGTATGCCGATACCGCCGGGCAGCTTGGCGGCGGGCCGGACGGGTTCGCGCGGATCGTGGTGCCGGGCGACTACCTGGGCGGGCGCTATGTTTCCAACATCACCAGCATCGAGGTGCTGAGCGGGGCGGTGCCGGAGCCGGCGAGCCTGACCCTGGTGGCGCTGCCGGTGCTGGGGCTGCTGGCGGCGCGCAGCCGACGGCGGAACGGGCGGGTCTGAACCCGCCCGCCGGGCGGCGCCGGTCCGCTCAGGGTGGGGGGCTGTTTTTGTGCCACCCGCATCCGGGACCCCGTCAGCGGGCGATCATCGGAAAGGTCGCGGCAATCGCCCAGGCCAGTGACAGCGCATTGGCCAGGGCGGCCGGCAGCGGGTGGCGCGTCGCCCGCCATGACCAGGTGCTGAACAGCCCATAGACGGTAAAGAACACCATGATCACCGGCAGGATGATGATGAGGAAGAACAGCCGGTGCAGGTTCAGCGCTATCGCCAGCGCCAGCGACAGCAGCAGGCAAACCTTGGTGGCGACATAGGCCCCGCGCGGTGCCGCCGCGCCGCGGGTGATCCACTCGTCGGCGACGAACCAGGGCAGCGTGCCGGCCAGCACCAGCGGCAGCATCAGCAGCCGCTCGCCGGTGGGGATGAACGAGGTGAAATAGGCGTCGATCGGCAGGCCGATGCCCAGCACCCCCCAGGCGGCGATGCAAACCGCCGCCGCCAGCACCGGGCGGGACGGTCGCAGCCCGGCCAGTGGCACCCGCATCCAGGCCAGCCCGGCGAGCATCAGCAGCCCGTACACCCCGAGATGCAGGGCGAGATAGTCGCCCAGCAGCAGCGGCAGCAGGTCGGGCGGCAGCGGGCGCAGCAGCAGCGGCGTGGCGATCGCCGGCAGCACCACCACCGGCCATAGTCGCCGCCAGGGCAGACCGGCGCCGGCCGGCGGCCGGGCCAGCACCGGCAGCAGGGCGGCCAGCGGCCAGCCCAGCGCCACCAGCCCGCCGAACAGCAGCGCCAGCCACGGGCCGCGCGACTCCACCTCGCCGCCCGCCGGGCGGGCGAACATGGCATCGAGCCAGTCGCGCGCCGCCCGCAGGCTGGCGGCGCTGTAGAGCACGCCGACATGCTCGGCGCCCTCGGCGATCACCAGACGGCGGGCGGTGCCGGCCGCCGGGCTGCCATAGCTGACCCCCGGCGTCACCGCGCCGCCGCTGGCCATGCCGACGATGTGCTCGCCCTCGCGGTGCAGGAATGCCGGCTCCCAGGCGCCGACGATGACCAGCAGGTCGCGCGGCCGGTCGGCATCCACGCCGCGCACGAAGGCCGACACGGCGATTGTGGCGTCGATATCGGGATGGGTGCGGCCGTACTGCACCACGGTGTCGGAGGCCATGGAGTGGCCGAGCAACGCCAGCCGGCCGTCGCCGTCGGGCCGCGCGCGGGCATAGTCGGCCACCTCGCCGAGCGCTTCCAGCAGCGAAGCGGAAGCGGCGGTGTCGTCGGAGATGCCGCCGGCGAAGCGGGTCGGGTTGCGGCCATGGCCGGGGAAATCGAACGTCACGGCGATATAGCCGGCATGCGCCAGGGTCAGGGCAAAGGGCTGCATGAGTTGGCGCGAGCCGGCGAAGCCGTGCGCGATCACCACCACCGGCGCCCGCCCCGGCGCGGCCGGGCGGAACACCGTGAGCGGGATGCTGCCGGCCTGGGCCGCCTGGATGGTCAGCCCGGCGGTGGCGGCCTGCAGGTGCCACAGCGCCACAACAACGGCGGCCAGCCCCGCCAGGGCCACCAGCAGGCGCCGCACCGGCAGGCGGCGCGTTGGCAGGCTGGGGGTGGGCGATGCGCCCGCTCGGCCTGGAAGGATGATTGCACCTGCATCCGGCATGCCCACATATCCCGCTATGATCGCAAATGCACTTTTGGCCGTCCGCAACGCCTGTTGTCGCGGCCCCACCTCCGACCTGTCGCCCGCCACCGTGGCGCCCACCACTGTCGCGAAGGTCGATCTTGAGCGTTACCTGGGCACCTGGTTCGAAGTGGCAAGACTGCCCAACCCGGAGGAGGACGGGTTCGGGCGGCGCTGCGTCGATGTCACCGCCACCTATTCCAAGCGGCGTAATGGCACTGTGGACGTGCTGAACGTGGCGCGCAACGCCCTGGCCGGGATGCGGCAGACCTCGGTGCATGGCTGGGCGAGGGCGGTGGATGCCAGCGGGTCCAAGCTGGTGGTGACGTTTTTTTATCTGTTTGGCGGTGACTATTGGGTGTTGGGACTCGACCCCGATTACCGTTGGGCGCTGGTGGGCACGCCGCGCCGGCGGCGGCTGTGGCTGCTGTCCCGCACGCCGGTTCTGGCGCCGGCGGAGTACGACCGCGCCATGGCGATCGCCGCGGAGCAGGGCTACGACCCGGCGCGTATCGTCAGGACGCCGCAATCCGCCGCTGCCTGACGCCGGCGGGGTTGCGACCGGGCGGTGCGACGGCTCAGAGTGGATGACATGATAACAGAACACCGGCGGCGGGAGCGGATAGGCCGAGCCTACAGGCGGCTGATCGGACGGGTCCGCCTGCCGTCGCGCGCGCCGGAGCCGCTGCCGGCGCCCGCCGCCCGCGCGGTCAGGATCATCAGCTGGAACCTGCTGCGGCTGACCGGCGCCAGGCTGGACGACGTGGCCCAGCTGATCCGCCGCCACCTTCCCGACATCCTGCTGATGCAGGAAGCGACCCAGGCATTCGAGGCGCTGCCCTCGCTGGTGGGGGGGCATTTCTGGCGCGCGCCGCTGCCCGGACGTATTCACGGCCTGGCGGTATGGACGCCGGGGCCGCTGGCGCATCCCCCCAGGGTGCTGCCGCTGCAAGCGGGATCGCTGATCGAGCGGGTGTGCCAGATTGTCGATCTTGACGGCATCGGCATCGCCAACGTGCATCTCTCGCACGGGCAGGTGCTGAACCGCCGGCAACTGCGCCGGATTGCCGCGGCACTGCCGCACCATGCCGCGGTGCTGGGCGACTACAATCTGGTGGGGCCGGCGCTGCTGCCCGGCTTCCGGGACGTCGGGCCGCGCCACCCGACCCATGTGATGGGCGACATCGTGCCGCTGCGGCTTGACCGCTGCCTGGTGCGCGAGGTGAGCTGCCTGCACAGCGCCGTGCTGCCATGGCTCCGCTCCGACCACCGGCCGATCGCGGTGACGCTGGCGGTCGCGGCCGCGCCGGCGCTGCTGGCGGCGGCCTGACCGGGTCGCTGTCGATCCGGGCGCCTTCTACCGTTTCTGGTACAGGCCCCCGCCGATCAGGATGACGCCCACGGCGAGGACACCTCCGGCGAGGACCGGCGGAATGACGTGCAAGGTTCTTTCCGTGGTCTGAATATGCAGATCCCCGATTTTCGCCACATCCTCGGTTTGCTGGGTCGCGAAGATGGGGATTGCGAACCCTAGTAAACCGACAATGACCAGAATGGAACCGGCAATCACCAGCCCATTCGCAAAGGAACGATCCGTAAGAGGCATTGCTCCGCCCTTTATATGTTGATTATCTCTCAGGGCACGCCACGATAGGTGATAATGCCGCCAAGGATATCGAAAAACCACAGAACTATAAGTATTACCAAGAGCAGTCCAAGAACGCCACCAAGGCCGCGCGTGCCGTAGCGATTATAGCCGTAGTACCCGCCGCCGCCGCCAAACAGCAATATCAGAACCACGATCAGAAGAATCAGGCCCATGACACATCCTCATTGTTGCTTGCATTAGCCCGACGACACCGTCTGCACGCAAGGCGATCGCATGATTTCCCCGTACCGCTCTCATTTCAGCAAATGCGGCCACAGGCCGATGACGCCAATGACAATGAGATAAACGGCAACGAAAATATTCAGCAGGCGCGGGATCAGGAGAATGAGAATCCCGGCCACCAGTGCAACTACCGGCTGCAGAACAAGTACATCAACCATCACGCGGTCCCTCCCTGTTGGCTTCAGGCTGCGCCCTCACGCCGTTGCCTCGCCTTCATGAACGATCGGCGGCCCCAGTTCGGCGAACCGGAACAGCTTGAAGGCCCGCTGCCCATCGAGATCGAGAATGCGCAGATCATCGGTTTCGTTCAAACCCTGCTCGACCGTCAGGAAGTGGCCGGCGTAGCGTTGCCGGGCCAGATCGAGGGGAATGTCGTAGGCGATGAACTTGCCGATACCCTTCCTGCCCAGCCGGTCGAGCAGGGAACGGTCGGTGGCGGACGCAAATGACGTGAGGATCACCAGCGCTCCGCTGGCCGTCAGCAACAAAATGGCTTTCATCGGTGCACTCCCAGGATCGACCCTCCGCGGCGAGCGGATGTGCATCGAATTTAAGGCCGCTCGCGCCGCCGTTGCGATGACATCAGTCAAATCCGCCGCGGGCCGTGATCAAATATGCGCGAACGGCTACTGGGGACGCGCGCCGGGGGGCGCCGTAAGTCGAAATGATACGACAACGGAACCGGGCGCTAACGCTTCGGCGGCGGCTTCTTCGCCGGGGTGCGCGCCCCTCCCGGCGAGCGGGTGGCCGCGGCGGCGCGCTTGGGTTTCGGCTTGGCGGGGGGCTTCGGCGCCGAGCCGGCGCGCAGCTGCGCGATGGTGGCGCGGCTGGTGATCTGCTCGGGGTTCAGGGTCAATTCGATCACCGCCGGCCGGCCGCTCTCCATGGCCCGGCGGAAGGCGGGGGCAAACTCGGCGGTCGCCGCCACCACCTCGCCATGGCCGCCGAACGCCTCGATGAACCTGGCGAAATCGGGATTGGTGAGCGCGGTGCCGGAGACGCGGCCGGGATAGGCGCGCTCCTGGTGCATGCGGATGGTGCCGTACATCTGGTTGTTGAACACCAGCACGATCGGCGCCACGCCGTGGTGGAAGGCGGTGGCCACTTCCTGCCCGGTCATCAGGAACCCGCCATCGCCGACGAAGGCCACCACCTGCCGGTGCGGAAAGGCGATCTTGGCGCCGATCGCCGCCGGCACCGCGTAGCCCATCGAGCCGTTGGTCGGGCCGATGAAGCGCTGGCGGTCGGCAAAATTCATGAAACGCTGCGGCCAGGTGGCGAAATTGCCGGCGTCGCAGGTCAGGATCGCGTCCTCGTCGAGCAGCAATTCCAGGTCGCGCAGCACCTGGGCCAGGTTCAGCTTTCCCTCGTATTGCGGCACCTCGCGCCCGGCCTGGCGCAGCGCCCGCAATTCGCGCGTCCAGCCGCTCCAGGCCGGCCTGCCGGGCGGCAGCTTCGCCGCGGCGGCGGCGAACAGGTCGAGGTCGGAAACGATGCCCAGCGCCGGGCGGAACACCCGGCCGATTTCGGCGGGGTCGGGATGGACATGCACGATCCGGGTGCCGCCGGCCTGGTTCAGCCCCGCCTTTTCGAACCCCGCCTTCTCGAGCAGCGTGTAGCCCTGCGTCACCGCCTCCCCCAGGCGGGTGCCGATGGCCAGGATCAGGTCGGCCTCGCGGGCCTGCGCCACCAAGGCCGGGTCGGAGCCGACGCCGAGATCGCCCACATAGGTTTCCAGCGTGCCGTCGTACAGCGCCTGCCGGCGGAAGCTCACCGCCACCGGCAGATCATTGGCGGTCAGGAAGCCGCGGATATCGGCGCGCGCCTGCTCGCTCCAGCAACTGCCGCCCAGGATGGCCAGCGGTTTGCGGGCGCGGGCCAGCAAGGCCATCATGCGTTCCAGCGCCGCCGGGTCGGGATGCGGGCGGAACAGCGGGGCGCGGCCGATGTCCGGCACCTCCACGCAGCTTTGCTGCATCTCCTCGGACAGGGCGACCACCACCGGGCCGGGGCGGCCGGTGGTGGCGACATCCACCGCGTGCGCCACCAGTTCGGGGATGCGCGCGGCGTCGTCGATCTGCGTCACCCACTTGGCCAGCGGCTGGAACATCCGCCGGTAATCGACTTCCTGGAAGCTCTCGCGGTCGGTTTCCGCGAACGGAATCTGGCCGACGAACAGCAGCAGCGGGGTGGAATCCTGGAACGCCACATGCACGCCGATGGCGGCATGGCAGGCGCCGGGTCCGCGGGTGACGAAAGCGGCGGCGGGGCGGCCGGTGAGCTTGCCGCAGGCTTCGGCCATGTGCACCGCGCCGGCCTCGAAGCGGCAAGTGGTCAGATGCAGCTTCTGGCGCACGGCATAGAGGCCGTCGAGCACGTCCAGATAGCTTTCGCCGGGTACGGCGAAGGCGTGGACGATGCCCTGCGCCACCAGCGCGTCCGCCAGCACCCGCCCTCCGCTGCGGGGCGCCAGTCTCGTCCCGCGCGCCTTCGCCAGTTCCATCGCCGCGCTCCCAGCCAGCTCGCCGGCGGAGGATAGAACCGGTTGACCCACGGCGTCGATTCAGCGGCGTCGATTCGGGCGCCTTCACTTCGTGCCGTACAGCCGGTCGCCCGCATCGCCCAGGCCGGGGCGGATATAGCCCTGTTCGTCCAGGCAGCGGTCGATGGCGGCGGTGAACACCGGCACGTCGGGGTGCTCGCCGGTGAAGCTGGCCAGCCCCTCGGGGGCGGCGATCAGGCACACCACCCGGATCTGCGACGCCCCGGCCTCCTTCAGCCTGGCCACCCCGGCGGCCGCCGAATGGCCGGTCGCCAGCATCGGGTCCAGCACGATCACCAGACGGTCGTGGATGTCGTCCGGCAGCTTGAGGTAATACTCCACCGGCACCAGCGTATGCGGCTCGCGGTACAGGCCGATATGACCCACCCGCGCCGCCGGCACCGCCTCCAGCATGCCGTCCAGGATGCCGTTGCCGGCGCGCAGGATCGGCACGAAACACAGTTTCTTGCCGGCCAGTTGCGGCGCCTGCATGGGTTCCAGCGGGGTTTCCACCTCGATCATGTGCAGCTTCAGGTCGCGGGTGACCTCGTAGCACATCAGCAGGCCGATCTCGCGCGCCAGCCGGCGGAACCCGGCCGTCGAGGTGTCGCGGTCGCGCAGCAGGGTCAGCTTGTGCTGCACCAGCGGGTGGCCGATGACCGTCACGCTCGGGAAGCGGCCGGTCATTCCTCCAGCCCCCGTCCCTTGGCCAGCGCCAGTTCCGCCGCCTCGGGCACATCGGTGGCGAAATAGCCGGCGGCTTTCTTGGCGTCCATCTCCACGCTGGCGTCCGCCGGGATCAGCGCATCGGGGATCGGCACGCGCTCCACCACTTCGATGCCGGACTCCACGATCGGCTGGAACTTCATGTTGCTCATGCTCACCAGACGGTCGATGCGGGCGATGCCGAGCCAGTGCAGCACGTCGGGCATCAGTTCCTGAAAGCGCATGTCGGAGACGCCGGCGACGCATTCGGTGCGCAGAAAATACGCATCCGCCCGGTCGCCGCCCACCTGCCGCTTGCGCGCGTTGTAGACCAGGAATTTCGTGACTTCCCCGAGTGCCCGCCCTTCCTTGCGGTTATAGACGATGACACCGACGCCGCCCTGCTGCGCCGTTTCGATGCACACCTCCACCCCGTGCGCCAGATAGGGGCGGCAGGTGCAGATGTCGGAGCCGAACACGTCCGAGCCGTTGCACTCGTCATGGATGCGGCAGGCGATGCGGGTTTCCGGGCGGCCGAGCCGGGCGGGGTCGCCGAACAGGTAAACGCTCATGCCCCCGATCGGCGGCAGGAACACCGACAGGTCCGGCCGGGTGACCAGTTCGGGGAACATGCCGCCGGTCTGCTCGAACAGGCCGCGGCGCAGTTCGGTTTCGCTGATGGCGAAGCGCTGGGCGATGCCGGGCAGCCACCACACCGGCTCGATCGCCACCTTGCTGACCCGCGCATCGCCGCCGGGGGTCAGTATGTCGCCGTCCGGGGTCAGCCGTCCGGCGCCGAGGGCCTGCACGATCTCGGGCATGTTGATGCGCGCGCGGGTCACCGCGATGCTCGGCCGGATGTCCCAGCCATCGGCCAAAGCGCGGGCGAAAGCCTCGCCGACCAGGTGGCCCCAGGGGTCGAGCGAGACGATGCGCCCGGGATCGGCCCATTGCGGAAACGGCCCGATGCGGACGGCCGGCGCGGTGTTGGTCAGGTCCGGCCGGTGTCCGGGGTCGAGTTGTCCGGCGGCCACCGCCAGCGCCCGGTACAGCGAGTAGGCGCCGGCATGCGTGCCGATGGCGTTGCGCGCGGCCGGATCGGCCAGGGTGCCGACCACCGGCCCGCGAATCGCCGGTTCGGCCGCCCCCCAGTGGATCGGCAAGGGCGGCACCTGGCCGGGGCGCGGATGGGATGTCAGCACGATCGCCCTCGGTGGGCGGCGGTGGTTGGTGGCGGGGGGCGTCGTCATATCCAAGGGTCCCCTGGTTGAAACGAGAGGTTAGAAACCCCGCCGCCTCCGGTCCATTGCAATCGGGTTAAGAAAGGCCAGGAAAGCCGGCGACCCGGCCGGCTTGCATCCGTTCCGCCGCGCGGGCAGGAAACCGGGATGGAAAGCCCCCTGCCCGAAGCCCCCGCCCCGGAGGGCATCGCCAGCCGCCGCGACATCGAGACGGCGCTGCGGGAACGCGCCGCCCCCATCCGCTTCGCCGGCTGGAATCTGACCGGTGCCGAACTGGATGGCATCGACCTCCGCGGCTGCGCCTTCCTGCGCTGCCGGGCCGCCCGCGCCGATTTCTCGTCCGCCAATCTGGCGGAGGCCAGCTTCGTTTCCTGCGATCTCAACAATGCCTTGTGTCGCGGGACGACACTGTCCTCGGCCCGGTTCAGCGACTGCAAGCTGACCGGCCTGCGGATTGACGGTGCCCGCAGCCTCGGTCTGGTATTCGAGCGATGCCTGCTGATCGACGCGCAACTGCACGGTCTGTCGTTCCGCCGCATGGAGCTGGACGGCATCGACTTCCAGGGCGCGGACCTGACCGCGGCCGATTTCCGTCAGGCCGTCCTGACCGGCTGCAATCTGCGCGAGGCGAACGTCACCGACGCCCGCTTTGAAGGGGCCGATTTGCGCGGCGCCGATCTGGGCAGCCTGCGGCTGGCCGACGCATCGCGCTTCCGTGGCGCGATCATCTCCAGGCAGCAGGCGGCGCTGCTGCTGAGCAGCCTGGGCCTGCGCGTGGCCTGAGCAGGACAATCGGGTGAAAGAAGATTTAGGCCAGGGCGCTGCCCTGGACCCGTGTCGCGCGCAGCGCGCCTGGACCTGTGTCGCGCGCAGCGCGCCTTCGGCGCAGGGGGCGGTGGCCCCCTTGACCCCATTACTTCGGGGTTCCAAGGGGCTGTGCCCCTTGGTGGGGTCCAGGGGCAAAGCCCCTGGTGGGGTGCGGGGCAACGCCCCGCGCGGGCCGGAAGCATGGCGCGGGCCTCGCCGATCTGGCACAGTCGCGGCGGAGGATGACCGCCATGGACGCAACGACGCCACCCGACGACGCCATCCTGCTGCGCCACGACGCCGGCGGGGTCGCCTGGCTGACGCTGAACCGCCCGGCCGCCCGCAACGCGCTGTCGGTCGGCCTGATCGCGGCGCTCGACGCCGCGCTGGCGCGGGCCGCCGCCGATGCCGCCGTCAAGGTGGTGGTGATCGCCGGCAACGGCCCCGCTTTCTGTGCCGGCCACGATTTGCGCGAGATGCGCGCCAACCCGGGCCGCGCCGCTTACGAGGCATTGTTCGCCGCCTGCGCGGCGCTGATGACGCGCATCTTGCGCCTGCCCAAGCCGGTGATCGCGCAAGTGCATGGCGTGGCCACCGCCGCCGGCTGCCAGCTGGTCGCCAGTTGCGACCTCGCGGTGGCCGCCGACAGCGCCCGTTTCGCCACGCCGGGGGTCAATATCGGCCTGTTCTGTTCCACTCCCATGGTGGCGCTGACCCGGGCGGTCGGGCGCAAGGCGGCGATGGAAATGCTGCTGACCGGCGAGCTGATCGACGCCGCCCGCGCCCGCGAAATCGGCCTGATCAACCGCGTGGTGCCGGCGGCCGAACTCGACGCCGCGGTGCAGGCGCTGGCCGCGCGGATCGCCGCGAAAAGCCCGCTGACGCTGGCGATCGGCAAGGAACTGTTCCACGCCCAGGCGGAACTGCCGCTCGACGACGCCTACCGTCTGGCCGCGCAGGCCATGACCCGCAACATGCTGGCGCGCGACGCGGCCGAGGGGATCGACGCCTTCCTGCACAAGCGCGCGCCGGTGTGGACCGGGACCTGACCAGGGGAGAGGGGATGCCGAATTCCGTGTTCGACCGTGCCGCCGAGGATGTTGGCAACATCGTCGGTTTCGGCCACGTCAATCTGCGCGTGCCGGACCAGCGCATCGCGACGCTGTTCTACATCACCGCCCTCGGCCTTGCCCGCGATCCGCGTTTCGCCCCCCGCCCCGGCAACATCTGGGTGAATGCGGGCGACAGCCAGTTCCACCTGCCGACCGGACCGGCGCAGGTGCTGCGCGGCTCCATCGGCCTGGTGCTGCCGGACCTGGGCGCGCTGCGGTTCCAACTGGCCGCGCTGGCACCGCTGCTCGCCGGCACCCGCTTCGCCTGGCACGACGACGGCGAGGCGATCGACCTGATTTGCCCCTGGGGCAACCGCCTGCGCGCCCATGCGCCGCAGCCGCGCTTCGGGGCCATGACGCTCGGCCTGCCCTATGTGGCATTCGACGTCCTGCCGGGCAGCGCGGACGGCATCGCCCGGTTCTACCGCCAGACGCTGCACGGCATCGCCGCCGCCGGCGAGGATGCAACCGGCCGCTTCGCCCGCGTGACCGCCGGCCTGTCGACCGTTCTGGTCTTCCGCGAGACGGAGCGGGAGCTTCCCGACTGGGACGGGCACCACATCCAGATCACCCTGGCCGATTTCTCCGCCCCGCACCGCCGGCTGCTGGCGCGCGGCCTGATCACCGAGGAGAGCGACCAGCACCAGTACCGCTTCCAGGACGTGGTGGACCCGGACAGCGGCGACCTGCTGGTCAGCATCGAGCACGAGGTGCGCAGCATGCGCCACCCGATGTTCGGGCGAAGCTGACCAGCGGCACCGCTTCCGTCAGGTCAGAGCGGCCTCCAGCGACGGATAATCGGTGTAGCCCTTCGGCCCGCTGGCGAAGAACGTCGTCGGGTCCGGCGTGTTCAGCGGCGCCGCTTCGGCCAGCCGCCGCGGCAGATCGGGGTTGGCGATGAACAGCTTGCCCCACGACACCGCGTCGGCCTCGCCATCGGCCAGCACCTGATCCGCGCTGGCCCGGGTGAAGCCCTCATTGGCGATCAGCGCGCCGCCGAACAGCTTTTTCATCTGCGGCGACTGGCGCGGCGCCTCCAGCCGCTCGCGGGTGAACAGGAAGGCAATGCGGCGGGCGCCCAGTTCGCGGGCGACATAGCCGAACGTCGCGGCCGGGTCGGAATCGCCGGCGCCGTTGCTGTCGCAGCGCGGCGCCAGATGCATGCCGACGCGGCCGGCGCCCCACACGGCGACGCAGGCATCCGTCACTTCCAGCAGCAGCCGGGCACGGTTCTCGATCGGGCCGCCATAGGCGTCGGTGCGGTGGTTGCTGCCGTCCTGCAGGAACTGGTCGAGCAGGTAGCCGTTGGCGCCATGCACTTCCACCCCGTCGAAGCCGGCACGCTGGGCGTTTTCGGCGCCGCGGCGATAGGCGGCGATGACGCCGGGGATCTCATCGGTCTCCAGCGCCCGCGGGGTGACGAACGGCTTTTGCGGACGGACCAGGCTCACATGCCCCGCCGGGGCGATGGCGCTCGGCGCCACCGGCTGGGCGCCGTCCAGATAGACCGGGTCGGAGATGCGCCCCACATGCCAGAGCTGCAACACGATGCGCCCGCCGGCCGCGTGCACCGCATCCGTCACCAGCCGCCAGCCGGCCACCTGCTCATCCGACCAGATGCCCGGCGTGTCCGGGTAGCCGACGCCCATCGGCGTGACCGAGGTGGCCTCGCTGATGATCAGTCCGGCGGAGGCGCGCTGCACGTAGTATTCCGCCATCAGCGCGTTCGGCACGCGGCCCCCGCCACCGGCGCGGCAGCGCGTCAACGGGGCCATGATCACGCGGTTGGGCAGGCTGAGCTCGCCGAGCGCGAGCGGATCAAACAGACCTGGCATCACTGATTCCTATGCCTGACGGGCGGGGTTGGGAAATCCAGCCCCTTTGTGCAGCGCAGCAGGCCGCCGGTTCAAGGCAAACCGTGCAGCCGGCGGCCGAGGAACAGCGGGACCGACGCCGCCGGCCGCGCCGGGAAGCGCAGCACCGCCGGGTCCAGCTCGTCGATGGAGTCGAACAGCCGGCCATAGCTGTCCCGCACCCGCTCGCGGGTCAGCCCCGGGCCGAGCAGCAGCACATCCTCCCCCAGGCCGGCTTCCGGGTTGCCGGTGATCCCGTATTCGCGGGCATCGGCATTGAGGCACAGCACCGCCGGGTCGCCGCCAAGGGCGTAATCCAGCTTGCCGGTCACCCACCACGAATTGCCGGCGATCGCCGTGCCTGGCCGGTGCAGCAGGCCACGGCTTTCCAGTTCGCCGCGCAAGGGGGTCCAGTCCAGCGCCTGCAATCCCGGATCGAGGCCGGGGGCAAAGGCGCGCAGCCAGTTCCAGCGCAGTTCGGCCGCCGTCGCCAGCAGCCCGACCACGATCAGCATGGCGCTGCCGGTCGCGGCGCGGCGTAGCAGCACCGGGCGGGCGGCGGCGAGGCGCACCAGTTGCGCGCCGAGCAGCGGGAACAGGAACAGGTAGCCCGGCATCGCCCAGTGGAACAGCACATGGCGCGACCACAGCGCCACCACCGCGAACAGCACCACCGGCGGCAGCGCCAGCCAGCACAGCAGCCAGCTTTTCCAGGCGCGCGGCCCGTCCCGCAGGCCGCGCAGCAGCCCGGCGATCAGCCCGGCCCAGATCCACGGCAGCAAAAACAGCGCCTCCCCGGCCAGCACCAGCAGCGGCCCGGCGAGGTTCAGCCGGTACGCCACCGCCCGGCCGCCCTGGAAGGCGAAGCTGGCCCAGCCATGGCTGGCGTTCCACCCCAGCACCGGCGTGAACATCGCCAGCGCCAGCGCCGCCGCCGCCCAGGGCTGCGGCCGCGCCAGCCAGCGCCGGTGCACCGGGCTGGTCAGCAGATACAGCCCCGCCCCGGCCAGGGTCAGCCCGGCCGAGTATTTCGCCAGCAAGGCCAGCCCGGCGCAGCCCCCGGCGCCGAGCCACCACCCCCAGCCGCGTTCCGCCGGCAAGGCGCGCATCAGGCAGCACCCGGCGCCGAGCAGGGCGCAGACCAGCGGGCCGTCCGGCAGGACCCAGCCGCCGGTGGTAACGCCGAACACCGGCGCCAGGTTGAACGCCACCGCCGCCCACAGCCCGGCCGCCGGCGAGGCGAGCATGGCGCCCAGCCGATAGACCAGAAAGGTGGAAACCGCGAACAGCGCGATGAACGGCAGCCGCACCACCACCGGGTCCTCGCTGCCCAGCAGCAACGCCGACCCGCGCGCCAGCCACCACGATAGGGGAGGGTGGTCGAAATAGCCGAGATGCAGCGCGCGGCCGGCGGCGACCATGTAGCTTTCGTCGATGCCCAGGCCGAGTTGCCAACCGGCCAGCAGGCGCAGGAGGGCGGTGGCGGCGATAAGCAAGGCCAGGGCTCTGCCCTGGACCCGGCCGGGGGCGGGGGGCCCCTGGACCCCGCTACTTAAGGGTTTTTCTGAGAGGGGGGTTAGGACACGTTGCAACAACTCCTAACCCCCCTCTCAGAAAAACCCTCGAAAAGTAATGGGTTCCAAGGGGCCACCGCCCCTTGGCGGGTCCAGGGCGGAGCCCTGGCCTTCCTACCCCGCGACCAGCTT
>Ga0302157_10000673_pt1 | contig 43910 bp, 31 predicted proteins | sample I_Bog_N3_3_FD_193502 | JGI IMG/M metagenome (GOLD analysis project Ga0302157, IMG submission 193502) | Peat permafrost microbial communities from Stordalen Mire near Abisko, Sweden - I_Bog_N3_3 | ecosystem: Environmental > Terrestrial > Soil > Wetlands > Peat | place: Sweden: Abisko, Stordalen...
CGACCGTCAGCTGGGTGTTGCCGAAGCTGTCATTGTCGATGCTGCCCGAGCCGGTGATCTCGATGGTGCCGGCGCTGCTGATCGAACCGCCCGACAGCGCCACGCCGCTCAGCTTCAGCCTGTCGCCGCTGTCGACATTGACCGTGCCACTGTCGGTAACAGTGCCGCCGGTGACCGTGGTGCCGTCCAGCGTCAGGATCGCGCCGCTGTCGACCGTCAGCTGGGTGTTGCCTACTGCGGCGCCGTTGATTGCGCCATTGCCGGCAACTTCGACCGTGCCGTTGTCCGTCACGGTACCACCCGTGATCGTCGCGTCATTCAGCGTCAGCGTGCCGGTGCCGTCGACCGTCATGGTGCCGCCGCCGTTGGCGACCGTGGTGCCGAGATCCAGCGTCAGTACCCCGCCGGCCATCACCTCCAGCGCGTAGTTTACCGTGACGTTCTCATGGTCCAGCGCGTTGCCCGTGCCGCTGACATTGATCTGGCCGGAATTGCCGAGCGAGCCGTTCTGCAACGCACCGCTGCCGGTGAGATCGATGACGCCGTTGGCGCTGTTGGTGATGGTTCCCCCGCCGATGGCGGCGCCATTCACCGTCAGCATGGCGCCCGAATCAATCTTGATCAGGCCGGAATTGGCGATACCGACCAGGACATTGAGCGTGCCGCCGGACACCTCGATGGTCCCCGAACCATAGTTGGTGACGGTGGCCTGATCCTTGAAGTCGCCGCCGGCCTGCAGGGTAAGCTGGCCGTAATTCTGCAACGAGCTTTGATCCAGCACTTCCATCAGTCCGCCGACGCTGATGGTGACAGACGAGTCGCCCGGCCCGCCGTTTTCGATGATCGAGTCGGCGCTGAGCGTGATGCCGCCGGCGCCGATCGTCAGGGTGCTCTGATTGATCAGGGTCGGCGAATTGACGAACAGGGTCCCGTAATCATTCATCGTCAGCGACTTGGCGAATGCCGGCGCGTCGATGGTGACGGGATAGGAGGGCGTCAGACCGATCAACTGATCGGTGATGATGATGGCGTCGTCGGCGGCGGTCGGAACGGTGCCGGTTTCCCAGTTCGACGCATCGCTCCAGGAACCTCCCGACGGGGAGCCGGTGGTCGTGGTGGCGATCCAGACCACCGCCGGAGTATCGGTGCCGGTAATGGTGACGACGACATCCTGGGTGGACGTTGCGCCCTGCTCGTCCTGCACGGTGACCGTATAGGTGAGTGTGAGCGTATCTCCCTTCGGTATGAAATCCGCCAGGTAGACCGGAAGGTTGGCGAGGCTCCAGTCGATGATTCCGCTGCCCGTCCCGGTGCTGTCGGTCGCGACCGTTGCCGACAGCGCCGCTTCGAATATCTGCAGCGGGCCGGGCGGCACGCTGGTTCCCGGCTGCACGCCGGGGCCGGACATCACCGCGCTCGCCAGCGCCGTCGAAACCGTGTGGGTGTCGGTCAGATCGACGTCGGTGAATGACAGCGTTCCCTTGGTCGGCACCGTCGCGGTCAAATAGCCGCCGGGCGTGCTGATGCCGCCGGCAAAGGCGACGGTCGGTTCACTGCTGGTGATGACCGGCGCGTCGTTGGAACCGGTGATCGTGATCGTGAACGTCGCGAACGACTTCAGATTGTCAGGGGCGTAATTCGAATCGACTTCGGCGGTATAGGTCAGGGTCAGGATCTCGCCGGCGGCGAGGAAGTCAAAGGCCTTGTCGGCGAGACTGTAGGTCCAGGTCGCCGAACCATTGTTGTTGTTGCCGGCCGTGGGGGTCACGACCAGGTTGGCTTCCACCGCCGCGATGTCGGCCAGCTGCAGGGCATTCAGCGACGAGGTGACGTCGGTGTGCTGGGCGTTCTGGTAGGTGAAGGAGGTGAAGCTCACCTTGACGGTCGGAAGGTCGCCGGCATTGATGTCGACAAAGTTGATGTTGCCGGACGCGGTATCGGGCACGGAGCTGCCGGTAACGTTCTTTTGTTCCGTCAGAGAACCGCCAAAGGCGACGACGCTCGGCGCCAGATTGATGTGCTGGTTGTTGGAGGACGTGCCGCCTGAGCCCGAGGAAGATTGCGGGCCGCCGGACGTGGTCAGGACCACCAGGGTCGGCGTGACGATGGTTCCGTTCGACAATTTGATCGGCGGCCCGACCTGCGGCGTGAGGGTATCGGTCTGGGCGAAGGTGGTTTTGGGGTTGACGTTGGTATTGTCGGTGAATTTCAGCGCGAACACGTCTTTGATGATCTGTTGCGCGTCGGGCGACAGCGGCGCCGTGGTCTGAAAGCTGACATTGCCCTGGCCATTGATCACCGTCAGGGTTCCGGCCTGGTTGACGGTCGCGATCGGGGCAAGCGTGGTCTTGTCGAAAAGGATATACGACCCGGTGGTGCCGTCGGGCTCGACCAGCACCTGGAAGTTCGCCGACGGGGCGCCGCCCTGGCCGGGAACGCTGAAGTCGATCTCGACCAGCACCGCGGTGCCGCGGATGCCCATGGTGGCGACCGGCGTGTCGATCTTCATGTCGCCGTGCTTGGCGGTCTCGCCGGCAACGAACGAGATGGTCCCCGCCACCAGGCTGATCAGTGACGAATTGTTCGACCCGTTCGGGTCATAGACCATCTCGTTGAGCACCATTCGCGCATTCGAGGACAACCCGAACACCGTGCCGTCGATGAAGGTGATGCCGACCGTGGAATCGGAACCGGACTGGATCACGTCGCCCTTTTCGACGTTGTCGCCCTGGTTCAGGATGATCGAGACGCCGTTGCGGATCGCGGTCGCACTGCCGGCGAGCTTGGTGACATGACCGATGACATGGGCGACGCCGGCGCTGCCGTCGGCCTGCGCATAATCGACCGCGCCGGTCAGCGCGCTGACGAGGTCGCCGGTGAGGTGGGCGCCGTCGGGCGACGCCAATGCGGCGCGCTTTTCGCCCTTGAAGTAGTCATGCAGGACCAGTTCGTGGTCGTTCTTGGAAAGCACCAGATCGACGCCGGACCGCTTGAAGTCTCCGTGAAACAGCAAATCCGCGTCGGGCACGATAATCGCGTCCGAAGGCGCATGGGTGGTGCCCCCATCGACATGGACGTGCGTATTGAAGTGCGGCCCCTGGCCGTCAACGGGCAGCTTGGCGTCGAATTTGTCGACAAAATTCAATGGGCCACCGCAAAAGGTTAATAATTATATAATATTCGATAGTCTAAGCTTGCTTATCATCAGCAAGTGCGCCGCGAAACCATCTCCTGCTTGTGCAGGCCGGCTCAGGAAAACCCGCGCGGAAATAACTGTCGCGCCGAGGCTTCCAAGAATGGAGTATTCGTCGGCGAGACTGTAAGCATAAATTTGTTCCGGGAACGAGTTCCGTGGTTATATGCGTGTTTTCAAGTATAGAATCGAATATTTCCACTTGCATCTGCATTGTCCTGCGCTTTCTCGCAGGATATTGCGCCAATTTTTCGGCCAAAACTGTGATCTGGATAACAAAACCGGCTGTTCGGCGATATTAGGCATATTCCGCGGAAATTACTTCAAATACAACCCGAAGCAGCGCGGTTCCGACCCCAGCCGGCGCAGGATGCCCCGGCGAGACGCCGCAAGCCGGCGAAGCATAAAATTGTCGGCAAACCGGTCATCCCGATTTGAGCCTGTTTTGCGCTTTTCGGCCCCTGCTCGCCGCCCTTAAACAGAATAAAAGCCCCCGCCGCCCATGATCCCCCGTGAAACGATCCGGTCACGTGCTGGCTAAAAAGCCTCGCCGATGCCCGGACAGGGGCGTCAGATGGCTATTTTCGGACATGCGCACGCTTGGCGTGCGATCGTACTCGCGTGCGGCCTGGTCTGGTTCGGGCCGGCCGCAAATCTCAGCGCCGGCCCGCTGGAGTCGCACGCCGCATTTGGGCGGCCCGGCCCGTCCGCCGAGCCGTTCGGCCTCAGCGCGTCGCCGGTGTACTGGGGAGAGTTGCGGGACAAATGGTCCGGTGTCGAGCGCAGGCTCGACGACGAAAGGGTGCAGCTGGCGCTTTGCGACGGCGATCCCGATCGCTGCGCCTCCCCGGCTGCGCTGCAATTTCTCGCCATCGTGGATACGGCGAAAAGCCGCGACGGGCGCGCCCGCCTCGGCGAGATCAACCGCGCGATCAATCTGGCGATCAGGCCGATGAGCGACCTCGCCCAATATGGCGAACAGGACGTCTGGAGTTCGCCGCTCGTCACCTTCGCCCATGGCGCCGGAGATTGCGAAGACTATGCGATCGCCAAGTTCGTCGCCTTGCGCCAGGCCGGCATCGCCCCGGATGATCTGCGAATCGTGATCATGCGCGACACCATTGGCGGCGAGGACCACGCCGTTGCCATGGCACGGCTGGACGGGCACTGGCTTACCCTGGACAATCGCCGCATGGCGATGGTCGAGGACGTCAATGTGCGTAACTATCGCCCCCTGTTCCTGATCGACCAGCACGGCGTCATGCAATATGCCGACGCGCCGCTGCTGGCGGCGCTGCCGTACCAGCAGCCTGCGCCGTCGGCTTCGACCGTCCCACCCGGCCTGATCTTATCTTCCAACTAGAGACCCGGGCCGAGCCAGGCTGCGGCGCGGGCCATTTAAAATCTCGTTTCGCCGCGGCTTCCGAGAAGCTAGCATGGCCGCATCCTGTCGATGTCAGGGGAGCGGGGATCGGGATGCGGGCAATCGTGGTAGCTATCGTTGCAATCCAGCTCGGACTGGGGCTTGCCGCGCGCGCCGAGGATCCTTCGGCCTCCGACCGACCGATCAGCGATACGCTTCCGCTGTTTGGCAGGAATCACTGCGCCGACTTCAAGGATCCGGCGGATCAGCTGTTTTGCGGTGACCCGGAACTGGCCGACGCCGGCGCGCGGCTGAACGACGCGATCCAGCAGCGGCTGGCCCGGCTGGCCAATCGTCGGCTCGCGATCGCGGAAAACGCCGAATGGATCAGGGATCGCAATTCAAGCTGCGGCATTTTTGCAGCGCAAGGCATCGCCAACCGGGACGTCACATCGGTCAAGAGCTGCCTGCTGAAGGAAACCGAGGAAAGAATCGCCATCCTGACCGACCCCAATTTCGATTGCCTGGCGACCAATACCACCGCCGGAATGCTGATTTGCAGCGACCCTGCGTTGGCGATGGCAAAGACCGATCTCAACGATCACGTTCTCGGCCTGGTCGCCAAGCTGAACCAGGACGACGCCAAAGCGGCGCTGGCTGAATACGATCGATGGAGCCGGGAACGCGACCGCAAATGCGATCTGGTGGGCAAGGATAACGTGCCGCTGGACGAGCTGTCGACGTCCGCGGACTGCCTGTCGGATTATTTCAGCGAGAAAACCGCCGAGATCGTCGCCGCCAAGGGCGACCCCAGGCGGGTATTTGGCCGGCATCCGGTGTCCGCCTCGCCCGATGCCGACGCCGTCGATCTCTGCGTCGCGCAGATCCATTCCGCCAATGGCTGCGAGGATTTCCTCACCGTCAGCCGGGTGTTTCAGATCGACAACGAGGTGGCTGAACAAACCGCGCTGGTGACCGCCGAGGTCGAAATGGTGGTGCTGTCGCCGTTCGCGGTCTGCAGTCCGATTGCCTCGGGCTGCACCGGCACCTGCTGGGATTTGAAATCCGGCGTGGCCAGACCGTCGCCGGGAAGCCGCGACAGTTTTTCGGTGTCGCGCCGCTTGAAGGTCGAAAAGACCTTCGCGTTCCAGAAGACCGACGCCGGCGGATGGCGCTGCAATACCGCAGCGCTGCACCCCATCGAGGTCGGCGTGGCGCTCGGCAGCGGTCACTGACAATCATGACCGTCCTTGCGGGCAACAAGGTGCATGGATCGGATTTGCCGCAGCCCGTTCACCGCGCCGAAATATCTTGGGTGCATGGTTCGGATCCGAGCCTGCAAGCTGGATCGTCCCGACATCATGACACCCGCCGAGCAACCGCCCGCGCTGCAAGTGCGAGGGTTAACAAAGCGTTTTGACCGCGTCGCGGTGGACGCGCTCGATCTCACCGTCCGCACCGGCGAATTCTATGCGCTGCTCGGGCCCAACGGCGCCGGCAAGACCACGACATTGCGCATGGTGGCCGGCCTGCTGCGGCCCGATGCCGGTTCGGTGTCGGTGCTCGGGATCGATGCCCTCGGCGATCCCGTCGCCGCCAAGCAGATCACGTCGTGGGTATCCGACGAGCCGATGATCTACGACAAGCTGACGCCGCTGGAATATCTCGAATTCGTGGCCGGGCTGTGGGGCATCGATCCCGCGGTCTCGGAGCCCTCCGCCCGGCATCTGTTGTTATCGCTCGGACTGGAGCCGCATCTGCGGCAGCGCTGCGAGGGATTTTCCAGGGGCATGCGTCAGAAAGTGGCTCTTGCCGGGGCGCTGGTGCACGAGCCGCGCCTGATCATCCTCGACGAGCCGCTCACCGGCCTCGACGCCGTATCGGCCCGGCATGTCAAGGGACTGCTGCAGCAGCGGGTGGCCGCCGGCTGCACCGTGATCATGACCACGCATATTCTGGAAGTGGCCGAACGCATGGCCGACCGCATCGGCGTCATCGCCGCGGGCCGGCTGGTCGCCGAGGGCACGCTGGCCGAGCTGCGCCAGCAGAACGGACACAACGATACCAGCCTGGAAGACATGTTCATCGCGCTGGTCGATACCGAGGCCGCCGCAGCATGAGTTCGGCGGCGCTCAGCTGGTTTGCCCGGCACGAAATCCGGCTGGCCTGGCGCGAATGGCTGGCGATGATGACGGGCGGCCGGCGCGGACGCAAGCGCGCCGCCGTGATCGGCCTGATTGTCTTTGTCGCGATCATGCACCTGCCGGCCTATGCCGTGATCGGGCGATTTGCGCCGCTGCAGGCGCCGCTCGACAAGTCCACCCTGATCGTGATCACCGCCACCATCTTCCTGGCATGGGCCCTGATGCTGTCGCAGGCGATCGAATCGGTGACGCGGGTGTTCTATGCCCGCGCCGATCTCGACCTGATCATGTCCTCGCCGGTCAATCTCGCCAACATCTTTTCGGTGCGGATCGCCGCGATCGCACTTTCCGTGATCGCGATGGCGCTGGTGCTGTCGACGCCGTTCGTCGACGTCCTGGTGATCGGCGGCGGGGCGCGATGGTTCGCCGCCTTCGGCGTCGTCATCGCCATCGGCCTGTCGGCGGCGGCTATCGCGATCGCGCTCACCATCATGCTGTTCCATCTGATCGGCCCGGGCCGGACCCGGCTGGTGGCGCAAATTCTCGCCGCCATCATCGGCGCCGGCTTCGTGATCGCACTGCAGATCGCCGCCATCCTGTCCTTCGGCACGCTGTCGCGCTTCGCGGTGCTGACCTCCGACGCCGCGGCGGCGTTTGCGCCCGGCGCCGGCAGTATCGTCTGGTGGCCGGCGCGCGCGGCGCTCGGCGACGGCGAGGCGTTGCTGCTTTTGCTGGCCGGCGGCCTGCTGCTGCTCGGCGTGGTGATGGCGGTGTTCTCGGCGCGATTTGCCGACACCGCCGTGCGGGTCTCGGCCAATGCCGCGCCGGCGCAGCAGGACGGCGGCGCCAGCAGGTTTCGCGGCGGCTCGCGGCAACAGGCGCTGCGGCGCAAGGAATTCTGGCTGCTGCGGCGCGATCCGTGGCTGGTGTCGCAGACCCTGATGCAGCTGCTGTATCTGGTGCCGCCGGCGCTGATGCTGTGGCGGAGTTTTTCCGACAGTTCCACCGCCATCATCCTGATCACGCCGGTAATAGTGATGGCGGCAGGCCAGCTCGCCGGCGGCCTGGCCTGGCTGACGATCTCGGGCGAAGACGCCGCCGACCTGGTGGCGACCGCGCCGCTGCCGCCGGCGCGGGTGATCCGCGCCAAGGTCGAAGTGGTGCTGATCGCGATCGGCGCCACCTTCGCGCCACTGGTCGCCGCATTGCTGTTTGCCTCGCCGCGGCAGGCCGCGGTCACCGCCGCGGGCGTCCTGATCGCCGCAGCGTCGGCCACCGCCATCCAGCTCTGGTTTCGGGTGCAGGCCCGGCGCAGCCAGTTCCGCCGCCGCCAGACCTCGTCACGGCTGGCGACCTTCGCGGAAGCCTTTTCCTCGATCGGATGGGCTGCGACCGCGGCACTGGCGCTATCCATGCCGCTCGTCGCGGCCGTCACCGGACTGATGACCGCGGCCATCCTGGCGGCGACCTGGAAGATCAGCCCGCGGCGGACGTGACGATACTCCTGAGGTCTAAGGGGCTTTTGCCTTTCCTCGCCTTCAGGACGAGGTCATTCATGAGCACCCTCACCGTCACGGCCAACGGCCAAGTCGCCCTGCGCAAGGATCTGCTGAAGCAGCTCGGCGTTCAGCCCGGCGGGAAAATCAGCGTCGACAAACTCCCTGACGGACGGATCGAGGTGAAGGCCGCCCGGCCCACCGGGAAGATATCCGAAATGTTCGGTTCCTTGAAGGCAAGGAGAAAAGGCCGACCCCTTTCGATTGAAGACATGAATGAGGTCATTGCCCGCGGATGGGCCGGCAAGCGATGAAGATCGCGGCCGACACCAATGTACTGGTACGGGCGTTGACCGGGGATCACGCCGCGCAGAGCAAAGCCGCCCAGTTGACCCTCCGCAAGGCCGGGATGGTTGCGCTGACGATCCCTACGCTCTGCGAACTGGTCTGGGTCCTGCAGCGATACAAAACCCGCGCAAGCGACATCGCTGAAACAATTCGCGGTCTGCTCAATAGCGCAAACATTGCGGTGAACCGACCAGCCGCCGAAGCCGGGCTGGCGATGCTGGACGCGGGCGGCGATTTCGCCGACGGCGTTGTCGCGCAGGGAGGGAAGCTGGCTCGGCGCGGATACCTTCGTGTCCTTCGACAGGAAGGCGGCCAAGCTGGTGGAAGCCCGGGGCAAGTCCGCGCGGCTGAAGCATCGCGCAAACGAAGCGTCTCGAAGGAAGGCTACAAACGCCGCTGCAAGCTGGCTGCCATCCTTCGGGACGCGAGACCTCGCCCTCCGGGCGAAGGCTCGCTCGTCGGGATGAGGCCGGAGAGCCTGGATGCGATAAGTTTCGCGGAATCGCTCCACTAGGCTTTGATCAATTCCAGCACCGCCGCCGCGAACGCTTCCGGCTCCTCCTGCGGCAGGTTGTGCCCGGCATGCGGGATGACGCGATGAACGCGGCGGCCTGAGAACTTTGCCGCCTGCGCGGTTCCGTCGGTGGCGGCAACGACCCCGTCGGCGTCGCCGTCCAGGGTGATGGCGGGCACCGCAATCACCGGCTGCGCCGCCAGCCGGCGCTCGATATCGGCATATCGCGGATCGCCGTCGGCGAGGCCGTAGCGGTGTCGGTAGCTGTGGATCACGACATCGACATAATCGGGATTGTCGTGGGCTGCGACGGTCCGCTCCAGGGTCGCATCGTCGAACCGCCAGTTCGGCGACCATTGCTGCCACAGGATCCGCGCGATTCCGCGCCGGTCGGAGGCAAGGCCGGCCCGGCCGCGCTCGATCTGGAAATAATATTGATACCAGAGGGCCACTTCCCGCTCCGGCCTCGCCGGGACCATCGCTCTCGCGATATCCTGGATCAGATAGCCGTTCACCGACACCAGGCCGGCGCAACGGTCCGGCCACAAGGCCGCGACCACGCAGGCGGCGCGTCCGCCCCAGTCGTAGCCGGCCAGCACCGCGCGCTTGACGGCAAGCGCGTCCATCAGCGCGATCAGGTCGGCGCCGATCGCGGCCTGCTCGCCGGAACGCGGTGTCGCCGGGTCGCGGAAGCGGGTCGCGCCGTAGCCGCGCAGATAGGGAACCAGGACGCGGCAGCCGCGGGCCGCCAGCTGCGGGGCAACGTCGACATAGGCGTGAATGTCGTAGGGGAAGCCGTGCAGCAAAATTACCGCGGCTCCATCGGCAGGTCCCGCCTCGTAATAGGCAATGTCGAGAGCGCCGGCGGCGATGCGGCGAAGCGGCTCCAGACGCTGCGACGAGGACGCGCGCGGCTGGTTCGCCGGGCTCGCGGATGTTGCGGCCTGGCCAAAGGCTGCTTGTGTCACCTTGCACTCCCTTGCGACAACGATCGATCCGATCCTTGGCAAGCCTATCGTCCAATCGATGACGCTGGGAACAGGAAAAATGCCGGCGTTCGAGCGCCGGCTCCTCAGCCGGAGCCTACCAGGCTGGCGGGCTGGCGTCGGCCGGCCGGCAGCAGCGTTCGCTTGATCCTGGACAACACCCGCAAGGCGAGGCCGAGCAGGACCGGCTGGGTCTTGCGGCAGAAGGCGAGCTTCTTGACATGGCCCTCGACATGCCACCTGGCATGGGCGCCATCCTTGAATAAGATCACGTCGCCGGGCCCGTAGCGCGTCGGAGTCATGGAATCGTTTTCGAGCACGATCGAGCCTTCAAGGATCAGGATGGTCTCGTCGAAATCGTAGTACCAGTTGAACTTGCCTTCGCAGCACTGCCAGACGATGGTCGATGCCGTGCCGTCGGCGCTTTTCGACAACACCGAAGAGTGCGCCACCGGATTGCCTTCGATGATCCAGGACGGCTCGATCGGCCGCGGCGTCAGATTGGCGGCGATGTTGGCGGCTTCAATCAGGGCACGCGGCATCACGATCCTCAAACCGGGAGTCTTCAAATTCGCGAACGGGAAAAAGCGGGAAGTTTGGCGAAGCTCGGCCGCAGGTTACCTGCAAGCTTTTAAGCTTTCCTTACGGCCGGCGCGGCAATCAAGGCAGCGAAACGCCGGAAAAACGCTTCAAATTGCCGCGATCCGGCCACGCGCCGATTCAACCGGATCATCGCGCCATGGCAGACGATCGCCGAAGCGCCGGCAGACTCTCCGCGGGCCCGAGCTTCGCCGCGGCAGCGCCGGCGCGGCCTCGAATGCTTCAGCCGCGATGCTTCTTTTTGACCTTGTTGCCGAACGCTGGTTTGGCGGACCGCGCCGGATGAGCCTGGGCAGGCGCGCCCTGGAAACGTTTTTTGTTCTTGAAGGCCGGCGGCTTGGCGAACCCCGCGCCGCCCTCGTGGCGAGGCTTGCCGTGCGGCTCCTCGCCGCCGCCGTCGCGGGACGGATCGTTCCGACCGGCGCCGGGGTCGGTGCCCTTGCGATGCGCCGGGTGCGGCCGGCTATCCGCCGCCGGATGGCGGGGAGCCTCCGCCAGCGCTTCGATGCGGATATTGTCTTCCTTGTCGGGACGCCGGATTTTCACGGCGAAGGATTCGGCGGCGGCGGCCGATATCTCGAACTCGGTGGTGGTGTCCTGGATGCGGATCGCGCCGATGTCATGCTTGTCGATGCCGCCGCGGCGGCAGATCATCGGCAGCAGCCAGCGCGCTTCGGCCTTGTTCTGCCGTCCGATGGCGGCGCGAAACCACACGCTGCCCCCGGCCATGCCGCGGCCCGGCGAGGTTTTGGCCGGCTTGGATCGCGGGCCGGCCTGGCGATCGTCGCCGCGCGGGCTGCGGGCATCCTTGTCGCGGCCGCGATCGTCGCGCGACCGGCCGGCGCCCTGGCCGGGATCGAGAATGTCCTCGGGCGAAGGCAGCCGGGTCCGGTACAGCCGCACCAGTGCGGCGGCGACGTCCTCGGGCGAGCGCTCGGCGAGCAGCGCGCGCGCCAGGTCGAGATCGTGCGCGGTCGATTCTTCCGTGAACAGCGCGTCGCGCAGCATGCGCTCCTGATCGAGCTTGCGGATTTCATCCGCGGTCGGCACCGTGGCCCAGACCGCGTCGATGCTGGCCAGGTTGAGCAGCAGTTCCGCGCGCCGCCTGCGCGCCTGCGCCACCAGCAGCACGCTGACGCCCTTGCGGCCGGCGCGCCCGGTGCGGCCGGAGCGATGCTGCAGCACCTCTGCGTCATTGGGCAGATCGGCGTGGATCACGAGGTCGAGATTGGGCAGGTCGATGCCGCGCGCCGCCACGTCGGTGGCGACGCAGACCCGCGCCCGGCCGTCGCGCAGCGCCTGCAGCGCCTGGGTACGCTCGTTCTGGGTCAATTCTCCCGACAGCGAGACCACCGAAAACCCGCGCTCCAGCAGGGTGGCCTGCAGATGCCGCACCGCCTGGCGGGTGTTGCAGAACACCAGGGCGCTGGGGGATTCGAAGAACCGCAGCACGTTGACGACGGCGTGCTCGACGTCGCCGCTCGCGATCCGGATGGCGCGGTACTCGATATCGGCATGGCCGCCCTCGTCGCCGGCGACCTCGACGCGAAACGCCTGCTGCTGATACTGCCTGGCCAGCGCCACGATGCCGCGCGGCAGGGTCGCCGAGAACAACAGGGTGCGGCGGCTGGCCGGCGTGGTCTTGAGGATGAATTCCATGTCCTCGCGAAAGCCGAGATCGAGCATTTCGTCGGCCTCGTCGAGCACCACGGCCTTCAGCTGCGAGACGTCGAGACGGCCGCGCCGCAGATGATCGCACAGCCGGCCGGGCGTGCCGACGACGATGTGGGCGCCGTCGGCTAGCTCGCGCTGTTCGCGGCGCGGATCCATGCCGCCGACGCAGGAAACCACCCGGGCGTCGGCATAGCGATAGAGCCATTCGAGTTCGCGATGCACCTGCAAAGCCAGCTCGCGGGTCGGCGCGACCACCAGGGCGAGGGGAGCGGCCGCGCGTTCGAAACGCTCGGCCGATCCGAGCAGGTTCTTGGCGATCGCAAGGCCATAGGCGATGGTCTTGCCGGAGCCGGTCTGCGCCGAAACCAGCAGATCGCGGTCGGCCGCGGCCTCCGCCAGGACCGCGGTCTGCACCGCCGTCGGCCGGTCGTAATTGCGCTCGCGCAGCGCCCGGGCGAGCGGCGCAGGGGTCGTCAGGAATGTCACGAGAGGCCGACCTTGGTTGGTGGTGAGCGAGGGAACACGGGAACCTTGCCCCGACCAATGCCCGGACCGGCATGCCCAAAGATGCGCCGTCGGATGGGATGGCGAATATGAGTGAGGTGGGGATGCTTTAGGCCAGGACCGGGCAAAACGCCATGGCTGAGATGGCGCAAGACGGCTGGATTCCTCAGCCCCTGCGGGAGGGCAAGTACGCTGCATTTCCGATTCACTTGTCAAACAGCCAGGAAGGATATTTCAGTCATCAATTGCGAGTTCTTGCGGTCCAATCCAGGCGCGCGGAGGGAAAAGAGGGCCACCACGCGACTTGACGCCAGCCTTTGAGGCGCCAATCACACCATTTTGCCGTCCCGTCAGCCTCGTTCGTCTCGCGATCGCTCGCGGAGCATCCGCCCCGCAACCCTTGCACGCCCGGCACTGGCCACGTCCACCGACGCTCATCCCGCGTCCGTGACGGATCGAAATCCGCCCCCGTCACTGGGATGAATTGAGAACAAAGATAGAACAAACCGCACGAAATTGCAAGCGAAACCCCTGCGCAGCGAAAATATCGAAAACAACCCCATGCAAAGTAGCCGATTACCGATCGGCAAGGATGCTGTGACCATCGGTCATCATCGCGACAGCCCGCCGGCGGGCGGCCCATGGCGGCCGGCGCATGCCTGCCCGGCCGAGCAGGCTGCTGTTTTCCGGAAGTTGACGCCGGCACAGGCCATCCCGGCTGCTCGTCGAAGCTGCCGGCCTGCCGTTGAACTCCGCATGCAAACCAATGGCTTAACTGGTCTGGCGACTGCGCTCATGCGGCGGCGGAGCTGTTCCCGTCGGGATCCGAGAACTTGGCGAAGCTCGCGTAATCCCTGTGCGCGGGACCTGGCCCAGGTGCGAACCGTTCTTCCCAGGCATCGAGGGGGGCCTTGTGCCTCATCTCGCTGACCTCGACCCCGCGTTCGATGAGGTGGCGCCGCGCCGCGCCATCGAGGGCTGCTCGCTCCAGGCGAACCGGGCCAGATCGCGCTGCGACCCGAATCGGCCGTCCTGACGCGCAACCAGCACCGCAGGCGATCGGCACGGAAGCCCAGTGGCTTCAGCGGGCCTCGCTCAGCCATGCGAACCCCCGGCCTCCCAAGCCAGGCGATTGACCCGGGACGGCTCGACAGTGCGAAGCGCCGCGCATGACCAACGCAACACAAGGAATTCCCTAACAGACCCCCCGATGCCAGCGCGCAAAAACCAATCCGGCAATGCACCCCTGACATTTCTCGAGTGGTCGAGCCTTTTGAAAGCCGGATGATCGCCCGGCATCAGAAAATAGGTCTTGAGAGCGGTCGTTTTGCCGTGCCAGTTCGGCAGGCCAGATGATTGGCCAAGTACATGGCGTACGGTAACCGAAGCGGCACGCGGATCGTCTTTGACGTAGTTCGGCACATACGTCGACAGAGGAGTGTCCAGCGACAACTTTCCCGCATCGATTGGTTCACCCTCGACGACCTCGACTATTACGCCGGGGAATTCGCAAGCAGTGGCTTTCGCGGACCGCTCAACCGTTACCGCACGTCCGAGCTCGACTTCACCCAGCAGGCGGAGATCGCGGACCGCCGGATCGAGCAACCGGCGGCCTTTATCGCCGGTAGCCTTGATCCGGTTCTCGGCTTCCTCCCGGGGGTGGATCTGGTCGCGCTCATGCGCGAGCGCGTGACCGATCTGCGGCTCGTTCGAATTATCGACGGCGCCGGCCATTGGGTGCAGCAGGAGCGCCCCGCCGAAGTGAATGCGGCTCTATTGGAGTTTCTCGGAGGCCTGGCCTGATCGGGCGAGCCCGCTGGAGCGAATACCGGGAGATAATTTCAGAGTGAGGTCGTCAGCCGATCACCGGGAAGCCAAGAAAATCAATGGCAAGGGGTTATCTCGCAATGAGAACCGCAATCACGCTGCTGCTTGCAACCGTGCCTTGGTCGGTGTCGGCACAGACAGCGCAAGACGAGAACCTGAAGAAAACCATTTCGGGTGCTTCGACGCGTCACCGGCGAGGAATGGACCCGCTTCGTCGAGCAAACCCGAGCGCGCTAAGGCTGCCTCGACAATCGCGTGCGCCTTCGGACATGGCGAGGAACATGGTCCGGGCGGCACTCGCCGCGGCGTGGACGCTGGCGCGGTCTGCTCTCGCGAAGCTTGCTCCGCGTTCAATTGCCGATGGCAAAATTTTGTCCAGAAAGCCGGCCGCTTCCGGCTACCGGACCGTCCTGTTTGTGGTAAGTCTTTCCGACGTTTGGTCTGGCCGGACCGAACGTAACGCTTTGAGCCGTCCAGCTGGTTTGACGTTGGAGACGAGGCGATGAATCCATCCTCTTCGGCGGGTGAAGGCATTGGCCCTCTCCCGGTGCTGTGGGAGGACGGCGAGCGCCTGTTCTGCAGACTATGGCGCACCGGCACCGACGGTCGCCGGCACGCGCTGATCGGCGTGCTCTCCGCGACCGAACCGGCGACGCCGGACAGCATCGATCGCCTCACGCACGAATACAAACTGAGGAATTACCTCGACGGCTCGTGGGCGCTGCGTCCGCTGGAGCTGGTTCGCGAGCGCGGGCGGACGATGCTGGTGCTCGAGTCCACGGAGGCCGAGCCGCTTGATCGACTGGTCGGTCAGCCGATGGAGGTCGGACGATTCCTGCGGCTGGCGATCGCCATCGCGGATGCGCTCGGCCGGCTGCACGAGTGCGGCCTGGTCCACAAGGATATCAAGCCGGCCAATATCCTCGTCGATCTCGCCGGCATCGAAATCAAGCTGACCGGGTTTGGCATTGCCTCGCCGGTTCCCCGCGAGCGCAGTCCGCCCAAACCTCCCGACTTCGTCGCCGGGACACTGCCCTATATGGCGCCGGAACAGACCGGACGGATGAATCGCTCGGTGGATTCGCGAAGCGACCTCTACTCGTTCGGGATCACGCTTTACGAAATGCTGACCGGCGGCCTGCCGTTCACGGCTTCGAATCCGATCGAATGGGTGCACTGCCACATCGCAAGACAGCCGCCGGCGCCTCACTATCGCTTGCAGAACGTCCCGGCCTTCATTTCCGCCATTGTCATGAAGCTGCTCGCCAAAACCGCCGAGGAGCGATACCAGACGGCCGCCGGCGCCGCGAGTGACCTGCGGCGTTGTCTCACTGAATGGCAGATACGGGGCCGCATCGACGAATTCCGGCTCGGCGAGCACGACACGCCGGACCGCCTGCTGATCCCCGAGAAACTATACGGGCGCGCCTCCGAGATCGGGATCCTTCTCGACTCCTTCGATCGCATCATTGCCGGCGGCAGACCGGAGCTGGTCCTGGTTTCCGGATATTCCGGCATCGGCAAATCGTCCTTCGTCCACGAGCTGCACAAGGCGCTCGTTCCATCGCACGGTGTTTTTGCCTCGGGCAAGTTCGATCAGTACAAGCGCGACATCCCGTATGCCACGCTGGCGGAAGCCTTTCAGAGCCTGGTCCGCCCGCTTCTGGGCAAGAGCGAGCCAGAACTGCGCAAATGGCGTGACGACCTTCGCGAGGCGCTGGGTCCGAACGGGCGGCTCATGGTGGATCTCGTTCCGGAATTGAAGCACATCATCGGAGATCAGCCGCCGGTACCCGAACTGCCGCCGCAGGATGCGCAGGGCCGCCTGCAACTGGTATTCGCGCGTTTCATCGGCGTGTTTGCGCGGCCCGAACATCCGTTGGCGCTCTTTCTCGACGATCTGCAATGGCTCGACGCGGCAACGCTCGATCTGATCGAGGACCTGTTGATTCGAACCGACATGCGGGACCTGCTGCTGATCGGCGCCTATCGGGACAACGAGGTCGATTCCGTCCACCCGCTGATGCGCAAGCTGGAGGCGATGCGTCAGGGCGATGCGATCCTGCATGACATCGTGCTCGCCCCTCTGGCCGTCGAAGACCTGACGCAAATGCTCACGGTCGCGCTTCATTGCGAGGCCGAATATGCCTTCCCCCTGGCTCAGCTGATTCACGAAAAGACCGCGGGCAATCCGCTGTTCGCCATCCAGTTTGTTTCCACGCTCTACGAGGAAAAGCTGCTCATTTTCGATCATGACAGGGCGCGTTGGCACTGGGACCTGAATCGCATTCACGCCAAGGGTTACACCGACAATGTGGTGGACTTGATGGTCGGAAAGCTGAACCGCCTGCCGATCGAAACGCGGGAGGCGCTGCAGCAGCTTGCCTGTTTGGGCAACAGCGCCGAGTTCGCCCTGCTGCGGATGGTCTTCCAGGACTCGGAGGCAATTCACGACCGGCTGTGGGAAGCCGTTCGGACGGGCCTGATTTTTCGATCGGAAGAGTCCTACAGATTCCTTCACGATCGCGTCCAGGAAGCTGCCTATTCCCTGATTCCAGCCGAATTGCGCGCGGAGACCCATCTCAAGATCGGGCGATTGCTGGCGGCGCAAATTCCTGCGCACAAGCACGAGGAGGCGATCTTCGACATCGTCAATCAGCTCAACCGAGGTTCTCACCTCGTTACCTCCGGCGAGGAGCGCGAACGGATCGCGGACCTGAACCATCTGGCCGGGAGGCGCGCCAAGGCCTCGACCGCGTATGCATCGTCGATCAGGTATCTCACCACCGGTCGGCGGTTGTTGGCGGAAGACTGCTGGGAGATCAACTACCCGCTGATCTTTTCCATCGAATACCTTCTGGCCGAATGCGAATTGCTGACGGCGGATGTGGCGTCGGCGGAGAGCAGGCTGTCAATGCTGGGGCAACGCGCCAGGGGCGGACACGACATCGCCGTCGTCACCAGATTGCGGCTGACACTTTACACGACGTTGGCCCGCATCGATCGCGGCGTCGAAGTATGTCTCGAATATCTCCGAGGCAGCGGGACCGATTGGTCGCAGCATCCGGCCAGGGATGAGGCGATGCGCGAATACGATCGAATCTGGTCCCTGGTCGGAAGCCGGTCGATCGAGCAGCTGATCGACTTGCCGCGGATGGTGGACCCGGACCTTCTCGACCTGATGGACGTTCTGACGGAGGTCGTGACGCCGTCGCTGTTTTGCGACGAGAATCTGTGTTCGCTGGTCATTTGCCGAATGGTGAATCTCAGCCTCGAGCATGGCAACAGCGATGCGGCGTGCTTTGCCTATGTCTGGTTTGCCATCATCGCCGGCCCGCGCTTCGGCAATTACCGGGACGGATTTCGCTTCGGTCAGCTCGGCTACGAACTGGTCGAAAAGCGTGGCCTGACCCGCTATCAGGCGCGTACCTACATGTCCTTCGGCAACATCGTTCTGCCGTGGGCGAAGCATGCCCTTGGCGGACGCCAACTGGTGCGTCGTGCCTTCGATACCGCCTACCGGGCCGGCGATCTTACCTTTGCGGCCTATAGCTGCAGCCAGTTGATCACCAATTTCCTGATAGTGGGAGACCCGCTTGCCGAAGTGCAGCCGGAGGCCGAAAACGGCCTGATGTTCGCCCAAAGGGCGCGTTTCGACATTGTGGTCAACTTCATCACCGCGCAGCTCGCACTGATCCGGATGCTTCGTGGGTTGACCACCAGATTTGGCCACCTCGATCACGGCGAATTTTACGAGTCCGGATTTGAAGCCGATCTGGCGAGCAACCCGATCCTGCTGGTCTGCGAGTTCTGGTATTGCGTCAGAAAGCTGCAGGCCCGCTTTTTCGCCGGCGACTACGCCTCGGCGGTCGAAATCACCTCGAGGGCGCAGCAGCTGCTCTGGATAACACCGTCGTTCGAAATCGCGGAGTTTCGCTTCTACGGCGCGCTTTCCCACGCATCAGCCTGGGATACCGCATCGCCGGACGAAAGACCCCGGCATTTTGCCGCTCTTGCCGAACACCACCGGCAGCTTGAGATATGGGCGGAGCATTGCCGCGAGAATTTCGAAACCCGGGCCGCGTTGACGGCGGCGGAGATCGCGCGCATCGAGAACCGGGATCTCGAGGCCATGCGCCTCTATGAGCAGGCGATCCGCTCGGCGCGGAGCAACGGATTTGTCCACAACGCGGCGCTCTCCAACGAGCTCGCAGCTCGCTTCTATGCGGCACGCGGCTTCGAGACGATCGCCGATACCTATCTGCGGCAGGCCCGGCACGGCTATCGGCTGTGGGGAGCCGACGGAAAGGTCCGGCAGCTCGAGCAGTCGTATCCGCAACTCAGGGACGAAAAGACATCCTCCGATCCGACCAGCACAATACTGGCCCCGGTCGAGCATCTCGACCTGGCGACCGTAATCAAGGTTTCGCAAGCCGTGTCGGGCGAGATCGTGCTGGAGAAGCTGATCGACACTCTGATGCGTACGGCGATCGAACACGCAGGAGCCGAGCGAGGTCTGTTGATACTCCCGCGGGACGACGGGTATCGGATAGAGGCGGAAGCGACAACCAACGTTGATACCGTAACGGTGAATCAGCGACGGGCGGGCGTAACCGCGGAGGATTTGCCGGAGTCCGTGTTTCAGTACGTGCTACGCACCAAGGAGAGCGTGCTTCTTCACGATGCCGCTGGCGATAGCCAGTTTGCCGGCGACGCCTACATTCGTCGGCGTCACGGGCGCTCGATGCTCTGCCTGCCATTGCTCAAGCAGGGCAGGCTGCTTGGGGTGCTTTACCTCGAGAACAACCTGACCCTTCACGTGTTCACTCCCGACCGAATGGCTGTCCTGAAGCTGCTGGCCTCGGCGGCCGCGATTTCGCTGGAAAACACCCGCCTTTACGGCGATCTTCGGGAACGGGAGGCGAGGGTTCGACGGCTCGTCGACTCCAACATCATCGGGATTTTCATCTGGAATCTGGAGGGGCGGATTATCGACGCAAACGAATTTTTTCTCCGGATGGTGGGATATGATCGTGACGACCTCGTCGCCGGGCTGCTGCAATGGACCGAAATGACCCCTGTCGAGTGGCGCGGTTCCAACAAACAGCGCCGCGCGGCTCTGATGACGACCGGCGTTTCCGAGCCATCCGAGAAGGAATACTTCAAAAAGAACGGCGGCCGTGTGCCGGTACTGGTTGGCAGCGCGATCTTCGATGAATCGCGGGATGAGGGCGTCGCCTTCGTTGTCGACTTGACCGAGCGCAAGCGGGCGGAGGAGGCCGCGCGCGAAAGCGAGCGACGCTATCGCGAGATACAGACGGAACTGGCCCATGCAAGCCGTATCTCGACAATGGGTCAGCTCACGGCCTCGATAGCCCACGAGGTCAACCAGCCGATCGGCTCCGCGCTCGTAAATGCCGAAACCGCTCAGCGGTGGCTCGACCGGCAACCGCCGGATCTCGAAAAGGCACTCCAGGCGCTCGACCGTATCGTCAAGGACAGCAAGCGGGCTGGCGGCATTATCGAAGGGCTCCGCAACCTCAGCAGGAAGGATTCGTCCCGCAAGCAGTACTTGAACATCAACGAAGCCATTCTGGAAATCATTGACCTGACCCGCAGCGAAACCTCGAAGAACGGGGTCTCGGTAGAGATGCGACTGGCGCAGGATCTGCCGCACGTCCAGGGGGATCGGGTCCAATTGCAGCAAATCATGCTGAACCTGGTCATCAACGCGGTCGAAGCGATGAGCGAGACGACCGATCGGCCTCGACAGCTGGTGATCAACACAGGGACCGGGCCGGACGGCGTGCTCGTTTCCGTGCAGGACACCGGACCGGGACTGGGTCAAGCCGGTACGGCACGGGTCTTCGAGGCCTTCTTTACCACCAAACCCGACGGTCTGGGCATGGGGTTGTCAGTCTGTCGTTCGATCGCCGAAGCGCATGGCGGGCGGCTATGGGCGGAGCCGAATGAACCCCACGGCGCCATCTTCTGCTTGACGCTGCCGGTCGAAGAGAAGCCGATTGCCGGCTGATCGCCGTTGCGGTGCGAATGTTGCCCCTTTGAAAGGCCCGGGGCGCGCGCCGGACCGGCGGCATGCGAGCGTTTCTCAGTCTTTCGCCTCCGGCAGAAACAGCATCATCAATCCCGCAAGGGCAAAACTGCCGCCGCACATCCCGATGCCGACCGCAAGGCCGTATTGGGTCGCGACGAAACCGAGCAGATATGGCGACAGTGCCGAGAAGCCGCGACCGACATTGAAACAGAAGCCGGCGCCCAGGCTGCGAACCTGCATCGGATAAAGCTTGGCAAAATACGAACCGAAGATGCCCGAATAGGTGAAGAAGCACGCCATCAGCGGCCCCATCCAGAACAGCACCGTCTGATCGGTCACCCAGGCGTAGAGCGGGACCGTGATGGTACCGCCGATGAAGTTGACGAGCAGCGCCCTGCGACCGCCGATCTTGTAGGCAAGGAAGCCGAACAGCTGGTATCCGATGAACATCCCGACATTGAGCGCGACAACGAACATCGACATGCGGGCGATGTCCATGCCGCGCTCCGTCACCAGGAATGTCGGTACCCAGAGATTGACGCCCCAGTAGGCCAGCAGCGCGAAGCTCGACGACAACGTACCGAATATGGTGAGGCGAAACAGGGCCGGAGAGAAGATCTCGCCGATTGGCGCCTTCGCGACGTTCGCGGTTTTGCGGGACTTCTGTTGCTCCAGCCAGGTCTGCGACTCCGGCACGTACAAGTAGATGTAGAGGAGAGCGAGCAGGGAGGCGCCGCCGAACAGAAACAGTGCGCGCCAGCCGTAGCGCGGCAGCACATAGCCTGCCGCCAGCGCCGCCGAGCCGAAACCGATCGGCCATGACGAAAACGCGAAAGCCGCGGCAAAGCCGCTCTGTTTCGCGGGCCAGGTCTCGACGATCAACGCCGCAATGATGCCAAAGATGCCGCCGAGTCCGAAGCCGGCGATGAAGCGCAGGACGAGGATCGAGTAGTATCCCGGGGCAAAGGCGACCGCGACGGTAAACACGCCGAAAACCGCGATACCGGACATCAGTCCGAGCCTGCGGCCGTAGCTGTCGGAAAACCATCCCATGATGACGCCGCTCAGCCCAACCCCGAGCAACGTTGCCGTACCGAGAAGTCCCGCGTCCGCCATCGTGATGTTCAATTCCTTGATCATCAACGGCAACGCCATGGCGAGCAGCGTGAAATCGAGTGCGTCGAACATGTAGCTCAAAAAGCCACCGACCAGGACGCGCCACTTCACGGCCAGTCCCCCGACCAGGGGACCATCGCCAACAGGCATGGATTCACCGCCGGCGGCCATCGTCTTGCTTCCCAGGTTCGCAGCGTAACGGCAGATTCGATATCTCGTCGGGAAAGCGGTCCGACCCGTTCAATCAGGCTGCGCTCTTCCGCGCTTCCAGGCAAGGCTAATGATTGCACTCCGGGCAATTGCGACGGCCCGGACATGTCGACACCAATCTCGTCGTGGATCGATATGCCGCCGAGGGCAAACCGGATCGTTCCCTCAAATCGTGCCCGATGAGCTGCAGATCGAAGCCGGCTGTGATCGTCGGATTTCTTGGCCGCGAACTCACCATCGGATCCGGCGCGGCTCAGCAGCATCCCGATCGTGGCGTCCGGTCGCCGCCGGGATCGTGAATCCGATATCAGGGCTGCGTCGTGAGGGCGACCCGATTTCGCGCACGGCAACAAACCGCGGAAGTTTCAGCTGAGGCCAAAGCGCATCGGGCCGGACCGCGCCTAGTTCGGCATGGCCTTCAGCAGCGCACGGATCTTGTCCGCATCCGCCCGCGTTGCAGGATTGTAGATCACCATGTTGAGGTCGGGCCGGCCATCGACGGCGAAGCCTGAAAATTCCATCGAAAGCTGTCCGGCGACGGGGTGTTGCAGGACCTTGACGCCATCGCCATGCCCCCGCACATCGTTGTCGCGCCACATCGCCGCGAATTCCGGGCTGGTCGCGCAGAGTTCGTCGACCAGCGACTGCACGTTGCGCGCCGCGCCGGCGCGCGCCACGTCGGCGCGGAACGACGCCACCACGTAGCGCGCGACGCTTTGCCAGTTGGGCTGCGCGGCGCGGACGCGGCTGTCGCGGAACATCATGCGCAGCACGTTGCGCTGTCCCTCCGGCAGGGTGCTGTAGTCGGTGAGGACCGCCGCGGCGGCCCTGTTCCACGCGATCACGTCCCATGTCGCCGTGCGAATAAAGGCCGGACTGCAGGCCAGCGTGTCGAGCACGCGTTGCAGGCGCGGTGAGATACCTTCGGGCACCTGATAGCGGGCTTCCGGCGGCCGGCCGAGAGCGAGCAGAAACAGATGTTCACGCTCCACGTCGGTCAGCATCATGGCGCGGGCGATGCGGTCCAGCACATCGGCGGAGGGCGCTCCGCCCCGCCCCTGCTCCAGCCAGGTGTACCAGGTGGCGCTGACATTGGCGCGCTGCGCCACTTCCTCGCGCCGAAGTCCCGGCGTTCGCCGCCGCTGCAGCGGAAAGCCGAACGCCGTCGGATCGAGCCTGGCGCGGCGATCCCTGAGATAGGTCCCAAGCGAGTTGGCGTCGGTCATCCTGTTAGCGATTATACCCGTATGATCTCACTACTTTACCCGAATGATGAGTAGCCCTATCCCGGCATCCTGAACAGGGAGTTTTTCGCATGCGGGTATTCGTCACCGGCGCCGCCGGGTTCATCGGCACCGAAACCACCAGGGAACTGATCGCGCATGGCCACCAGGTCATAGGCCTCGCGCGCTCCGACGCGAATGTCGAGACGCTGCAGCGCCTGGGCGCGGCGGTTCATCGCGGCTCGCTGCAGGACCTTGAAAGCCTCAGGCGCGGCGCCAGGGATTCGGACGGCGTGATCCATCTGGCCTTCATCCATGATTTCACGAAATTCGCCGAGAATGGCGCAATCGACAAGGCCGCCATCGAAGCAATCGGCGAAGCGCTGGCCGGCACCGGCAAGCCTTTCATCGTCACCTCGGGAACCGGCCTGGTCGCGGCGGGCGTGGTGATCACCGAAGACATGCGGCGCGATTCCAGCCCGCATGTTCCGCGGGTGTCCGAGCAGGCCGGTCTGGCCTATGCGTCGCGCGGCGTGCGCGCGATGGCGATCCGGCTGCCGCAGGTGCATGGCGCCGACGGAAAGGCCGGGTTGATCACCTATCTGCTCGAGCTCGCGCGTCAAAAAGGCGCCGCCGCCCGTGTCGGCGAAGGCGCCGAACGCTGGGCCGCGGCGCACCGGCAGGATGTCGCCCGTCTCTACCGGCTGGCGCTGGAAAAGGGCGCGGCAGACGGCATCTACCACGCCGTCGGCGAGGAAGGCGTGCCGATGCGCCAGGTCATCGACGTGATCGGGCGCGCGCTCAATGTACCGGTGATTTCGATCGGCAAGGAAGAGGCGGGCGATTACTACGGGCCACTGGCGAGGTTCGCCGGCCTCGACATGCCGGCCTCCAGCGCCTTGACGCAGCAGCGGCTGGGCTGGACGCCCACCGGGATCGGCCTGATCGCCGACATCGGCCAGCCGGGCTACTTCAAGGTCTGAGCCCGGGCCTGTAAAGTTCCAACATGGCCTCGCAGGCGTCGGCGGCGGCCCGCTGCCGAGGAGGCACGAGGAATACGCCGACAGTCCTCTGCCTCCGACCGGGACGGCAGCGTCAGGCCTGCTGTTCGAAGGCCTGCCGGCTTTCGGCACGGATCAGCTCGAGGCATTCCTTCTTGAGCGCGACGTAGCAGGGATCCAGCACGATCTCGCTGGCCCGCGGCCGCGGCAGATCGATGCGCAGGTCGCGCAGGATCCGGCCCGGGCCGGCGCTCATCAGCAGCACCCGGTCGGCCAGAAAGATCGCTTCGTCGATGTCGTGGGTAACGAAGACGATGGTGGTGCCGACCTGCGCCCACAGGGCGAGCAGGCTTTCCTGCATCACGATTCGGGTCTGGGCATCCAGCGCGCCGAACGGCTCGTCCATCAGCAGGACGCCGGGCCGGTTGGCCAGCGCGCGGGCGATCGCGACCCGCTGCTGCATGCCGCCCGACAGCGTGTGCGGATAGGCGTCGGCAAATCTGGCAAGGCCGATCATGGCGATCAGGTCGTCGGCGATCGCCCGCGCCGCGCTGGCCGGCTTTCCCTGAGCGCGCGGTCCGTGCGAAATATTGCTGCGCACCGATTTCCAGGGAAACAGATGCGGCTGCTGAAACACCATGCCGCGGTCGGGCCCGGGCCCGGTGACGGGCTTGCCGGCAACCCGCACCGTTCCGGAATAAGGGGTTTCGAACCCGGCGATGGTGTTCAGCACGGTGGATTTTCCGCATCCGGACGGGCCGAGCAGGCAGACGAATTCGCCGCGCCTGATCTGGAACGAAACCCGATCGGCGGCGACCACCTGGCCTTTCGGCGAATTGAAGACGATGCTGACGTCGGCAACATCGATCTCGATCGTGGCCGCGGCCGGCTCGCTTTCGATCCTGGCGCGATGGGCGGCGAGCTGCACCGTCATCGCCACCACACCAGCCGCTGGGTGACGGCGGCAAAGCCGCGATCGGCCAGGAACGAGACCGCACCCAGCGCCACCAGCCCTCCCATGACCTGGCCGGTCTGCAGGTTCTGCTGCGCGATCTCGATGCGGTAGACGATGCCGGCAAAGGTTCCCGCCAGTTCGGCCGCCACCAGCGTGTAGAACGAGATGCTGACCGCGGTGCGCAGGCCGACCACGATGTAAGGCAGCGCCCCGAACAGCACGATTTCGGTCAGCATCTGACGCCGCGGCGTCCCCAGCATCAGGGCGGCGCGGATCAGGCCTGAATCTATTTTCTGCACGCCGATATGGGTGGTCAGCCAGACGGTAAAGAACACTCCCCAGAACACCAGAAAGATCTTGCCGGTCTCCGACAGGCCGAACCACAGGATCACGATCGGCACGAAGGCGATCGGGGGAATCGGCCGCAGGATGTGAAAGATCGGCGAGAACAGGCTGGAGACCAGCTGGAACCGGCCGGTCAGCAAGCCGAACAGGACGCCCGCGGCGGCGCCGAGGGCAAAGCCGATGACGACGCGGGTGACGCTGACGGCCAGATCGACTGCGAACTGGCCGCTCTTCACCCATTCGAGCATCGCCACCGCGACCACCGAAGGCGGCGGAAACAGGATGATGTTGACGACATGCGATCTGGAAACCAGCTCCCACAGCGCAAAGAACAGCGGGATCGACAGGATCGAGATCGCCGTGTTGAGTCGCCGCATGGCTCCCTCGGTCATGGCCGGGGTTCTCTCAACCGCCGGGCCGGCCGGAATATGTGACCCGCGTGGCATCGACGTGCCTCAACGCCTCCGGCGCCAGCACCTTGAGGAAATCGGGCATGGTCGCGCCCGGCGGATGATTGCCGCTTTCCAGCCGCCAGGCGGCATGGGTCTTGAGAATTTCGAGCTGCTTGTCGTCGAGGCGAACCTGATAGACGTAGTCGGCCCAGATCGACGCCAGTTCCTCGCGCTTGATGCCGACGGCCTTGGCGACCACCGAGATGGCATCCTCGGGATTGGCCTTCATCCAGGCCTCGGCATCGAGCATCGCGCCCAGGAATTTTTCGACCAGCGGGCCATTCTTTTCGAGATAGTCCTGCATGACGACGATGTTGAAGGTCTCCGAATAGATTCCCCTGGTGTCGATCTCGGCGACCTCGGCGCCCATCGCCTTCTTGGCGTTGGCAATGTGCGGCTCCCAGGTATCGAACGCATCGATGCCGCCGGAGACCAGCGCCGGCAGCATCTCCTGGGGCCGCAGATTGACCAGGGTAACGTCTTCCTTCTTCAGCCCGGCGCGGCTCAGCAGCGCCGCCGTATAGACCTCGCTTCCGGTGCCGGCGGTGAACGCGATCCGCTTGCCCCTGAGATCGGCCTTGCCGGCGATGCCGGACCTGGTGGCAACGACGGTCTTCAAGTCGGAATATTCCATCCGCGCGAGAAAGGCGATCGGCTGTCCCGCCATCGCCGCCGCGGTGACCGGCGCCTCCGCGGTGGTCGCGATATCGGCACCGCCGCCGACCACGGTATCGAGGCACTGCTTGCCGCTGGTGAAATTGCTCACCGCGATATCGAGGCCGCGTTTTGCAAAAAAGCCCTGATCCTTGGCGACGATGACGATCCCCGAGATCGGCCCGAGATTCTGCGCCAGCCTCGCCTTGAGCAGTTCGGCATGCGCCGGATCCGGCCGAGGCACCGCCGCCCATAGCAACGCAGCGCCAAATATCAACGTCCTTACGCGCAACATCCTGGACCTCACGGCATTCGAGTTCGAATGACCGATGGTTGGTGCGGCCGGTGAAATGCTCAAGCAATTAATCCACGCCGCCTGCCATTCCCCATGCACCAAAGTTGATCAGAAGCTGCACGTCCGAGAGCCAATGCGCCGATATAGGCGCCATCGGCCCCCTCCAGGGCGACATCGGGGCCATCGCTCGCGATAAAATGGATGGCGACGAACCGGCGCGCGTGATTGCGCCCTCGCCCCTTGCGGGAGAGGGCTTGAGAGACTCCCGCAACAAACTCTGCCGGGTGAGGGGTAGTGCTCTGCGTCGATCCCTCACCCAGCTGAGTCTCTTGCTGGCGTTATTGAGCCTCTCCCAAGGGGCGAGGGCACAGTCACAAGCGCCGCTGTGAAGATTCCACCATGCAGGCCATGCGGCGCATCACGCGACGGCTTCCGGCATCGCCGCGACGGCGTGCTCGAAGGCGGCTGCCAGCGTCCGCAGCAAGCCGTCCTCGCCCGCGCGCGACGCGAAGCACAGCGAAGACCGCAACCGGTCGGAGCGGACCCGGCCCGGAACGGCCACCGCGCACATGTCGAGCGGGTTGACGAAATAGGTGTAGGTCCCCATCGCGGTGTTCAGCGCCATCGGATCGGCCAGCATCCGGTCGATGGTGAATATGGTCGGCACCGTCGGCACCACCATGGCATCGCAATCCTTCAGCAGCAGGCTGGCCTGGCGCTGCGCCGCCTTGATCGCATACAGCGCGTGGAAGGCATCCCTTGCGGTGTAGTGGAAGCCGGGCTCGATCGAAGCCCACACCGCCGGGTGGATCGCTTCCCGATGGTGGTTGACCACTTCGGCGTAGTCGATCAGCCGCTCGGCCACCATGGCGCTCTGGAACACCAGGCGCCCGGCCTGCTCGAACACCGTGAAATCGACCTCGCTCAACCGGTGCCCCAGGCCGACCAGCGTCGCAAGGTTGCTTTCGTAAGCCCGGCGCGCCTCGTCGTCGCCAAAAAATTGCAGCTGGCCGGCGCGCGGAACCGCCAGCGTCAGCGGCTGCCAAGGCCGCAGCCCGAGGTCGATCCGGTCCGCATCCAGCCGGCTCAGCGGATCCTCGACGTCGAAGCCGGCGATCCGCTCCAGCACTTCGAAGGCTTCGCCGCAAAGCCGGGCGAAAACCGGGATGCAGTCGAGCGACCTGTTGTTGTAGACAAGACCACGCGAGCTCACGAGGCCGATGGTCGGCTTCACCCCGACGATGCCGTTGCAGGCCGCCGGCACCCGTCCCGAACCGCCGGTATCGGTGCCCAGCGAAAACGCCACGATGCCGCGCGCGACCGCCACCGCCGAGCCCGAGCTGGAGCCGCCCGGGATGAAGGCCGGATCGATCGCGTTGCGGCAGATCGGATCCGGACTTCGGGTCCCGTTCAGCCCGGTGGCAAATTGATCCAGCGTATTCTTGCCGATCAGGACCGCGCCGGCCTGCTCCAGCCTGGTCACCGCCGGCGCCGACTGCTTCGGTTCGAGCCGCAGCGCCGGACAATTGCTGGTGGTGGGCATTCCGGCCACATGGATGCTGTCCTTGACCGAAAACGGCACCCCGAGCAGCGGCAGCTCTGCTCCGCCATCCGCGTCGGCCTGCAATTGCCTTGCCCGCTCGGTGGCGTCGCCCGGCGCAACCAGCGAGGTGAAGATGCCTTCGCCGGCGCAGGCCTGCGCGCGGCGGCAGGCCTCGGCAATGACCATATCGGCTGTCATGCCGCCGGCGAGGGCACCACGGATGGCAGCGAAACTGAATTCGAGCGACGCCAGAGTCATGCGGGATTTTCCTTCGGTCGGGGGGTTTGGCGCAGCGGGGCAACGCCGCGCAGGCGGCGAAGCCCGCTTATTCCCCGTCGGCGCCAGCCTCGAAGATTTCTGCCGCGAGCGGTAGCAATTAATTTCGTTCCGCCGCGGCCCCGGACCGGCAGGCCGTCCGATTGCGCTGGCGGAGCCGCCATTCGGGAAAAAAGGTTCTCCGACAAATCCTCATTGAATGAATTTCTTCACGCGGTCGGACCTGCGCTCACGCAAGCGAAGGCGCGTTGCCCGGCACGGCCTCGTGCCGGCAGCCGTTCGGCATGGACAAGACCAGTAGCGGCCTGGTGCAGCGGCTGCGGGAAAATGACTGGCCGCAACGACGGGGCCCGCGGGCGTCCGCATCACTTCCCGGCGCGGTTCGAGATGGTAGAGAGCGCCGAGGATCTAGCCTCCGGGAACGCAGGATAGCGCACGGTACCGCCCGCCGGCTGGTGGCGTGCATCCACCTCCTGCGCTCAACCGGCTTTACTTGCGATCCGGCAAGGTCAAACTGCCGCCCCCCGGGTGCGCGAGCCGGACCCCTGTGAACCAGGTGCTGCGATGAACCCAGAAGCCGTTTCCCTAGTCTTCACCGGGCACATGACCGACACGCCGGACCGCCAGCCGCCCCGCTTCCCTCCGGAACTTGAGGACGCGGCCAGGCGCGCAATCGCGCAGCGGGTCGGACGTTATTGCCGGTTGCGCAACGGCGCCGACATCAGGGGATTTGCCAGCCTGGCCAGGGGCGGCGACATCCTGTTCCACGAAGTTTGCCGCAGCCTCGGCATCGACACCGTGATCGTGCTGCCGTTCGCTCCGGACCGTTTCGTCAAGATTTCGGTCGAAGGCAGCGAGGCCGGCGACTGGGCGCGTCGTTTCGAGAAGCTCTGGAACGAGACCGATCCGGGATTCCGATATGACCTCGGCCTTGTCCCTTGCGATGATGCTTTCGCCATCTGCAACGACCGCCTGCTCTCCTTGGCGCAGCAATATGGCGAGGTGCGGTTGATCGCGCTGTGGGACGGAACCGGCGGCGACCGCCGGGGCGGCACCGGCGATTTCATCGAACGCGTGGCGGGGATCGCCTCTCCGCCCGACATCATTCATCCGCAAGATCTGCTCTGATGCCGCTGTCTCCGCCTGCCAATCCCTCGCCTGGCGGCTCGACAGCGGTTTCGTTCGTCGTCGCCGGAATCTGCTTCGGCCTGACCGCGACGGTGCCGGCGGCCCCGGCCGATGGCGCGCCTCTCGCCGACGCGCGGTTCGTCGATGCTTCCAGCCTGCCCGCCGTCGGCACGGTCGACGCGCGCTTCCAGTCCTACAACATCGAAATGATCGAAATCACCGGCGGAAAATTCTGGAAGCCGTATCGCTCGAAGCAGGACGGCGGCCCGGCGCCGGAGCCGCACTCCGGATCCGACACGCCGCCGGGCATGGATTCCAGTCTCTACCAATACCGGCCGCCGATCGATCTGACCCGCGCCCGCTTGCGAAAGCTCGCGGCGGCGCTGGGACCGAGCTATCTTCGGGTCAGCGGCACCTGGGCCAATACCACCTATTTCGCCGATTCGGACACCCCGCCGGCGACGCCGCCGGCGGGCTTCGGCGGCGTCCTGACCCGGCCGCAATGGCGCGGCGTGGTCGATTTCGCGAAAGCCGCCGATGCCGCGATCGTGACGTCATTCGCCATCGGTCCGGGCACCCGCGACGCCTCGGGTGTCTGGAAACCGGATCAGGCGCAAGCCTTGCTCGCCTATACCGGCGAGGTCGGAGGCCGCATCGCGGCGGCGGAGTTCATGAACGAGCCGGATCTTGCTGCGATGGGCGGCGCGCCGGATGGCTATGATGCAGCCGCCTATGGCAGGGATTTCAAGATATTCCGCAGCTGGATGCGGCAGGCTGCTCCCGGGGTGAAGATCCTGGGTCCGGGCACGGTCGGCGAGACTTCCATCGCTTCCGACCTGCTCGCCGCCTTGGGGCCCGGGCTGGATGCGGTTTCCTATCATTATTATGGGGCGCTGTCGGCGCGTTGCGGCGGCCAGCGCACCGCGGAAGCGGCGCTGTCGCCGGCGTGGCTGTCGCAGACCGATCGGACATTGCAATTTTATGTCACGCTGCGCGACCGCTTCGCGCCGGGCAAGCCGATCTGGCTCACCGAAACCGCGGAGGCGGCGTGCGGCGGCAATCCCTGGGCCGCTACCTTCCTGGACACCTTCCGCTATCTCGACCAGCTCGGGCGGCTGGCCAAAGCTGGCGTTCAAGTCGTCATGCACAACACGCTGGCGGCGAGCGACTACGGCCTGCTCGACGAGACCACGCTGCGGCCGCGACCCAATTACTGGGGCGCATGGCTGTGGCGGCAGTGGATGGGAACCACGGTGCTCGACGCCGGCGTGCCCGTTCGATCGGACCTTCATGTCTACGCCCATTGCCAGCGCGGCGTGCCCGGCGGCGTGATACTGCTGGTGATCAACCCGGACCGCAAGGCGCCGCATGCGCTCAGGCTTGCGAGACCGTCGCTGCGTTACACCCTGGAGGCCGCAAACCTGGGGGATACCGAGGTCAGGCTGAACGGGCGCGTGCTGGCGCTCGGCGACGGCGATGCGCTGCCGGCGCTCGAGGGCGTTCCGGCTGAGGCCAATAAAGTGAGCTTCGCGCCAGCCAGCATCAGCTTCCTGGCGGTGCCGGCGGCGGCTAACCATGCCTGTCGGTGATGGCCAACGATGACGGGCTGCACGCGGTGTCTGTTTTGCGTTCCGGCAGGCCGTCTGCATTGTTGGCACAGGCAGCCCGCCGTGGCACCCTGATGGCAAGGGCACCCCGCAAACCAACAAGCATGCCCCTTGAGGAGAAAGACGCCTTGCACCGCCATATCGTTTTTCGCTGCGCCGTTCTGTCCGCGATCGCAATCGCCGCATGGAATGAAATGCCGGCCGCCGCTGCGGCGGACTCCGAGCGATGCCAGGAACTCGGCCGCCGCCTGGAAATCGCCAAGCCGCAGATCACCGCGATCGAAGTGTCGCTGACGCTGTTCTCGGCGGTTGACGGCAATTGCCTCGGGCTCGCGGCCGACCTGCTCGACCACGGTGCCTCGGTCGACGCCCGCGACCGGCTCGGCGCCCGGCCGCTCGGCCACGCCGCGAAGTCCGGGCATCTCGAGATGGTCGACCTGTTGCTGGCGCGCGGCGCGCCGATCGATGCCCGCAATCTCGCCGGCGCCACCGCGCTGTTTTCCGCCGCCGAGGCCGGCCATGCCGCGGTGGTGCAACGGCTGATCGAACGCGGCGCCGACGTCAGCCTGACCGGGCGCAGCGGGATCTCCCCGATCGCCGCCGCCGCCTATGTCGGCAACGACGCGATCGTCGAGGCGTTGCTCGCGCATGGCGCCGACGAGCGGGCGGCCGACGACACCGGCAAGCCGCCGATCGTCTATGCGGCGGCCGGCGCCCGGCTCGACATCGTCAAGCGGCTTTTGGCGCGCAATATCGATATCAATGCCCGCTACCCCAATGATCTCACTTTGCTGATGTGGGCGTCGGGCCCGGACGAGCAGGCCCCGGAAACCCAGGCCGTCGCGGTCGTCGGCTACCTCTTGGACGCCGGGGCTGCCATCGACGATCGCGACGACCGCGGCCGCACCGCGCTGATGATTGCGGCCGAAGGCGGCCATGCCGGGATCGCCAATCTGCTGCTGGCGCGGGGCGCCGACCCGGCGCTTGAGGACAAGGGCGGAAAACGCGCCGCGGATCTCACCCGGCTGACCGCGCTGCGCGACAAACTGACGCCGCGCTGACGCGGCTCACAGCCCCGACAGATATTCCGCCAACGCCGCGAGGTCGTCGGGGGACGTCGCCAGCATCAGGTCGGACATGCCGGGATTGTTGCCGCGGGCACGGGTGCGGAAGTCGGCCATGGTCCTGGCCAGATAGTCCCTGCTCTGCCCGGCGAGCCGCGGAACGGTGCCGTCGCCCTGGAAATGATCGAGGTGGCAGCCGGTGCAGCCCACCGAGCGGTCGGCGCTCAGCGCCCGGTTCGAAACATCCTTTGACGCCCGCGGCTGACCGAGGTCGGGCCACGGCTTGCTCGAGAAATACTGCGCGATCGCCATCATGTCGTCGCGTTCGAACGCCGACGCGATCGGCTGCATGATGTCGTTCTTGCGGTCGCCGCGCTTGAAATCGCGCAGCTCGATATAGAGGTAGCCGGCCTGCTGGCCCCAGATCACCGGAATCGTCTTGTCGGCGGGCTTGCCGTCGGCGCCATGGCACCCGGTGCAAAGCTGGACCTTGTCTTCGATGCCCTCGGCATGCAGCGGCCCCGCAGGCAGGCTCAGCACAGCCAGCAACACGGCCGTGCCGGTGAAATGCGAGGTCAACCTGCCGCCCATCGATAATGTCCAGTCCAGCCCATGGCATCAAAAGAAGCGGGGCCAGACCGGCCCCGCTTCGCTGTCAGATACTCTGGTCCGCCGGTTCAATCCAGCGAGAACGCGATGATGTTGTTGCCGCGATGGAAATTGACCTGGGTGTTGCCGCCCGCGCCGACCACGATGTATTGCTTGCCGCCCACCATATAGGTGGAAGGCGGCGCATTGACCCCGGCACCGGCGTGGAAGCTCCACAGTTCCTTGCCGTTGGACGAATTGTAGGCCGCGAACTTGCCGTTGCCCTCACCGGTGAAGACCAGGCCGCCGGCGGTGGCGAGAATGCCGCCGATCATCGGCTCCGGCGTCTTCACCTGCCACTTGATCTTGCCGCTGTTGTAGTCGACGGCGGTGATGTTGCCGGCCTGCGCCTCGGTCGGAATCGCGGTGAAGGCGCCACCCAGCCACAGCTTGCCGTTCGGATAGGGCGAGTTCTCGACCCGATAGGTCATCGGCTGATGCAGGTTGATGGCATAGGCCAGTCCCTGGCCCGGGTCGGTGGCGATCGGCGACCACTCGACCCCGCCATTGGCGCCCGGCAGCATGCGCGCGCCTTCCTTGGTCGGAAGCACCCACATGTTCTCCTGGGCCACCATGGCTTCCGAGAAGCGGATCAGGCTGCAATCCTTGCGGTCGTTGACATAGAGGTGCCCGGTCTTGCCGGCATGGATCACGCCCGGAACGGTCTTGCCGTCCTTGCCCTTGACGTCGACCAGCACGGTCGGACTGACCGCGTCGAGGTCCCACACGTCGTGGGGGATGTACTGGAAGTGGCAGACATATTTGCCGGTGTCGAGGTCCAGCGAAACCAGCGAGTCGGTGTAGAGATTGTCGCCGGGGCGGACCGAACCGTCGAGGTCGGGCGAGGGATTGCCGACGACAAAATAGATCCGGTTGGTCGCCAGGTCGACGGAAGGATTCTGCCACACGCCGCCGCCGAGTTTGGCGAAGGGGTCGCCGGTCTTGGCGAGCTGATCCTTCTCGGCCTGGATATTGCGGTGCAGGTCGCGGCCGGTGGCGTCCTTGGTCGCCCAGACGCCGACCGAATTCTCCGGAACCGTGTTGAAGGTCCAGAGCAGCTTGCCGGTCTTGGCGTCGTAGGCCTTCAGAAAACCGCGGATGCCGTATTCGCCGCCATTGGTGCCGATTAGGACCTTGTCCTTGATGACGGTCGGCGCCATCGTTTCGCTGTAACCCAGTTCAGGATCGGCAATGTCGGTGGTCCAGACGACTTCGCCGGTCTTGGCGTTCAGGGCCACCAGCTTGGAATCGAGCGTGGCGAGATAGACGAGGTCGCCGAGCACCTGGACACCGCGATTGTTGGGACCGCAGCAGAAGGTCGTGATCGGGCCCATCTTGTGGTTGTAGTGCCAGAGCTGCGCGCCGGTCTTGGCATCGAGCGCGTAGACATGACTGAACGACGTCGTCACATACATCACGCCATCGACGACGATCGGCGAGGTTTCCAGCGATTCCTTGACGTCGGTCTGGAAGATCCACGCCACGTGCAGGTTCTTGACATTGTTGCGCTCGATCTGCTTGGCCGGATGGAAGCGCGTCTGGGCATAATTGCCGTTGGTCAGCAGGAAATTATTGACGTTCTTGTCGGCCGCGTTGAGCTGCTGCTGGGTCACCGGCTCGACCTTGGCCTGGCCCGACGTCGACTTGGCCTCTTGCTTGGTTTCCTGGGCAATGGCCGGCCCCGCGAGCAGGCCGGCGACGCCGAGCCACGCCGCGGTGCATAAAACAGATGATCTATCCATGTTTTCCGCCCCATTTAATTTTGTTGGCTTCAACCGGCCTGTTTGAATGCAGCCGGTGCCGTTGAAATCTGATCCGGTCGGGTAGGTTTGACAAGCGGTATCGGGACGATTTGCAACCAGGGATCGGGCAATTCCGATCTTGCGGGTGCTTCATGCTCCCGAACCGCGGGCGCGGTGATCTTGGCAATTCTGGGCAGCCGCCGCTCGGAGCTTTGTTGCGCTGCATCCAGGTTGCGCCGCGTCTGCGTCGACCTCTCGACTCGCACGGCCATTCCACGGCGATCATCCCCGCGTGCCTGCGCGGCCGCCGGATTGCACCGGAAGGGGCCAAGGCCCGGGGCCCTTGCAATTACCGTGGGGTGTTATAAGCTTTGCATTGCAAAGTTGAGGGGCGGATGCAGGATCTCGACAAGGCGCTGGCCGACATCTTCGCGATCCGCAGCCAGATTGCCGCCGGCACGGCGTTTCGCGGCTACGGCCCGGCGGCGGTCGCCGCCACCGGCGGCGTGGCCTTGATCACCTCCGTCCTGCAGTTCCTGTGGCTCGACGATCCGACCCGCCAGCCGCTGACCTTTTTCTCCGGCTGGGCCGTCGCCGCGCTGCTGTCGGGCGCGATGATCTGGATCGAGATGCAGGCGCGCTCGCGCCGGCATCATTCCGGCCTAGCCGATGCCATGGTTCACCAGGCGGTCGAGCAGTTTCTTCCGGCCGGCGCGGCGGGAGTCCTGCTGGCGGCGATGCTGTGGAAGTTCGCGCCGGAGACGCTATGGATGCTTCCCGGCCTCTGGCAGGTATTCGTCAGCCTCGGGGTGTTCGCATCGGTGCGCTCGCTGCCGCGCAGCGTCGCGCTGGCGGGGGCATGGTATTTCCTGGCCGGCTTCACCACCCTGCTGCTGGCCAGCGAAAGCCACGCGCTGTCGCCTTGGGCGATGGGCCTGCCGTTCGTAATCGGACAGTCGCTGATGGCCGCAATCCTGCACTTTGCTTCCGGAGAGCCCGATGTCGAGGACTGAAGCGAGCAAGGCGCCGTTCTCCTATGATGGTCTCGACCGGGTGATTCACGAGAAGGCGCGGCTCGGGCTTTTGACCTCGCTGATGGCGCATCCCAAGGGATTGGCTTTTGCCGATCTCAAGCGGCTCTGCGGATTGACCGACGGCAACCTCAGCCGTCATCTTCAGGTGCTGCAGGAGGCCGGCCTGGTCGATGTGACCAAGGGCTACGAGGGCAACCGACCCCACACCAGTTGTCGCCTGACCAAGACCGGCCGCCGCCGTTTTCTCGACTATCTGGCCGTGCTCGAGCGGCTGGTTCGTGACGCGGCCATGGCCGCCGGCAAACAGGACAGCGCGGCGGTTCAACTCGGTGTCCTTCCCGCGTGAAGCCGCATTGCTTTTTTTGGCAGGAAACTTTGTAATGCAAAGTAGTCTTTCATCCAAACTTCACGTCGGCATCATCATGGACGGCAACGGACGGTGGGCGACCCGGCGGCAGCTGTCGCGGTTGCGCGGCCACCAGGCCGGCGTCGAAGCGATCCGGCGCGTGGTCGAGGCGGCCCCCGGACAGGGCGTGGCGACGCTGACGCTGTACGCCTTCTCCAGCGACAACTGGCGCCGGCCGAAGGCCGAGGTGTCGGCGCTGATGGCGCTGTTGCGATTCTACCTCGCCAACGAGGTCGAGAGCCTGGTCCGCAACGGCGTCCGCCTCACCGTGATCGGGCGCCGCGATCGGCTGCCCGACGGCATTGCCGCGGCGATCGGGAGCGCGGAACTGGCCACCGCAGGCGGCGATGCGCTGCATCTGCGCATCGCGGTCGACTATTCGGCCCGCGACGCGATCCTGAATGCCGCGGTCCATGCCGCCGGACTGGGCCCCCTCACCCGCGAGACGTTTTCCCGGCTGGTCACCGGCGAACCCGGGCTGCGCGACGTCGACCTCGTCATCCGCACCAGCGGCGAGCAGCGGTTGTCGGATTTCCTGCTGTGGGAAAGCGCCTACGCCGAGTTGCACTTCACCGAGCGGATGTGGCCGGATTTTTCCGCGGAAGATCTCGCCGAGGCGGTGGCCGCGTTCCGGCAGCGCGAACGGCGGTTCGGCGGCCTGCAGCCGCTGGCTCCTCCCGAGCCGGCGCTGAGCCTGTAGCCGCGATTGCCCGGGGTGCCGGGCCGGCCGTCCGTACCCGACAGCCGATGACATCGGTCGCGCATCCCGGCAAAGCCGGCCTCGGTGGCGCCGGCCGGGCGGACGCTTCTTTAAAAACATGGTTAACAGTTTGTTAACGAGTCTGGTCGAGGCTTCAGCCTCGTCGCGATCCCGCTCCAGGCCCGGATCGGTCCGTGGCGCCCATGTCGAAGCGGCAGGAAGAGACCATCCGATGAGCCTGGCAAAACTGATGGCCCTGAGCGCTGCGCCGCCGTCCAGGAAGGGGTTTGATACTGCGCGCGAATTCGCCCGGGGCCAGGCCTACCAGCGGTTCGGCCAGCTTGACGACGCCCAGGCCGCCTATCGGCGGGTGCTGAAAAGACGGCCGAACCACTTCGACGCCCTGCACATGCTCGGCGTGACCGAACAGCTGAGCGGCAATTCCGAGGCCGCGGCGCGGCTGCTCAGGCGGGCGCTGCTGCTCGACCCGCAATCGGTTGCGGCGCATTGCGATCTGGCCATCGTTCTCATGGTGCTGCAGCGGCTGGATGAGGCCCTGGCGAACTGCGACCACGCCGTCGCCCTGAAGCCGGATTTCGCCGGCGCGCATTTTCACCGCGGCAACGTGCTGATGGGGCTGCGGCGTTTCGAGGAGGCGGTTGCCTGCTTCGACCGGGCGGTGGCGCTCGATCCGCAGCATGCCGACGCGCTGAACAACAGGGGCAATGCGCAGCACGAGCTTGGGCGTTTTGACGATGCGATCGCAAGCTACGACAGCGCCATCGCGCTGATGCCCGGTCACTTCAGGGCCTTGGCCAATCGCGGCGCCGCATTCAAGGAATTGAAGCAGGCGGAGCGGGCCGTTGCCGATTTCGATCGGGCGCTCGCACTGGCTCCGGACGAGGTCAAAAGCTGGACCAACCGGGGCGGCGCGCTGCTCTATCTCGGACGCCGCGACGAGGCGCTGGCGAGCTATGACAGGGCGCTGGCGATCAACCCGCGGCTGGCGGAAGCCTGGCTCGGTCGCGCCAACATCCTGATGCTGAACCTGAGGGTGGCCGAGGCGCTGGCGGCCTGCCAGAGCGCGCTGGCCATCCAGCCCGGCTCGGCGCTGGCGCTGACCCAGATCGCGCAATGCCACGCGCGGCTGGGCGACGCCGAAGCCGCAGTGTCTTTCTTCGATCGCGCGCTGGCGATCAAGCCGGACGACGAGGTTGCAATCTCGAGCAGGATCTTCACGCTGGATTTCTGCGCAGCTGCCGGCTTTGCCGAGCATCAGGCGGCGCGATCCGAGTGGTGGCGCCGGATCGGGTCGAAAATTTTCGCGCGGCATCCCTTGCAGCACGACAACGATCGCGATCCCGACAGGCGCATCGTGCTGGGCTACGTTTCCGCCGAGTTCAGGCATCGCTCGGCCGCGTTCGCGTTCCGGCCGGTGCTGCAGAACCACGACAAGTCGCGCTTCGAGGTGATCTGCTATTCCAACGCCGTGGTCGAGGATGCCGTGACCGGCACGTTCCGGGATGCCGCCGACCGATGGCGGGACGTCCTGCAATGGTCCGACGACCAGCTGGCGGATTGCATCCGCGCCGACAAGGTCGACATCCTGATCGACCTGTCCGGGCACGGCGAAGCCAACCGGCTGCGGACCTTTGCAGGCAAGCCCGCCCCGGTCCAGGTGACCGCGTGGGGACATGCCACCGGCACCGGCCTGCCGACCATCGATTACCTGTTCTCCGATCCGGTCATGATTCCGGCGGAGGTCCGCCATCTCTACGCTGAGCAGTTCCATGATCTGCCCTGCGCCATCATTATCGAGCCGCCTCCAGCCGGGTTGCGATACCCGGAGCCGCCCGTGACCTCGAATGGCTATCTGACCTACGGCGTCTTCAACAGGGTGAGCAAGTTATCCAATGCCGCCATCGCCGTCTGGGCGCGGATCCTGCGCTCCGAACCTACCTCCCGACTGCTGATCAAGCATTCGCAGATCGACGATGCCGCGGTCCGGAGCATGCTGATGGAAAAATTTGCGGCGCACGCAATAGCGCCGGACCGCATAACGCTGCTGGGATCAACCCCCCGCGCGCAGCACCTGGCGGCCTACCGACAAGTCGATATTTGCCTCGATCCGTTTCCTCAGGGCGGCGGTGTCTCGACCTGGGAGGCGCTGTACATGGGGGTACCGGTCGTGGCCAAGCTCGGCAAGGGCGCGGCGGGTCGAGTGGGCGGCGCCATTCTGTCGGCGGTGGGGCTCGGCGACTGGGTCGCCGATGACGACGATCGATATGTGGAAATCGCGTCGCAATCGACCCCGGACCGCCTCAGGACGATTCGTCACGCGCTGCCCGAGCTCATTGCCCGCCACTGCGGCCCGGTCGAATATGCCAGGGCCGTGGAAGAGCGCTACCGAGCGATGTGGCAGAAGTACTGCGGCGAACTTCAGAGCCAGCCGGGGTGATGCGGCAGCAAACGCGCGGCGTTCTCGTGTCCCGGACGCGGCGCAGCGTTCTTCGCGCCGCGGGGCCTGTCATCGCGCGCGCATTGGCGCGCCCCGCCGGCAGAGCGGGAACCCGCCTTCGATGGAACGCACCACGCAAACGCGGCGCGCAGCGTCCAGGGAATGCGGCTCATTGCGACCTGTTGCGGGTCCCATACGCGGATCGGCATCACCAGACTTGATCGGGAATCACCCGGTGATCCCCTCCAGCCTCACCCGCCTGGTCGCCACAAAAATCGCGAAAACAACCCCATGCAAAGTAGAAGAGTTCCTGGATTGGCAGCCCGGTATCATTCAACCTCCGTTTAGCCCGCATGTCATTGTCATGGAGCGGTACTGGCTGACCGATGGATATGCCGCTACTTGCGGGAGGCGCGGCGGATGGGCCAGGCCCCGCACATCGCCAGCGCGTCGATGAAGTAAAATTGAAACGCCCGGCAACCAGCTGCAATGGAAGACGATCGCGGCAAACACTCCCGAACCGGTTCCTTTCACGACACGGAACTTGCCCGCTTGGCCATGTCAGCTCATTTCACTTATCTCTAATCATCTGCAAGATATGTCGTGCCGAGAGTGTCTTCCAGCGGCAGTTGCGTGCCTCTTGACCCGACCAACCCTTAATTGCACCATGAGTCGGGGCGACTCGTTACGTTGGGGACTGCATTGGATGACCATGCTGTTACGCAGAGAATCTGCGGATTCCAGCGAGGTGCGGCGTGCTTGCGGCGAAAACAAAACCATAGCTTTTGTCTCCGGTAACTTTAACGTCGTTCACCCCGGTCACCTCAGGCTATTGAAATTTGCAGCAGAGCAGGCCGATGTTCTCGTCGTCGGAGTGAATTCCGACAAGGTTGCCGGCGTCACGGTGCCGCAAGACATGCGCCTTGAAAACGTGCGATCGATCAGCATGGTCGATCACGCGGTGGGCCTTGATGCGTCGGCCGACGTGCTTATCGCCGCGTTGAAGCCGAATGTGGTGGTCAAGGGCAAGGAGTTCGAGACGCGCTTCAATCCGGAACAGGCCGCGGTGGATTCTTACGGCGGCCGCCTCGTTTTCAGTTCCGGCGAATTGCGCTTTGCTTCGCTCTCGTTGCTGGAGCGGGACTATTCCGCCACCGATCTTACGGCGATACGCAAGCCGCTGGATTTTCCCGAACGTCACGGATTTGGCATATCGGGCCTGAAATCCATCCTGGCAAAGATGTCGGGCATGCGGGTGCTGGTGATCGGCGATCTTATCGTCGACGAATACGTCACATGCGATGCGATAGGCATGTCGCAGGAAGATCCGACGATCGTCGTGACACCGATTATCACAAAGACCTTTGTCGGGGGAGCTGGCGGCGTCGCCGCGCACGCACGAGGTCTCGGCGCCGAGGTGCGCTACTGTACGGTTGTCGGCGAAGACGAATCCGCGAAGTTCGCAGCCGATATGCTCGAGGAACAGGGTGTGCGCTGCGATCATTTCGTCGATTCGACCCGGCCGACGACCCGCAAACAGCGGTTCAGGGCCTTGAACAAGACGATGTTGCGCGTCAACCACCTTCGGCATCACGCCGCGAGTGCCGAAATACAGCACAAGATGCTGGCGGTCGTCGAATCGGGCTTGGCGACCTGTGACCTGGTGCTGTTCTCCTGCTTCAACTACGGCTGCCTGCCCCAGGATCTCGTCGATGCGATCTCGGCAAAGGCGCGCGCCGCGAGCGTAATGATGGCCGCCGATAGCCAGGCCTCATCGCAACTCGGCGACGTTTCCCGATTCAAGGACATGGCACTGATCACACCGACCGAGCGAGAAGCCCGGCTGGCATTGAACGACTTTGTATCCGGACTGGCCGCGGTTAGCGACCGCCTCATTTCCAAAGCGCGCGCCGGGAATCTGGCCATCACCCTTGGTGCCGAGGGCGTTCTGATCAATGGTTTGCTTGACGGCGTGCTTCGCACCGACCGTCTGCCGGCATTCAACCTCTCCCCCAAGGATGTTGCAGGCGCGGGCGACAGTTTCTTCATCAGTTCGACGATGGCGCTGCGGGTCGGCGCGGACATCTGGCAAGGCGCGTATCTGGGAGCGCTGGCGGCGGCGTTGCAGGTTTCCCGTGTCGGAAACAAGCCTTTGACCGTTGCCGAGCTCGTCGCGGAAATCGACGAGTCGGGCTTCAGTCACGATTGACGGGACATCGATGCGCGCGCTACTTCTCGCAGCCGGAACCGGCAGCCGTTTAGGGCCCGTCACCGCGACGACACCGAAATGTCTGTTGAAGATCAATGGCCGGCCGCTATTGGATTATTGGCTCGAACTGCTGTTCGGAGCCGGCATCGAGCGGGTATTGATCAATACTCATTGGTTGGCTGAACAGGTTGACGCCCATGTGAAGGCGTCGCGCTGGGCATCGAGGATCGATCTCGTGCATGAGCCCGCATTGCTCGGAACCGGCGGGACCGTGCTTGCGAACCGGTCGTGGTTTCAGAATCAGCCGTTCCTGCTCGCGCATGCCGATAATCTCACCGATTTCCACGTCGCAGGGCTGATCCGCGCGCACCGGATGCGTGCTCCCGGTCACCTGATGACGATGCTCGGTTTCCGAACCGACGACCCCCGCTCGTGCGGGATTTTGGAACTCGACGATCGCGGCACGGTGTTGGCTTTCCATGAGAAAGTGGAAAGTCCGCCGGGAAATCTGGCGAACGGCGCGGTTTATATCTTCGAACCCGAAATCATCGACATGATCGCCGGCCTCGGAAATCCTGTGGTCGACCTCTCGACCGAGATCATCCCGCAACTGGTCGGGCGTATTCGATGCGTAGAAACATCCGGTTACCATCGTGACATCGGAACTCCAGATAGCCTGCGCAGAGCCTGCTCCGACTTCGGGCAGCGGGCCGACGTCGACCTGCCTGGGGTCAGGCGCTCGGTTTAAGATTGTTCTTCCGCCTGGCATCACGTATTTGCGGGTCCAATGGGACTTGACTGCAGCTGATTCGGTTCTGGCGACGAGCCAATGGGCATCACGACATGAAAATCTTCCTGACCGGAGCGTGCGGCTACAAGGGCAGCGTGCTGGTTCCAAAACTGCTCAAGGCAGGCTATCGGGTCGTCGCATTCGATATCATGTGGTTCGGCAATTTTCTCGAGCCGCATCCGGATTTGACCGTGGTCAAGGGCGACGTACGGAGCCCGGATGAAATCGATCTGACCGGCGTCGACGCCATCGTTCACCTGTCGAGCGTGGCCAACGATCCGTGCGGCGATCTCGACCCCAAGCTGACCTGGGAGATCAGCTGCCTTGCGACGATGCAGCTCGCCGATCGCGCAAGGCGCCATGACATCAAGCGCTTCATCTACGCGTCCTCGGGCAGCGTCTACGGCATCAAGGATGAGGAACAGGTTACCGAGGATCTCGAGCTGTTGCCGATCTCCGAATACAACAAGACCAAGATGTGCGGCGAGCGGATCGTGTTGTCCTACAAGGATGACATGGTGGTGCAGATCGTGCGGCCCGCCACGGTCTGCGGGTATTCGCCGCGGCAGCGCCTCGACGTTTCCGTCAACATGCTCACCATGCAGGCGCTGATGAACGGCCGAATTACCGTGTTCGGCGGCAACCAGATCCGTCCCAATATCCACATCGACGATATCACCGATCTCTACCTGTTCCTGCTCGATCATCCCGAACATGCCGGTATCTATAATGCCGGTTTCGAGAATATCTCGATCCTGGACATCGCCAAGATGGTCGCCAGGCACGTCAAGGCGGACATCATCGTGACGCCCTCCAACGACCCGCGCAGCTACCGCATCAATTCCGACCGGTTGCTGGCAACCGGCTTTCGGCCGCAAAAAACTGTCGAGGATGCCATCAAGGAAATCATCGGCATGTATTCGCAGGGACGGCTCAAGGACGAAGACCGCTGGTATAATCTGAAGTGGATGGAGAAGGATGTGGTGAAATGAACCCGCGCGCATTCGCTACGCCGGTCAGACTTTTCGGCGATTATTCCGCCCGCCTGAATGCCACGCTGGAAGGCTTTGACTGGACTCCGGTCGAGCGTCTCGCCTATGACCTGCTCGATTGCTGGCAGACCGGGCGGCAGGTTTTCTTTGCCGGCAACGGCGGCAGCGGCGGCAACGCCAATCACCTCGCCAACGATTTTCTCTATGCGCTGTCGAAGACCCCGGGTTCAGGCCTGCGCGTTCATTCGCTCTCGGCCAACCCCTCGGTCATTACCTGCCTGGCCAATGACGAAGGCTACGAACAGGTATTTTCGCTGCAACTCGCGGTGCTGGCACGAAAGGGAGACGTCCTGATCGC
>Ga0302157_10000675_pt1 | contig 43862 bp, 38 predicted proteins | sample I_Bog_N3_3_FD_193502 | JGI IMG/M metagenome (GOLD analysis project Ga0302157, IMG submission 193502) | Peat permafrost microbial communities from Stordalen Mire near Abisko, Sweden - I_Bog_N3_3 | ecosystem: Environmental > Terrestrial > Soil > Wetlands > Peat | place: Sweden: Abisko, Stordalen...
TGACCGTCGCGAACGGCAGGTAATGGCCGACAGCGCACATCCGCGGGCCTGGTTCTCCCAGACGTTACCCTCCGAAGGACCCGGCGGCCACCCGATTTAAGAACTCGATTCGCTTCTGAATTTCATCTTTCTCGCACTGCTCGGAGAAGTCGGTGACCCACAAGTTGCTACCGCCCTCAAGGCCGCCGAGGAGGGTACAGTTCTCGTCCTTGTACTTCTCCCAGGCGAGCTGCGATTTGCGCAGTTGATCTCGGCCTTTTCGCAAGTCCGATTCATCCCGTTCGGGACGCGCGTCCAACGCCTTCTGATACGCGGCGCCCAACTCCTCGTTGAGGCGAGCGACCTCCGCGGCAGTGCATCGAACCTCGCTTAGATGGTCTTGGGCGTCACACGGCTCTCTGCTGGCTGCAACTGCAGCGCTGGCCAGAGTGACGAGAGCTAGAACAAAGGCTTTGCGAAGTGCCATTTCGAAACTCTATCAAACTCGCCCGGCCGACCCGAAACCGGCCTTTCGCGACCGACAGCTGTTGGCCGACCTGCGACCGTCAACCACATCGCAGCGATCCGAGTGCTGCATCAGGGTGACCGACATGTGCGACGACAAACTGCGCCGCTTCTTGGTCGCCCCGTTGACGCAAGCGGAATCCGCCGGATTCAGCCGTGCCGTCCTAGGTGCTCCCTCACAGCGCGCAGGGCATCTTCTCGCCGCGTCGTGCCAGGGCCGCCTCGAGTTCGCGCCAACCAGCCGCGAGTTCGGGAAGCGGGTTGGCGCCGCGCTTGCCCCCTTCGTCTTCGCAATACTGGCCCAGCGCGGTCTTGCGCCGCAACGTCGGCTTAGCGCCGGGCCGGCTGTTGGTCGTCAGGTCCAGCCGGATGCCCGCGTTCACCAAGTCGGCAGCGATGCCGAACTCGTAGGCGTTCATCGCGCGGTGCAGGGCCGATCCTGAGAAGCCATCGTCATAGTTGACGTCGGCGCCGCGCTGCAGCAGCAGCCGCACCACGGGTCGGTTGTGCCCGGAGATGGCCCCCATCAGCAGCGAGGTGGTCGTGAACGGCTCCTTGGGCGGGCGCCAACTGGGACCGATCCCGTGATCGAGCAGCACGCGAACGACTTCCGGGTCGGCGTTGTCGCGCGAAACGGCGTAGATGGGCAATGTCTCGCCGCCATCGAGTACCGAGACCGGGTCGCCGCCAGCATCAAGCACCAGCTTCATCACCTGAGGCCCGTTCTTGCGAGCCAGCAGGGCGAAGTGCGGGACCGTCATGCCCAACTTGCCGACGGCGCGAACATCCGCACCCTTGTGCAGCAAGGCCGCGATGCGGTCCGGCAGTCCGTCCATGCACGCATTGGCGAGTTCGACGACGGCGGGATCCGTGAAGACCTTGTCTGGATAGGGCATGGCTTGAGCGCGGGAGAAGGGAAGGATCAAGCAGGCGGCGCACAGGGCAAGCGCCCCAAGCAGCCTGCGACGGATGGGATGGCTGGAAATCATTGCCCCGCACCTTGGGAGCCCTTGGACAGGGAAATGTAGTCGGTGACGGGCGCCGGGTTGCCGGTGCCGTCCAGCATGGTCTGGATGTCCGCGGCCTTGCGCGACTCGATGCCCTGGTGCAGGTTGACGATGCTGTGCTGCGCCGCCAGGCTCGACGGGGAGCCGTCCGCGTTCTTGCTGGGTACGTTGCGCACATCGCCGAGGGCCGGCGGGATGTACCACTTGCCGCCGCTGAAGTCGAAATTGTTCTGAGCTTCCTGGGCCGTGATGCCCGTCAGCCGTTGCACGAGATCCTTGCCGATCTGCGGAACGCGCCCGGCCACCGCATCGGAGACGCCCAGTTGGTCGCCGGCCCATTGGTTGGCCTTGATCACGCCAGATGCGCCCTTGACCACACCGAGCACCACCTTCTGGAAGCCCAGCGAGTTCTGGGTGCCGGTTAGCGGGTCGCCGTAGCCCTGATTCAGGCCGCCGTCGGATCGGTACTGGTCGAAATCGGCGGCATATCGATCGAGACCGTCGGCGGGTTGGCCCATGGTCCTTGGATTCAGCCCAGCGGAGTTGAACATTTGGCCCTTCAAGCCGGCAATGACGCCCGCTGCCTGGGCCTTGCCGCCGCCCAGCGAATGGCCGGTGACCTCGGCGCCTTCGAAATCAGGGTTGCCCTTCATCTGCCTACCAAGATTCATGGCAGCATCGTATTGGGACGTCTTCAGGCCGAGGGCCTGGTCGTGGTCGGCCAGGATGTCGTCCGGATCGGCGGTCGTCCCCTGGAACGCAACGACAGTCTTCGGGTCGAAAGGGAAGTCGTCCGGGCACTTGTACACCACCGCACGCGCGGTCTTCATGTCAGCGGGCCTGATGCCAGCGTCCTGTAGTTCATCCGCAGTCATCGCATGCCACGGCGATGGTGGCGTTTTGTCAGTGGCCTTTGGATCGTACTGCCTGTACGTGTCCTGCGACAGCGACGCCAGTTCCACCGCATGCATGTCACTCTTGAGCTCCGTGCCGGCGGCACGCACCGCCGGGTCTGGCGACGCTTGTGCCTGCGCAATGAGCTGGTTGCGTTTCTCTATGCGGGTCGCGCGCTGCTTGGCATCCATGCACTCCTGGCACGGGACGCAAGGCACCAGCGCCGTCCGCTGCGGCGAGAACCGGTCTTTGACTGCCGCGGCAGCCTTCTGGACGGCGCCCACGGCACCGGCCACCGGCTTGACCACCGCCTGATATCCCGCATAGCCGGTGACGGCCGCCGTGGCGGCAACCGCCCCCTCGGCGCCGACGAAAGCGCCCGCCGCCACTTTCTTGCCGGCCGACACCGTGGCCTCGGCCGCGGACTGAGCGAGCGACACCACCTTGTCCTTGGCGGCGCTCGCCGCCGAGCCGATGGCACTCAACTTGGAGCCGATCGCCTGAGCGCTGGCGTCCCAAAGATCGCGCAGCGGGTTGCCGTACGGATTCGGATCTTCCCCCAACTCATGCGGCCCCCTTCGCTTGCTCGAGCTCGTGGAAGACCGTCACCGAGAAGTTCGTCAGCGCGTCGGCCTTGGTGCCGGGCGACAGCTGCGTCGCGCTGAGGATCTGCTGCAGTCCGGGGATGCGCTGGTCGAAGTCGGGGCCCAGCAGCCAGGTGTTCAGCACGAAGATGGCTGCCGACTGCTCGTCGACGAGCCCGTAGCCGGCGGCGCGCGCCACGAGGGCGGGGATGGGCGCGGCGAGCTGGTCGCTGCTGAATCGGGCCGTCTGTGCTGGGAACTGCTCACGAAGGATCCCGACCATCCGCGAAGCAAAGTTGTTCTGGCCCAGTTGATCCCACTGAGCCTGTGAAATTGAATTCATGTTCTTCTGCAAGACCGTGGCTCCGGGGCACCGCCTCACCTGCGATTGACTCCCACCCGGCAGCGCCCTAACGAACGCGGAGTATTGCCACCGGCGCGACCGCCCGCATCCCCCCAAAGGGGGTGTGGCGGCCTGACCCACGCGGCTTCTACCTCCAGCCCTCGATGGCCCGCGAAGGCCCTGCCCATCGTCGAGACCTTGAAGACGGTGTTCGCCAGGGCGGTCACACAATTGGCGAGCCCAAGGTGACACAGTGGCTCAATGTGCACGTCCACTGAATCGAGGTCCCGGAAATGGTCCGCCCAGCAGCGTTCCTACGTGGCCCGATACCGGTCGCTCGCGACGGACAGCTTGGGCCGCCATGCGACATCGCCGCTGGCAACGCAGGCTGACCCGACCTCGCCAGGCGCGCCCAAGTCCGTTCTACGGTGCGGCAGCCGTTTGCTGGCGCGCAGCCTATCCTGCACTCACTCTTTTTCTTCATCTGTCGGAGTGAGTTCACCTCGCCAATGGCGGGTCAAACCGGATCGAACCGATTCAAACAGAATCGGTGTCTTGTCGCGAGACGGGTATCGCTGCCGCGCCCTGGTAGGCCCCGGGCTCTTCGGGGGTGAGTCGGGCCACGAATCAACGCTCCATCTCGGGATCGGGCCGACGCTTTGTCACCGCGGGCTGAGGTGTCCGCTCGATTGCATGCCGCGCGGTCGGAGCGACCTGCCGCTGGCGGAACTGAAAGATTTTCTTCATGTGGGGCGACTGGATCAGGAACTTTTTAATGTCCTCGGCCAGTTGGCGATCGGAGGTGACGTCCGAGGCGGCGAGCGCCTTCATGATGTGAGCCCACGCAACCGCTGCGTCATTGCGGCTGGTCAGGTGGCGCGCTCCCGACTTGGCAATCGGCCGGCTCACCTGCAGACGACCTTCCTCCTTCGCCTTCAGTCGCCACAGCGCCTCGTAGTTGCGGTTCTCGCCGCGCGTGGCCTGCCGCGTCGCCTCGGCATCGATGCCCAGGCCGCGCAGCTTCTCGGCGAAGGTCTCGCGCCAACGGTGGAGATCTGCCTTGCGGGGATTCAGCCGCTCGCCGGTCATCGACTCGCCGCGGACGCTCAAGTGCACGTGTGGATTGGCCTGGTGGTCGTGCAACACCATGACCCAACGATGTCCGCGAAGTTCGACCTTCGCGAACTCACGCGCGGCCTGCCGAACGAACTCGGGCCGCGTGCCGGCCGGCATGGACAACATGATGTTGAACGCCTCGCGTCGATGGCTGACCTCTCCGATCAACGAGCCGCCGTAGCGCCACTGCTCCACGAGCTCGTGCAGCGCCCCCTGTCCATCGCGCTTGAAGCCCCGATCGTCTTCGAGCTCGAGTCGACCGTTCTTGCTGATGTAGCGGAAGTGCGCAGCGATCGCGCCCATGCCACGCCCTCCTCCCGTCACCTTGACCATCACCTGCGGGGCGCGGCGCGTGACGGTGGCGGCGATGCGGGCCCGGATCGCCGCAGCGCGACGACCTGTCAATGCGTCGAGACGGGGCAGTGGTGTCGCCTTGCTCGTGCGCGAGGGCGGATAGAACAGGCGGTCGCCCCATTGGACGAGGACACCATCAATGGTTGTCGTCATGTCGGCCTCTCTCAGCCGCTCCGTCTGTTGCGATCGAGCAGGCGGACGCGTCCAGTGGACTTGACGTCGGCGATGAGCTGAGATGCCAGCACGACATGCTCGCGCACGACATCTCTGAGCAGCTCGTAGTTGGCACGGTGCTGCTCGGCGTTCGTGGTCGCGCCGCTGCGCATCAGCCCTGCCACGTGGTTCAGGTCGACGCCCAACGCGGCCATGACGGACGTCGATCGAGAAAGCTCCGCCACGACTTCGCCATGGCGCGGCATCAAAGGCGTTGGTGGCGTTCCTTCGACCAGTCCAGCCACGTACTCGCCTTGAGAGACATCGGCCCTGCGTGCACGTATCGCGATCAGTCGAGCGTGAGCGGGCGGGAGTCGAAGCGTGACCTTCACGACCGGCCCGTTCGCCGCGGACTCCATGATCAGGTGCTCGCCGTTGTCGGCCTCGCCGTTGTCGGCGAGCATCGAATCGATCGCCCTCCTCACGCTGGCTGCGATCGTCAGTTGGCGTGCGGCAGCAAACGCCTGCAGGCGCTCTTCCGTGCCTCGAAGGTCGATGGTCACCCGATGACGCGACTGGCTTGCCACGATGCATCTCTCCTGTGCCTGATCGTGGCACGGCCGCGTTGTGTGCGCCGCCAGAGGTCTGACGTTCAGACCCCTGCTATGCCAGTCGCGTCGCGAGGTTCACCACGCGACTGCGCAGCGCCTCACGATCCGTATCACTCAGACCGGCGTGTTGAACGCGATCCACGATCCGCTCCAGACGCGTGCAAGCGGTCGTGGCTTGAGTCAGCAGCGAGGCTGATGGCCGCAGCGCGGTAGCCGCCACCTGGGTTGAGCCGGCCACATCGCGCAGTGCGGCCACGCTCGTGCGCGTGATCTCGGCGCCACCGGCGACGAACGCCTTCACCGCCTCGGGTGTTTCGGCGTGGAGCCGGTTCAGTTCATGCAGCGTGCGCGGCGAGGTGCAGCGGCCTGATTGCATGGCCTGGTCGAGTTCCGGCGGCAGATCGAGCAGCGTGAGGTGGTGCGCCACGCTCGTCAGGTTCATGCCGATCCGTTTGGCGATCGCGGCGTTGGACTCGCCTGCGTCGACGCGGCCCTTGATGAAGCGCGCGATCTCGATGGGCGACAGCGCGTGGCGCTTGAGGTTCTCGGCCAATTGCGCGTAGGGGTCCGCCGCCACGTCACGCACGACGATGGGGACGTCTTGCAAGCCCGCTTTGCGTGCCGCTCGCAGCCGCAGCGCGCCGAAGTGAATGCGGTAGCGGCCGGCCGCATCGGCGGGATGCACGACGATCGGCTGCAGGATGCCGCGCTCGCGGATGTCCTGTGCGAGGTCGTTGATATTCTCTTCGGCGAACTCGGTACGCGGGTTGTCGGGATCCAGATACAGCAGAAAGATCGCTACCTGCAGCGGCCGTCCGTTGGCAGCGCTGGCTGTCGATGTCGACCGCGGCGAGACTGTCGGGGTCGGCGCCAGTTCGCTCGCAAGCGGGTGTGGCGATGCAAGGTGGGACAGGCTGTTCGGCACCGACGCTTCATCGAGCAGATCGAGCTGACCGTCCCTGGATTTTTGCCATGGGAATTGCATGAATGCATCGTGCCGATCGCCGTGAATGTCGTAAAGAGACTCTCTCGGGATCGGAAGAGCGTGTCTTTTCGTCCGAGACGATACAAGGAAAGCCAGGGACGTCTCGCTATGGCCGGATCCATTCACACACAGTTTCAACTTTCTGGGAAACGGCATGCACTCACAAGACAACTCGCCCGAACTTTCGTCTTCGCCAGCCGCGGAGAAGCGCGCAATCCAGAAAAGGGGTCTGACGGTCAGAGCCTGCGCGTTGGCTTCTTATTGACCGCATCGCAAGTGCGGTGCCTCGTCGAAACGACGTGCACCAGTCGAACATGGATTGCACGGTACTTGCCATCTGCCGAACAACTGCCGATGGAGCACGAAAGCTTGTCACCGATTCGCACCACGAACACGGTTCGGTTCGGAAAAGCCCAATCGATCGACGCGAATCCTAAGTCGGCGCGCGCACTCCACCTGCGTTCGTCTTGTTGTCGGACGGCGATTTCCGGCGCCGCTTGATCGGGATGACCTCTGCCCCCACACGCAGCTTGTCGAGGTAGTCCGCCCAAACCTGCAACATCCCACGTCTCTGATCGAGAAACGCCGTGCGGTTGTACGCACGCCCGAGGGAGTCCTTGACCGCATGGGCGAGCTGGGCCTCGATCACCCCTTCGTCCACATTGAGCCGTTCGGCCAGCAAGGTGCGGGCCATGGCCCGGAATCCGTGGCCAGTCATCTCGTCGCCTGGGAAGCCCATGCGGCGCAGGGCGGACAGCACGCCGTTGTCGCTCATCGGTCGCTCGCCGGTGCGCGGGCTCGGAAATACGAAGCGGCCGTGTCCGGTCAGCGGTTGCAGTTCCTTCAATACGGCGATGGCCTGTCGCGAGAGCGGCACGACGTGGGCGTTGCCGCTCAACTTTTCCTGCTTCGTGCGTTTCATGCGCGCAGCAGGGATGCGCCACTCCGCCGCGTCAAGGTCGAATTCCGCCCACTCGGCTTTGCGAAGCTCGCCTGGACGAACGAAGACCAGAGGCGCCAACTGCAAGGCGGCACGCGTGATCGGCATGCCCTTGTAGCCTTCGATCGCGCGCAGCAAGTCGCCAACGCGCTGCGGATCGGTGATGGCCGGCATGTGTCGGACGAGCACGGGTTTCAGGGCGCCACGCAGGTCCGGTGTCGGATCGCGCTCGGCGCGGCCGGTGGCGATCGCGTAGCGAAACACCTGGCCACAAGCTTGCAACGCCCGATGCGCTGTCTCGATGGCTCCGCGCGATTCGATCCGGCGCATCGCCTGCAGAACCTGCGGAGCCTTGATGTCCGATATGGTGAGGCCGCCGAGCCAGGGGAAGACGTCCTGCTCCATCCGGATCAGCGTGCGCGCGGCGTGACCGGCGCTCACGCCGGCGAGATGTATCGTCGCATGCCATTCGCGGGCGACGGCTTCGAAACTGTTGACGACCGCCTCGCTGCGGCTGGCCTTCTCGGCGCGGCGAACGTCTCGCGGATCGACGCCTTCGGCCAGGAGCTCGCGGGCCCGGTTTCTTTTCTCTCTTGCCGCTTTCAGGCCGGTGTCAGGATAGGTTCCCATCGAGAGCAGCCTGTCCTTGCCCTCGAAACGGTATTTGAAGCGCCACCAGCGCCCGCCGGAAGGGGTCACCTCGAGATACAGGCCACGCTCGTCATACAAACGGATCGCCTTGTCAGAGGCCTTCGCCGCTCGAATCTGGGTGTCGCTCAACATACGCAACCTCGTGGGATAACTGGGTCTAGGCCTTCGGCCAGTTACCCCCAAAGTTATCCCATTTCGGGGCCGGATTCAACGCGACGCCATGGGACGCTCCCGGACGGTCTTCGGACAAAAAAATAGCCAAGTCGTTGATACGCTTGGCTATTTTTGGACTTCTCCAGACATCTCGAGACGTCATGGAATTTGCAAATGGTGGAGCCGGGGGGAATTGAACCCCCGTCCGAAAGCCATCACCGGACAGTTCTACATGCGTAGTTCTCTGATTTGAGTCTCACGTCCCAGGTCGCGCAGGAACACGCTACCAGTGACGCCAGCTACTAGATCTCGTCTCCTGCCGAGTAGCCCGGCAGGACACCAGCCAATGTGAATGACCTCTCAGCTCAGAATATTGCTATCCCTTGCCCGGCCCATCGGCCAACCGTTGAGAGGCTCACGGGTTTTAAGCCGCGAGAGCGTACGAAGAGTCGTTCGCAGTTACTTTGTTTCCAGTGGATTTACGAGCGAACTGGTGCTCGGCATGCCCTGCGCCGGATCCGTACCCCCGTCGAAACCTGGTCGGCCCCAGAAGGACCATTTTAGGGCAAGCGGCGCCCCTTCAAGTCCGCGGGGCGTCCGAGCCGTCGAAATGAGCCGGATGACGCCGTGCGCCACTCCGAAAAGCCACAGAAGGCTTGCAGCCGGGACACGTCGCAGTCAACGCGCAGAGCGCGGCGCGAAAAGCCAGTCGGGCAGCTGCTTCGGGGCATCCAGCAGCACGTCCGCGCCCCAGCTGTGCACGGACTCCCCGAGCCCCAGGTAGCCCCAGGTCGCCGCGACCATGGCCATGCCGGCCGCCTTCGCAGCCTGGGCGTCGCGCAGGTCGTCGCCCACGTACACCACGCCCTCGGGCGCCAGCCCCATCGCGCGTGCCGCATGCAGCAACGGCTCGGGGTGCGGCTTGGCATGCGCCGTGGTGTCGCCGCAGACCACCACCGCGGCACGGCGCGCCAGGCCCAGGCCCGCGACGATGGGCGTCGTGAAGCGCGTGGCCTTGTTGGTGACGATGCCCCACGGCAGGCCGGCGGACTCGAGCGCCGCCAGCATCTCCTCGACGCCGTCGAACGGATGCGTGCGCTCCAGGAGTCCGGCTTCGTAATAAGCCAGGAAGGCGTCGCGCAGCAGCTCGAAGCGGTCGTCGCCCGGCGCGACGCCGAACGCCACGCCCACCATGCCGCGCGCGCCCGAGCCCACCATGGGACGCAGTTGCGCCAGCGGCAGCGCCGGCAGGCCGTGGTCGGCGCGCAGGCGGTTGGCGGCGCCGGCGAGATCCGGCGCGCTGTCGATCAGGGTGCCATCGAGGTCGAACAGGACGCCGCGCACGCTCGCGCCCGGCATCACGTCGCCGGACGGCGGCACGCCACCATGTAGTTGACCGACGTGTCGCCCGACAGCCAGTAGCGCTGCGTGAGCGGGTTGTATTCCATGCCCACCAGTTCCAGCGTCTCGAGGCCCGCCTCGCGCGCGAAGCCCGACAACTCGCTCGGGCGGATGAACTTGGCGTACTCGTGCGTCCCCTTGGGCAGCAGCTTGAGCAGGTGCTCGGCCCCCACGATCGCGAACAGGAACGCCTTCGCGTTGCGGTTGAGCGTGCTGAAGAACACCCTGCCGCCCGGCTTGACCAGCCGCGCGCAGGCCGCCACCACCGAGGCCGGGTCGGGCACGTGCTCCAGCATCTCCATGCAGGTGACGGTATCGAAGCTGGCCGGCCGTTCGGCGGCCAGCGCCTCAACGGCGACCTCGCGGTACTCGAGCCCGCTGACGCCCGACTCCATCGCGTGCAGGCGCGCCACCTTCAGCGGCTTGACCGACAGGTCGATGCCGAGCACGCTGGCGCCGCGCTGCGCCATGGATTCGGCCAGGATGCCGCCGCCGCACCCGACGTCGAGCACGGCCTTCCCGTGCAGCGGCGCGCGCTGGGCAATCCAGTCGAGGCGCAGCGGATTGATGCGGTGCAACGGCTTGAAGTCGCCCTCGGTATCCCACCACTTGTGGGCGAGCTCACCGAATTTCTCGAGTTCCTGGGGATCGGCATTGGTCATGGGGAGAATCGTAGCGCTTGTTCGAAGCGCATATGCATATAACGGGTTTGCAAATGAAAAGACCCGCCGGAGCGGGTCTTCGAGGAAACCACGGAACCGGAGGTTCCGAAGGGTTTCGATATTACTTGCCGGTGGCGCGGGTGCCGACCACTTCGATTTCCACGCGGCGATTCTTCGCGCGGCCTTCGGCGGTCTTGTTGTCGGCGACCGGCTGCTTCTTGCCCTTGCCTTCGGTGTAGACGCGGTTGGATTCCACGCCCTTGGAGGTCAGGTAGGTCTTGATCGACTCGGCACGCTTGACCGACAGCTTGTCGTTGTAGGCGTCGCCACCGATGCTGTCGGTGTGGCCGACGGCAATGATCACTTCGAGGTTGATTTCCTTGGTCTTGCTGACCAGGTCGTCGAGCTTCGTCTTGGCTTCCGGCTTCAGGTCGGCCTTGTTGAAGTCGAAGAACGCGTCGGCGGCGTAGGTGACCTTCTCGCTCGACGGCACGGGGGCGACGGCCACCACGGGCGCCGGGGCCGGCGGGGCCACCGGGGCGGGTGCCGGGGCCGGGGCCGGCGGCGGGGCCACCTCGGCTACGACCGGCTTCAGAGCGCCGTCGCAATCGGGGTAGGCCGTTGCCGGGGTCCAGAAGTTGTCACGCCAGCAAAGTTCGTTCGTGCCGTTCTTCCAGACATGGCCATCGACGTTCTGCCAGTTGTCGATGCGGTCGGGAGCGGTCGTCGCTTGCGCGAACACGCTGGACATGGGGGCAACCACCGCAACGGTAGCGACAATCATCGCGACCCTGTTCAATTTCTTCATGATTCTCCTCTCGAGGAAAGCCGCAGTTGCCTGCGTAACGTCCGAATCGGATCCGAGTAACGTTGGCGCGCGCCTGTACCGAGCCCGGGCTGCCAACGACAAAATTCATTGTGCCATCGGCATATGACACGGGCTTCATTTTGGCGGGCGCTCCTCGAATGCATCCGATGAGTGTTGTGCGCCAGCGACACGGCTCCTGCCCGTAGAATCCGCCATTCCGCCTGTGCCGGGATTCACCCGGGAACGCTGCGCGCTGTCTGTAGGCCATGACCCAATTTGCCAAGGAAACCCTGCCCATCAGCCTCGAAGAGGAGATGCGGCGTTCGTATCTGGACTACGCGATGAGCGTGATCGTGGGTCGGGCCCTGCCCGACGCACGAGACGGCTTGAAGCCCGTCCACCGTCGCTGCCTGTTCGCGATGCACGAACAGAACAACGACTGGAACCGTCCGTTCAAGAAGTCGGCCCGCATCGTGGGCGACGTGATGGGTAAATACCACCCGCACGGCGACTCCGCGATCTACGAGACCATCGTGCGCATGGCCCAGCCCTTCTCGCTGCGCCACATGCTGGTGGACGGCCAGGGCAACTTCGGCTCGGTCGACGGCGACAACGCCGCGGCGATGCGGTACACGGAAATCCGCCTTGCCAAGATCGCGCACGAGATGCTCGCCGACATCGACAAGGAAACCGTCGACTTCGCGCCGAACTACGACGGCAGCGAGCAGGAACCGCTCGTGCTGCCCACGCGCCTGCCCAACCTGCTGATCAACGGCGGCACCGGCATCGCGGTGGGCATGGCCACCAACATCCCGCCGCACAACCTCAACGAAGTCGTCGACGGCTGCCTGCACCTGCTGCGCAATCCGGAGGCGACCATCGAGGAGCTGATGGAGATCATCCCGGCGCCCGACTTCCCCACCGGCGGCATCATCTACGGCGTCAACGGCGTGCGCGAAGGCTATCGCACGGGTCGCGGCAAGGTCGTGATGCGCGCCAAGGTTCACTTCGAGGACATCGACCGCGGCCAGCGCCAGTCGATCATCGTCGACGAGATCCCGTACCAGGTGAACAAGAAGACGCTGCTCGAACGCATCGCAGAGCTGGTCCACGAGAAGAAGATCGAGGGCATCAGCCACATCCAGGACGAGTCCGACAAGTCGGGCATGCGCATCGTCATCGACCTCAAGCGCGGCGAGGTGCCCGAGGTCGTGCTGAACAACCTGTACAAGCAGACGCAGCTGCAGGACACGTTCGGCATGAACATGGTGGCGCTGATCGACGGCCAGCCCAAGGTGTGCAACCTGAAGCTGCTGATCGCCATCTTCCTGGAACACCGCCGCGAAGTGGTGACGCGCCGCACGGTCTACGAGCTCAAGAAGGCGCGCGACCGCGGCCACGTGCTCGAGGGCCTGGCCGTCGCGCTCGCCAACATCGACGACTTCATCGCGCTGATCAAGGAATCGCCCACCCCGCCGGTGGCCAAGACGGCGCTGATGTCGCGCGGCTGGGACTCGTCGCTGGTGCGCGAGATGCTGGACCGCGCCACCGCCGGCGCCGTCGGTGGCGCCGCCTCGTTCCGCCCCGACGGCCTGCCCGACCACTACGGCCTGCAGCCCGACGGCCTGTACCGCCTGTCCGACACCCAGGCGCAGGAAATCCTGCAGATGCGCCTGCAGCGCCTCACCGGCCTGGAGCAGGACAAGATCGTCGGCGAGTACAAGGAGGTCATGGCCGAGATCGCCGACCTGCTCGACATCCTGGCGAAGAAGGAACGCGTCACCACGATCATCAGCGACGAGCTGCTGAAGCTGAAGGACGAGTTCGGCACGACCAAGCTCGCCGTGCGCCGCAGCCACATCGAGCACAACGTGCAGGAGCTCGGCACCGAGGACCTGATCACGCCCACCGACATGGTGGTCACGCTGAGCCACACGGGTTACTTCAAGAGCCAGCCGCTGGCCGAGTACCGCGCGCAGCGCCGCGGCGGCCGCGGCAAGCAGGCCACGCAGACCAAGGAAGACGACTGGGTCGACCAGCTGTTCATCGCGAACACGCACGACTGGATCCTGTGCTTCTCCGACGCCGGCCGCGTGTACTGGCTCAAGGTGTGGGAAGTGCCGCAGGGCGGCCGCAATTCGCGCGGCAAGCCCATCGTCAACATGTTCCCGCTGCAGAAGGACGAGAAGATCACCGTGGTGCTGCCGCTCACCGGCGAGTTCCGCACCTTCCCGTCGGACCACTTCATCTTCATGGCCACCGCGCTCGGCACGGTCAAGAAGACCCCGCTGGACGACTTCAGCAACCCGCGCAAGGCCGGCATCATCGCGGTCAACCTGGACGAGGGCGACCACCTGATCGGCGCCGCGCTCACCGACGGCCAGCACGACGTCATGCTGTTCTCCGACGGCGGCAAGGCGGTTCGCTTCGACGAGGCCGACGTGACGCCGCACGGCCGCACGTCGCGCGGCGTCAAGGGCATGACCCTCGAGGCCGGCCAGACGCTGATCGCGATGCTGGTGGCCGAGGACGAGACGCAGAGCGTGCTCACCGCGACGGAAAACGGCTACGGCAAGCGCACCTCGATCGTCGAGTACACGCGCCACGGCCGCGGCACCAAGGGCATGATCGCCATCCAGCAGAGCGAGCGCAACGGCAAGGTCGTCGCCGCCACGCTGGTGCGTCCGAACGACGAGATCATGCTGATCACCGACAAGGGCGTGCTCGTGCGCACGCGCATCAGCGAGGTGCGCGAGCTCGGGCGCGCCACGCAGGGTGTCACGCTGATCGCACTCGACGACGGCTCCAAGCTGTCGGGCCTGCAGCGCATCGTCGAAAACGACGCGATCGTCGAGAGTGGCGACAGCGCGGCGGAAGGCGACGCCCCGGCCGACGGCAACGATCCGGCGGCCTGACGCGATGGCCAACCAGCAGCGTCCGTTCAACTTCGCGGCGGGGCCGGCCGCCATTCCCGAGGCCGTGCTGCGCGAGGCCGCGGCCGACATGCTCGACTGGCATGGCTGCGGCGTCGGCGTGATGGAGATGAGCCATCGCGGCAAGGAGTTCATGCAGATCGCGGCCGAGGCCGAGAGCGACCTGCGCGAGCTGCTGGCCGTGCCGGCCAACTTCCGCATCCTGTTCATGCAGGGCGGCGGGCTCGGCGAGAACGCCATCGTGCCGATGAACCTGTCGCGCGGCGGCGCGGTGGATTTCGTGCAGACCGGCAGCTGGTCGAAGAAGTCCATCGCCGAGGCGCGTCGCTACGCGGACGTGGCCGTGGCCGCCTCCAACGCGGGCCACGCCGATGGCGCCATCCCCGATCCGGCCACCTGGGCCATACGGTCGGGCGCGGCGTACCTGCACCTGTGCTCCAACGAGACCATCGACGGCATCGAGTTCCACGCGCTGCCCGACCTGAAGGCGCTCGGCAGCGACGTGCCGCTGGTCATCGACTGCTCGTCGCACATCCTCTCGCGCCACATCGACTGGTCGCGCGTGGGCCTGGCTTTCGCCGGCGCGCAGAAGAACATCGGCCCGGCCGGCCTGACCATCGTCATGGTGCGCGACGACCTCGTCGGCCACGCGTTGCCCATCACCCCGTCGGCGTTCGACTACAAGGTCGTCGCCGAGCACGGCTCGATGTTCAACACGCCGCCCACCTGGGCGATCTACGTCGCCGGCCTCACCTTCAAGTGGATCAAGGCGCAAGGCGGCGTCGCGGCGATGGATGCGCGCGCGGCCGAGAAGTCGGCCCTGCTCTACGCGGCGCTCGACGCGAGCCCGTTCTACGTGAGCCGCATCGCGCCCGCCGTGCGCTCGCGCATGAACGTGCCCTTCTTCCTGCGCGACGAATCGCTCAACGAGGCGTTCCTGGCCGGCGCGAAGGAGCACGGGCTGCTCGCGCTCAAGGGCCACAAGAGCGTGGGCGGCATGCGCGCCTCGATCTACAACGCAGTCCCGGTCGAGGGCGTGCAAGCCCTGGTGACCTGGCTCAACGAATTCGCGGCACGCCATGGCTGAGAACGACGCCCCCAATCCCGACCTGCTGGCGCTGCGCGTGCAGATCGACGCCCTCGACCGCGAGCTGCTGGCCGCGCTGAATCGTCGCGCCACGCTGGCGCAGACGGTGGGCGAGGTCAAGAAGCGCGAGGGCTCCGTGGCGTTCCGGCCCGAGCGCGAGGCGCAGGTCATCGAAAGCCTCAAGTCGGAGAACGCAGGCCCGCTCAAGACCGAGAGCGTGGCGCCGATCTGGCGCGAGATCATGTCGGCCTGCCGCGCGCTGGAGACGCCCTCGCGCGTGGCCTACCTCGGCCCGGCCGGCACGTTCAGCGAGGAGGCCGCGCTCGGCTACTTCGGCTCGTCCATCGTGCGCGTGCCGTGTGCCAGCGTCGACGAGGTGTTCCGCGTCACCACCGCCGGGGCCGCCGACTTCGGCGTGGTGCCGGTGGAGAACTCCACCGAGGGCATGGTGGCGCGCTCGCTGGACCAGTTCCTCGTCACGCCGCTGTTCATCATCGGCGAGACCAGCCTGTTCGTGCGCCACAACCTGCTGCGCAAGGCGAACTCGCTCGAGGGCATCTCGGCCGTCTGCGCGCACCCGCAGGCGCTCGCGCAATGCCACATGTGGCTCAACGACCACCTGCCGCACGCGGAGCGTCGTCCGGTGGCGAGCAACGCCGAAGGCGCGCGCCTCGCTTCGCTGGACCCGACGCTGGCCGCCATCGCCAGCATGCGCGCCGGCAGCGAATACGGCCTGCACGTGGTCTCGCCCGCGATCCAGGACGACGCGAACAACCGCACGCGTTTCGCCATCATCACCCACACCGAGCGCCACCCCGCGCCCAAGGCGTCCGGCCACGACTGCACCAGCCTGGTCGTGACCGTGTCGAACCGCCCGGGCGCGCTGCACGACATGCTCGTGCCGCTGAAGGCCAACGGCGTCTCGATGACGAAGTTCGAATCGCGCCCCGCCCGGTCGGGCCAGTGGGAGTACTACTTCTTTGTTGACATTTCGGGACACCCCGACGAACCCCACGTCAAGACAGCCCTTGAAGGTCTGAGAAGCGTCTGCGGCTTCTTCAAGATCCTCGGAACGTATCCCATCGACGTGCACTGACAGGCCGCCGAATCCAACGCCACCGTGCAAGCGCCGAGCAAGCGCAACCGTCACGTCCCCGGCTCGAAGTCGAGCAGAATTTCCCGTTCAAACAGCGTGGCGGGGAAGCTCCATGCGCGCTGGAATTGCAGGTCGTCCGGGATTGATTGCCATGGCATTGCCGGCCGGCTGCGCGTCGGGCCGCGACAGCGGCGTCTTTCCGGCGATCGCGGACGCTCTTCGAGCGCCATCACCTCGACAATTCAAACGGGGGGCGCCCCCCCCGCTGTTCCATCCACTTCGCGCGAATCAGACCGCGAAGTCTTCCAGCTTCTTGCCGGCGGCCAGCGCCGCGGTGAGCCAGCGCGGCTTCAGGCCGCGTCCCGTCCACTGGTTGCCCTGGCTGTCCTTGTACTTGGCGGCCACGGCCTTGCGTTCGGTGCCATCGAGCTTCAGGCCGGCCTTGCGCGCCCGCGCGGGCGCCGCGATGTCGTCGCTGGTGAGGCCGTGCTCGGTCATGATCCTGCGAATCTCGTCGATCGCGTCCTGGCGCCCTTTTGAATTCAGTTGCGCGATTTGTCTCTCGAGATCGGCCTTTTGCCGAATCAGTTGCTGGAGGTCTGCCATTACCCATCCTTGAGATGTAGGCCGGGTCGAATATGCCCAGTTGCGACGGAGTTTAGCCGCGGAATCCGTCACGTGGGCGTCGTTCATACGCTTCGAATGACCGTCCGGGAGAAGAGTTGCATCATCCGGAGCCCGCCGCCCTGCAGGGTCGGTACCGAAAGGGCCGCCGGGTTGTGCAAAAATTGCGTATTCGACCGCGCTCGCGTGGTCATATCGCCTGCGTTTCGCCCGCTCCGTCCGAATGGCTGTTACTTTTGTAACTTCGATTTTCGTTCGCCCCGGGTCGGACGCCATGTCGGGATTGGATTCTGTTGCGCGAATATGTCCGCGCACCGGTTTGCGGCAGCTCGACATGCTTTGATCTTCAATGGAAAAGATTTTCAGATGTTCAGGCAGCTAGGGCTGATCGGTTGCGGTTTGATGGGGGGCTCGTTCGCCCTGGCACTCAAGCGCGCGGGCCTCGTCAAACACGTGGTGGGCTACAGCAAGTCGCCGTCCACCGTGATCACGGCGCAGAAGATGGGGGTCATCGACCAGATGGCCGAATCGGCGCTGATGGCCGTGTCGGGCGCCGACATCGTGCTGATCGCCGTGCCGGTGGCCGCCACCGAGGCCACGCTGCGCGCCATCCGCCACCTGGTGCATCCGAACACGCTGTTCATGGACGTGGGCAGCACCAAGGGCAACGTGGTGGAGGCCGCGCGCCGCGTGCTGCGCGAGCGCCTGCCCAGCTTCGTGCCGGCGCACCCGATCGCCGGCAAGGAGGTGGCCGGCATCACGCACGCCGACGCCACGCTGTACCAGGACTGCCAGGTCGTGCTCACGCCGGTGCTCGAGACCGACATGAACCTCATCGAGCGCGCGCGCGCCGCGTGGACGGGCATCGGCGCGCAGGTGCGCGTGATGACGCCCGACGCGCACGACGCCGCCTTCGCCGCCGTCAGCCACCTGCCGCACCTGCTCGCGTTCGCCGCCTACCTGGGCGTGGCACGCCAGCCCGAAGGCACGCAGTTCCTCGACCTGGCGGGCCCGGGCTTTCGCGACTTCACGCGCATCGCCGCCAGCGATTCCGCCGTGTGGCGCGACGTGCTGCTGGCCAACCGCACGCAGGTGCTCGCGCAGGCCGAGCTGTTCAAGACGCAGCTCTACAAGTTCGAGTCGGCGATGCGCGAAGGCAAGGCCGACGTGATCGAGGCACTGATCAAGGAAGCCGCCGCCGGCCGCGCGAACTGGAAAAAGTAGCGCCGGGCAGGTAACCTCACCTGCTCTCGGTGCGCCACCCCGGCGTGCCTGTTCCCCAAAAAGCCGATGCGGCCGCGCGTGCGCCGCGCCCGCACCACCGAGCCGCCCAGCATGTACGCGATCCCCTTCCTCGACATCCCGCCCCTTCGCTCGGCCGCCGGCCGCGTGCGCCTGCCCGGCTCAAAGAGCATCTCCAACCGCGTGCTGCTGCTGGCAGGCCTGGCCGCCGGCACGACGGCCGTGCACGACCTGCTGGCGTCCGACGACACCCGCGTGATGCTGGCCGCCCTCGAGGCGCTGGGCTGCGGCCTGCGGCGCGACGGCGCGGTGCTGCACGTCACGGGCATCGGCGGCGTCCTCACGAACAAGCAGGCGAAGCTGTTCCTGGGCAACGCGGGAACCGCGATGCGTCCCCTCACAGCGGCGCTGGCGATGCTGGCCACGCTGCAGGGCGGCGAGTTCGAGCTGTCGGGCGTCCCGCGGATGCACGAGCGGCCCATCGGCGACCTGGTGGACGCGCTGCGCCAGCTCGGCTGCCCGGTGCAATACCTGGGCAACGCCGGCTATCCGCCGCTGCGCGTGGGCAACGGCCGCGCCGCGTCCGTATCCACGCACGAGCCGGTGCGCGTGCGCGGCGACGTGTCCAGCCAGTTCCTCACCGCGCTGCTGCTGGCGCTGCCGCTGGCCACCGCCGACCGCGCGATCACCATCGCCGTGGAGGGCGAGCTGATCTCCAAGCCCTACATCGACATCACGCTGAACCTGCTGGCGCGCTTCGGCATCGTCGTCGAGCGCGACCCGGCCGACCCGTGGTCCACCTTCACGCTGCCGCGCGGCTCGCGCTACCGCTCGCCGGGCGACATCCACGTGGAGGCCGACGCCTCGTCGGCCTCGTACTTCGTGGCCCTCGGCGCGCTGGCCGCCATCGAGGCGCCGGTGCGCATCGAAGGCGTGGGCCTGGACTCGATCCAGGGCGACATCCGCTTCGTCGACGCCGCCCGCGCGATGGGTGCGCACGTCGACGGCGGCGCCGGCTGGCTGGAGGTGCGCCGCGGCGCGTGGCCGCTCAAGGCCATCACGCTGGACTGCAACCACATCCCCGACGCCGCGATGACGCTGGCCGTGATGGCGCTGTACGCCGATGGCACCACGCGCCTGACCAACATCGCCAGTTGGCGCGTGAAGGAGACCGACCGCATCGCCGCGATGGCCACCGAGCTGCGCAAGGTGGGCGGCACCGTCGTCGAGGGGCCCGACTTCATCGAGGTGACGCCGCCGGCCTCGCCCGCGCAGTGGCTGCCGGGCGTCATCCACACCTACGACGACCACCGCATGGCGATGTGCCTGTCGCTGGCCGCGTTCAACGCGCTCGCCGGTGCCGCGCCGCCGCGCCCGGTGCGCATCCTCGACCCGCAGTGCGTGGCCAAGACCTTCCCCGACTACTTCGAGGCCCTGTTCGGCCTGGCCAGCGTGGCCGAAACCGACATCCCGGTGATCGCCATCGACGGCCCCACCGCCTCCGGCAAGGGCACGCTGGCCTCGGAGGTGGCGCGTCGCCTGGGCTATGCGCTGCTCGACTCCGGCGCGCTGTACCGCGCCACGGCACTGGCAGTGCAGCAGGCCGGCGTGGATCCGTCCGACGCGGCGGCGGTGGCGTTCCTGGCCGCCCGGCTGGACCTGCGCTTCGACGCCGACCGCGCGTTCCTCGCCGGTCAGGACGTCACCGACGCGCTGCGCCTGGAGGAGACCGGCAGCCTCGCCTCGCGTATTTCCGTGCATTCGGCCGTGCGCCACGCGCTGCACGGACTGCAGCTGGACTTCCGCCGCCTGCCGGGCCTGGTGGCCGACGGGCGCGACATGGGCACCGTGGTGTTTCCCGGCGCGCCGTTGAAGGTGTTTCTCACCGCCAGCGTCGAGAAGCGGGCCGCCCGTCGCCATAACCAATTGATTTCCCGGGGTATTCCTGCTAATATCGACAGTCTTCTCGCAGACCTCCGGGCGCGTGACGAGCGCGACCAGAATCGCGCCGTCGCGCCCCTGAAGCCAGCGGAAGATGCGGTCTTGCTCGACAACTCCGGCATGTCCATCGACGAAGGCGTCGAGGCCGTTCTGGACGCCTGGAGCAAGCGCCGCGTGTAGACCGGATCGCCGAAAGGCGGCCCCCAGCCCACCGCCGGCTTCCCACGCGCCCTCGCAGGCGCCGCAGGAAGCGTCGAATCCGGACTCCCCGTCCGGTTCGGGGCGATGACAGTTCCACCCTAACCTGCACCCTCTCCGGGTCGCAATCAGCCGGCAGCGCTCGCACTTTCGTCCGCCTTCGCCGGCCACCAGGAAATACACATGCCCAAGACCCAAGCCATCACCGATTTCGCGCCCGATTCCTTCGCAGCGATGTTCGAAGAGTCGCTGAAGACCAGCGAAATGCGCTCCGGCGAAGTCATCACTGCCGAAGTGGTGCGCATCGATCACAGCTTCGTCGTCGTCAACGCCGGACTCAAGTCCGAGGCGTACGTGCCCATCGACGAATTCAAGAACGATCAAGGCGAAGTCGAAGTCCAGATCGGTGACTTCGTTTCCGTCGCGATCGACGCCGTCGAGAACGGCTACGGCGACACCATCCTGTCGCGCGACAAGGCCAAGCGCCTGGCCTCGTGGCTGTCGCTCGAGACCGCGCTCGAATCCGGCGACTTCGTCACCGGCACGGTCAGCGGCAAGGTCAAGGGCGGCCTGACGGTCCTCGTCAACGGCATCCGCGCCTTCCTCCCGGGCTCCCTGCTGGACACGCGTCCGGTCAAGGACATGAGCCCGTTCGAGGGCAAGACCATGGAATTCAAGGTCATCAAGCTCGACCGCAAGCGCAACAACGTCGTGCTGTCGCGCCGTGCCGTGGTCGAAGCCTCGATGGGCGAAGAACGCGCCAAGCTGCTCGAGACGCTGTCCGAAGGCGCCATCGTCAACGGCGTGGTCAAGAACATCACCGAATACGGTGCGTTCGTCGACCTCGGCGGCATCGACGGCCTGCTGCACATCACCGACATGGCCTGGCGCCGTGTCCGTCACCCGTCCGAAGTCGTGACGGTTGGCCAGGAGCTGACCGCCAAGGTCCTGAAGTTCGACGCCGAGAAGAACCGCGTCTCGCTGGGCCTGAAGCAGCTGGGCGACGATCCGTGGATGGGCGTTGCCCGCCGCTACCCGACCAGCACCCGCCTGTTCGGCAAGGTCACGAACATCGCCGACTACGGCGCGTTCGTCGAGATCGAACCGGGCATCGAAGGCCTGGTGCACGTCTCGGAAATGGACTGGACGAACAAGAACGTCGCCCCGTCCAAGACCGTCACGCTGGGCGAGGAAGTCGAAGTCATGGTCCTCGAGATCGACGAAGACAAGCGCCGCATCTCGCTGGGCATGAAGCAGTGCCGCGCCAACCCGTGGGAAGAGTTCGCCGCCAACGTCCATCGTGGCGACAAGGTGCACGGCCCCATCAAGTCGATCACCGACTTCGGCGTGTTCGTGGGCCTGGCCCAGGGCATCGACGGCCTGGTCCACCTGTCCGACCTCTCGTGGCACGAAGCCGGCGAAGCCGCCGTCCGCAACTACAAGAAGGGCCAGGAAGTCGAAGCCGTCGTCCTGGGCATCGACGTCGAGCGCGAACGCATCTCGCTGGGCATCAAGCAGCTGGACGGCGACCCGTTCGCCAACTACACCTCGGTCAACGACCGTGGCGCCCTGGTGACCGGCAAGGTCAAGACCGTCGACCCGCGTGGCGCTGAAATCCAGCTCAACGACGACGTCACCGGCTACCTGCGCGCCTCGGAACTGACGCGTGACCGTGTCGAAGACGCGCGCTCCATCCTGAAGGAAGGCGACGAAGTCGAAGCCATGATCATCAACGTCGACCGCAAGACGCGTTCGATCCAGCTGTCGATCAAGGCCAAGGACAACGTCGAACAGCAGGAAGCCATGCAGCGCATCTCGTCGACGAACGAGCGCGAGAATGCCGGCACGACGAGCCTGGGCGCCCTGCTGCGCGCCAAGCTCGATGGCGGCTCCAAGGAATAAGTCTCGATGACACGGTCCGACCTCGTTGCTCAGCTCGCTGAGCGGTTCACGCAGATCACTTCGCGTGACACCGAGTTCGCGGTCAAGACCGTGCTCGATGCGATGTCCGACGCGCTCGCGCGCGGACACCGCATCGAGATCCGGGGCTTCGGCAGTTTCTCGATCAGCCGGCGCCCGCCGCGCATGGGCCGCAACCCGCGCTCGGGCGAGCAGGTCACCATCCCTGAAAAGCTGGTGCCCCACTTCAAGCCGGGCAAGGCCTTGCGAGAGGCCGTCGACAAGCAGCTACCGGCCGTCGGCAAGACGTGACCTCGAAAAGTCACCCTGAAGAGTGACGTTTTGATGCCTCCGGCATCCAGAGGCGCCTGCGGGCGCCTTTCTCAATTCCAGGGCGCCCGCGGGCGCCCTTTTCGTTTCCGCGACGCTTCACGTGCGCGATGTCGAAATTCTCCCCTTCCGTACGTCGTCATCACGAGATGGCGCCTGCTGACAGAACGCTGTCAGGAGTCCTCTCGTCCAATGCCTGCAACGACAACGAAACCAGGAGAGAGCCCATGTGGACAGCCACCACCCGCATCGCCACCACCGCTTCGCCGCAGGCCCTGTGGCGCCTGCTCGAGGACGTGGCCGGCTGGACGAACTGGAACGCCGGCATCGGGCGCGTCTCGCTCGCCGGCCCGTTCGCGACCGGCTCGGCCATCGAGACGAAGCCTCCCGGCATGGACGCCTTGCGCAGCACCGTGTGCGACGTGCGGCCGCACGAGGGCTTCGTCGACGAGACCGTCCTGCAGGACACCCGCTTCCTGGTCTCGCACGAGCTGCACGCGCTGCCGGCCGGCGGCACGCGCATCACCTGGGCGGTCCGTGTCGAGGGGCCCGAGGCCGCGACGCTGGGGCCGCTGGTCACCGCCGACTTCCCGGAGGTGATTGCCGCGCTGAAGGCGCTCGCCGGGCAGGCGTCGGCGCCGGCCGCGTGATGGCCCGCGCGCTCGGCTTCGTCGCGAACGCCGTCGCGGCGCTCTGGACGGCCGCCGCCGACATCGGGGAGGTGCTGTTCACGCGCTGGCTGTACGACGGCGCGGCCGTGGCCGTGGCGTGCGCGATGGCGCGGCTGGCGGCCTGGGCATGCCGGGGCCTCGTCAGCGCCGCGCGGACTCAGGCGACCGTCGCGGCGCCTCGCCGTGTCGCCAGGCCCAGGCCGGCCAACATCGCCAGCGCCCCGGCGGCCAGCACCAGCCAGCCGAACGCGGGCCACGCCCAGCGCACGCCGAGGTCGAACAGGGCGCCTGCCGCCAGGCTGCCGGTCATCATGCCCAGGTTCTGCCAGAAGTGCTGGCGCGCCAGCGCCGCGCCGGTGTCGAGCCCGCGCGCGCGGGCGTTGCCAGAGACGAGCACGTCGAACGACGGCCCGTAGAACACCTGCGACAGCGCCAGCAGAATCGCCGCGGCCAGCACCGGCGCGACGTGGCCGCCGGCCAGGGCCATCGCGCAGAACGCGGCCAACATGCACCAGATGCCCGCGAACAGGAAGCGCAGGTGGCCGTCCGTGCCGCGCGCCATCGCGGTCACCCGCAATTGCAGCAGCAGCACGGTCACCGTGGTGACCCAGTAGGTGGTGGACACCGGCAACCCCGGCACGTAGCGCGGCACGTACAGGCTCATCGTCACGGTGGGCTGGATCGTCAGGAACCAGAACGCCACGTTGGCGCCCATCAGCCAGGCCAGCGCCCCCGATGCCGGGGACGCCGCAGTCGTCGCGGCCGCGGCGGGCGCGCCCGCAGGGGCCGGCACGAGGCCGGCCGCCGTCTCGATGTCGCGCAGCACCACGCGCATGCAGCCCGCGTAGGCGAGAAACATCGCCAGCAGCACCGAGAACACGACCACGAGGTGCTCGCCGCCCACCAGCGCGCCGGCAAGGTAGCCGCCGGCCATGCCCAGGCGCAGCGACATCGACAGCCCCGCGAACGCGCGGCTCGGGGCCAGCCCGTCCAGGCGCAGCAACGCGTTCTTCATGCCGGGAAACGACAGGCCGCTGCCCAGCCCGGCCACGGTGGCCACCGCCGCCAGCATCCACGGCGCGGACAGGAAGGCCATGCTGAACAACGCGACGCCCTCGAGCACGATGTTGCCGACGATGACCCCGCGGCGCTGCGCGAGCGCGCCGTGTCGGCTGCCCAGGTGCGAGCCGGCCAGCCGGCCCAGGTTGGTGCCGAACAGGATCGCGGCGGCCCAGGCGCCCGAATGCGCCAGGCCCACCGCCGACAGCAGCAGCGGCACGTAGAACGCGATGCCCCCGGACGCCAGCGCGACGCCGGTGTAGATCAGGCGGGCGTTGGCGGCGGGGCTTCTGCGGGTCATCGAGCGGTGGGTTTCGGAGCGCACCGCGCAGTGTCGCCGCAAGCCGCCCGGGTGGCATGATGGCCCCGCCGAGGCCTGGAGCACCGCCCGTCCACAAAGAATTCGTGCCCGACCGTAAAAGGCCTCCACCCTTCGTAGAATCCGCTGCATCGACGCCCGAGGCGCCAAACCGACAATGCGCATCCTGACCTACGTCCTGCGGGGCTTCATCTTCTTCGTGCTGGTCGCGTTCGCGATCAACAACCAGCAGCCCGTGACGGTGAACTGGTTCTTCTCGTACGCCTGGACGGCGCCCCTGGTCATCATCGTGCTGGCGGCCTTCGTGGCCGGCACCGTGTTCGGCGTGCTGGCGATGACGCCCGCGTGGTGGCGCCACCGCCGCCGCGCAAGACGCCTCGAGACCGCGGTCGTGCCCGCCCCGGCCGCCCTGCCCGCCGCGCCCGTGGCTCCCGACGTGACGGTGGTGCGCGATGGACTTTGACTACCAGTGGTTCCTGCTGGGCCTGCCGCTGTTCTTCATCCTCGGCTGGCTCGGCTCGCGCTTCGACCTGCGCCAGCTCAGGCGCGAGACGCGCGAATCGCCCAAGGCCTACTACAAGGGCCTGTCGCTGCTGCTCAACGAACAGCAGGACAAGGCGATCGACGCCTTCATCGAGACCGTGCAGAACGACCCGGAAACCACCGAGCTGCACTTCGCGCTCGGCAACCTGTTCCGCCGCCGCGGCGAGTTCGAGCGCTCCGTGCGCGTGCACCAGCACCTGCTCGTGCGCGCCGACCTGCCGCAGGCCGAGCGCGAGCGCGCACAGCACGCGCTGGCGCAGGACTTCGTCAAGGCCGGCCTGTTCGACCGCGCAGAGGCCGCCTACAAGCTGCTCGAAGGCACCGCATACCACACCGAGGCGCGGCTCGCGCTGCTGAACCTGTACGAGCGCTCGCGCGACTGGCGCGCCGCGGTGGAGACGGCGCAGCAACTCGAGACGGCCGGCACGGGCTCGTTCGCGCGTCGCATCGCGCACTACTGGTGCGAGCTGTCGCTGGTGGCCGAGGAACAGAACCATCCCGACGAGGCCGAGCGCGCGCTGCAGCAGGCACTCAAGGCCGACCCGTCGTCGGCCCGTCCGTGGGTCATGCAGGGCCAGCGCCTCGCGCGCGCCGGCAAGCCGGCCGAGGCCTTCGAGGCCTGGAACGAGCTGCGCCGGCGCGATCCGGCCAGCTTCACGCTGGTGGCCAACGACTACGCCACGGCCGCCCTGGCCAGCGGGCGCGGCGACGATGCGAAGGCCGCGCTGGAGAACCTGCTGGCCGACGCGCCGAGGCTGGACTTCCTCAGCGCCTGGGCCAGGCTGGAGGCCGACCCCGAGGTGGCCGCCAACCGCTACCGCGAGATGCTGCACAGCCAGCCGACGCTGTCGGCCGCGCGCGAGGTGTTGCAGCAGCCGGCCATCGCGGCCTCGGCCGCGGCGGTCGGGCCGCTGGCCGAGCGCTCGCTGGCCGACGTGCGCGCGGCCGTCACGCGCGCCGCCAAGCCGCTGCAGCGCTTTCGCTGCGCCGCCTGCGGCTTCGAGGCCCAGCGCCATTTCTGGCAATGCCCGGGCTGCCTCAGCTGGGACAGCTACCCCGCACTTCGGATCGAAGAGCAATGACGACGGCCGATCGCCACGTACTCTGCATGAAGTGGGGCGACAAGTACGGCCCCGAGTACGTCAATCGCCTCTACGCCATGGTGCGCCGCCACCTGCGCGGCGACTTCAGGTTCGTCTGCCTCACGGATTCGAACGCGGGCATCCGGCCCGAGGTGGAGTGCCTGCCCATCCCCGACCTGGCGCTGCCCGACGGCCTGCCCGAGCGCGGATGGAAGAAGCTCACCACGTTCGAGGCCGACCTGCACGGCCTGAAGGGCGTCGCGCTGTTCCTGGACATCGACATCGTGATCGTGGACGACATCACGCCGTTCTTCGAGCGACCCGGCGAGTTCCTGATCATCCACGACTGGAAGCGTCCCTGGCGCGTCACCGGCAACTCGTCGGTCTACCGGTTCGAGCTGGGCGCGCACGCCGACGTGCTGGCGAAGTTCCGCGCCGAATCCGCCGCGATGCGCGACAAGTACCGCAACGAGCAGGCCTACCTCTCGGGCGTGCTGCACGACCAGGGCAAGCTGCAGTACTGGCCCGCCGACTGGTGCGCGAGCTTCAAGTACCACAGCATCGCGCGCTTCCCGCTCAACTATGTCGTCGCCCCGTCGATTCCGAAGGGGGCGCGCATCATCGTCTTCCACGGCGTGATGAACCCGCCCGACGCCCTGGCGGGTCGCAGCAACGGCAACTGGCGCCACGCGAAGGCCTCGCCCTGGATCTCCGATCACTGGAAAGAATAGGTTCGCATCGCGGCTCGCCGCGCGCGCGCAACGCCGCCATGACCACTGTCCATTTCGTCTACCCGCGTGACGCCGCGCGCAACTCGTCGCCCTTCTGCATCGGCAACGAGGTGGGCGATCGCCTGGCGCGCGACTACGACGTGCGCTTCTACGGCTGGCGCGACCAGGTGAAGATCACCCCGAAGCCCGGCGACATCCTGCTGGGGCACCCGCACTGGCGCCGCGACTCGGTGTTCGAGCGCTCGGTGGACCAGCCCGGCTGGGCCCGCCGCATCCTGATGGCGCCGTACGCCGACGACCTGCGCCAGGTGGCCTACTACGACCGTCACATGGAACGGTGCGACCTGTTCCTGGCCATCACCGGCAACTACTGGTTCGACCGCATCGACGCGTCGCCGATCCGGCGCTGGAAGCCCAAGATGCGCCACATGGACCTCGCCGTCAACCGCACGTTCTTCCCGTTCGTGAAGACGCAATTCAACCCGCCGGGCGAGCGCAAGTTCCTCTACATCGGCCATACGGCACACAACAAGAACGTGGGCTACCTGTCGCGGTTGCAGCAGCAGTGCGACAGCGTCGACATCAGCTGGGCCGGCCGCGGCCGCAAGAAGATCCCCGGCGTGCACGTGCTGGGCTTCATGGACTTCTCGCAGCCCGAGGCGCGCGCCAGGGTGGCCGGGTTCGACTTCATGATCACCGTGGGAGCGATGGACGCCAACCCCACCACCATCCTCGAGGCGATGGCCTGGGGCCTCATTCCGACGGTGACGATGCAGAGCGGCTACGAGAACCGCGCCGGCATCGTCAACGTGCCGCTGAACGACGCCGCGGCCGCCGAACTCGTGTTCAAGCGCCTGCAGGCGCAGACCGACGCCGAGCTGCGCGAGACGCAGCGCCTGGGCCAGGAGGCCATCGACGGCCACTACCGCTGGGATCGTTTCTACGCCGACGTGCGCGCGGCCATCGACGGCAGCGAGTCGCCCGCGATCCGCAAGGCGACGTGGACGGAGCGCCTCCTGATGAAGACCTTCGACCTGGTTCATTGATGGCGTCCAACACCGCTCCCCTCACGTTCTTCGGCTACTGGTCGGGCCAGCTGCCGGCCGTCACCGAACTGCATTTCCGCAGCTTCCTGCGCCACCACCCGGACTCGCGCTACGAGCTGTGGCTGGACGAGGACGACTACAGCGCCATCCAGGCGCCGCAGCTGCAATGGCTCAAGACGCACCCGCGCATCGCCGTGCGGACGTTCTCGCTCGACCGGCTGATCGAGAAGCACGTGAGTGCCAGGCCGGTGTCGCACTACGACCGCCGTCCGCAGTTGCGCAAGATCGCCAGCGCGGTGCATCGCAAGCTCGCGCCGCAATGGGCGCGCCGCAACGCGTGGGAGCATCCGCTGTTCGGGCTCACGTACAAGCATTCGTCGATGCTGTTCGGTGGCTTCACGCGCAACAAGGCCTACCGCGGCGACCTCGCGCGCTGCCTGGTCGCGCTGGAGCACTACGCCGACGCGTGCCTCTACGTCGACCTCGACGTGGCCTTCACGAGCGACCTCACCACGCAGTGCGGCGACAAGGCCTGGGCCTACCGCTGGGAGACCTTCCCGTTCGCCAACTCGGCCATCCTGTACCTGCCCAACCGCACGTGGAGCGTGGCGCTCACGCGCAAGGGCAACGAGCTCGAGAACTTCCTGCCCTGGATCCTGTTCGCGGACCACGTCTGCAACGAGCTGGGCGTGGTGGTGCATCCCACGCGGCTGTTCGACCCGATGTGGGATCCCACGTCGCTGCTGTACGGCGACACCGCCAAATTCTTCGGGCCGCGCGAGAACCTCGCGCTGGACCTGCACGCGCTGGCCACCGAGCGCCACCTGGCGATCCACTGGCACAACAACTGGAAGACGGTGCCGGCGCCCGACTCCATCTACGCGGGGCTGTTGAAGGCTTGCGAGGACGTTGCCAGGTGAGCGGGCCGGAGACCGCCATCCTCGCGCCCATGCGCTACGCGACGCTGGTGGTCAACCGCCTGCGCGCCAACGAGCCGTTCCGGCCCGGCGCCGGCCCCAACGGCGGCGACTTCTTCCTGCCCTGGCGCCAGTTGCGCGAGCGCTTCGCCTCCGAGGGCGTGGAGCTGAACACGCGCGACGTCAACGCCGGCCGCGAGGTGGAGTTCGAGCTGCACCTGAACGCCCAGCGCAGCGTCACCCACCCGCTCAGCTACGCCTATCTCTACGAAGACCCCATCGTGCGGCCGATCAACGGCAACCTCGTGGAGCTGGCGCGCTACCGCAAGCTGTTCACCAGCAACGAGGAGCTGGTCGACGGCGAGCACGTGATAGACCTCGCCTACCCGAACGACCTCGCGCCGCGGGACGTGCCCGACTTCAAGGAGCGCGACCTGTTCTGCGTGCTGATCGCCTCCAACAAGGCCTTGCTGCATCCGCACCCGCGCAACCTGCACCACCGCCGCGTGGAGGCGATCCGCTTCTTCGAGGAACATGCGCCCGACCGCTTCGCGCTGTTCGGCCACGGCTGGAACATCCCCGCCGTCGAGCCCGGCCACCTCGGGCGCATCGTCAAGCGCCTCAACGAGTGGAAGCGCAAGCTGGACCCGAACGCACCGCCGCCGTTCGCGAGCTGGCGCGGCACCATCGCCCGCAAGCACGAGGTACTCGATCGCGCGCGCTTCTCCATCTGCTACGAGAACTCGCGCGGCAGCCCGGGCTACCTCAGCGAGAAGATCTTCGACTGCCTCACCAGCGGCTGCGTGCCCATCTACATCGGCACCACGCATGCGCGCCCGCCGATTCCCGAGGACTGCTTCATCGACGGGGACCAGTTCAGGACGCCCGGCGAGATGCTGGCGTTCATCGCGCGCATCGACGCCGGCCATTTCGCGATGTACCAGCAAGGCATCCGCGAGTTCCTCGCCGGCCCCGAGGCGCAACGTTTTACCAACGCTCACTGGTGCGAGACATTGGTCACACGGATACTGGCGGACGTACAACACGCCTGAGCCAAGGTTCACGGAGTGTGTGCGTATCGTCAAGAGAGGGTCAACCTGCCGTCACGGCACGCGTTGACACTGCATGCGGCGCGCATCTGGTGCGCCGCGATGGGTCGCAGCGCCCCTTCAAGCGCGCACAACGCCTGACTCCCAAGGACGCCAACATGATCAAACGCATTCTCGCCGCCCTTCTGGCCTTCTTCGCCTTCTCGGTGTTCGCCGCCGACGCCAACAACGCCTCCCAGGCCGACCTGGAAGCGATCAAGGGCATCGGCCCGGCCATCTCCGCCAAGATCATCGACGAGCGCAAGAACGGCAACTACAAGGACTGGCCGGACCTGATCGCCCGCGTCAAGGGCATCGGCGACAAGAGCGCCGCCAAGCTGTCGACCGCCGGCCTGACCGTCAACGGGGCCCCGATGAGCGGCGCGCCTGCCGCCGCACCAGCCGCACCGGCCAAGCCCACGGCCCCGGCCGCCGCGCCTGCCAAGGCCGCCACGCCGGCGCCCGCCCCGACGCCTGCTCCGGCCGCCGCCAAGCCGGCCACCGCCGCCGCCCCGGCCGCCGCGCCCGCCAGCAGCGCCAAGGAACTGAAGAAGGCCGCCGCCGCCCAGGCCAAGGCCGACAAGGCCGCGGCCGCCGCGCAGAAGAAGGCCGACAAGGCCGCCGCCGCCGCATCGGCCGCCTCGGCCGCATCGGCCGCGAAGAAGAAATAGGCCGCCGCGGGCATGCGCCCGTCCGACCCACCTCGACGCCCCGCCCCGCGCGGGACGTTGTCGTTTCAGGAGTCGCCGGACCTTTGCAGGGGAGGCCCGGCCCTTGCGCTTACCCACAAAGTAGCCAGCCGCGGAACGCATGCGACCCGACGCCGGCCCGAATGGGAGCGATCGAAGCAGAGGCGCTTCCGCGCCGGCACCTTGACCCCGATCGTCTGGTCACGGTGAGGTCTCGCCATGACGGCGTGTGCCTACGGCGTTGACGCTTCGCCCTGGCCGGCGAAGCCAGGGGGGTGGCGGCGCTCGGAACCTCTGCGGACCATCGCGTCGCGCCGGGCGACACTGTGCGCATGCCGTGAACGACGGACTCGCTCGCCTTCGCGAGCGTATTTTTCTGTCTGACTACCGGCCAAGCGAGGAGCGTTGACCAGCGGGGCGGGTGGGGGTTCCTGTTTCGCGAACTTGGAGGCGGCGAGGAGCGCAGGTGCCCAGGGTCGCCGAGCGCAGCGAGGTCGAGGAGCATGAGGCGCGCTGTGCGGCTGGCAGGAAGTCCGGACCTGCTACGCGCCGACCTTGCGACGAAGCCCTGGGCGCCGAGCACCGCAGCGCAGTCGCGCGGAGGCCGCAGGCCGCAGCCCACCGCCGGAGGTGAGCGAAACAGGAACCACGACCCGCCCTGCGACGCGAGGTCTCCGAGCGCAAGCGGCTCGCCCCGCGCTACGCCACCCGGCGAAGCGCCCAGCGCCGCAGGCTCAGCGTGTAGCCGGAGACTCGAAGGGCCAAACGATCAATGGGCCAGCCGGTGGATCGCGGCCAACTGCTTTGCGGGCAACCGCAGGGGCCTTGGCCCCGTCCAGCCTCTCAGGCCGCGGGTGCGACGAGGTCGAAGAACTGCAGCACCTCGGTGCGCCGCGCATCGGTGTCCTTCTCGCCGAGCGCCATCAGCTCGCGCGTGTAGTCGGCCTCGAACAGCAGGTAGCTCGCCAGCGCCGAGCCGTTGCTGCCCGGGCTGCCGCCGGACACGCCGATGCCCCCCAGCAGCGCGCGGATCGAATGCGGCAGCGCGCCGAGGTGGCGCGCGGCGATGTCGTCCAGGCGCTCGGACGGCGAGATCAGCAGCAGGCGCACGGGCTTGAGCGTGGCCTGCGTGCGGATCTCCTCGGGGATCAGGGCCAGCGTGGCGTTGATGCGCTCGAGGCGCTCGGCGTCGACGGCCAGCGCGTCGAGGAAGATGCTGGAGAGCGCGTGGCCGCCGATCTGCGCGATCGACGGATAGGCGGTGGGCGCCATCGTGCGCGGCCCCGCGGGCTCGCGCATGCGGCCGGCGCCGATCACCAGGATGCGGTCGGCTCCCAGGTGGATGGCCGGCGAGATCGGCGCGGTCTGGCGCATGGAGCCGTCGCCGAACCATTCATAGGCGCCCTGCAGCGACAGCGTGACCGCGGGGAACATGAACGGGATGGCTGCCGAGGCGAGCAGGTGGGCCATCGTGAGCGGCTCCTGCACGGCGAGACGGTTCGAGCGGATCCACGGCGCGGGCGCGGAATCGGACTGGAAGAAGGTGACGTGGCTGCCGGAGGTGTAGCTGGACGCGCTCACCGCCAGCGCCTTCAGGTGGCCGTCGGCGATCAGGCGGTCGATCCGGTCCAGGTCGATCATCTCGCCCAGCAGCTTGTGCAGCGGCGCGTTGTCCAGCAGCGAGCGCGGCCGCTGCTTGCGCATGCGGGCGATGGCCCAGCCCATGGACATCATCGTGAGCCAGCGGGCGCCGGTGCGGATCACGCCGAAGGAGTCGGTGCGGTAGACCTGCTCCACGTGCATGTTCTCCCACACGCGGACCAGCTTGGCGATGCCGGCGTCGGGGTCATCGGCATCGGTGGCCAGCGCCGCCGCGTTGAGCGCGCCGGCCGACGTGCCGGCGAGGACGGGGTACGGGTTGCCAGGAGGCGCGCCGGCCTCTCGGCGGATGCGGTGCACGGCGCGCAGCACGCCCACCTGGTAGGCGGCGCGGGCGCCGCCGCCCGTGAGGATCAAGCCGGTAGTGGATGCAGCGTGCATGGCGCGCAGTATCGGCGAGGTCCGGCGACTCGCCTATCGAGGACACCCGGGCATCGGCATGCCCGCAACGACGATGGCCAGCCAAGGAGGCGCGAACCGCGCGTCCGCGACCGCGGATCAGCGCTCGCGACCGCCTTCGCGGCCGCGCTCGAAGCCGCCGCGGGCATTGCCCTCGTCCTCGCGGTCGGCGCGATCCTGGCCGCGCCGGTTGCCGGCCCCCCGGCGCGCCCCACCGCGCGGCTGCGAAGCCGCCGGCGGCTGGCCGGCGAAGGCATTGCCGCTCACGCCCGCGCCACCGGGCTGGCCTGCCGCCGGGCGACCACCGGCCCCGTTGACGGCCTGCGGCGACTGCCCCGCGGACAGCTGGGCCTGCGCACCGGACAGCTGCGGCTGGCCACCGTGCAGCGACAATTGACCGCCTTGCGGAGGCCACTGGCCAGACGACTGCGCGCGCCCCGCCGCGTTGCCCTGGCCTTGTTGCGGCACCACGCCGTGGGGCGAACCCCAGGCCGCACGGTTCTGCGTGTCCTGGTCGGCACGATCGCGGTCGGAGCGCGCCTGCTGTTGCTCCTGCCAGGCGCGCTGCTGGTTCCAGCGCTGCTGCTGCTCGTAGCGCTGCTGTTCGAAACGTTGGCGTTCCAGGCGGTCGCGGGCGATGCGGTCCTGTTCCGCCCATTGCTGGGGCGACCAAGAGCGCTGCTCCGGCGTCCAGGCGCGACGCAGCACGTTGGCGCGGTACCAGCCGTCGTCGACGAAATAGACCGGCACTCCGTACGCGCCGTATTCGCGGCAATACTCGGCCCAATGCAGGCGCTGGTACTCGGGCACCCACAGGTAGACCGGCGTCTGGTCGGTGGCGTAGGCGGGATCGACGTATTCCTCCACCACCTGCCCGTACCCGTTGTCGATGGCGACGAGGGGTTGCGGCGCATAGACCAGCGGTGCCTCGGCATAGCCGCCGATGGCGACACGGCCATATACGCCGGGCTGCACGATCACCGACCACGACGCCGCGCCAGCCACGCCGGAGGCGGTGGCCAATGCAAGGGCGGCGGCGGCGATCAAGGTGCGTTTCATCTCAGGCTCCATGGTAGATGGGGGCACTGGTTCAACGCATTCAGTTTGGAGAAAGTTGTCATCGCGGCGCGTAAAGCGCAGCAACAATCGGCAGACAAATCAACACGTGGACGGCCTCGGGCCGATGCGCTCGCAGGCAGTAGGGTGCTAGTGCAGTGTTCGGCGCTAATCGTAGACGACCTGGGGCGGCTGCGCCGGCATGATCTGCTTCCACCGCGCGAGCGCATCATCGCTGGGCCAGAAGCGGCCCTGGTCGCCCAGGTCCAGTTCTGCCGCCGCGCCCTCCGTGCGAACCTTGATGCGCACGCCCAGGCCATGGATGGAATCTCCATGCTCGTCGCTGGTACGCCGCGCCGGCCACTGCCTGACGAGCTCCGTCAGCGGCACGATGTCGCCGTTGACCTGCACCGACAGGTAGCGCCCGAAGCGTGCGCGCGCCGCGGGCAGGTCCCACACGTGCGTGACGTTCAGCCGCAGGGAGCCGCCGTTGAAGCGGTCGGGCTGCACCTTGCCCTGCACCACCACGAACTCGTCGTCGCGCAGCGCGTCGCGGTTCGCATCGAGGATGGTCTCGTTGGCCACCGCCTCGATCGCTTCGGAGCGGTCGTCCACCTTGAAGATGGCCACGCGCCCACGCTGGCCGTTGATGACGCGCAGGTCGCTCACGATGCCGCACAGGATCTGCGGCTCGCGCGAGTCGATCAGGTCGGCGATGCGACGCTTGCAGAACTTGCGCACCTCGGGCTCGTACTGGTCGAACATGTGGCCCGACAGGTAGAAGCCGACGGCGGACTTCTCCAGCGTGAGCTTCTCGCGGATGCTCCAGGCTTCGGCCTGCACCAGCGCGGGCTCCTGCGTGGACGCGCCATGCTCGTCGGCGCCGCCGAAATCGAACAGGCCCGTCTGCTGCGCATGCGCGGCCTGGGCATCGGCCCACTCGAACGCAAGCCCCACGCTGGCCAGCGTGCACGCGCGGTCGGGATGCAACTGGTCGAAGCCGCCGGCCTTGACCAGCGCGTCGACCACGCGCTTGTTGACGCGCGAGCGGTCGACACGCTTGGCGAAATCGAACAGGCTGGAGAACGGCCGCGCCACGTCGCTCTGCTCGGTGCGCCCTTCGCGCGCCGCGACGATGGCCTCCACCGCACCCTGCCCGGTGCCCTTGATGGCGCCCAGGCCGTAGTGGATCAGCTTGTCGCCCGCCTTGCCCGGTGCAGGCTCGAAGCGGTGCACGCAGACGTTGACGTCGGGCGGCGTGAACGTGACGCCGAACTGCCTGGCGTCGGCGAGCAGCACCTTCAGCTTCTCGCTGTCGCCCATTTCGATGGTCATGTTGGCGGCGTAGAACTCCGCCGCGCAATGCGCCTTCAGCCAGGCCGTGTGGTACGACAACAGCGCGTAGGCGGCGGCGTGCGACTTGTTGAAGCCGTAGCCCGCGAACTTCTCCATCAGGTCGAAGATCTCGTCGGCGCGTTTCGCGTCGATGTTGTTCCTGGCGGCGCCCTCGCGGAAGATCTCGCGGTGCTTGGCCATCTCCTCGGCCTTCTTCTTGCCCATCGCGCGGCGCAGCATGTCGGCGCCGCCCAGCGAATAGCCGCCCAGCACCTGGGCCGTCTGCATCACCTGTTCCTGGTAGACCATGATCCCGTAGGTCTCGGACAGCACGGGCTCGACCAGCGGATGCGGGTACTCCACCGCCTCCTTGCCGTGCTTGCGCGCGACGAAGGTGGGGATCAGGTCCATCGGCCCCGGGCGATACAGCGCCACCAGCGCGATCAGGTCGCCGAAGCGGCTGGGCTTGGCGTCGCGCAGCATCTTCTGCATGCCGGTCGATTCGAACTGGAACACCGACTCGGTGAGGCCGTCGGAAAACAGCCGGTAGACCTTGGGGTCGTCCAGCGTGAGCGACTCGAAGTTGAAGCCGGCGCGCTCGGGACGGCGCGCGAGGATGAAGTCCTTCGCGAGTTCGAGGATGGTGAGCGTGGCCAGGCCCAGGAAGTCGAACTTCACCAGGCCGATGGCCTCCACGTCGTCCTTGTCGAACTGGCTCACCGCGGAGTCGCTGCCGGGCTGCTGGTACAGCGGGCAGAAGTCGGTGATCTTGCCGGGGGCGATCAGCACGCCGCCGGCATGCATGCCGATGTTGCGCACGATGCCTTCGACGCGCGTGGCCAGCGCCAGCAACTCGGCCACCTCTTCTTCCGCGGCCTCGCGCTGGTCGATCTCGGGCGCCTCCTTGCGCGCGTAGACGAGGCCCGGATCCGGATCCGCGGGCACCTTGGCCAGCGTCACCGTCTTGCCGGGCGGCGCCACGATCAGCTTGGCGATCGAGTCGACGTGGCCGTAGCCCATGCCCAGCACGCGCCCGATGTCGCGCAGCGCCGCCTTGGCCGCCATGGTCCCGAACGTGGCGATCTGGCTGACCGCGTCGCGTCCGTACTTGTCCTTGACGTAGTCGATGACGCGGTCGCGGTTGCCCTGGCAGAAGTCGATGTCGAAGTCGGGCATCGACACCCGCTCCGGGTTCAGGAAGCGTTCGAACAGCAGCTTGTATTCGAGCGGGTCGAGATCGGTGATCTTGAGCGCGTAAGCCACCAGCGAGCCGGCGCCGGATCCGCGTCCCGGGCCCACCGGGCAGCCGTGCGTCTTGGCCCACAAGATGAAGTCGGAGACGATCAGGAAGTAGCCGGGGAAGCCCATGTTCAGGATCGTGACGATCTCGAACTCGAGGCGCTCCACGTACTCGGGCCGTCGCGCGTCGCGCTTCGCCTGGTCGGGGAACAAGTGCAGCAGCCGCTCTTCCAGGCCGTCGAAGCTCAGCTGGCGGAAGTACTCGCCCATGGGCATCGCACTGCCGTCCGCGAGGATCGGCGTGGGAAAGTCGGGCAGGTAGTTCTTGCCCATCGCCAGCGTGAGGTTGCAGCGGCGCGCGATCTCCACCGAGTTGGCGACGGCCGACGGGATGTCGGCGAACAGCGCCTCCATCTGGGCCTGGCTCTTGAAGTACTGCTCGCGGGTGAAGCGCTTGACGCGGCGCGGGTTGGACAGCGTCTCGCCATCGGCGACGCACACGCGCGCCTCGTGAGCGTCGAAGTCGTCGGGCTCGAGGAACTGCACCGGGTGCGTGGCCACGACGGGCAACTGCAGGCGGGCCGCCAGCGGCACCGTGGCGCGCACGTGGGCCTCGTGCGTGGGCAACGCCGCGCGCTGGAGCTCGAGATAGAAGCGTCCCGGGAAGATGCGCGCCAGTTCGCGCGCCGCGGCCTCGGCGCGCGCGACGTCGCCGCCCAGCAGCGCCTGGCCCACCACGCCCAGGTCGGCGCCCGACAGCGCGATCAGCCCGCCGCCCAGCTCTTCCAGCCAGTCCCAGCGCACCCAGGCCTGGGCGCGCTGCACGTTCTTGGTCCAGCTGCGGCCCAGCAGCTCCGACAGGTTCAGGTAGCCCTGCTTGTCCTGCACCAGCAGCGCCAGGCGCGTGGGCACGCGGTCGGCGGCGTCGGGCAGCGGATCCATCCACACGTCCACGCCGATGAGGGGCTTGACGCCCTTGCCGCGGCAGGCCTTGTAGAACTTGATGGCCCCGAACAGGTTGGACAGGTCGGTGATGCCCAGCGCCACCTGCCCGTCGGCCTTGGCCGCCGCCGCCACCTCTTCGATGCGAAGGGTGCCGTCGACGACGGAGAACTCGGTGTGGGTGCGCAGGTGAACGAAAGCCATGCGCCGATTGTAGGGAGCCGGCCGCCGGCCGCCCGGCGCGCAATGGGCAGTTTTCCTGCCTTCGGGTGTGCTAGGAACGGGTCTGCCGGCGCCATCCGGCACGCGGATGGCACACAGGTGAAAATACGCCTCCAGCACGCGGCGGCCGTCGCCTGCGCCCCCCCCCCGGCCCCATGCCCTTCCTCAACATCTCCACCTACCGCTTCGTCGCCCTCGACGACCTGCCCGCGCTGCGCGACCGCCTGGAGGCCAGCGCCGCGGCCGCCGGCCTGAGAGGCACGATCCTGCTCGCCCACGAAGGCATCAACCTGTTCATGGCCGGCGACGAAGCCACGCTGCGGGGCTGGGTAGAGCATGCGCTGCGTGCCGAGCCGGGGTTCGCCGGCCTGGCCACCAAGGACAGCTTCTCCGACACGATGCCGTTCAGGCGCCTGAAAGTGAAGCTCAAGAACGAGCTGATCCGCATGAACCACCCCACGATCCAGCCACAGGCGGGCCGGGCCGACGCGGTGGCGCCGGCCACGCTCGCACGCTGGCTCGCGCAGGGCCACGACGACGCGGGCCGCGCGCTGGCGATGCTGGACACCCGCAACGACTTCGAGGTGGATGCGGGCACCTTCGAGGGCACGCACGACTGGCGCATCGCGAAGTTCTCCGACTTCCCCGCCGCGTTCGACGCCCACCGTGCCGAACTCGAAGGCAAGACGGTGGTGAGCTTCTGCACCGGCGGCATCCGCTGCGAGAAGGCCGCGCTGTACATGCGCGAACGCGGCCTGCCCCACGTGCTGCAGCTCGACGGCGGCATCCTGGGCTACTTCGAGGCCACGCAGGGCGCGGCGCCCGGCTGGCGCGGCGAGTGCTTCGTGTTCGACGAGCGCCGCACCGTCGCGGCCGACCTCGCGCCGGGCGACCCGCCACCGTGCGAGCGCCCCGCACTCATGGCGCCCGGCGGGCGTCCGCCCGCAGCGGAGCCGCGCTGATGCAGGCCGTCGTCCGCGCGATCGGGATCCTGCTGATGCTGACGGCGCTGGTCGTCGCGCTCACGCACGCGCCCGACCGCACGGTGGACAGCCTCGTCACCCGCTGGGCACCGCCGCCGTCCGACTTCATGTACGTGAAGGGCCAGTTCGTGCACTACCGCGACGAGGGCCCGAAGACCGACCCGACCCCGCTGGTGCTGATCCACGGCACCGCCGCCAGCCTGCACACCTGGCAGGGCTGGGCCGGCGCCCTGCACGCCCGCAAGCGCGTGATCACCTTCGACCTGCCCGGCTTCGGCCTCACCGGCCCGTTCACCGGCGAGTACCCGCGCGACGACTACCGCGCCGACAACCTCGCCCGCTTCACGCTCGACTTCCTCGACGCGCTGCACGTGCAACGCTTTTCCATCGGCGGCAACTCGCTCGGCGGCGAGGTGGCGTGGCGCGTCGCGGCGCAGGCGCCGGCCCGCGTCGACCGCCTGATCCTCGTCGACGCCACCGGCTATGCGTTCGAGCCCGAGCACGTCCCGGTGGGTTTCCAGGTGGCGCGCATCCCGGTATTCAACCGCATCAGCGAGTTCCTCACGCCGCGCAGCCTGGTCGAGCAGAGCGTCAGGGACGTCTACGGCGACCCGTCGCGCGTCACGGACGCGCTGGTCGACCGCTACTTCGAGATGATGACCCGCGAGGGCAACCGGCGCGCGCTCAACCTGCGCCTGCGGCAGATCGCCACCGACCTCGCGCCCGAGCGGATCCGCACGCTCAAGCTGCCCACGCTGATCCTGTGGGGCGCGAAGGACCGCCTGGTACCGCCGGCCAACGCGCAGCACTTCCACGCCGACATCGCCGGCAGCCAGCTGGTGGTGTTGCCCGGCCTGGGGCACGTGCCGCAGGAAGAGGATGCGCAGGCGAGCGTCGCGCCGGTGCGCACGTTCCTCGGGCTGGACGCGCCGGCGGCCGCCTCGGCCGCCGCGCGCTGATGCGCCGGCCCGAAAGCCCGACAATCGCCCCATGACCCTGGACCGCCGCTTCGCCCTCACCCCCGAGGCGCTCACGATGATGGACACCATCGCGCGCACCGGCAGCTTCGCCGCGGCCGCGCGTGAACTCGGCAAGGTGCCGTCCGCCCTCACCTACAGCGTGCGCCAGCTCGAGGACGCGCTCGACGTGCTGCTGTTCGACCGCAGCTCGCGCCAGGCCCGCCTCACCGCCGCCGGCACGGAGCTGCTCAACGAGGGCCGCCGGCTGCTGGCCGAGATGGACGCCGTGGCCAACCGCGTGCACCGCGTGTCCACCGGCTGGGAGACGCAGCTGACCATCGCCGCCGACGCCGTCGTCTCGCGCCAGACGCTGTTCGAGCTGTGCGAGGCCTTCTACGCGCTGCGCCCGCCCGAGCTGCACGACGGCGCCGGCCCCGGCACCCGGCTGCGCCTGCGCACCGAGGTGATGGCCGGCACGGTGGAGGCCCTGATGCTGGGCTCGGCCGACCTGGCCATCGGGCTGCCGGCCGACACCCTGGCGCCCGCGGGCATCGAGATCAAGCCCCTGGGCGACGCCCCGTTCGTCTACGTGGTGGCGCCGCACCATCCGCTCGCCAGCGCCGAGGAGCCGCTCACCGACGCCGTGCTCAAGCAGCACCGCGGCGTGGCGGTGGCCGATTCGGCGCAGCGCATGTCGCCGCTGACCATCAACATCCAGCCCGGCCAGGACGTGCTCACCGTCAGCAGCATGCAGGCCAAGCTCGAGGCGCAGATGATGGGCCTGGGCGTGGGCTTCCTGCCCGAGGTGCTGGTGCGCGAGCACGTGGCCGCCGGCCGTCTCCTCGTCAAGCAGGTGGCGCGCCAGCGCATGACCGCCACTCTCGGCTACGGCTGGCGCAGCGCGGCGGCGCCGCAGCCGCACAAGGCGCCGCAGGGCCTGGCCCTGCAATGGTGGCTGCAGCAGCTCGAGAGTCCCACCACGCGCTCGGCCCTGCTGCTGCGCGGCGGCCCGTGCCCGCCGTCGGAAAAGTGAGCTACGTCGGCCGCTTCGCACCCTCGCCCACCGGCCTGCTGCACGCGGGCTCGCTGGTGGCCGCGCTGGCGAGCTGGCTCGATGCGCGCGCGCACGGCGGAACATGGCTGGTGCGCATCGAGAACGTCGACACGCCGCGCTGCGTGGCCGACGCCGACACGGGGATCCTCGCGCAACTGCAGGCGCTGGGCCTGGTACCCGACGCGCCGCCCACCTGGCAGTCGCGCCGCGGCGAGCGCTACGCGGCCGCGCTGGCGCAGCTCAGGCGCAGCGGCTGGGCCTACCCGTGCACCTGCTCGCGCTCGGACATCGCCGCCGCGCTCGCGCGCGCGGGCGTCCCGCACGTCGCGCACGGGGAGCGGGTCTATCCCGGCACCTGCTGTCCGCCGGGCTTGCCGGCCACCGACGGCGAGCCGAACATTCCATTCAAGCGGACACCGGCGTGGCGCCTTCGCACGCGCGCGCCCGCGGGCGACGAGGTCGTCATCGCCTGGCACGACCGCCTGCTGGGCGACCAGCGCCAGGACGTGACCGCCGACGTCGGCGACTTCGTGCTGAAGCGCGCCGACGGCCTGTGGGCCTACCAGCTCGCCGTGGTGGTGGACGACGCGGCGCAAGACGTCACCGACGTCGTGCGCGGCGAGGACCTGGCCGACAACACCGCGCGCCAGATCCACCTGCAGCACGTCCTCGGCCTGCCCACGCCGCGCTACCTGCACACGCCGCTGGTCTACGCAGACGACGGCCAGAAGCTGTCCAAGCAGACCGGCGCGCGGCCGCTGGCACTGCGCAGCGACGTCGAGGCCGTGCTCGCGCTGCGTCGCGCCGCCCGCGTGCTGGGCCTGCCCGCCGCGCTGCACGACGGCAGCGACCTGTGCGAGACGCCGGCCCGCTGGCTCGCCAGGGCCGTCCCGGCCTGGGCCGAACGGCTGCGCGCGGTCGGTGGCATGATGCCCTCCTTCGCGACGCCCGCGGCGTCCTCTTTCCCACTCAACCAGAGCGAATCCAGCATGACCACCACCCCCTCCGGCCTGCAATACGAAGACACCCAGCTCGGCGATGGCCCCGTCGCCAAGTCCGGCCAGTCCGTCACGGTGCACTACACCGGCTGGCTGTCCGACCCCACCGCCGCCAACGGCCGCGGCAAGAAGTTCGACTCCAGCAAGGACCGTGGCCAGCCTTTCGTGTTCGGCCTCGACCAGGGCATGGTCATCAAGGGCTGGGACGAAGGCGTCCAGGGCATGGCCGCCGGCGGCACCCGCGTGCTGACCATTCCCGCGGAACTGGGCTACGGCGCGCGCGGCGCGGGCGGCGTCATTCCGCCGAACGCCACGCTGGTGTTCGAGGTCGACCTGATCTCGTCGAAGTAAGCAGGTCCCGCGTGCTGCCGCGGCCCGCGGCGCGCGCGCCCACTTCCGGGCCGTCCTACGGAAGCGTCTTTTGCTCGTTGCGCCAGCCGATCGAGCCCGCCCGGAATCCTTGGCACGCCGGATCCGGGATGAACGTGAAGACGATCCTGCCGGGCGCCTGGCGATGATCCGCCGGAAGCACCCGATAGGCGGTGATCTCCCCGCCATAGTAGGAGGGGCCGGCCTGTGTCTCGTGGAAGTAGATGCGCGCGCCGACCAGCGACGCCGCCTTGGCTTCCGCCACGTCCCAGTTTCCGCTCACATACTCCGCGCCTCCCAGAACCAGCGGCCGCTGTTTGCGCAATTTCTCGATGAAACAGATGGCTGTCGGCATTCGATGACTTTCTTTTACTTTGCAATTGCAGGATACAGGTCGTCGACCCACACGACATTGTCTGCGTAGGACTGGAGGTCTGCGGACAGGTTGGCCTGGAGGCCGCTGATCCAGACTTCCTTCTTGAGATCCGATTTCACGTACGAGATGGCGTCCTCGAAATCGCCGTCGCCGGCAGACAGGATCAGGCGGTCGTACACGTCCTGCACCGCGAGCTTGATCACCAGCGTCGCGATGGCGACGTCGACGCCCTTCTGCACCTCGCGCGGAAAATGCTCGCCGCACTTCGGGCACAGGCAGTGCATGTCCTTGAGCGCGTAGAGCTGCACACGCATCTTGGGGCCGCGCGGTGGCGCCGACTTCAGCCAGGTGTGAAACGCGCTCTGCTGGTCCGTCGACGGATCGCGCGTGGAGTTGAGGAAGTAGGTCTCGTGGATAGTCGCGCCGTTCAGGCGCACGAGCTCGCTCTTGAGCTTGAGGTAGTCGAACGGCTGCGACCTGCCCACGTTGAACATGTACGCACCGTCGATGATCCACACTGTCTTCATTCTGGCGTTCCTGTTCGGACGATGGAGGCATCGCGCAGGCCATTGTCCCCGCGCGCAGCATGCCGGCGCACCGGGAAGGCCATCGATGCGGGCTGCCTATAATCGGCGCTCGGTCGGCAGTTCACCCAGGCGTTGCCGCGCTGGCATCTCCAGCGTCGCTAAACCTGCCGCGTCACCCCGGATCCCCTGGATCCACGGCGCTTCTCCAGTTCGGGCTTGACTCACCCTGGCGTGAGCTCGATTCCGGCAAGGGCAACCCCCGGCGCCGCGTTCCCGCGCGGCTTCATCGAGCACACGCCCGACGTGAGGCTTTGCCATGACTCGAACTGCCCTGCCGTACTCGGCCCCCGACCTTTCCGCGCTCGCCCGCCTGCTGGAACGCGCCCTCGACGACCACCTCGTCACCCATGGACGCCTGCCGGGCCACGTGGAGATGATGAACCTGCTCGCGCGTGGCGCCGGGCATCGCAACCTGCAGGCGCTGCAGGCCGCGCCGCCGTCGCCTTCGTCCGCCGCGGAGGTCGCCACCGATCCCTGGTTCGACGCAGCCGCCATCGTCGCGCCGACGGCCGCGGCGCCGCTCGCGGCGCCCGTGCTGTCCGCGCACGCGCAGAAGGCCCTCGATCACTTCGACGCCGCGGGCCGGCTGGAGCGCTGGCCGCAGAAGCTGTCGGTGCAGCGCCTGGCCATGTGGGTGCTGTGGACGCGCTTCGACGCGCGCCGGGTCTACACCGAGGCCGAGGTCAACCGCATCCTCAAGGGCTGGCACCTCTACGGCGACCACGCGACGCTGCGACGCGAGCTCATCAACCACCGGCTGCTGGTGCGCAAGAGCGACTGCAGCGAATACCGCAAGCTGCCGCTGGATCCGGACGACGAGGCGCGCGCGCTGCTGCAGGCTTTGCGCTCGCCCACGCGCACGAGGTCTGCCAAACGGTCGAACCGGCCGCCGCGCGTGCTGCCGAAGGCTGCCGCCGGCACCGTCGGGGAGACGAGGAATGCGTGATCTCACCCAAGGCTCCATCCGCGGCCACCTCGTGGCGATGGCGCTGCCCATCACCATCGACGTGCGGCGCATCGGCG
>Ga0302157_10000677_pt1 | contig 43835 bp, 37 predicted proteins | sample I_Bog_N3_3_FD_193502 | JGI IMG/M metagenome (GOLD analysis project Ga0302157, IMG submission 193502) | Peat permafrost microbial communities from Stordalen Mire near Abisko, Sweden - I_Bog_N3_3 | ecosystem: Environmental > Terrestrial > Soil > Wetlands > Peat | place: Sweden: Abisko, Stordalen...
CGATCAGGTCGCTGGCGTCGTCGTCCCGCTCACCGGGGAAGCGGCTGGGCAGGTACCACCCCTCCGGAAGGTCGGCCTGGACGAGCAGGCCGTCGTAGGACTGGTAGCCGGGGCGTGGCGAGGCTGCGGGCATGTCCCGAGTCTAGCGAAACTGGGAATTATCTCAGGTACTTGCGGTTATCTGCGTGAAGGTTTATTCTCATATATCCGCGAATATCTGATGTGCTGCTCCGTGCGAAGGGAAGGCCGCGATGGGCGAGGGGATCGAGGCCGACATGCGTGCTGTATCGGTGCGACTGTTCTACTCGGAGGAGGAGACGGCCGCGTTGCTCGGCATCCACCGCACGACGTTGCGCACCCTCGCTTTGCACGGTCAGGCCCCGGTCGAGCCGATTCGACTCACCCAGCACAAGCGGGTTTACCGCCGCGTCGATGTCGAGCGGCTGGCGGGGGTGGTCGAATGATCGAGACGCGCAAGACGAAGGCCGGCAAGACGTACTACTTAGTCCGGGTGAAGTCGGGCCGGACGCTCGTGGCGACCAGAGCGTTCGACACCAAGCACGCGGCCGAGATCTGGGAGCGCGAGCAGAAGCACCTGTTGGAGACGGGCCGGCCCTTACCGCCGAAGCGATCATTCACGCTGAACGAACTGGTGACCACATTCCTGACCGCGCGGGAGAGCGGTAACCCGCACACGGTCGACACCGACCGGAACAACCTCGACGCACTTCCGGCGGCGATGCTCGGCCGACCGCTAGCCTCGATCAAGGCCGACGACATCCGATCGCACCTGCTTGCGGAGCTGCGTGGCGGTAAGAAGCCCTCGACGGTGGCGCGGGCAAAGACGACTTTGAGCGCCCTGTTCACCTACGCCGACGAGCAGGGACTCCTGCACCAGCCGCACCCAGTTCGGACGATGAAGAAAATCCCCGAGCTGGGCATCATCGCCCAGCAGGCAGTGAGTCCGAACGATATTCCCTCCCCACGCCGGGTCGCGGCAGTGCTCGCCACACTGCGCGAACGCCGAAACGACATCGCGGACGTGTTCGAGTTCATGTCACTGACCGGCATACGCTGGGGCGAGGTTCGCGCCATCCGCGTCCACTGGCTCTCCGAGGTGCCGCTGGCGCAACTTCAAGTCGAGCGGTCGCACTCGGACGGCTACGACGAGAAAGCCCCGAAGTCCTGGCGCGGCACACGCCCGGTGCCGCTGTCGCCGCGTGCTCTGGCGATCTTCCGTCAGTACGCCGCAGACAAGAAGTCCGACGACTACCTGTTTACCAATAGGCTCGGCGGACAGCTCTCCGTGGGCGTCGCCCGCAAGTTCCCGCTCGGCTTCCGCCGTCACGCGCTGCGCCACTTCGCCGCCTCGAGCTGGCTGCGTCTGGGAACCCCAATCCACGAAGTCGCCGAGTATCTCGGCGACGATCCCCGCACCGTCCTCGCGGTCTACGCACACGTGCTTGGCGAGGGCCAGCGGCGAGACCATGTACGCCGCCTGGCGGTCGCCGAGCGCACAAGTCTGGACGGGGGTCACCTGGGGGTCACCCAAGACGGCCCAAGCCTTGGACTCTGACCGTCACACCCGCCGGTCGAGTCAAAGAAACGGCTTCTGACCGGCTATTTTGCGGAGACGGAGGGATTTGAACCCTCGGCGGGATTGCTCCCGCTCCACCTTAGCAGGGTGGTGCACTAGGCCGAACTATGCGACGTCTCCATTGTTCGTGTGCCATCCTATCGACCGCCCGCCTCTACTCTCGAATCCGACCCCGCAAAAAATGAGTAGCGCGTCGACTTGTCCCCCCTTTGGTGGACAGACTAGAGTTCATCCTGACGCTTGAGTTTGCCGCCACCCGAATGGCAAACTGACGGACCCGAACCGGCGTCAGCAATTCAGAGGCTTACCCATGCCCCGCTATAGAATGTCGCTCCGTGGGCTGATGTTGTCCCCGTGTAACAATTCCATCTGTGGCGATTTCAACGTCTGGCTTGTTCCTGACTCCGCTCGGAGCCGGCCAGCACCCCTCTCACACAGCAGACAGTTCGGGTCGTAGCTGAGTGAGACGGTAGGTCTCCCGCGCACTGGGTACGCGGCGGGAGGCCTACCACCTTTTTAGCGGTCAGATCCGTTGAGAGTCACTGCCGTTCCCTGCAGACCGATGGATGCCGTGCTGGCGCACACAGGCGCACCTACTGCTTGCTGAGTGGCCTGGTCTTCGAGCAGGTTGACGTCGCCGCCGACTGGCCGATGAGACCGTTGATGACGGTCGCACCTGCGATGGGTGAGTCGGTCGCCGACGTTGTCGAGCTTCCAGACGGCGCCGTAACGGAACCACGGTTGTCACCCTGCGTGCCCAGAGTGAACGGTTTGTCGGCCTTGATCAGGTCGAACAGCTCGTTACCGAGTGCCAGCTCTGGTTGCACCTTGCCCGCATAAATTCCCGTACCACCCGTCGTGCCGGGGTACTGCACGAACGTGACGTGGCTCGGCGGAATGTTCTTCAGCGTAGAAGCGATCGAGATCAGTGTCGGAATGGAGTCGAGACTCGTCGACAGCTGCATGCTCGAGGTCGCCGCCTTCGCGATCTGGTAAACGGTGACCGGGTTGCTCAGTGTTCCCGAGGTTTCCATCTTGCGCACGAGCGACGACAGGAAGACCTGCTGGGAGCTGATGCGACCCAGGTCACTGCCGTCCCCGACCGCGTGGCGTGCACGCAGGAACGCAAGGGCCTCCGCGCCCTGGAGTGTGTAGGTTCCGGCAGCGGGAAGGTTGATCCCGGAATAGAGGTCGACCATGGGACCGGTGATGCAGACCTGCACGCCACCGACCGCATCCGACAGGTTGATGACGCCGTCGAACGTAATCAGGCCGGCGAACTGGATGTCGACGCCGGTGAAAGCCTCGATGACTGTGACGACGCACGCGAGCCCTCCGTAGGAGAGCGCCGTATTGACCGGCAAGCCGGCGGCGGTGCCGCCCTTCGAGCACTTCGGGTGAGGAACGATCATGTCGCGCGGGAAGCTGACCGCGGTCGCCCAGGTGTGGTCGGCGGAAACGTGCAGCAGCATCGTGACGTCGTTGAGTGCCCCACCGTCACCGGGGCCGACGCCGATTCCGCCCTGCCCGGCACGCGTATCGTCGCCCACGATCAGAATGTTGAAGCCGCCCGGGTATGCACCGATGTTGGGGGGTGGTGCGACAGTGCCGTGGGGATGAATGTCGACGCTGGGGCCGATGGCGGCCTGCAACTGGTAGACGGCCAGGCCGCCAATGACGAGGCTCGAGACGACGAGCACACCGAGGATCGTTCCCACGATGCCGAGGATGCCCCCGAGGATTCCCGGCTTCTTCAGCCGACCGTGCCGGGCGATGCCGGAAACCGATGAGGCGTTTCCGTCGCGGGGACGCGTGTCGCTCAAATCAGATCCCTTTCGTTCCGTGCTCGCAAGGCCCCGTGTGTTGACAAGCCCCAAGTGTTAGTAAGCGGAGGGCGTGGGATTCGAACCCACGAGACATTTCTGCCCACCAGTTTTCAAGACTGGCTCCATCGGCCGCTCGGACAGCCCTCCCGGAAGCCAAGCCCCCATGGTAACCCATCGCTTTTACCCGTGGCTGAACCGCCACGGAACGGTCGGTCCGCTGCTAACCCGTGAACCCCGCCAGAGTGGCGGCCACGCCGTCATCCACGTCGCTTCCGGTCGTCTCATTCGCGACGGCTTTGACTTCGCTCGGCGACTGGCCCATCGCCACGCCCCTGCCGGACTCTGCGGCCCACTCCAGCATCTCGATGTCGTTGCGGCCGTCGCCGATCGCAAGAACGCGGGTGCGCGGGATGTCGAGCTTTGCACGGACACGCTCGAGCGCAACCGATTTGTTCACGCCATCCGGAGCGATGTCCAGCCACGCCGTCCAGCCGACGTTGTAGCTGACCCGATGCAGCCCCATCCGTTCCACAACGGCGAGAAAATCTTCAATGGCATGACCGGGCGATATCACGACGACCCGTGTGGCGCGCGTCCCCATCAGTTCGTCGAACTCGACCCGAGTGCCGCTCGCCTCGATGTCGCCTTCGGGGAACGCGCCGCCAGAATAGAGAAAAGAGCCGTCCTCGTTCTCCACGGCGTACCGCGCACCCTCGAGGTGGCCGCGAATTGTCGTGAGCACTTCGGATGGATCGAACGTCTCGACGTGTTCGCGCACATACCGGGGAAGGGACGTGCCTCCAGCGGCGTCCCCATCCCGTCTCACGGTGATCGCGCCATTGGCGCAGACCACGTACTCGGGTGTGATGCCGAGTCGGTCGAGCACAGGAAGGGTCATCGCCACAGATCGCCCCGTGCACAGGGTCACCTCATGCCCGAGCGACTGAACGCGTTGGACGGCGGAGGTGACACCGTCGCTCAGGCTGCCGTCCTCTCGCAGCACCGTCCCGTCGACATCGAGCGCGATGAGCCAACGGTCGAAATGCCTGCTGCGCGCCGTCACCGAACCGGCTCGAGAACGGTGAGGCCACCGAGGTAGGGCTGAAGCGCCTTGGGAACGCGCACCGAGCCATCCTCCCGCTGGTGGGTCTCAAGGATCGCGACGATCCAGCGGGTGGTTGCGAGCGTACCGTTGAGTGTCGCGACGGGCGACGTCTTACCTGATTCGGTGCGGTAGCGGATGTCGAGACGTCGAGCCTGGTAGGTGGTGCAGTTGCTCGTCGAGGTGAGCTCGCGATAGGTGCCCTGGGTGGGAACCCACGCTTCGATGTCGAACTTGCGCGCTGCGCTCGACCCCAGGTCCCCAGCGGCAACGTCGATGACGCGATACGCGAGCTCGCAGGCCTGCAGCATCGCCTCCTGGTAGCTGACCAGGCGATCGTGCTCCGCCTCGGCATCGTCCGGCAGCACATAGCTGAACATCTCGAGCTTGTTGAACTGGTGCACGCGAAGGATGCCCCGGTTATCTTTGCCGGCGGCCCCAGCCTCACGGCGATAGCACGTCGACCACCCCGCATAGCGAATGGAGCCCTCGGACAAATCGAGGATCTCATCGCTGTGATACCCGGCGAGTGCGACCTCGCTGGTTCCGGTGAGGTACAGGTCGTCGGCCGGCAGGTAGTAGATCTCGTCGGAGTGTTCGCCGAGAAATCCGGTGCCCGCCATGATTTCGGGACGCACCAGGGTCGGCGTAATGAGCGGGATGAAATTTTCGGCGAGCGCTTTGTCGAGCGCCAGGTTCATCAGCGCGAGCTCGAGGCGCGCACCGATGCCGCGCAGGAAGTAGAACCGGCTGCCGCTGACTTTCGTGCCGCGAGCGATATCGATGGCACCGAGCAGCTCGCCCAGCTCGACATGATCTCTCGGCTTGAAGTCGAAGGCTGCCTTGTCTCCAACTTCGCGCAGGGTCACAAAGTTCTCTTCGCCACCCGCAGGCACGCCGTCGATGATGGGGTTCGCGATGGAGCCGACGATCCTGGTGAAGTCGGTCTCGGCATCCCCGGCGACCTGCTGTGCAGCTTTAACCCGTGCCGAGAGCTCCTGTGCTCGTGCGACGAGCTCAGCCTTTTCGGCCTTCGGGGCGACCGCAACCGCTTTACCGACGGCGTTCTGCTGTGCTCGGAGGGTCTCGAACTCCCCAATGGCGGTGCGCCGTGTGGCGTCTGCAACGATTGCGTCATCGACCAGCGAGACCGATGCACCGCGGGCCAGCTGTGAGGCGCGCAGGGCGTCCGGATTGTCGCGGAGCAGTTGCGGGTCGATCACCGGCCAAGTCTACTTTGGCGGGCGACACCCCCGTTCGCGCGCTAGCTTGGAATCATGGCTGCCTCCCCATCGACCAAGGTGAAGACCGCCGCCATCATCTATAACCCGGTCAAGGTGAACCTTAAGCAGTTGAAGGCGACCGTCAAATCCGCGGAGGCGCGCGCGGGCTGGAACAAGTCGCTGTGGTTCGAAACCAGCGTGCTTGACCCCGGCGGTGACGTCACCCGTCAGGCGCTAGAGAAGGGCGCGGATGTGGTTCTTGCGGCGGGTGGGGACGGCACCATTCGTTCGGTCGCGGAGGCTCTGCGCGGCACCCATGTGCCGATAGCGCTCGTGCCATCGGGTACTGGCAACCTGCTGGCACGCAATATGTCGCTGGCGCTGGACAGCGTGCCGGATTCCGTCGATACCGCCTTCCTTGGCATCACGAGACCCATCGATGTCGGCGTTGTGGATGCGGAGCGTGCTGACGGTAGCCGCACCACCCACGTCTTCCTGGTCATGGCCGGCCTCGGCCTCGATGCCCAGATGGCCGCAAACACTAACGCGACCCTCAAGGCTCGCGTGGGATGGATTGCCTACATCGAGGCGATCGCTCGCGCGGTTCGTGACAACAACCGCGTGAAGGTGCGCTACTCCCTGGATGGCGGACCACAGGCGTCTGCCACCGTCAACACGGTCATCGTGGGGAACTGCGGGTTGTTGCCGGGCGGCATCCAGCTGCTACCGGACGCCCTCATCGACGACGGCGTCTTCGACGTGGTCGCTTTCCGGCCCGGCGGGTTCGTCGGGTGGGTGCAGATCTACATGAAGCTGGTGTGGGAGAACGGCGTTCTTCGTCGGAGCACGGTCGGCAGACGGATCGTCAGTATGTCGCGGGAGGTCCGTGCGCTGCGCTACCTTCGCGGCCGCGAACTCACGATCCGTCTCGAACGCCCGGAGGAATTCGAGCTCGACGGCGATCCGTTTGGGGAAGCGATCGCGCTCAAGGCCCGGGTCGACCATCTCGGCCTGCTCGTCATGGTGCCGAGCCCGCAAACGGCGACCGGCTGAGACGGCATACCGGCCATAACGGCCATACCGGCTGCCAATACTGACCGCCTGAACGGTTGACCCTGCGTGACCTATCCGTCGAGGCTGTCCAGCCAGGCACGCGCATCCCGGAACGCCTGGTTGTCATAACGCGGAGTCACTGAGATCTGAAGCCGGTCCGCGCGCGGGTAGCTGCCGAGGAAGATCACGTTGGGGCTGAACCGTTTGAGGCCGAGGAGGGCGTCGGCGACCCGCTCGTCGCGCACGTGACCGTCGAGGTCGATGATGAAGCGGTATCGGCCCAGTTCGTCACCGATTGGCCGGGATTCCAAGAGGCTCATGTTAACTCCGCGCGTGGCGAACTGTTCGAGCATCTCGAGTAGGCGGCCCGCAGTGTTGTCGGGAAGTTCGGCGATGATGCTGGTCTTGTCGGAGCCGGTCCGTTCCGGAAGCTTTGTGCTGCGGCTGACGAGCACGAAGCGGGTCTGTGCGGATGGGTTGTCGCCGATATTTTCCGCCAGCACCACGAGGTCGTGGTGCTTGGTGATGGTGGGCGGTGCGATTGCGGCATCGGCGGTGCCCGCTGTGCCGATGTGGGAGCGCTCGAGCAGCGAGGCCGCAGCCGCGACGTTGGATGACGAGGGGATGTGTTCGTGCTGCGGAAGGTTCGCATCGAGCCAGAGGTGGCTCTGGCCGTAGGCGACAGGATGCGCGTTGATCACTCTCACGTCCGACAGCCTGGTGCCGGGCCTGGCGACGAGCAGGAAGTTGACGTTGACCAGGTATTCGCCGATGATCCGAAGGTTCGGGATGGTCGCCAGGGCATCCTGGCTCGCGCTGACTCCGCCTTCGACGGTGTTCTCGATCGCGATCATGGCTGCCACACTTCGCCCGGTGACGACGTCGTCGAGAGCCTGGCCGACGTTGTTGACGGGTCGCCAGTGTTTGCCGACGGCCTGCGGTACCTGCGCGAGCGCTGCTTCGGTAAAGGTGCCCGCGGGACCGAGGTAGGAGTATGCCTCGGTGGGGTTGGCCTCTGTGGGGGTGGGAGTCTCCAGGTGCCTGGGGGCCTCCGCGGTTTCCTCGCTCTGGGACATGCCTCAGAGCCTAACTTCCAGCAGCCGGTAGCGCGCACTGGCCTGATAGTTACCTCGATCTCTCTTCGAATAGCAGGCGGTGGAGGACCAGAAGATGCCCTCGGATGCGCGGACACCATCACGCCCCTCGGTGCCAGACTTGTCGAATGAATGCCAGAGCCGGCCAACCCGCACAGCAGTCCGATCTCATCGATGTCCAGGCGCTCGTGAGGGCGTACTACGACCTGGTTCCGGATGTCTCGATCCCGGAGCAAAAGGTGGTGTTCGGCACCAGCGGGCACCGCGGTTCATCCTTTGATGCGGCATTCAATGAGACGCACATCGCGGCCATCACGCAGGCGATCGTCGAGTATCGCGCAGGCCAGGGAATCTCGGGCCCTCTGTTCATCGGAAAAGACACGCACGGGCTAAGCCGGCCCGCAGAGACCACGGCACTCGAGGTGCTTGAGGCCAACGGCGTGCGGGTGCTGGTCGACGAGTTCGACGATTACGTGCCGACGCCGGCACTCAGCCACGCGATCATTGCATACAACAAGGCGGGCCATCGCGCGCAGGCCGACGGCATCATCATCACCCCGAGCCACAACCCGCCTCGGGACGGCGGCTTCAAATACAACCCGCCGCACGGTGGCCCCGCCGATAGTGATGCCACCAACTGGATCGCGAATCGCGCCAACGAGATCATCGCCACAGGAAGCCACGACGTGAAGCGCGCCGAGCCGACCGCCGTCGAGACCTACGACTTCCGCAGGCACTACGTCGAAGACCTGGCGAACATCATCGATATCGACGCGATCCGGGCATCCGGCATCCACATCGGCGCCGACCCCCTTGGCGGAGCAAGCGTGCACTACTGGCAGCTCATCGCCGAGCACTTCGGTCTCGATCTCACCGTCGTGAACCCGGTGGTCGACCCCGCCTGGCCGTTCATGACGCTCGACTGGGACGGCAAGATCCGCATGGACCCTTCGAGCCCGTCGGTCATGGCATCCGTGGTGGCGCACCAGCACGAGTACGACATCGTGACGGGCAACGATGCCGACGCCGACCGCCACGGCATCGTCACGCCCGACGGAGGCCTGATGAACCCCAACCACTATCTCGCTGTCGCGATCCAGTACCTGTACACGCACCGGCCCGAGTGGGGTGAGGATGCCGCGATCGGCAAGACGCTGGTCTCCAGCTCGATGATCGACCGGGTTGCCATCTCGCTCGGGCGTCGGCTGTGGGAGGTTCCGGTCGGATTCAAATGGTTCGTACCCGGACTCATCGACGGTTCGGTGGCGTTCGGTGGCGAGGAGAGCGCGGGTGCAAGCTTCCTGCGCAAGGACGGCACCGCGTGGACGACCGACAAAGACGGCATCCTCCTGGCCTTGCTCGCGAGCGAGATCCTGGCCGTGACCGGCAAGTCGCCCTCTGTTCTCTATGCAGAACTCGTCGCCGAATTCGGCGACCCGGCCTACGCGCGGGTGGATGCTGCCGCCAGTAAGGAGCAGAAGGCCAGGCTCGGCAAGCTGAATGGCTCGGCCATCGCGGCATCGACGCTCGCTGGGGAACCGATCACGGCGAAGCTGAGCGAGGCGCCCGGCAACGGTGCTCCCATCGGGGGTGTCAAGGTCGAGACCGAGCACGCGTGGTTCGCCGCCCGCCCGAGCGGAACCGAGGACGTCTACAAGATTTACGCCGAGTCGTTCAAGGGACCGAAGCACCTGGCCGAGGTGCAGGCCGAGGCGAAGACGATCGTCGACGCCGCCCTGGGCGACTAACCGGCGTAGTTGGGTGCGGCAGGGAGCCCGAAGAATTCCTCAAGGGTTTCGACACCCTCGTTGTGCAGCTCGGTCGCTAGCGGGACGCCGATGTACCGGAAGTGCCAGGGCTCGTACTGGTACCCGGTGATGGCGACCTTGTCTGCCGGATAGCGGAGGAGGAATCCGTATTGCCAGCAGTTCGCCGCCAGCCATTTTCCTTGCGGGGTGGTGCCGAAGCAGATTTCGAGGTTGCATCCGTTAGCGGGAACCGGCGCGAGGTCGACCGCGAGACCCGTCTGGTGCTCGCTGTATCCGGCCCGTGCGCTCTCATTGTCGGCGACAGCCAGCCCGTCGCGAGCAACGAGAGCCGCGTGGTCGGCGGCCTGCGCGCTGTAGGACCGGTAGGCGCTCTGTGCCTCGATCTGTCCCGCGCCCGCTGCTGCCAGGGCCGCCGTCATTTGCGCGAGCGCGGCGGCCGCGGGCGCCTGCATCTGGTAGCCGTAGACGTGCGCGATGGTGACGTTGACCAGCGGGGGCGCGTAGTTGATCGGGTTGAGTGGCCGCAATTTGTTGACGACGACCCAGAGGCTGTTGGGGTCGTCTATCGAGTAGGCGCTCTTATTGAAGGTGGGCGTCGGGGTTGGCGTCGGGGTCGGGCTGGATGATGCCGAGGGAGTGGGACTTGGGCTCTTGCTTGCGCTGGCATGAGAAGTGCTGGGGGCGCACGCCGTAGCCGACCCGACGACGACCAACGCAAGAGCAAGGATCGCGAGTATTCGCCCCGACTTGGACACGCTTCCGAGTGTATCGCGGCGAAACGCCGGCGGATCCTCGAGCACTGGCGACCTTCGAGGCTCGGATTGGGGGCACGCCAAGCTCGGTGAGGAGTATCCGGATCGCTTCAAAAGGTGTAAGTTTGCAGTCCACGCAAGTTTCTGCCGCTGTGGGCCACGTTGCCGCAGCGGCCACTTTTCTGTAGCGACACCAGCAGATTCAGCATTTGGCCACACCAAGCACCAGATAGAGGTTCCATGTCCACAGATTCCCCGGCCATTTCGAAGTCACAGTCTCGAAAGAATGCCGTCAAGGACTCGGGCGGCGTCATGACGCACCGCCAGATCATGCTGGTCATTTACGGCCTGATGGCGGGCATGTTCCTGGCCTCCCTCGACCAGACCATCGTCGGAACCTCCATCCGCACCATCGCGGATGACCTGCACGGCCTCAGTGAGCAGGCCTGGGTCACCACCGCCTACCTCATCGTTTCGACGATCGCGACGCCGATCTACGGCAAGCTCTCCGACATCTTCGGCCGGCGGCCGCTGTTCATCATTGCGATCTCGGTCTTCCTGTTCGGCTCGCTGCTGTCGGCATTCTTCGCGACCACCATGTACGAGCTCGCTGCGTTCCGCGCCATCCAGGGCCTGGGTGCCGGTGGTTTGATGTCGATCCCGCTCGCCATCATGGGAGACATGCTGGCTCCCCGCGAGAGAGCCAAATACCAGGGCTATTTCCTTGCCGTGTTCGGGGTTTCTAGCCTGGCGGGACCGCTGATCGGTGGCCTGTTCGCCGGGGCGAACCAGATCCTGTTCATCACCGGATGGCGCTGGGTCTTCCTGGTTAACATTCCGATCGGCATCATCGCGCTGTTCATGGTCATGCGCTTTCTTCACCTGCCCAAGCGCAGTGCAAACCGCGGGGTGCGGATCGACTGGTGGGGTGCAACGACTGTCATCGTGGCCGTCTCGCCGCTGCTGCTCGTCGCGGAGCAGGGTCGGACCTGGGGCTGGACCTCAGGCGCCTCATGGGCGTGCTACATCGTGGGCGCAGTGGGCATCGCGGCCTTCATCATTGCGGAACGTCTCATGGGCGACGACGCGCTGATCCCGCTGAAGCTGTTCAGGTCTCCGACCTTCTCGATGGCGACCGTACTGGGTGTGATGGTCGGTTTCGGCATGTTCGGAGCGCTGTCCACCATCCCGCTCTACCTGCAGATCGTGAAGGGCTCGACCCCGACGGAGAGTGGCTTCCAGCTGCTGCCGATGATCCTCGGGCTGATGATCTCGTCGATCGTGTCCGGCCAGCTCATCTCTCGCACGGGTCGGTACAAGATCTTCCCGATCCTCGGCACCGCCTTCATGTCGCTCGGGTTCCTGGTGTTCACGACCATCAAGGCGGACACCAACTACTGGATCCTCGGTGGCGGCATGCTGCTCGTCGGTCTGGGCCTCGGACAGATGATGCAGACGTTGACCATCGCCAGCCAGAATGCGGTCGGTCCGCGAGATATCGGTGTTGCCACGTCATCGTCGACCTTCTTCCGCCAGGTCGGTGGAACGCTCGGCGTCGCCGTGATCTTCTCGGTCGTATTTTCGACGATCGGCGACACCATCAAGAGTTCCCTTTCCACTACGGCGACACTGCGAGCGGGACTGAATGCCGCCCTGAACCCTGCCATAGCTGGCTCGGCGAACAACAAGGCGATTATGTCTACGATCTGGGACTCGTTTACAAACCCGCTCAAGCTGGCCGCTGCGGCCCAGCACCTTGACCTGTCGAACGCCGGTCAGCGTGCCGGTTTCATCAACGCCGTCCTGCCGTCGATTGAGTCGAAGATCAAGTCGTCGGCAGCTGGATCAAGCAGCCTGGACGGTGATACCTCGTTCCTGAACAACGCGAGTTACGCTCTCAAGGCCCCCTTCCTGACCGGCTTCTCGGAGGCGATGGTCGTTGGATTCTGGGTCAGCCTTGCCGTTGTGGCGGTCGCTTTCGTGTTGACGTTCTTCCTGAAGGCGACGCCACTTCGGCAGAAATCGGCCCTCCAGGAGGTGGCGGATGCCGACGAAGCGATCCTCGCAACCAGGGCCGCGAACACGCTGAGCTCGGGTCTCGCGCCCGACCTGGACACCGCGCGAATCCCCGTCGTGGCGGGTGCGCCAGAGCCCGAACCCGCAGGCTCGAAGTAGTTCGTCACCCCCTGCCTCGCAACTTTCTGGCCAAAAAGTGCCCGGAAAAGAGAAATTTGGGAGCGCTCCCAAAAATGTCTTGACAGAACGAAGCACCGATACTTAGTGTTAGCTCGATCTTGTGAGAGCGCTCTCACGACACTGGCGGGCGCTCTCGAGGATCTCCCCTATCCACGCACACAAAGGAGTGACCGTGAAGTTCTCACGACGCACCAAGCTGTCCGCCGCACTCGTCGGCGCAGTTTCTCTTGCACTAGTCGCCACAGGTTGCAGCAGCAACAGCGGCAGCACCAGCTCTAACGGAGTTTCCGGCTCCACCATCACCTACTGGGCAAGCAACCAGTCCGGCACCACCACCGCCGCCGACGTGAAGATCCTCACCCCGATCCTCAACCACTTCACGAAAGAAACCGGCATCAAGGTCAACCTCGAGGTCATCGGCTGGGGCGACCTGCAGAACAACATCAACAACGCGGTCTCGTCCGGATCGGGTCCAGACGTCCTGAACATCGGTAACACGTGGGCGCCGTACCTCGCCGCGACCGGCGCCTTCGTGCCGTTCACGGGGGCCGCAGCCACCGCAATCGGCGGAACCTCGAAGTTCATCCCGAGCGCACTCGCCACCGGTGGTCTCGCCGGCCAGGCGCCCACCTCGGTACCGTACATCGGCCTCGCATACGGCCTCTTCTACAACAAGTCACTGTTCGCCAAGGCCGGAATCAGTGGCCCGCCCAGCACGTGGGAAGAGCTGGTCGCCGACGCGAAGAAACTCACCACCGGAGGAGTCGAAGGCATCGGCCTCGAGGCGGGCAGCTACACCGAGAACGTGCACTTCGCGTTCATCACCGGTGAGCAGAACGGCGGATCGTGGTACGACTCGTCAGGCAACCCCACCTTCACCTCGTCCGCCAACGTCAACGGTGTCCTGCGCTACCTCAACCTGATGCAGGATGACGGCGTCGTGAGCAAGGCTGACGCCGAGTACTCGACCGGCACCGAGGCATCCGCGGACTTCGCCAAGGGCAAGGTGGCGATGATCGTCAACCAGAACAACGGCAACACGTCGCTGACTGCAGATGGAATGGACCCGAGCGCCTACGGCGTCTCGAACATCCCTGCACCGCAGGGTGGAAAGCAGATCAACAGCGGAATCCAGGGCATCAACCTCTCGATCTTCAAGAACTCGAAGAACCAGAAGGCCGACCTTGAGTTCATCAAGTTCATGACTGGCTCGTACGCACAGGCCGCCATCGGTCGCCCCTACGGCACCATCCCCGTCGTGAAGGGTGTCACGCCCAACTTCGCGTCGGACAAGGCGTTCGAGGCTGTCTTCTCGAAGGTCTACGACACGCAGGCCGCACCGTACCCGCTGGTCAAGTCCGAGGGTGCTTTCGAGCAGAACGTCGGAGCGGCAGTCAGCGGACTGTTCGCGACAATCGCAACCGGCGGCACCGTCACAGCCGCTGATGTGAAGGCCGCCCTGCAAACCGCGCAGGACAAGACGATCGCAACGCAGTAACACCCTCCCGGATACGGCCGGGGGCGCAGCTTCTCTTCCTGCGCCCCCGGCCACCCGGGCAGTGCGCGGCTCTGCCCGACTGCGGGAGGCTGGAGATCCATCTCCCGCAGTTCGAGAGCAACGCACACCACCTCTTCAGAAAGGCACGCCGAGTTCATGGCGATCACAACTGCTCCCCCGGCATCACCCCCCAGGACTTCGGCCCCAAACCCCGGCCTCCGCGGCCCGGCTAGCGCGAAACGGCACCAGACCAAGCGCTGGCTGCCATACGCGCTGATCGCACCCGCGATCGTCTTCGAACTCCTCATCCACTTCACGCCCATGGTGACCGGAATCTGGATCAGCTTCCTTCAGCTGACCAGCGCATCCATTGCGAACTGGTCGTCCGCCCCCTTCGCCGGCATCGGCAACTACCAGATCGCGCTGAGCGCCACGAACGCCCAGGGTGCAGCGCTGCTCTCCTCGTTCGGAGTAACGGCCGGCTTCACCGCCATCGTCGTGGCGCTGTCGTGGGGAATCGGGATGTCCGCGGCCGTCGCCCTGCAGCGCACCTTCCGGGGTCGCGGCATCTTCCGCACCCTCTTTCTCATCCCATACGCGATTCCCATGTACGCGGGCATCATCGCCTGGAAGTTCATCTTCCAGCAGCAGACAGGCGTGCTCAACCAGATCCTCGTCTCACTGCACCTGGCAAGTGCCACCAACCAGCCGTTCTGGCTCATCGGGCCGAACGCTTTCATCTCCGTTGTCGTCGTCTCCATCTGGCGCACCTGGCCGTTCGCGTTCCTGATGCTCATGGCGGGACTGCAGACGATCAACGAAGACCTGTACGAGGCATCCGCCCTCGACGGTGCGAAACCGTTCCGCCAGTGGCGCGCCATCACACTGCCCGAACTGGGCGGCGTCAACCGCGTACTGGTGCTCGTGCTGTTCCTCTGGACCTTCAACGACTACAACGATCCGGCCATCCTGTTCGGTGAGGGCAGACCGCCAGCCGGCGACCTGATCTCGTTCCACATCTACAACAACTCGTTCACCGACCTGAACTTCGGTTTCGGTGCCTCAATGTCAACGCTGCTGCTCGTGTTCCTTCTCATCGTGTCCGTGGCATACCTGCTGTTCGTCAACCGGAGGTCCGCTCGTGCGTGAGACACTGGGATTCAAGGCATTCCGCACCATCGTCATCGTCGTCCTGTCGATCTTCGTGGTCTTTCCGCTCTACGTGATGATCACCTCATCCGTGAAGCCACTCGCCGACGTGCAGAGCACCTGGACCTGGTGGCCGTCAACCTTCACCATCCAGCCATTCATCGACATCTGGACCACGGTCCCGCTCGGGCAATACTTCGCGAACAGCTTCTTCGTGTCGACAGTTGCCAGCCTGGCCAGCGTGATCATCGCGATCTTCGCCGCCTACGGGGTCTCGCGCTGGCGGTTCCGCGGGCGCTCGGTCTTCACAACCGCCGTGCTGTCGACCCAGATGTTCCCCGGCATCCTGTTCCTGCTGCCGCTGTACATCATCTTCGTCAACATCCACACGGCGACCGGAATCCCCCTGATCGGCAACCTGTGGGGCCTCATCATCACCTACCTGACGTTCACACTGCCGTTCGCAATCTGGATGCTGACCGGGTATTTCGACAACATCCCCCGCGACCTCGACGAGGCGGCGAAAGTGGATGGGGCGTCCGCCCTGACGACACTGTTCCGGGTCATCCTGCCCGTCGCCCGGCCCGGAGTGATCGCGGTCATCGTCTACTCGTTCATCACCGCGTGGGGCGAGCTCCTGTTCGCCCAGGCGTTCACCGGACAGTTCGAGAACCTGCGCACACTCGCCGTCGGGCTCACCGAATACTCGTCGGAGACGGCGGTCTTCTGGAACCAGATCATGGCGGCGTCGCTGGTTGTCAGCGTGCCGATCGTCGTCGGCTTCCTTGCGCTGCAGCGCAACTTCGTCGCGGGCCTGAGCGCCGGCGCGGTCAAGTAACCACGCCCGATCAAGTCCCACCCTACGAACGGACAGATATTTCGTGAGCACGCCCGACCACATCACCTGGCCAGACGGCTTCCTCTGGGGAGCCGCGACAGCGGCCGCCCAGATCGAGGGCGCGGCGCACGAAGACGGGAAGACGGATTCGATCTGGGACCACTTCGCCCGCATCCCCGACGCCGTCCAGAACGGAGACACCCCCGAGCGCGCAGACGATCACTATCACCGGATGCCCGGCGACGTCGAGCTGATGAAACGAATCGGCCTGCAGTCCTATCGCTTCTCAACCAGCTGGGCCCGCATCAAGCCCGATGACGGCCCTGTGAACCTGAAGGCACTCGACTTCTATTCGCGACTGGTCGACGAGCTGCAGGCCGCGGGTATCCTTCCGTGGCTCACGCTGTACCACTGGGACCTGCCGCAGACGGTTGAAGAGAAAGGCGGCTGGCCGAGCCGCGATACCGCTTACCGGTACCTCGACTACGCGACCGCCGTATACGACGCCCTCGGTGACCGGGTCTCGCACTGGACCACCTTCAATGAGCCGCTCTGCTCCTCTCTCATCGGATACGCGGCAGGCGATCACGCGCCAGGGCGCCAGGAACCGGCGGCGGCACTCGCCGCCCTGCACCACCAGCACCTCGGGCACGGGCTCGCGGTTCGGGCGCTGCGCGAGGCGAGCGAGACGGCCGGGCGAACCATCAAGCTCGGGATCACTCTCAACCTGACCAACGCCATCCCCGCAAACGCCAGCGACCCGGTCGATATCGAGGCCGCCCGACGCGTCGATGCCCTGTGGAACCGGGCGTTCCTGAACCCCATCCTCGAGGGCTCATACCCGGCGGACCTGCTCGAGGATGTCGCAGACTACGGCCTGGCAGAAGTCATCCACGACGGCGACCTCGCCATCATCAACGCCCCGATCGACTTCCTGGGCGTCAACCACTACCACGACGACGCCGTGAGCGGGCATCCGACCACCGTCGCCGACGAACGGGAATTCAAGCCCACCAGCCGGCCAACGAGCTCCTCGCTCGTCGGCAGCGAGTACGTGACGTTCCCGCTGCGCGGACTGCCCCGAACGGCCATGGGCTGGGAGGTGAACCCTCGCGGGCTGCACACCCTCCTGGTGCGCCTGGGCACGGAGTACCCCACCCTGCCGCCGCTCTACATCACCGAGAACGGCGCGGCCTACGACGACGTCGTGTCGAGCGACGGTGCAGTGCACGACACCGAACGGGAGTCCTATATCGTGCAGCACATCGGTGCCGTTGGTGACGCAATCAACGACGGGGCGGATGTGCGCGGATACTTCGTGTGGTCGCTTCTCGACAACTTCGAGTGGGCCTGGGGGTACGGCAAGCGATTCGGCGTGGTGAGGGTCGACTACGACACCCAGGAACGCATCATCAAAGACAGCGGGCTCCACTACTCGCGCATCATTGCGCGCGCGAAGGCGCAGGCCGGTGCCCGCCTCCCCGGCGACCGTGCTGCGGCAGTGTGATCCGATGGCCCAGTAACATGGAGGCCTGATGAAGGGCGTGTTTCATGACGTCTGAGGTTGACGCCGAACCGGCCGTGCCCACCCTTGAGATGGTGGCCGCCCGCGCCGGGGTGTCACGATCGACGGTGTCTCGCGTCGTCAACGGATCGACCAGCGTCACGGCCGATGTGCAGTCGGCCGTGGAGGCCGCGATCGAGGAACTCAACTATGTTCCCAACCGCGCTGCGCGGTCCCTCGCCTCACGTCGCACCCAGGTGATTGCGCTTGTTATCCCCGAGTCCACCGCGATGGTGTTCGGCGACCCGTTCTTCGCATCCATCGTGCAGGGTGTCGCGATGTACCTGGCGAACACCGAGTACACGCTCAACATGATGATCGCCGTCGAATCCCGACCCGATAAGACCCGTCGCTATCTTCTGGGCGGAAACGTCGACGGCGCCCTCATCGTGTCGCACCACAGCGGCGACCACTCCTACGCGCACCTCGAGCGCACGCTGCCGGTGGTCTACGCAGGCCGGCCGCTTCAGGCGGATGACCATGCCGGAAGCTACTTCGTCGGTGTCGACGACATCGCCGGCGAGCGCGGTGCGATCGACCACCTCGTCGAGCGCGGGCGTAAGTCGATCGCGGTCATCGCGGGTCCCCAGGACATGCCGCCTGGCCTCGACCGACTCGAGGGCTGGAGACAGGCCGTCCGCCGCTACGGCATGGAGAATACCGAGCTCGTCGATTATGGCGACTTCACCCCGGAGTCCGGGGCTGAGGCGATGCGCAGGCTCCTGTCCCGTGGCGTGCCCATCGATGCCGTCGTCGCCGCGAACGACCAAATGGCGGTCGGCGCGTACACGGCAATCCGCGAGCACGGGCTCACGGTTCCGGATGACATCGCCGTGGTCGGGTTCGACGACAACTATTTCGGACTGACCGCGACCCCACCGCTGACAACCGTGCACCAGCCCTCGGTCGAGCTCGGTGCGACCATGGCAGAAGTGCTGGTGAAGCTCATCCAGCACGAGCCGGTGCAGCAGGTCACCATCCTGCCGACGAGCCTGATCGTGCGCCAGTCGTCGTAGGGTTGGTGCATGTCTGACGTTGTGCAGAACCAGGAACTCGACCGCTTCGAGCTCGTGATTGACGGCGAACTCGCGGGATTCTCCGCCTACGAGCTGACCGACACCGAGATCATTTTCACCCACACCGAAATCCTCGGGACCCAGCGCGAGCACGGCCTCGGCGGTCGACTCGTGCGGGAGGCCCTCGACCAGGTGCGGAACCACACCGACTACCGTGTCGTCGCGCAATGCCCCTTCGTGCATCGCTGGATCTCCCAGCACCCGGACTACCAGGACCTGCTGAGCCGGTAGCTCCCCGCGGGGGTGCTCACGGCACCCGGTACAGCCATTCGTCGGTGCCGAACTTCTCGGCCACGAGCTTCTCGGCCTTCTCGCGCTCGTCAGCCGTGATTTCGCCCGAAGTCGACCCGTACAGCCTCGTGAACGTGGCGATGAGCGCGTCAATGATCTCCTTGCGGGAGAGTCCCGTCTGGCTGCGCAGCGGGTCCACCCGCTTGTTCGCGCTGCGGGTGCCCTTGTCGCTCATCTTCTCGCGACCGATTCGCAGCACCTCGACCATGCGGTCACCGTCCATGTCGTAGCTCATCGTGACGTGGTGCAGCACTGCCCCCGTGCCCAGACGCTTCTGCGCGGCGCCGCCGATTTTGCCCTTGGCGCTCGTGATGTCATTGAGCGGCTGGTAGAACGCGTCGATTCCCAGCGATCGCAGTGCGACGATAACCCATTCGTCGAGGAAGGCGTATGAGTCCGCAAAACTCATGCCCTGAACGAGGTCGGCGGGCGCATAGATCGAGTAGGTGACCACCGAGCCTGCCTCCATGAACATGGCCCCACCACCGCTGATGCGACGCACGATCTCGAACCCGTACCTGTTCGCGTTCTCGAGGTCCACTTCGTTTTTCACCGACTGGAAACTGCCGATCACCACGGCCGGCTGGTCCCACTCCCAGATGCGAAGCGTCGGCCCGCGCCGGCCTTCGCCGACCTCCTCAGCCAGGACCTGGTCAAGAGCCATCTGCAGCTGCGGGCGCTCGGCCTGGCTGTGGATGACCTGCCACTCGTAATCGGTGAAACTGGTTGCCTGGGCGAGCGCCCTGCGGATGGTCGTGGCCACGGACTCGGGCGAGAATCCGAGCAGCACCGCATCCTTCGGAAGCACCGCCGCGATGGCTTCGGTGAGCCGCTTCGCGTCCGTTTCGGCGGGCAGGCCGTTCACGGCGCGGTCGATCGCCTCGAGCGCGGTGTCGGGTTCAAGGAAGAAGTCGCCAGCGAGGTGGAAGTTGTGGATGACTCCGTCGATCACATCGAGATCGACGACGACGAGCTTGCCACCAGGAACCTTGAATTCTCCGTGCATAGCATCCAGCGTAATCACGCCGAACGCCTGGCACCCGGCTAGGACGGTGAAAGGTGCTGGTCCAGCCACGCCACCAGGTCGGCGGTCACCTCGACACGGTTGAGCTCGTTGAAGATCTCGTGGCGGTCATCCGCATAGATCACGACTTCGACGTCGGTGAGCTGCGATCGGGAGATGTACTTTTCGGCGAGCGTTCGCACACTTTTCTCCCCGCCGAGTGAGTCTTCACTGCCGATCGCGATCAGCAGCGGGATGTCTTTCTCGATGTGTTTGGTGGGGACGCCGAAGAGGCGCAGGCCGTCGATGAGGCCGAAAAGCTTGAGGGTGTCGGCATAGAAGGTGAGCGGGTCGTCCAGGAAGGCCTGCGCGACGGCCGGGTCCCGGCTGAGCCATTCGAACCCGGTCGTTCCGAGGTGCTTGTGCTTGGCGTTCAGCTGGCCTGCGTTCATGCTGCCCGGCCGGCGGTAGGCGGTGCCGGTCAGGATGGCCGCGTCATAGTCGCCCGCGTGATGGTTGAGGATCGTCTGGGCCATGAGCGACCCCCAGCTGTGGCCGAGAAGTGCGACCGGGGTACCGGGGTTCTCCGTGCGGATGATCTCGGTCAGGTGTCGCACCTCTTCGATGGTCGCGCGGAGGCCACCGGGGCCAAGGCGTCCCATGTGCTTCATGTCGCCAAGATGCTGTTCGACCCCTGTGCGACCGTGCCCGCGATGGTCGTCGGCGTACACGGAGTATCCCGCGGCGACGAGTGCCTGTGCCAGTTCCTCGTAGCGTGTGGCGTATTCGCCGAGGCCGTGGGCGATCTGCACGACACCTTTCGGTTTTGGGGCCGCCCACGTGTAGTAGTGGATCGTGATGCCTTCGGCGTCGACGAAGGTTCGGTCGGAACGTTGGACTGCTGTCGCGGCCATCGGGAAGCCTCCTTGTTCGCCCTCATCGTATTGCGAACAGCCAGCGCGCGGGAATAATTAGCATTGCTAATTTGCTATGCTAAGTAATCATGTCCGAATCAGCCGACCACCGCGACGATCAGGAGCTGCGGCTCACGATCCAGCGTCTCGCACGCCGCATCCGCTCCATGCAGAGCGACGAAACCGTGACCGAGGGCCAGCGGGCCGTGCTGTTCGCACTCAACAATGAAGGACCACAGACCCTCAGCGCCCTGAGCGAGCACGAACGAGTCACCCCGCCGAGCATGAATCGCACCATCAACGCGCTCGTCGCAGCCGGGCTCGTCACGAGGGTCGGGGCCGAGGATGACGGCCGCAAAGTGTCGATCGACCTATCGCCCACCGGACGCACCTTCATCGCCGAGACCAAGCGGAAGCGCGATGCGTGGTTCACACAGCAACTCGCGCGCCTCACCGAGGAGCAACGGCACATCGTGGACCAGTCGCTCGCGATCCTGCGGGAGATCGCCGACTCGTGATCCGCACCTTCCGCTCACTCGGCATCTACAACTTCCGCCTCTTCGTCATCGGTGCCTTCGTCTCCAACGTCGGCACCTGGATGCAGCGCACCGCGCAGGACTGGCTGGTGCTCACCAAGCTCACGCACGAGGACGCCGCCGCGGTGGGCATCACCCTCGCCTTTCAATTCGGGCCCGTGTTACTGATGATGCCCATCGCCGGGCTGATCGCCGATCGGGTCAACCGCCGGCGGATGCTGTTCATCACGCAGCTTTCGATGGGCATCCTCGGCCTCGGCCTCGGCCTCATCGTCGTGACGAACGTCGCCACCCTGTATGAGGTTTACGGGTTCGCCTTTGCGCTCGGTGTCGTCTCCGCCATCGACATGCCGGTGCGCCAAACCTTCGTCTCCGAAATCGTCGACGAAAAGCAGATCCCGAACGCAGTCGCGCTCAACTCCGCGGCCTTCAACAGCGCGCGGCTCATCGGGCCGGGCATCGCGGGCCTGCTCATCGCCGCAATCGGCTCCGGCTGGGTGTTCCTCATCAACGCCGCCAGCTTCGCCGCCACCCTGCTCGCGCTCGCGCTCATGCATGTGGGGGAGCTTCGCGCATCCAGTCGACCGCCTCGAGCGCCCGGCCAGATCAGGGAGGGCTGGCGGTATGTGGCTTCGAGACCCGACATCGTGATCGTGCTGGTGATGATGTCGCTCGTCGGAACGTTCGGAGTCAACTTCCCGATCTTCACCTCCACCATGGCGCTGTCGTTCCACCAGGGAGCCAACGGGTACGGGCTGCTCTCGTCAGTCATGGCGATCGGTTCCGTTCTCGGCTCACTGATGGCGGCCCGGCGGGAGAAGCCGCGCATCGTCGTCATCGGCCTCGCCTCCCTCGGCTTCGGCCTCTCGATGCTGGCCTCCGCGATCATGCCCACCTACTGGTCATTCGCCGCCGTGCTCATCGTCGTCGGACTGAGCGCGCTCACCATGATGACCAGTGCCAACGCCTACGTTCAGACCACAACGACCCCGAGCATGCGCGGCCGCGTGATGGCGCTGTACATGGCCATCTTCGCCGGGACCACGCCCCTCGGGGCACCCCTGGTCGGCTGGATCGCAAACGTTGCCGGTCCGCGCTGGGCCATCGCCGTCGGGGCGGCATCCGGCCTTGCGGCCGCCGCGGTTGCGCTTGGCTGGATGATCGTGACAAATCGGCTTCGGCTTCGGAGGGACACGACGGCACGCTTCGGTCTCGCCTTCAGCTACAACCACAACACGCGAATCCGGTCACGCCGGCGCAACGCGGAAGACCTGTCGACGACAGAGATCGCTATCCAGCGAGGATAGAAATTGATCAGGAGATATTGTCGCTTCTTCCAGCGAGATGCAGTGAAATAGGCAGAGAGTGAAATAGGCACAGCGATTCACTTTTTGTGAGCACAGCAACCGCTCGAACGTCTGTCAAAGGAGATAGCCGAAATGACCCGAAGCACCTTCCCCGATATCGAGATCCCCGAGCAGAGCGTCTACGACTTCCTGTTCGGATCGCTCACCGAAGCCGAGCTCGCCGCCCCGGCCCTCATCGACGGCACGACCGGGGCAACGACCACGTACGGCGCGATGGTCGCCCAGATTAACGCGGTCGCGGGGGCGCTCGCCGCCCGCGGCGTCACCACAGCGACCACGATCGGGCTGCTGTGTCCCAACGCTCCCGCTTTCGCGATCGTGTTCCACGGCATCCTGCGTGCGGGTGCCATCGTGACAACCATCAACTCGCTGTACACGGCGGAGGAGATCGCGAACCAGCTGCAGGATGCGGGTGCCACCTGGCTGTTCACCGTTTCGCCCCTTCTCGCGGGAGCCGAGGCCGCCGCCGCGCAGGTCGGCATCGACGCCGACCACCTCATCGTGATGGACGGCGTGGACGGGCACCCGTCGCTGCGAGACCTCATCGCGGAGCAGGCGACGCCGCCTGCGGTCTCATTCGATCCCGCGACCCACCTCGCTGTGCTCCCCTATTCGTCGGGAACGACCGGCCGGCCCAAGGGGGTCATGCTCACGCACCGCAACCTGGTGGCCAATGTCGCTCAGAGCATGGCGACCATCGGCATCGAGCACGGCGAAGTCGTGCTCGCGGTGCTGCCGTTTTACCACATCTATGGATTGACGGTGCTGCTCAACTTCGCGCTGAAGACCCGTTCGGCTCTCGTCACCATGCCCCGGTTCGACCTGCCGGAGTTCCTGCGGATCATCCAGGACCAGAAGTGCACCTGGGTCTTCATCGCGCCACCCATCGCTGTCGCGCTGGCGAAGCATCCGCTCGTCGACCAGTACGACCTGTCATCGATCACCGGCATCTTCTCGGGCGCCGCACCGCTCGACGCCAACCTGGCCGGCGCCGTGGCGAAACGCATCGGCACGAACGTTCGGCAGGGCTACGGGATGACCGAACTCAGCCCCGTTTCGCACGTCATCCCCATGGCACGCGACGACATCTCGCTGGACAACATCGGGCTTGCGCTCCCCAACCTGGAGTCGAAGCTGGTGAACCCCGAAACCGGTGAAGAAATCCCGCAGCCCGAGTCCGGCGTGAGCGAGCCGGGCGAGCTGCTGTGCAAGGGGCCGAACGTCATGCTGGGCTACCTCGGAAACGAGGACGCGACACGCGCCACCCTGACGGATGACGGCTGGCTGCACACGGGCGACATTGCGACGGTCGACTCGAACGGCATCTACAAGATCGTCGACCGGCTCAAGGAGCTCATCAAATACAAGGGTTACCAGGTGGCACCCGCCGTGCTGGAGGCGGTCTTGCTGACGCATCCGAAGGTTGCCGACGCCGCCGTCGTGGGAGTTCTCGACGAGGACGGACAGGAGATCCCGAAGGCGTTCGTGGTCATCCTCGAGGGCAATGACCTCACCGAGACGGAGGTCATCGAGTTCGTCGCGTCGAAAGTCGCGCCGCACGAGAAGGTGCGTCGCGTCGAGTTCATCGACGTCATCCCGAAGTCGACGGCGGGCAAGATCCTGCGCAAAGACCTGCGCGCACGCGAGCCCGTGCGCTCGTGACCTGAGGTCACGCCTCGCGAGTGATTTCGACGGTGACGAACAGCGACGAGCTCGACGGACCCGCGTAGACACCGCGCAGCGGGGCCACGTCGTTATAGTCGCGACCGTGGCCGACGGCCACGTGACGGTCGCCGATGTCGATGAGGTTGGTGGGGTCGAAGCCCCGCCAGGACCCGCAGAACCACTCCACCCAGGCATGGGACTCGCCCGCGACCGTCTCGCCGATCACAGCGTCCGGTTTCGGGTGCAGGTAGCCGGAGACGTACCGGGCGGGGATGCCCACCGAGCGCAGTGCGCCGAGGGCGAGGTGCGCGATGTCCTGGCAGACTCCACGGCGGCCAGCCCACGCCTCCGCGGCGGTCGTGTGCACGCCCGTCACGCCCTGCATGTATTCCACCGATTCGCCGATCATGGTGCAAATCCGCAACGCCGTCTCGCAGGGGTCGTTGGACTCGGCGAAGATGTCCGCCGCCAGCTTCGCGACCTCCGCGGGCGGCTGCGTGCGCCGCGTCTGCCCCAGTTGCTCGACATACTCGGTGGCCGCGGATGCGGCAATCGCGAGCTCATCCCAGGCCAGCTTGTGCACGGGATGCTCGCGCGGGCGCACCTCGACGAGACTGGTCGCGGTCAGGGCCAGCTCCTTGTGCGGGGTCAGGATCTCGAATGATGACACCCGCGTGCCCCAGTAGTCGACGTAGGAGTGCTGGCTCGAGATCGGCAGGATGTCGAGGTTCGAAAACAGCACCAGCTGGCCGTCGGTGGACGCGGGAAGCATCCGGGCTTCGTTGTAGGACGCCGTCACGTCGCCCTTGTAGTGGAAGCCCGTCATGTGCTTGATGCGCAGACGGTTCACGAATTCTCCCGCACCCAGTTCGGCGCAGCGTTGGTCGGGAAGTAGCGCTGGCGGATCGCCTCTGAGGCGGCACTGGTCGCGAGCTGGACGTTGTCCATGTGACGGGTGAGATCGTCGAGGATCTCGGCGATGGGACGGAATTCGAGCTCGCTGCGAATCTGGCCGAGCAGTCGCAGCGCCTGGTCGCTGACGCCGACGCGATCGGTGCGGGGCTCGATGTCGCGCATGCACTGCTCTGCGCGGGTCACGGAGAAGAGAATACTCCGCGGGAACAGTCGATCCAGTAGCAGGAACTCTGCCGCGTTTCGCGCGCTCGGCACACCGCGGTAGGTGCGCAGGTAGGCCTCGTACGCTCCGACGCTGCGCAGGATGGTCGTCCACGAGGGTCCGCTGGCCTCTGTGAGGGAGCGGGTTGCGAGCAGACGGGCGGTCATGTCCGCCCGCTCGATGCTGCGGCCCAGCGTGAAGAACAGCCACGCCTCATCCCGGCTGGTCGCCGATTCGATGATGCCGACCGCGAGCGCCGAGCGTTCACGCACCCAGCCGAAGAATTCGTGCACCTTGTCGCTCGACACCTTGCGGGGCATCCGTGCGCGTGTGGTGTTGAGCACTTCCCACAGTTCGGTCGAGATGACCTCGCGGGCCCTGCGAGCGTTCTCGCGGGCGGCGTTCAGCGAATAGGCGATCGATGCCGGCTGGGTGCGATCGACCGCGAGGATCGCGAGCACGTCTGCCCGGGTGAGCGGGCTGTCTTCCGGGGGCATCTCGGCGCCCATGACGCTCAGGAGTGACCGGCAGGCGAGGTTCTCCTCGATCCAGGGATCCTCGAGCAGCAGCTGCAGGTGAACGTCGAGGATGCGCGCTGTGCCGTCGGACCGCTCGATGTAGCGTCCGATCCAAAAGAGCGATTCCGCAATGCGGCTCAGCATCCGATTCCCCCCGCCGGTGCCCCGAACTCCCCGTGAGGGGCGCTAATCAGGTCCAAAAACGGCCCCGGAAGACCAGATTGACGCCCCTCAGGGGAGTGGGTGGGGGCCTGCTGTTGCTGTTGCTGTTGCTGCTCCTGGTCATTGCGGGGGGAGTCGAGCGGTGAGTGGTCCTGCACGTGGTCGCCGCTCAGGATGATCGGGATCGAGGTTGTCGGCGCCGCCTGGTCGGCGACGAGACCCTGGATGTTGTGACGACTGGTCAGCAGCGGGTCCTGTCCGACCACCCAGGTGTCTTTCGAGCCGCCGCCCTGCGAGCTGTTGACGACCAGCTCGCCCTCGGGAAGTGCGACGCGCGTGAGCCCGCCGGGCAGCACCCAGACATCCTTGCCGTCGTTGACAGCGAACGGCCGCAGGTCGGCATGACGCGGGCGCATTCCCGCATCGACCAGCGTCGGGATGGTCGACAGCTGCACGACCGGCTGAGCGATCCAGCCCCGCGGATCGGCGATGAGGCGGGCCCGAAGCTCGTCGAGTTCCTTCTTCGACGCCGCCGGCCCGACCACGAGACCTTTGCCCCCTGAGCCGTCGACCGGCTTGACTACGAGCTCGTCGAGCCGGTCCAGCACCTCGGCCAGCGCGCCCGGCTCCTCGAGCCGCCAGGTGTCGACGTTCGGGATGAGCGGATCCTCGGCGAGGTAGTACCGGATGAGGTCGGGCAGGTAGGTGTAGACGAGCTTGTCGTCCGCGACACCGTTACCGACCGCGTTGGCGATGGTGACGTTGCCGAGCCGCGCGGCGAGCAGCAGCCCCGGGCTTCCGAGCATCGAATCCGCCCGGAATTGCAGCGGATCGAGGAACTCATCGTCAACCCGGCGGTAGATGACATCCACGCGGGTGGGGCCCGCGGTCGTTCGCATCCACACCCGGCCGCCCGAGCAGAACAGGTCACGGCCTTCGACGAGCTCGACACCCATGAGGCGCGCAAGCAGCGTGTGCTCGTAGTAGGCCGAGTTGAAGACGCCGGGGGTGAGCACGACGACCGTGGGGTCGTCGACGCCCTCGGGTGCGGACGCCTTGAGCGCGGCGAACAGCTTGTTGGGGTAGTCGCCGACCGGTCGCACTTTCATGCTCACGAAAAGTTCGGGCAGGGTCTGGGCCATCACGCGGCGGTTCGAGATGACGTAGCTCACGCCACTCGGGACGCGCACGTTGTCTTCGAGCACCCGCCAGGTGCCGGCCTCGTCGCGAATCAGGTCGATGCCGCTCACCTGGATGCGCACCCCGTTGGCGCCGACAATACCTGCGGCTTCGCGATGGAAGTGGCTGGAGGAGGTGATGAGTGCGGCGGGGATGACGCCATCGCGAACGGCGAGCTGTGCCCCATAGATGTCGGCGAGGAATCGTTCAAGGGCGCGAACGCGCTGAGCGATTCCCGCCTCGACGTTTTTCCATTCGGCCTGGTCAATCACCCTCGGAACGGCGTCCAGGGGGAACGGACGCTCCTCGCCGGCGAAGTCAAAGGTGACGCCCTGGGCGAGGTAGCTTGCGCCGAGCGCATCGGTGCGCCCGCGCAACTCCTCCTGGGTCATCCGCGCCAGCGTGGCGTAGATCTCTTTATAGGACTTGCGCGCGACCGCCTTGGACTCGAACATCTCATCGAACGCCGGCGCAGCCTTGCGCGGTGACGTGCTTCGCGTCGTAACGGTGCCGTAGCCGTCGAACAGGTCACCCATAGCCAGAGCCTATCGCCGGGGTGTTGCGGCGATGTTTCTGGCAGCTGTCGCCAAGATGTCCTGGCGCCTCATCCAGTGTGCTGTGCGCAGGGTCGGAACTGCAGCTCAGGAACGAGTCGGTCCTGTGCTTGCCCGGATTACCAGCTCGGGCTGGAACACGATCTGCACGGCAGCCCGGTCCGGGTCGGCCGCCTCCTCCAGCAGGATGTCGACAGCGGTCGCGCCGATGAGATTGCTCGGCTGCCTGATCGAGGACAGCGGCACCACGGACGCCTGCGCAAAGCTGATGTCGTCGTAGCCGATCAGCGCGATCTCGTCGGGAACGAGCACCGACCCCTGCATGTACAGGGCCTGGAGCAGGCCGACGGCGATGAGGTCGTTGGCGGCGAAGATGGCATCGGGCCGTTCCTGGGGCGGCCGCTTCAGGATGGCCGCGGCCACGTCGTGGCCCTCGACGACGCTCAGCGCGGCAGTCTCGAGAACCTCGAGCGAGACATCCGGATGCGCGCTGGCGGCCCTGCGCGACCCCTCCAGGCGGTCGGTGACCTGCCTGATCTCCATGGGACCTCCGACGAAGGCGATGCGCCTGCGGCCGGTACTGATGAGGTGATCGACGGCGAGCCGACCACCCGCGATGTCATCCACGGAAACCGAGCTGAACGACGAATCAGGGGATGTGCGGTCGACCAGAACGGCGGGGATTCCGCGCTCGCGCAGGCGCCGCAGGCGTCCCGTGACCTCGCCGAATGGGGAGATCAGCACCCCGTGCATTCGCTGTTCTTCGAACAGGTCGAGATAGCGGGACTCCCGGTCGGCCTTCTCATCACTGTTGCCCAGGATGATGGAGTATCCGGCGCGAGCCGCCTGGTCTTCCGCGCCCCGGGCAAGCTCCGCGAAGAACGGGTTGCCGACATCCAGGATCACGAGACCCACTGCGCGGCTGCGCCCGGCGCGAAGCTGCCGCGCTGCATCATTGCGAACGAACCCGAGTTCGACGATCGCTCTCTGCACGCTCTCGATGGTCGACGGCGAAACCTTGTCTGGGCGGTTCATCACGTTGGAGACGGTCCCGACCGACACGCCTGCGCGCTGCGCGACGTCTCGTACGCTCACCGCCGCCATGGACTTTTCCTTCCCTGCGCCCGGTCGATCCTCGTTGAACAGTTCAATGATGGCACCGTTCCCCCATAACCATTGAATCGTTACAAAAATCTTGTGGCGAAACCTTGACTGCGAGTTTGGGGTTCTCATAGAGTGCATCCCGACCCCTCGTATTAAAACGATTCAATCACTCAGCGTCGAGCATAGGTAGATCAATGTCGAATCCCCCCGCCACCGATGGGGCTGCCGTCCTGGAGTTGCGGACCGTCGCCAAATCGTTCGGCTCGGTCGTGGCACTCGCAGACGGAAGCGTGACTATCCGCGCCGGCGAGATCCACGCCCTGGTCGGGGAGAACGGCGCAGGAAAGTCCACGATGGTCAAGATCATCGCGGGCATCTACCAGCCCGACTCTGGCCAGATCATGCTGCGAGGCGAGCCGACCCGCTTCAGGGACGCCGCAGCCGCGAAGGCAGCGGGGATCTCCGTGATTTATCAGGAGCCCACCCTCTTCCCTGACCTCAGCGTCGCCGAAAACATCTTCATCGGCCGGCAGCCACGAAATCGACTTGGCCTCGTCGATCGCCAGAAAATGCGCTCGGATGCGCGTGAACTGTTTACGCGCCTGGGCGTGCCGATCGATCCCGACCGCGTCGCGGAAGGCCTCTCGATCGCCGACCAGCAGATCATCGAGATCGCGAAAGCCATCTCCCTTGACGCGAAGATCCTCGTGATGGACGAGCCAACGGCCGCGCTGAGCGGTGCAGAGGTCGATCGGCTGTTCGAAGTTGCCAGGGGCCTGCGGGACGGCGGGGCAGGCATCCTCTTCATCTCCCACCGCTTCGACGAGATCTTCAGCCTCTGCGATCGGATCACCGTCATGCGCGACGGAGCGTTCGTCGCCGTTCACGACGTGACCGAGATCGACGTCGATGGGCTTGTTCGTGAAATGGTCGGCCGCGATATCAACACCCTCTTCCCAAAGAAGGACGCAACCATCGGCGACGTGGTTGTGTCGGTGCGCGACCTCAGCAGCATCGGGGTCTTCGAGGGGATCAGCTTCGACGTGCACGCCGGCGAAATCGTCGGCCTCTCCGGTCTCGTAGGCGCCGGGCGCACAGAAGTTGCCCGTGCGGTATTCGGCATCGACCCCTACGACGCCGGAAGCGTCACCATCTCGGGAAAGCCGTTACACAAACATTCGCCCCGGGCAGCAATCGCTGCCGGCATGGGTTTCGTGCCGGAAGATCGACGCAAGCAGGGCCTTGTCATGGACCTCTCGGTCGCGAAGAATGCGACCCTGACCCTGCGCAAACAGCTCGCGCGATTCGGCATCATCAGTGGCCGTGCCGAACAGGCCATGGCGGAAAAGTGGACGAAACAACTCCAGGTCAAGACAGGGTCTCTCGAGTTGGCGGTTTCCACTCTCTCCGGCGGTAACCAGCAAAAGGTCGTCCTCGCGAAATGGCTGGCCACGAACCCGCTGTTCCTGATCGTGGACGAACCGACCCGGGGCATCGACGTCGGCACGAAGGCCGAAGTCCACCGGCTCATGTCGGAGCTCGCAGGTCGAGGCATTGCCATTCTCATGATTTCGTCAGAGCTTCCCGAGGTGCTCGGAATGGCGGACACCATCCTCGTCATGCACGAGGGCCGAATCACCGCAACGCTGCCGAGGTCCGAGGCCACCGCCGAATCGGTCATGTATGCGGCGAGCACAAACGCCGGAGCCACGAAATGAGCACAACCACCAGCCCACGACAGGCACCGCTGGTATTTCGAGGTGCACGGCGGATTCTCGTGTCGCGCGAGTTCTCGGTATTCGCCGCCCTTGCGTTGTTGATCATCGTGACCACCTCGATCAACCCCCGCTTTCTTTCGGCCCAGGGAATCAGCGACATCCTGCTGAACTCGAGCATCTTCGTGGTGATGGCCGTCGGTGAAGCCATGGTCATCATCACTCGTAACGTCGACCTCTCGGTAGGTTCGACGCTGGGGTTGACGGCCTACTCGACGGGTGCGGTTTACGCGGCCTTCCCGCATGTGTCTCTCGTTGTGGTCTTCGTGATCGGAATCGTATTCGGCGGGATACTCGGTGCCATCAACGGCCTGGTGGTCGGGGCCGCGAAGGTGCCCGCCCTGGTCATCACCCTCGGCACTCTCTATATCTACCGCGGGGTGAACTACGCCTGGGCCGGCAGCAACCAGTACTTCGTCGGGAACGATCCGGCGGAATTCGGCAATCTCTCCGTGCAAACCTTCTACGGGGTGCCGGTACTTGCGATCATCGCACTCGCCGCGACCGTGATCTTCGGCATCTACCTGTATGGCGCGCGCTCCGGCCGTGACCTCTACGCGATCGGGTCCGACCCCTCTGCGGCTCGGGTGTTCGGTATTCCGGTCGACATCCGGGTGTTCGGTGCCTTCGTCGCGTGTGGGGCACTCACCGGGCTTGCCGGTGTGCTGTACGCGTCTCGATTCAGCTCGGTCGGAGCGGATACGGGTACCGGTTACGAACTTCAAATCGTCGCCGCAGTAGTCGTCGGTGGCGTGGCCATCTTCGGTGGCAGCGGAACCGTGGTCGGTGCTGCAATCGGTGCGGTGCTGCTGACCACGATGACGGGTGCTCTCGCTTCGCTCAATGTCAGCAAGTTCTGGCAGCAGGCCGTCGTGGGCGTACTGATCATTGCGGCGATTCTGATCACCCGGCTGCTCGCTCTTCGAAATACCCGCAGGTTGAAAGTAAGCGAGGCCCGCAATGTCTGAACAGGCGACGGCTCCCGTCTCGGCCGCACCGGCCAAGCTGCGGAGCCGGGGACGCAGGGTATGGCTTGGCCGCAACGCCAACATGATTTACGCCGTGGTGCTCGTCGTCATCCTTGCGAGCATCTTCGTTCCGTTCTTCTTTTCGGTAACGACGGTCAACTTCCTCTTGATTGACGCGGTGCCGATCCTGCTGATGGCAATGCCGATGGCGCTGATCATCATCACCGGCGAAATCGACCTTTCCGTTGCAAGCACGGCTGGGCTGTCCGCCGCCGTGCTGGGAGTGCTGTGGGAGAACTCCCACGCCCACGGCAACATCTGGGTGATGTTCGTGATCTGTGTCATCGTTGGCGCTGCCTGCGGCGCGTTCAATGGCTTCCTGATCACGGTCGTCGGACTGCCGTCGCTCGCGGTCACTATTGGCACGCTGGCCCTGTTCCGGGGCCTCGCGCTCGTTGTCATCGGGGATGACGCGGTCGCCGATTTCCCAACGGATGCGACGACGTTCGTCACGTCGACGGTGCCAGTGATCGGGGTTCCGGTGTTCATGGTGTTCGTGCTGGTGGTCGTGGCCATCTTCGCGGTCGTGTTGCATTTCACCCCCTTCGGCCGCGCACTGTATGCCCTGGGGTTCAGTAAGGAGGCGGCGAGCTTCGTCGGCATCCGGGTCGGTCGATCCAAATTCACGCTCTTCGTCATCAGCGGGGTAATCAGCAGCATCGCCGGCATCTTCTGGGTGTTGCGTTACTCGAGCGCGCAAAGCGACAGCGTGCAGGGACTTGAACTGAGCGTGGTTGCGGCAGTCGTTCTCGGCGGCGTCTCCATCTTCGGCGGATCCGGCGGGATCGTGGGCGTGGTGGGCGGGGTTCTCATCATCCGAACCGTCAACTACTCCCTCGAGCTCGGTGGCCTCCCCGACACCGTTTTGACCATCGTGACGGGTGGCCTGCTGGTCATTTCCGTGGTCGCACCTAGCGTTTCGGCACGGATTCGGCTGGCGCGCGATCGCCGACGCGCACTTGTTCATTCGGGTGAGATCGCCAAACCCTAAAAATTTCGACTCCACCCACCCGGAGTCGATTCACCAGAGAGGAAAAACAATGAAGTTGTCTCATATCACAGAGGCGCGCCCCCTGCGCAGGTCGCAGCGGGTTCTCGCCTTCTCCGCGGCAGCCACCGCTGTCGTGTTCGCTCTCGCTGGCTGCGCCAGCAGCGGTGCAAGCTCGACGTCGACCTCCGCAGCAAAGAAGTCGTTCAGCATCGCGTTTGTACCTAAACAGCTCAACAACCCCTACACCAACGTCGAGTTGAGTGGTGGACAGAAGGCTGCAGCGGCTCTCGGCGACAAGTATTCGGTCGTCGGGCCGAACACGGCGAGCGCATCATCGCAGGTGAGCTACATCAACACCCTGACCCAGAAGCACATCGACGTGATCGCTATCGCTGCGAACGACCCCAACGCCGTGTGTTCCGCACTCAACCAGGCCAAGGCTGGCGGAGCGAAGATCATCACGTTCGACTCAGACACCGACGCATCGTGCCGCAGCCTGTTCATCAACCAGGTCAACACTCAGTCGGTTGCCGACGTCGAGATCAAGCAGACGGCGGAGCAGATCGGCGACCAGGGGCAGATTGCCATCCTGTCGGCGACCGCGAACGCGACGAACCAGAATGCGTGGATCGCTGACATGAAGAAGGATCTCGCCACCAACCCGAAGTACGCGAAGATCCAGCTCGTGACCACCGTCTACGGGAACGACGACGACACCACCTCATTCCAGGTCGCCCAGGGTCTGCTGCAGTCGTACCCGAACCTCAAGGCGATCATCTCGCCCACGACGGTCGGTATCGCGGCGACAGCTCGCTACCTCTCGACCTCGTCCTACAAGGGCAAGGTCGTTCTGACCGGGCTTGGACTTCCGAACCAGATGCGCCAGTACGTCAAGGATGGCACCGTCAAGGAGTTCGCCCTCTGGGATCCGGCAAAGATCGGCCAGGCCGCGGTCTACGCAGCCAAGGCACTCGAGGCCGGCACGATCACGGGAAAGACCGGCGACAAGTTCTCTGCCGGATCGCTGGGAACGCTGACCGTTGGTCCTGACAACACGGTAATCGTTGGCGGGCCCACCGAGTTCAACGCCGCAAATATCGACCAGTACAACTTCTAACCAACGAGTGGGCGGGGCCGAACTCCGGCCCCGCCCAGCTCAAGAACTCTTCCAAGGAACTTCCCATGCAGCGCGTTTGCTTTCTCCTCAAGGTGCGTCCCAGCCTTCGCGAGGAGTACATGAAACGCCACGAGGCCGTTTGGCCCGAGATGCTCGAGGCACTCAAGCAAAGCGGCTGGAACAACTATTCACTCTTTCTCGACAGCACCGGCCTGCTCGTCGGATACCTCGAGACCGACGACTTCGAGGCCGCTCAGGCGGCAATGGCGACGACCGACGTCAATCGCCGCTGGCAGGAAACCATGGCGCCATTCTTCGAGGGCCTGGATGGCGGTGGCCCCGATGAAAGCATGCGTGCCCTCCCCCTGATTTTCCAGCTGGAAACCCAGCTGGACGCCGCCCAGGCACCGTAATCCCCGCTTCGCTCAACCACCACGACTTTTGCACCGCCGCCCAGAAAGGCAACCAGTTCCATGACAGGTTTTTCGCAGATCGCTTCCCGCCTGGGGGAGCAGACCATTGAGTTGCCGTCGTGGGCGTTCGGTAATTCGGGTACCCGGTTCAAGGTTTTCGGTACCCCGGGTACGCCGCGCACCCCGCAGGAGAAGATCGCGGATGCAGCGCAGGTCAATAAGTACACGGCCCTGTGCCCGACCGTCGCGCTCCACATTCCGTGGGACAAGGTCGACGACTATGCCGCTCTCGGCTCCTTCGCGAAGGACCACGGCGTCGCTCTCGGCACGGTGAACTCGAACACGTTCCAGGACGACGACTACAAGTTCGGCAGCCTCACCCACATCGACCCGAAGATCCGGCAGAAGGCCATCGACCACCACTTCGAGTGCATCGACATCCTCACCGAGATCGGTGCCCGCGACCTGAAGATCTGGCTCGCCGACGGCACCAACTATCCCGGGCAGGGCGACATCCGCGGCCGCCAGGACCGACTCGCGGACTCGCTGGCGAAAATCTATGCCCGCATTGGGGAGAACCAGCGCCTGGTGCTCGAGTACAAGTTCTTCGAGCCCGCGTTCTACCACACCGATGTTCCGGACTGGGGGACCAGCTACGTGCAGGTCGCCGCCCTCGGGGAGCGGGCCCTGGTGTGCCTCGACACCGGACACCACGCCCCCGGAACCAACATCGAATTCATCGTCGCGCAACTGCTGCGCCTTGGGAAGCTGGGCAGCTTCGACTTCAACTCCCGGTTCTACGCCGACGATGACCTGATCGTGGGGGCGGCGGACCCGTTCCAGCTGTTCCGTATCCTCTACGAAGTCATCCGCGGTGGCGGGTACGGCACCGAGGGCGACGTGGCATTCATGCTCGACCAGTGCCACAACGTCGAAGACAAGATCCCCGGCCAGATCCGATCGGTTCTGAACGTGCAGGAGATGACGGCGAGGGCACTACTCGTGGATGGGGATGCCCTCGCCGCCGCACAGTTGGCCGGCGATGTGCTCGGCGCCAACAACATCCTCATGGACGCCTTCTACACCGACGTGCGCCCCGACCTCGCCGACTGGCGCGAGTCCCGCGGCCTTCCCCGCGACCCCTACGCCGCCTACCTCGCCTCCGGCTACCAGCAACAAATCGCCGCGGACCGCGTCGGCGGCACCCAGGCCGGCTGGGGAGCATAGGTGAGGGCCGGTATGAGTCCGAAATCCATCACTGAGCTACTCCCGCCGAAGCAGCGACGGAAGACGCGTATAGGCCTCGTTGCGGGAGGCCTGGGAACCTACTGGCCACAATTTCCGGGACTGTTGCCCCAGTTGCAGGAATCCGCCCGCTACGTTTCCGAGCGCTTCGAAGCCATGGATGCTGAGGTCACCGATGTGGGCTTCATTTCGGATGCGCAGGAGGGGGTTGTCGCGGCGGAGAAGCTGCGCCTGGCGGATTGCGATTTGATCGTCATGTTCCTGGCCACCTATCTGACCTCATCCATGGTGCTCCCCATCGCGCAGCGGTCAAATACACCGATCCTGGTGATCGACCTGCAGCCGACCGAGAAAATGGATCACGCCAACTTCGACACCGGTATGTGGCTCGCCTATTGCGGCCAGTGCCCGGTGCCCGAGGTCGGTAATGTGTTCCGGCGTGCGGGGATCCCGTTCCGCTCGGTATCCGGCTGGCTGCGCCAGGAGTCGGCGTGGGAGCGAATCAGCCAATGGATTCGAGCCGCCCACATCCGGGCTGCTCTTCGCCATGCCCGCCACGGGTTGATGGGCCATGTGTATCCGGGAATGCTGGATGTCTCGACCGACCTGACACTGCTGCCCACGACGTTCGGTTCCCACGTCGAGGTGCTCGAGTTCGATGATCTTCGCCAGCGTGTTGAGCGGGTGACCGATGCCGAGACAGCGGCCCGGATGGACCTCGCCCGCCAGATCTTCACGCTCGATGACACAGTCAAGGAGGACGACTTTGCCTGGGGCGCGAAGGTCAGCGTGGCGCTCGACCGACTGGTCGATGATTTCGACCTCGACTCGCTGGCGTACTACCACCGCGGTCTCGATGGCGAGCAGCACGAGCGACTCGGTGCAGGAATGATCCTCGGTGCGTCCCTGCTGACGGCTCGGGGGATTCCCGCGACCGGCGAGTACGAACTGCGCACGACCGTCGCGCAACTCGCGACCCAGGTGATCGGTGCTGGCGGTTCGTTCACCGAGATCCAGGCCCTCAACTTCGAGGACAACGTCGTCGAGATGGGCCACGACGGGCCCGCGCATCTCGCCGTGAGTTCTCGTGATCCGCTGCTTCGCGGCCTGGGCATCTACCACGGCAAGCGCGGCTGGGGGGTCAGCGTCGAATTCGATGTGCAACCGGGACCTGTGACCCTGCTCGGCCTTGGCCAGGACCGGGATGGCGCACTCGCCTTCGTCGCATCCGAGGGCACCGTCGTCCCGGGTCCCCTCCTGGCGATCGGCAACACGACCTCCCGCGTCGACTTCGGTCGCGATCCCGGGCTCTGGGTGGATGACTGGTCGGCGACCGGAATCGGTCACCACTGGTCGCTGTCGCTCGGCCATCGGGCCGCCGACTACAAGGCCGCTGCGAGCCTGCTGGGCATCGACTTCCGGCAGGTGTGAGGATGTCCGTCACCGTTGTCGCGCTCCTGACCGCGAAGCCCGGCCTTGCGCCACGCGTGATCGACTCGTTCCGCGAGGTCTCGCCCCTTGTGCACGAGGAACCCGGTTGTGAACTCTATGCCGCACACACCGACGGGAATGTCGTGATCATGGTGGAACGCTGGACCACCCGCGCCGACCTCGACGCTCACGCTGCGGGTGCACCGCTGGCGCGGCTGAACCAGCTGAACGCCGACCTGCTCGAAAAACCCTACGACGTCTGGTTCCTCGACGCCGTACCCCTGGGTGACCCGGTCAAGGGCATCATCCCGAACTCAAGGACACACGAAGACTGATGACGAATACGACCGCCGCTGAGCTGATTGCCCGGAGTAACCGTCTGGGGTCAGACCCGAAGGTGACGAATTATGCGGGCGGTAATACGTCGGCGAAGGGAACCGAGACGGACCCGGTGACAGGTGAACCGGTGGAGTTATTGTGGGTGAAGGGGTCGGGTGGTGACCTGGGCACCCTGACGGAGTCGGGGCTTGCGGTGTTGCGCCTGGACGCGTTGCGGTCGCTGACGAACGTGTATCCGGGGGTGGAGCGTGAGGACGAGATGGTGGCCGCGTTCGATTACACCCTGTTCGGGAAGGGTGGTGCCGCCCCGTCGATCGATACGGCGATGCACGGCCTGGTCGAGGCCGCCCATGTGGACCACCTGCACCCGGATGCGGGGATCGCGTTCGCGACCGCCGCCGACGGTGAGGAGCTCACCGCGAAAGCGTTTGGGGGGAAGGTGGCGTGGGTTCCGTGGCGTCGCCCGGGCTTCCAGCTGGGCCTCGACATTGCCGCGATCAAGCAGGCGAACCCGGACGCGATCGGGGTGATTCTCGGCGGTCACGGCATCACCGCGTGGGGAGAGACCTCCGCTGAGGCCGAGGCCAACAGCCTGTGGATTATTGACACCGCACAGAACTACATTGACGACCACGGCCGGAAAGATCCGTTCGGAACCATCCTGGATGGTTACGCTCCGTTGCCAGAAACCGAACGCCGCGCGAAGGCGGCGGCCCTTGCTGCCCACCTGCGCTCGATCGCCTCCGAAGACCGGCCGCAGGTGGGTTCCTTCACCGACGCCGACGTGGTCCTCGATTTCCTGGCCCGTTCCGAGCATCCGCGGCTCGCAGCGCTGGGCACCAGTTGCCCGGACCATTTCCTGCGCACCAAAGTCAAACCCCTCGTGTTGGACCTGCCCGCGACCGCGAGCGTGGAGGAGTCGATCGCGCGGCTGGATGACCTGCACCTGCAGTACCGGGCGGATTACACCGCATACTACGAGGCGGGGGTGGCGACAAGCTCGACCCGGGGAGAGACCCCGCCGCCGATGCGGGGGGCGGACCCGGCGATCATCCTCATCCCCGGCGTCGGGATGTTCTCCTACGGCGCCACCAAGCAGACCGCCCGGGTGGCGGGCGAGTTCTACATCAACGCCATCAACGTCATGCGCGGTGCTGAGGCGCTCTCCACCTACACCCCGATCTCGGATGCGGAGAAGTTCCGCATCGAATACTGGGCCCTCGAGGAAGCGAAACTGCAGCGCCTCCCGAAACCGAAACCCCTCGCCGGACGCATCGCGCTGGTCACCGGGGCCGCATCCGGGATCGGCAAAGCGATCGCCACCCGCCTCGCGGCCGAAGGCGCCGCGGTCGTCATCGCCGACCTTGACCTCGCGAAAGCGCAGGAAGCTGCCGCAGAGCTCGGCACCAGCGACACCGCGATCGGGATTGTCGCGAACGTCACCGACGAAGCCCAGGTGCAGGCCGGAATCGACGCCGCCCTCCTGGCGTTCGGGGGTCTCGACATTGTGGTCAACAACGCGGGCCTGTCGCTGTCGAAGTCGCTGCTGGAAACCACGGTCGCCGACTGGGACCTGCAACACAACGTGATGGCCAAGGGTTCCTTCCTGGTCTCCCGTGCCGCCGCGAAAGTCCTCATCGACCAGAAACTCGGCGGCGACATCATCTACATCTCCTCGAAGAACTCCGTCTTCGCGGGCCCCAACAACATCGCCTACTCCGCCACCAAAGCCGACCAGGCCCACCAGGTCAGGCTCCTCGCCGCCGAGTTGGGTGAGTACGGGGTCAAAGTCAACGGCATCAACCCCGACGGGGTGGTGCGCGGGTCCGGGATCTTCGCCGGCGGGTGGGGTGCCAAACGCGCCGCCGTCTACGGGGTCCCCGAAGAAGACCTCGGCAAGTACTACGCCCAGCGCACCCTGCTGAAACGCGAAGTCCTCCCCGAGAACGTCGCGAACGCCGTGTTCGTGCTCTGCACCACCGACCTCAGCCACACGACCGGACTCCACATCCCGGTGGACGCCGGCGTCGCCGCCGCCTTCCTGCGGTGACCCTTCGACAAGCTCAGGGAGCGGGGATCGTTGCCGCGGTCGACCTGGGGGCGACCAGTGGCCGAGTGATGCTCGGCCACGTCTCCCCCGACGAGGTGCGACTGGAACACATCCTGCGGTTCCCGAACGGGCCGGTGCAGCGTACGGACGGACTGCACTGGGACATCGACGAGCTCTACCGCTCGATCCTCTCCGGGCTGCGAACCGCGCTGCACGAGCAACCCGACATCGCGAGCGTCGGGGTCGACTCCTGGGCGGTGGACTACGCGCTCCTCCGGGAGGGGCGCGAACTCGGCGCACCCTTCCATTACCGGGATGACCGCAACCTTCCCGCCGTGAACGTCGTGGGCGCGATCATCAGCCCCGAGGAGCTTTACGCCCGAAACGGCCTGCAGTTCCTGCCCTTCAACACCCTCTACCAGCTCACCGCCGACCGCACCGCCGGGAGCCTTGACGGCGTCGACCGGTTCCTGCTCGTGCCCGACCTGATCAACTTCTGGCTCGGTGGCACCGAACACGCAGAACGCACGAACGCGTCAACCACAGGCCTGCTCAGCGTCGAAACCGGGCGCTGGGACATCGACCTGATCGGGCGGCTGCACCTGCCCGGATCGATCTTCCCCGAACTCGTCGACGCGGGCACCTCACTCGGTGGCCTCTCCCCGCACGTGATCGCCGAACTCGGCGGGGGTGAGCACATCGACCTCTCCACCGTTGGCTCCCACGACACCGCCTCCGCCGTCGTGGCCATCCCCTCCACCCGGCATGATTTCGCCTACATCTCCTGCGGCACCTGGGGACTCGTCGGCGTCGAACTCGAACACCCCGTGCTCACCGAGACCAGCCGCCTCGGGGGCTTCACTAACGAAGGCGGGGTCGATGGCCGCATCCGCTACCTGCACAACGTCATGGGCCTCTGGCTGCTCAGCGAATCCGTGCGCACCTGGGAGACCGAGGGCACCACCATCCACCTGCCCACCCTGCTCCAGGACGCCGCCGCCGTGACCAGCACGATGCCGGTCTTCGACACCAACGACCCCCGCTTCCTCAGCCCAGGAGACATGCCCGCTCGCATTGCGGCCTGGTGCACCGAACGCGGCCTCGCCGCCCCCCTGACCCGGCCCGAGATCGTGCGCAGCATCCTCGAAAGCCTCGCCGACGCCTTCGCCCGAGCCGTCCAAACCGCATCCGAACTCTCCGGCAAACAGGTTCGCGTCATCCACATCGTCGGCGGCGGATCACAAAACGAACTCCTCTGCCAACTCACCGCTAACCGCAGCGGCCTCCCCCTCATCGCCGGCCCCGTCGAAGCCACCGCCATCGGCAACATCCTCATCCAGGCCCGAACCCACGGCCTCATCACCGGTGACCTCGAAACACTCCGTGCCCTCGTCGGGCACTCCTTCGACCAGAAAACCTACCGCCCGCGCTAAGCCCGCAACTCGAGCACAACCACGCCAAACGGGTCGAGAGGAACGACGTCGACCTCGTGCTCTCCATCGAACAGGCGACCCGACGCGAGCAGCGGTGACACCGTCAGGGGCGCCTCGCTCTGAGACACGAACCAGAAGAGTCGTGCGCCGTCATCCCGCACCAGCTCGCTGACCAGCACGTGTGGATCATCCACTCGCACATCCGGCACAATGCCGCTCTCCTGCGCGAGCGCCGAGTACAGCGTGTGAGTCGGCTCCGGATTCACCTCGCGGGTCACTGCAGCGAAATACTCAAGCGGGTAGGTACTGAGGATGAACTGTCCGGAACCCACTCGCCGGCGAAGGAGCACGGGCCGATCGTGCTGGTCCACGGCCAGCACTTCGGCCCCGTCGGCAACCACCGGCAGGTAGCTGCGCGAATTCTCGTTGCCGCCCACCGTGAACTCCAGCACGGTGCCCTCGGTGATCTGGCCGAACGGGGCGGCGAAACGCACCCTCAGCACGTCATCGTCGACCGGTTCGACCAGCCCATAGCGCGACTGCTTGATCACACCGAAGGTCTCGTCGAGATTTGGCCACCACGAGCCGCGCTGGTTGGAATGCTCCCCGACGAAGTGTGATGCGTACACGGTCGCGCCTGAGTCGGCGAGCTCGCGGAGCCTGGTCCACGACGTGGCGAGCAGTTGCTTCGCCGACGGGAGGATGATGAGCTTCGCTTCGGCGGGAATGCCGTCGATCTCACGCGCCAGCACCACCGGCAGGTCCGCCTCCCGTGACGCCACGTAGGCCTGGCGCACCGTCTCGAAGACGATGGTGGCGTCACGAGGTTCCGTGAACGGGTACTGGGCCTCAAGATACGACGACACCAGGATGGCGATGTCGGTGTCCGGGCGGTGCGTGTGGGCGATGTCCAGCCGCTGGAGCAGCCCGGCGAAAGCCTTCATCTCCAGTGCTTGCGCCTTCGGCCGCCCACCCTTGTCGACGAGCCCGAAATGCAGCTCGAACGGGTGGTGCACGTAGGGCGCCTGGCTTTCGATGGCGTCATAGTCGGTGTTGTTCCACGCAAGCCAGCCGGTCGAACCGGCGAGCAACGAGTTGTGCAGCAACTGGCGATAGTAGTGCGCGGCGTTGGCCTCGCTGACGTAATCGGAGGTGAGACCGAACTCCTCGAGTACGACGGGGAGTCGACGGAAATCGAGTAGCTCACAGATGAATCCGGCGGTGAGATGCTGCCGTACCTGGTCAGTCTCCATGCGGTAGACGTGCGGTCCGAGAAAGTCGACGAGTTCAGCGGTATCGCGCACGCGGAATCCATTGTCGCGGCCGGTCACCTCGACGCCCCATGCACCGTCACCGATCGAGACGGGCAGGCGGGATCCGCCAGCGCGCACGGCATCGATGAGCAACTGCGCCCAGGAGCGAACGGACGCAGCCGGGCTGCCCACACCGTTCGTCTGCCAGTGCGCATAGATCGGAATCTCGTTCGTGAGGAGCCAGGCGCGAATCGCCGGATGCGACCCCACGGTCTCGACCACGCTGCGGATGTAGAACGCCTGCCTCGCGACGAACCAGACATCCTCGAAGATGTCGCGGCCTTCGCGCCAGGCGGGATCCCAGTTCTCCCCGGACATGTGCCCGACCAGGAAGGTCGGGATGGTCGTCATGCCGAGCTCCGCGTGCGCGTCGAGGAAATCGGCGAAGTTGGCCATCACCTGCTCATCCAGGGCATAGGGGGTCGGCATGGTGTCCGGCCAGTAGAGGAACGACCGGGTGACGGTCATCCCGTGGTCGCGCATGGTCGCGAGCTCTTCGCGCACGACAGCACGGTCGTAGTCGACCCACATGCGCGGACCGCCGACCCGGGACCAGAAGTTCACCCCCACCCAGAGCTCGGGTGACCCGGCCGTACCGGCTTTGGTGGAGTGTCGCTTCATTGCTGTCCTTCTGGGAGTACCGCGCGCCATGAGAGCGCTCTCACAACACTACTCCGACCGCTCCCCAGCCCGGCGCTGCAGGGGCAATTGCCAATTCCCGCTTCCTTATTGTCTTACGACCTGCTACATTGTTAGACAATCCACGCCATTGAAGACCGGAGGGCCGATGTCCAACCCGACACCCCATTCCGTGCTTCCCGACGCCATCCACGACGAGCTGCGCAGCGGTATCCTCGCGCAGGTGGATGCCCCGGGCACCGCATTCACGGAGTCCGCCATCGCCCTGCGCTTCGGGGTCTCCCGGCCCACGGCCAAGATGGCGATCGAGCGACTGGTCACAGAAGGCCTGCTGCGGCGCGAGTCTCACAGTGCTGCCCGAATCCCCGAGCTCAGCCGTGACGACATCATCGACCTGTTCGAAAGCCGGGCCATCGTGGAAGGCGCCGCACTCGCAAAACTGGCTGTCGGCGGAACCATACCGGGGGAGGCGCTCGCCGCCCATCGCTCACTGCAGGCGGGTGCGTCCAGCGACGAGCCATACGCCGCACTCGACATCGCGTTCCACCGGTCCCTCGTCACCGGCCAGTCGAGTCCCCGCCTCGCGCGGATGCACTCGCTGCTGATGGGCGAGATCGAGCTGTGCATCGGACAGGTGCAGGCCAACCACCTTCGAACGGCCCGGGATGTCGCGGGAGAGCACCAGGGCATCCTCGACGCCGTGACAGCCGGGGACTCCGCTGCGGCAGAGCGCCTGACCCGCGAACACATTGCCGAGACCCGCGACCGACTTCTCGACCACATCGACGGGATCCGCTCGTGACGCTCCTGGTTGCGCTCCCCGACCGTGACATGCTCGACCGGCTCACCCCGCAGGTCGCAGGCGAGGTCGACCTGGTCGTGTGGCGCCCCGACGACAAGCCCCTCGATCGTGT
>Ga0302157_10000678_pt1 | contig 43761 bp, 46 predicted proteins | sample I_Bog_N3_3_FD_193502 | JGI IMG/M metagenome (GOLD analysis project Ga0302157, IMG submission 193502) | Peat permafrost microbial communities from Stordalen Mire near Abisko, Sweden - I_Bog_N3_3 | ecosystem: Environmental > Terrestrial > Soil > Wetlands > Peat | place: Sweden: Abisko, Stordalen...
TGCGCTACACCTTCGAAACCAGCACGGTAGCCGCCCCATGGATCCTTGCCTTCACCCAGGAAGGTGGCCTTGACCACGATCGACTTGGTCACGCCGTGCAGGGTCAGGTCGCCCGTCACGTCAGCCGTGTCTTTACCATCGGCATTCTTGCCAGTGGACTTGACGCTGGTGGAAACGAACTTGGCATCGGCAAACTTGGCAACGTCCAGGAAGTCTTTGCTGGAGATGTGCTTGTCACGCTCGGCATGGTTGGTGAACACGCTGGCGGTACGCACGTTGACTTCGATCTTGCTGTCTTCAGGCTTGGTCGCATCAAAGCTGAACTTGCCGTCCAGGTCCTTGAAGGTACCGGTGATGAAGCTGTAGCCCAGGTGGCTGATCTTGAAGTCGACGAAAGCGTGCTGGCCTTCCTTGTCGATCACGTAATCCGCAGCCATCGCCTGACCGGCAACAAACAGTGCAGAACCGATTGCCAGAGCGGCGAGAGTCTTTTTCAACATACTTCTATTCCTTTTGAGTCGAGGTTGAACATCAGGCTTTGCGACCCAGCATGCGGGTCAGCGTCGCATCACGGTCGATAAAGTGGTGTTTCAGAGCAGCCAGACCATGGAGAACCGCAAAGATCACCACCGTCCAGGCCAGGAACAAATGCACACTGCCGGCCACATCCGCCTGATCGGGGATGCTGGAAATCCAGGCGGGCACTTCAAACAGGTTGAACACCGGAATCCCGACACCTTCGGCGGTGGAAATCAGGTACCCGGAAAACATCAAGGCAAACAGGCCGAGATAGAGGAACGCATGACCGAACTTGGCACCCAGGCGGGTCAGTCGACCATGATTGGCCGGTGACGGCGGCGGCGGGCTGATAAAACGCCAGATCAGCCGCAGTACCATGACCGCGAACAGGGTCAGGCCGATGCTTTTATGCAGGTCCGGAGCCGCCTTGCGCCACTCGCTGTAGTAGTCGAGCCCGACCATCCACAGGCCCAGCGCAAAAAGACCAAACACCACCAGGGCAACGCCCCAATGCAGGAAGATACTGACAGCACCGTAGCGAGAGGATGAATTGCGTAGCTGCATTGCCGGAATCCTGTAAGTGATGCGCCCAAGACTAATGGTTTACCTATCGAATTAAAGCGGAAAATTTCGCTTTGAAATATCGAAAAATACGATCATCAGTCTGAGACGAACGGGTTAAGAAAATATTAAGGTCGATCGCTACGGTGAACACCCGGGCGTGAGGTTTTATTCGCCCCGACACTGAGGCGACTGCGCTGCCATGGGTTGTCCTGCGGCCGCGCATTGCATAGGCTTGCGCGATTGTGTGTCCGCCTGCGTCGCGGACAAGCGCCCGGAGAGTGGAAATGAGCCTGAATAACCAGTGGATGCAACGCGACCTCGCGGTGGTATGGCATCCCTGCACCCAGATGAAAGATCACGAGCAACTGCCGATGATCCCCATCAAGCGCGGCGAAGGCGTCTGGCTGGAGGATTTCGACGGCAAGCGCTACCTCGACGCGGTCAGTTCCTGGTGGGTCAACGTGTTCGGTCACTGCAACCCGCGTATCGGCCAGCGGATCAAGGACCAGGTCGACCAGCTCGAGCACGTGATCCTCGCCGGTTTCAGCCATCAGCCGGTTATCGAATTGTCCGAACGCTTGGTCAAGATGACGCCCGAAGGGCTGACCCGCTGCTTCTATGCCGACAACGGTTCGTCCTGTATCGAAGTCGCGCTGAAGATGAGCTTTCATTACTGGCTCAACCGTGGCCTGCCGGACAAGAAGCGTTATGTGACCCTGACCAACAGCTATCACGGCGAGACCGTGGCGGCGATGTCGGTGGGCGATGTGCCGCTGTTTACCGAGACCTACAAGGCCCTGCTGCTGGACACCATCAAGGTGCCGAGCCCGGATTGCTACCTGCGCCCGGAAGGCATGAGCTGGGAAGAGCATTCGCGCAACATGTTCCTGGTCATGGAACAGACCCTGGCGGAAAACCACGCCAGCGTCGCCGCGGTGATCGTCGAGCCGCTGATCCAGGGTGCCGGCGGCATGCGCATGTACCATCCGGTCTACCTCACGCTGCTGCGCGAGGCCTGCGACCGGTATGGCGTACACCTGATCCACGATGAAATCGCCGTCGGCTTTGGCCGTACCGGGACCATGTTTGCCTGCGAGCAGGCCGGTATCCGCCCGGATTTCCTCTGCCTGTCCAAGGCCCTGACCGGCGGCTACCTGCCGCTGGCGGCGTGCCTGACCACCGAGGACGTCTACAGCGCCTTCTACGACGACTATCCGACCCTGCGGGCGTTCCTGCATTCCCACAGCTACACCGGCAATCCACTGGCCTGTGCGGCGGCGCTGGCGACCCTGGATATCTTCGAACAGGACAACGTCATCGAGAACAACAAGGCTTTGGCCCAGCGGATGGCCAGTTCCACCGCGCATCTGGTGGACCATCCGCATGTTGCCGAGGTCCGTCAGACGGGGATGACCCTGGCGATTGAAATGGTCCAGGACAAGGCGAGCAAGAGCGCCTATCCGTGGCAGGAGCGCCGTGGCCTGAAGGTCTTCCAGCACGCCCTGGAGCGCGGCGCGCTGCTGCGGCCGCTGGGCAGCGTGGTGTATTTCCTGCCGCCTTATGTCATTACGCCGGAGCAGATCGATTTCCTGGCGGAGGTCGCGAGCGAAGGGATTGATATCGCCACCCGCACGGGTGTCAGCGTGGCGGTGCCGGCCAATTTCCATCCGGATTTCCGTGATCCGGGCTAGGATGTTGGACTGAACCCATGCGGCGCCCGCGAAGAGGCCCTCCCCAGCAACACACCACTCCGATATCCAGAGATTCACCATGCGACTGTCCCGCTTCTTTATCGACGCCCCCCTGAGCCTCGGCGAACACGAACTGCCCGAGGCCCAGGCCCACTACATCGGCCGCGTGCTGCGCATGGCCGAAGGTGACGCCCTGCAAGTGTTCGACGGTTCGGGCACGGAATTCCTCGGCACCTTGCTGGAAGTCGGCAAGAAGCGCGTGCGCGTGCAACTGGCCGAAAGCTTCGCCGGGCAGACCGAATCCCCCTTGCGCATCCACCTCGGCCAGGGCCTGTCCCGGGGCGAGCGGATGGACTGGGCGATCCAGAAAGCCACCGAACTGGGCGTCAGCGAAATCACTCCCATCGTCAGCGAACGCTGCGAAGTCCGCCTCAAGGACGAGCGCACCGACAAGCGCCTGGCCCACTGGCGGCAGATCGCGATCAGCGCCTGCGAACAATGCGGCCGCTCGACGCTACCGGTGATTCATCCGCCGCTGTTGCTGGCCGAGTGGGTGAAACAGACCGCAGCCGAACTCAAGCTGGTGCTGCACCCGGTGGCCGAGCCGCTGACCAGCCACCCCAAGCCGGGAACACTGGCGTTCCTGATCGGGCCCGAAGGCGGCTTGTCGGACAACGAAGTGGCCCAGGCCGCGCAAGCCGGTTATCTGCCGGCGCGCCTTGGCCCACGGGTGCTGCGTACCGAAACCGCGCCAGTGGTGGCGCTGGCGGTGGCCCAACAGCTGTGGGGCGATTTCTAACCCCGCGTCCTTCCTGGTACGTGATCTTGAGTAATGGGTAACTCAGATCACATACCAGGAAATCGCCACAAAATGCAGCACGCTGCCGGCAATCACGAACAGGTGCCAGATCCCATGGGCATGCCGCAGCCGATGATCCAGGGCAAAAAAGATAATCCCCAGGGTATACAACGCCCCACCGGTCGCCAGCCAGACAAACCCCGCCGTCCCCAGCGCGGCGAGCAGCGGCTTGACCGCCACCAGCACGATCCAGCCCATCACCGCGTAGATCACGATGGACAGGATCCGCGCTTCGGAACGCGGCTTGATCTCCTGCAACATGCCGATCACCGCCAGGCCCCAAACGATCCCGAACAGCGTCCAGCCCCAGGGCCCGCGTAATGTCACCAGGCAAAACGGTGTGTAGCTCCCGGCAATCAACAGGTAGATCGACAGATGATCGACCTTCTGCATGATCACCTTCGCCCGCCCGCGCACGCTGTGATAAACCGTCGACGCGCTGTACAGCAACAACAGGGTCACGCCATAGATCGCTACGCTGACAATCTTCCAGGGGCTGCCGTCCAGGCTCGCCACCACCAGTAACCAGATCGCCCCGATACACGCCAATACGGCCCCGACCAGATGGGTCCAGGCGTTGAGTCGTTCCCCGTGATACATCTGCCACTTACCTCGCTTGGTCAATACAACTGCGCCCAAGGCTCAGGCCTGACGGGCAAAAGCACAAGGGTCTTGGCATGACACCGTCAGGAAGAACCTCTCTCCAGGCACCTTCCCACAAAAAATAAAATCTCTACCTTCTATATATCGCGCCATAGATTAAGAAAAAAAGACCGACCCTGACAGAAAACAGAAAGCCGGGCCGCCCCCCCCTGGCGTGTCACGCCCGAACCGGTTTTACTGATGGCCCGTTGCTCGATCAACGGTGTCATGACCTGAACCCAGGCGTTCAACGGAGCCCACGCTGATGTCCGCGCCCGCACTTACCTCCCCTGCTCCTTCGCCCAGCCTCTGGCAACTCTTCTACAACTTCGCCATGGTCGGCCTGTTCGGTTTTGGCGGGGTCATGCCCTGGGCCCGGCAGATGATGGTGGACCGCCGCCGTTGGGTCGACGAGCCAGCCTTCAACGAACTGCTGACCACCGGCCAGTTCTTCCCCGGCCCGAACATCGGCAATGTCAGCATCATCTACGGCCGGCGCCAGCATGGCCTGGCCGGGGCTTGCGCGGCGTTGTTCGGGCTGTACCTGTTTCCGTCGATCATCACCGTGCTGGCGGGTTTCGCCTATGCCCGCTGGTGGAGCAATGACACGGTGCAACAGGTGTTCGGCGCCATCATGCCGATTGCCACCGGGCTGATGCTCGGCACCACCTTGCGCCTGCTCAAGGCCATGCCGCGCAACCTGGCCAACGGCTGCGCCTTCGCTGTGACCTTTGTCCTGATGGGGGTGTTGGTGCTGCCGTTATGGAGCGTCCTGCTGATCTGCATTCCGCTGTCGATTGCCCTGCGTTTTATCGACAAGCGAGCCTGAGCCATGCAGACCGTGCTGTTCCACCTGATGATCCAATGCGCGCTCTGGTCCCTGATGGCCATTGGCGGCAACACCGTGGCCCTGGGCGATATCCACCGCTACACCGTGACCCAGATGAACTGGATCAGCGACGCCCAGTTCGTCGCCTTCTTCGCGTTGTCCCAGGCGCTGCCGGGCCCCAATGGCATGTTCCTGGTGTTTATCGGCCAACAGGCGGCGGGCCTGCCTGGGGCGCTGGTGGCGCTGACGGCCAAGCTGCTGCCGTGCTCGATGCTGACCTGGTTCGGCGCCGGCTGGCTGGAGAAGCACACCGAGACGCCGTGGGTCCAACGGATCAAACGCGCCTTGCTGCCGATCTCGGTGGGCCTGATCCTCGCGGCCAGCTACATCCTGATCCGCAGTATGGAAACCAGCACCTTGAGTTTGCTGCTGACACTGGTCAGCGCCGCGGTGGTCTATTTCAGCCGGGTCAATGCCATCTGGTTAATCATCGTCGGTGTCGCCCTTGGTTTGCTGAGTAGCGCCCTGGGAACCCACTGGTTCTGAAAAAGCCCCAGCCAAAACCCCGGGACTTGGGCACAATCGGGGCATTCGAAAAAGAGCCCGCCCCATGCTGATCGACGAAGAGCTGACCCTGAAAAAGCTGGAGGTGTTCCTGGCCTTCATGCGCACCGGCAACCTGGCGCGAGCGGCGGCCGAGTTGCAGACCAGCAATGTCAGCGTGCACCGGGCCATCCACTCCCTGGAAAACGCCCTGCGCTGCCCATTGTTCAAACACGAAGGGCGCAACCTGACGCCGCTGGAAAGTGCCTATGTGCTGGAAGAGCGCGCGCAGAAGCTGATTCAGGACGTGGTCGAAAGTGTGCGCATGACCCGCGAAGCCGCCGGGTTCTCCGCCGAGCGCTTCAAGCTCGGGTCGCTCTATTCGCTGACGGTGAAAACCGTGCCGCAATTGATCATGGGCCTGAAGATCCGCCGCAGCGAACTCAATATCGACCTGATCCTGGGCTCGAACTTCGACCTGCTGTACAAGCTCAAGAACATGGAAGTGGACGCGATCCTGGTGTCGCTGGATGAGACCACCAACGACTCCGACTGCGAGCACCTGCCGCTGTTTTCCGATGATATTTTCCTGGCGACGCCCGCCGACTCACCCTTGTCCCAACAAGATGAAGTTGACCTGGCGGACCTGAAAGACATGACCTTCATTACCCTGACCCAGGGCTTCGCCACCCACCGGGACGGCAACCGGGTGTTCGAGCAGGCCGGGTTCGAGCCGAAGGTGGCGATGCAGGTCAACGATATCTTCACGCTGTTGAGCATGGTCAGTTCGGGGGTTGGCTATGCCTTGCTGCCGGGGAGGATTGCGGCGGTGTATGAGAACCGGGTGAAGCTGATTCCATTGCAGGCGCGCTACCGCCTGCAACAGCATATCGGCGTGGTGTTTCTCAAGGCCAAGGAGCGTGATCCCAACCTGCTGGCTCTGTTGGCGGAATGCCGCATGTATGCCAACAGGTTAGGCTGAATACTCAGCCCACCAGACCGCGCACAATGAAGAACAGCACCGAAGGCCCAAGCAGACAACCCAGCCCGGTATGGAAAGTCGCCGTCAGCGCGCCATAGGGCACCAAGCGCCGATCCGTCGCCGCCAACCCCGCGGTCACACCGCTGACAGTGCCCGCCAAACCACCGAACACCATCGCCGAACGCGGGTTGTCCAGGCCCATCCAGCGCGCCGCCACCGGTGTGCCGACCATCACCAGGATCGCCTTGATCAAGCCCGTCGCGATCGACAGCGCCACCACCTCGGAACTCGCGCCAATCGCCGCCCCGGTCACCGGCCCGACGATATAGGTCACCGCCCCGGCCCCAATGGTGGTGATGCTCACCGCATCGCGATAGCCGAAGGCCCAGGCCATGCACGAGCCGACAATAAACGGCAGCAGCGTGCCCAGCAGCAACGCCAACGCACCCACCAACCCGGCCTTCTTCGCCTCGGTCGCCTGGACCTCGAAGGCCGTGGCGACGATGGCAAAGTCCCGCAGCATCGCCCCGCCCATCAGCCCGACGCCGGAAAACAGCGCCACATCCGCCAGGCCCTTCTGCCCGCCGGTCAACGTACCGCCGATCCACGCCAGCACCAGGCCGATCGCGATGGCAATCGCCGAACCGTGGATCCGGCCATAGGTCAGGCGCTTGGACAGCACCACCGACACCCACATCACCAGGCCAACGCCGGCGAATGCCGTGATCAGCGAATTCTGTCCCAGGTCCTTGCCAATGAGATCCCACATATCAGCGACCTCCCGCGACAGTGGCGGTCGGTACAACCGCCGGCGGTTCATCGGGCAGCGGATCGCCTTTATGGGTCCGGCTGATCAGGGCAATCGCACAACCGCAGACCACCACCGAACCCATCGCCGCCAGCAGCGCCAGCGGCCCGCCGTGCAGCGCCGCGACCACGTTCTGGTTGGCGGCCATGGCGACCACCACCGGGATGTACATGGCGCCCCAGAAACCGACGCCCATCTCGCAATCCTTGGTCAGGCCGCCGCGCTTGTGCATCCACAAACGGACGCAGATCAGCAGGATCATCGCGATCCCGACCCCGCCGACATTGGATTTGACCCCCAGCAGCACGCCGAGCATGTCACCCAGAATCACCCCTGCCAGCGTACAGATCGCCAGCAGCGCCACACCGTAGATAATCATTCTTGTTGTCCTCACATTGCATTGTCGAAGTTGTTGTTTTTGTCCTTCGAAGCAGCAGCCGGTGTTTATCGGTGACGGCGTCCCTCCTCATCCAGCAGCGCCTGGAGGGTGTCCAGCCGGGCGCCGTCGAAAGCGATGACGGTGCCCTGCTCGAATACCCGGCGCGCCAGGCCGGTCAGGACCGACCCCGGAGGCAGTTCAATCTGCAGGCGGGCACCGCGCTCATAGGCGCTTTGCACGGTGCCGCGCCAATCGACGACCCGGCGCATGTTGAACGCCAGGTCATCGCGGATCTGTTCAGCGCTACGCAGCAGCCGCGCGCTGCTGCCGCTGAGGTAGCCCAGGCGCGGAGCCTGCATCGACACCTTGGCAAAGGCGTCGGCCAGTACCCGGGCCGGCTCATCCAACAGCGGGCAATGAGACGGCACGCTGACCGCCAGGCGCCGGGCCACGCCGTCCTTTCTCATCAGAGCGACAAGCGCGCTCATGCCCTCGTCGCTCCCGGCGATCACGCATTGGTTATCGGCGTTGATATTCGCCAGATAGACCGGTGTACGCTCGCTGTGTACGTGGGCCAATAACTTATCCACAGCCGCCAGTTCCAATCCGATCAGGGCCGTCATGCCGTAGCCCTGTGGATAAGCTTGCTGCATCAGCTCGCCGCGCAGGCTGACCAGGCGCAGGGCATCGCTGAACGTCAGGCTCTCGGCCAGGACCGCCGCCGGGTAGGCGCCGATGGACAAGCCGGCGACATAAGCCGGCAGCGCAGTGTCTTCCAGCAACAGCCGGGCACAGGCCACACCGGCGACCAGCAGGCAAAGCTGAACCGCCCGGGTCGAGGCCAGGGCTTGCGGTGTATCCAGCAAGCCCACGTCCTCGCCCAGCACATCGCTCGCTTCGTGCAGGCAGCCACGGATAATCGCGGCATCGGGCAGGCGATGCAGCATGCCGGGCTGTTGCGCGCCCTGGCCGGGAAACACCAGCAGGCTGCTCATGCCACGCGCTCCCGGATATCCCAGGGATCGAGCACCAACTGCACGCCGCTGGCCTGCTTGAGCATGACCCGCTGCGCCGTGCCCGCCCACTCCGCCAACGCCAACGCACCCAGCGGGGTTTGCAGTTGCAGGTCGACACGACAGAACGGGTTATCGAGTTGCTGCAACAAGCCACTGGCCTGACGGCGCGACAGCGGGTGCGGCACGCGCAGAATCAGGTCCAGGTCGCTCTGCTGGTGCAGGGTCGGCAAGCCGGTGGCCAACTCGAAACCGGCACTGCCGCTGACACCCCAGACCAGGCCCGACGCATTCAACAACGGCCGCAGGTAATGCAGCGCCTGCAAGGCCGGCCAGTCTTGTGCACAGACTTCAATATCGATAAGGGCTTCGGGTCGCAGGCAACGCTCGACCAGCGCCCGAGGCATCAATGTGGCAAAACGCTGTTCACGCAAAACCCCGCGCACGCCCACCGGCAGTTGATCCGGCGCCGTCAGGGCCCGGCGCACCACCACCGGCTGGCCGAGACCCAGCGCCTCGGCCACCCAGCCCGGAGCGTCCTCCGGCAACTGCGCCGGGGTCAGTCCCCAGAGCAGGTCGTGGGGCAGGAAGTCGTGGTCAGCGCGCATAGCGGCTTACCACTGCTCGCGCAGCAATTGCCGGACCCGGCTCGACGCCGCCCGATTGCTCGCGCCCAGGCGTCCACTCAAGTCCGTGCCCTTGGCCGCCACATCGTGGATGGCTTCAACCAGACAGTCTTCCACCTGCGCCAGGTCGGCTGCCGTAGGCTGTTCGATCTGCTCCACACCCAGGATTTTCCACAGCAGGCCCAGGCTGGCGTAGCTGTCGATGTCATAGGCCATCGGCGGCACGCTGGCAGCCAGGGCCTCCAGTTCCTCGACGCTGCGCAAGGTCACCCGCGCCGCCGAGGCCTTGCCCATGGCATGCACCATCACCCCCGGATCGCGCAGGGCGATCAGCCGGTTGGCCTGATAACCGTGGGCCAGAAACGCCCCGGACATCGCCTTGCCCACCAGCAGCGCGATCACCGCATGCCCCGCCAGGCGGGCACGGGCATAACTGTCCGCCGCACCGGCCAGGGCCTGGTGAATCCCCAGGGCTTCTTCACGACGGCCGTAAGCCTGGCTCGGCACATCGACAATGGCGATCAAGGCGCGCTTCTCGGCACGACCGCTGTCGGCCTCGATCACCTCATCCACGGCCTTGGCCAAACCCCAGCCTTCCAGCAACCCGACTTCGCCATTGCGGGCACGAACAAACCGGTTGGCCGGATCGGCTACCACCGTCAGAAAACGCACCGGCTGATCACCGAGTTGGCCGTCGGCGACTTTCAATGAAGGCGGCAGGCCGGACACTTCAACAGCCTCCGCCGCCAGCGCCTGGAACCAGTGCAAACCACGCAGGGAATAAGCGCTCATGGGCGATCTCCTTGGAAAAGACGGCGTACCGTGGCCGGATCGATTTGCGGCTCGGCATCCAGTTCGGCCAACCGTTGCAGGTACCTGTCCGCCTGCCGACTGCGTTGCACCTCGGGCAAACCGGCTTCCAGCAATTCGGCAATCTGTTGCCGGATCAACGCCACATCGTCAGCCACATAACGATCCACCAGGCCACTGGAGAAACGTTGCTCGCCACCGGTCAGGCTCCAGATAAACGGCCGGTCGCGGGAGTCGTACTCGTCCAGTCCCGCTTCCTGTTCGATCACTTGCGGGCCGTTGAGGCCCAGACGGGCTTCCCGGGTCACCACCAGATAACTGCACAGCGCCGCCGCGATGGACATGCCGCCAAAACAGCCAACGCTGCCCGCCACCACGCCGATCACCGGCTGATAGCGACGCAGGTCGACAATCGCCGCATGAATATCGGCGATGGCTGCCAGCCCCAGATTAGCTTCCTGCAAACGCACGCCACCGGTTTCCAGCAGCAGCACGGCGCGGGTCGGAATGCCATTGCGGTTGTCTTCCGCCGCCAGCTCCAGGGCGCCGGCGATTTTCGCGCCGCCCACTTCACCGAGGCTACCGCCCTGGAACGCACCTTCGATGGCGGCGATCACCACTGGCAAACCGTCGATGCTGCCCTTGGCGATCACCACGCCGTCGTCGGCCTGGGGCACTACGCCCTGGCGTTCGAGCCAGGGCGACATGACCCGGGCAAAGGGGTCGAGCAATTCGCGAAAACTGCCGCTGTCGAGCAAGGCCCGGGCGCGCTGGCGGGCGCCGAGTTCGACGAAGCTGTGCTTGTGCAACAAACGCTCGCTGTCAGTCATGGCCGATCTCCTCGAAACCTTGCTCCAGGCGCAAGCGGACCACGCCAGGGGTGGCACCGAAATCATGGATGTCGATGGACAATGCCGGCGGCAACTGGCCGTCGAACAGACGCTCGAACAGGTGCTGCCAGCGTGAGGCACTGCCATTCACCGAGGTGGTGACCTGGATCGACAAGGTGCCGGGATGGCCAGGTTCCAGCAGCACCTCCAGGTCACCCGAGCCGACACAACCCACCAGCGCCCGGCCTTTGGGCGGTTGCCCGGCGGGGAATTCAAAGGACAACTTTTCCATCACAAGGCTTCCTGTTCGAGGCGGTCGATCAGCAGGCAGGCGGCGAGCAGATCCGCCGCGCCTCCCGGTGAAGCGTTCATCGCCAACAGCTGTTGATCCAATTCATTCAGGCAGCGACGACCGGCCAGGCTGGCGCTACCGCCCGCCTCGAGCACGGCGCGGGCGCCCTGTTGCATGGCCTGCAAACCCGGCACGCCGGCGCGGTAGAGCACGCAGGTGTCGGCCAGGGAGGTCATGATCGCAAGCAGAGCATCCAGCCGGGCGTTCTGTTCGCCGTGGCCGGCGAGCCGGCTGCGCTTGAGTTGTGGCAGGCCGAGTTGGGTCACCGCCGGGAAACCCAGCTGCGCTTCTTCACGGGCACCGCGCGCGCCGTAACGTTGGGCGACCTGGCTGCCATGGCTGCTGCTGTTGGGGGCGTAGCGGTCTTCCAGCAAGGCCAGGCGGGCGGCGCGCAGGGTCAGGGCGTTGGCGCTGACGGCGCTTGGGTCCAGCGCAGCCGCAGCGACCAACAGCCCCAAGGCCCAGATCGCACCGCGATGGGTATTCACGCCGCCGGTGGTCTTGAGCATCGCCTGCTCGCCTTCGCGACCGATGCGGCCCAGGGCTTCACGCAACGACAGGTCAATGCTGTTGGTGGTGCTTGCCGCTTCGGCCATCTCCTTGAACATCGGCCACAGCGACAATGCCGAAGCATGCATCAGGCCCAGATGCAGATCGGTATGCGCACCGTTGCCACGGCGATCCACCAACGCCGGCTTGGGCGACAGGTCGGCTTCGTCGATCAGCGCTTCCACCGCGAAATCCGCCAGGCGCTCGGCCAATGACAGGGGTTGGGCTTGCAGATTGAAGGCATGCATTTACCAACTCCTGAATTTGGCGGGCGGGTTGTAGAGGCCTCCCGACCATTCCACCAGGTCGGCCACGCTCTTGGCCGCCAGCAACTCGCGGCTGGCATCGGTGCGCCGGATGCCCAGGTCTTCAGGCAAGGCGATCAAGCCTTCGCGACGCATCCGCGCCGTGTCCTTGGGGTTATGCCGCAAGCCGATAGCGGTGACACCGGCCACGGCAGCAATCATTGCCTGGCGCTCTTCCAGGGAACGAGCCTTGTACAGGTAGGCGATGCCCTCTTCGGTCAGCAAGTGGGTGACGTCGTCGCCGTAGATCATGATCGGCGCCAGCGGCATCCCACTCTTCTTCGCCACTTCCACGGCATCGAGGGTTTCGACGAAGGTCGGTTTGCCGCCCTCCTGGAAGGTCTCGACCATCTGCACCACCAGCTTCTTGCCACGTTCGAGCAAGGCTTCGGGGGCATCACCGGTGTCGAGGCGCATATCGAGCCAGGCCGGGGTGCCATGCCGGCGACCGCGCGGGTCATGCCCCATGTTCGGCGCCCCGCCGAAACCGGCCAGCCGGCCACGGGTCACGGTGGACGAATGACCATCGCCGTCGACCTGCAAGGTCGCGCCGATAAACAGGTCCACCGCATACTGCCCGGCCAGTTGGCAGAACATCCGGTTCGAACGCAACGAACCGTCGCGCCCGGTGAAGAACACATCCGGGCGGGCGGCGATGTAGTTCTCCATCCCCAGTTCGGTGCCGAAACAATGCACGCTTTCGACCCAGCCACTTTCGATGGCGGGAATCAGGGTCGGGTGCGGGTTGAGCGTCCAGTTGCGGCAGATCTTGCCTTTCAGGCCGAGGGATTCACCGTAGGTCGGCAGGATCAGTTCGATGGCGGCGGTGTTGAAACCGATCCCGTGGTTGAGGGACTGCACATTGTGTTTTTCGTAGATCCCGCGAATCGCCATCATCGCCATCAGCACATGCACCGGCTTGATATGGCGCGGGTCGCGGGTGAACAGCGGCTCGATATAGAAGGGTTTGTCGGCCACCACCACGAAGTCGACCCAGGACGCGGGAATATCCACCCGGGGCAACTCGCTGACGTCATCGACCAGTTGATTGACCTGGACGATCACGATCCCGTCGCTGAAGGCCGCCGGTTCGATCAGGGCCGGGGTGTCTTCGGTGCTGGCCCCGGTGTAGATATTGCCAGCGCGGTCGGCCATAAAGCCGGCGCTGAGCACCACATTGGGGATCAGGTCCACCACCAGGCGCGCATAGAGTTCGATGTAGGTGTGAATCGCGCCGATTTCCAGCAGGCCGTCTTCCAGCAACTGGCTGATGCGCAGGCTCTGGGTGCCGGCGAAGGAGAAGTCCAGCTTGCGGGCGATGCCGCGTTCGAACAGGTCCAGGTGCTCGGCGCGACCGACGCTGGGCATGATCATGTGCAAATCGTGGAGCTTGGCCGGGTCGGCTTTCACCAGGGAGCGGGAGAGGAAATCCGCCTGCTTCTGGTTATTGCCCTCCAGCACCACCCGATCGCCGGGCATGATCAGGGCTTCGAGGGCGGCGACGATCTTGTCGGTCGGCAACACCACGCCATCGGCGAGGGCTCGTACCCGCTCGAGACGACGCTGCTTCTCGGTGCGCCGCCGCGTCCAGCGCGAGTCGGGGGAATTGGGGGTTGTCATGCTCACTCCACGGGTTCGCTTTCGTGGAGTAGACAGTAGGAGTGAATCGCCCAGGCATCAATCAAGCCCAGCGGTGGATCGTTACGGTCAGGGTAATGGTTCTTTCAGATCGGAAGGGGCACCCCTGATGACATTTGCTCTTTTAGGGCCAGCGCCATGAAATGGGCCATTGAAAACGCCAGGATCCTGTAGGAGCCGGCTTGCTGGCGATGAGGCCGGTACATCCGCCACATCCTTTGTGCCACATACATCGCCATCGCCAGCAAGCCGGCGCCTACAGGATGGTGTCGTACGCAAGGTCTGTGATCGACGAAAAACCGCCTCATTCTTCAGGCCAGCCCGGACTCCAACACCAACTGCTCCAACCCCAGCAGGTCCGGCACCTTCGCCACCCATTCGCCGACCTGCACCGCCGCCTTCTCCAGCCGGCACAGCGGCACATCGACAAAACTCAGCTGGCTGTCGAGCTTGTACGAACGCGGAATCCCCTGGATCACCAGCGCGATAAACTTCAATTCCGGCCGCCCGCCCAGGGCATTGAGCACCACGATCCGCGCCCGATCCCCCACCGCCAGCGGACAGCCGCAGGCCGCCTCGAAGCTGATCAGCGGCAATTGCTGGTTGCGCCAGGTCACCTGCCGCAGATACCACGGCGGCGCATCGCTGGCCGGCTCGCCGCGCTGGTAGTCGATCAACTCCGCCACCGCGACATTGGGCAACAACAGGTAGCGGTCCGCCAACGGCAGCATCAGCCCCGTCAGGCTGCTGGTGCTGTGTTCATGCATGGACCTGACTCCAATAGGCGATGCTTTCCAGCAACGCCGACTCCTGGTACGGCTTGCCCAGGTATTCGTTAACGCCAATGGCCATGGCCCGGTCCCGGTGTTTCTGCCCGGTACGCGAAGTGATCATGATGATCGGCAGGTCCTTGAGGCGTTCATCGTTGCGGATCCGCGTCGCCACCTCAAAACCATCCATACGCGGCATTTCAATGTCCAGCAGCATCAGGTCCGGGGTGTGCTCCTCCAGCAACATCATGGCGTCCACCCCATCCTTGGCCGTCAGTACGTTCATGCCGTTGCGCTCCAACAGGCGACTGGTGACCTTGCGTACGGTGACCGAGTCATCCACCACCATGACCAGGGTCGGGCGCACCGGCGTGACATCCACGCTCGCACCACTGGAGATGGACTGCACCGGCGCCCGCGACAAGGCGTTGCGCACATGGGCGAGCAAATCGAGAATCAGCACCACGCGGCCATCACCCAGTATGGTCGCCCCCGACAGCCCCGGCACCGCGGCGAACTGCGGCCCGAGGTTCTTCACCACGATTTCCCGTGATCCCGCCAGGGCATCCACTTGCAGCGCCATGCGCTGGTCGTTGCAGTGCACCAGCAACACCGGCAACGCCAGGCTCTGGCCGAACAACTTGGGCTTGCCCACGGTTTGCAGCAGTTCGCCGAGGTAACGCAGCTCGTAGGTCTGCCCGGCGTATTCGTAGCGCGGCGGATCGAGTTGGTAATAGCCTTCCAGCTCACTCGGCAACACCCGCACCAACCCTTCGACGGTGTTCAACGGCACCGCGTATTGCTCGTCGGCGCATTGCACCATCAATGCACGGTTCACCGAGACGCTGAACGGCAGGCGGATCTGGAAGTGCACGCCCTGCCCCGGGATGGAGTCGATGCGCATGGTGCCGCCCAGCTGCCGCACCTCTTCGTGAACCACGTCCATGCCCACGCCGCGCCCGGAAATCTGGGTGATCTTTTCCGCCGTGGAAAAGCCCGGCTGGAGGATGAACTGCAACACGTCGCGATCACTGATCGGCATGTCCGGCTCCAGCAGGCCACGCTTGATCGCCTTGCGCCGTACTGCCTCGAGCGGCACCCCTGCACCGTCGTCACGCATATCGAAGACGATGTCGCCGCCTTCATGGGACAGCTCCAGAGTGATCAGCCCCTGCTCCGGCTTGCCGGCGGCACGCCGCCCCTCGGCGCTTTCCAGACCGTGGTCGACGGCGTTGCGCAACATGTGCTCCAGGGGCGCGACCATGCGCTCCAGCACATTGCGGTCCATTTCGCCCTCGGCATTGCCAACGACAAAATCGACCTCCTTGCCCAACTCCCCCGCCACCTGCCGGACGACACGCTTGAGGCGCGGCACCAGGCGCTCGAATGGCACCATGCGCGTGCGCATCAGGCCTTCCTGCAACTGGGTGTTGACCCGCGCCTGTTGCGCCAGCAGGTTTTCCGCATCCTGGTTGCGCCCGGACAGGGTCTCCTTGAGGTCCAGCAGGTCGGAGGCGGATTCGAACAAGGCCCGGGACAATTGCTGCAACTGCGAGTGCCGGTCCATTTCCAGCGGATCGAATTCTTCATAACCCAGGCGCTCGGCTTCCACCTGCTGGCGACTGAGAATCCGCCCCTGGGTCTCGGTGTCGAGGCGGCGCAACTGGTCGCGCATACGCTCGATGGTGGTCTCCATTTCGTTGAGCGCGATCCGGGCGTCGTTGACCTGCTGCTCGATACGGCCACGGAAGATCGAGGTTTCGCCCGCCAGGTTGACCAGGTCTTCGAGCACGTCCGCCGAAACCTTGACCATGTCCTGGGCCGCCCGCTCGGCCTCGGCGACCGCCGCGGCCTCGGGCTTGGGCGCTGCCGGCGCGACAACCGGGGCGGCGACCGGCAGATTGATCGGCGACTGCCGGCCAAACGCCTGGATATCCTGGATCAGCGCATCGGCGGGCAACACCGGCTGTTCGGCACGCACCGCGTCGAGCATATGCGCCAGCCGGTCGTGGCCGGCCTGCAACAAGCCGAACAGTTCCGGCCCCGGTTGCAGCAGCCCGGCCGACAGCCCTTCGTAGAGAAATTCCAGCTCGTGGGCCAGATCGCCGATCGGCACGATTTCCACCATGCGCGCGCTGCCCTTGAGGGTGTGCAGGTCGCGCAGCAGGGTTTCCACGTCCTGGCGATTCGCCGGCTCAGCCTGCCAGCGCAGCAAGGCCGCGCCGGAGCTTTCGAGGATATCGAAGCCTTCTTCGAGGAAGATCTCCAACAACTCCGGATCGTTGCCGGTCACGGACGCGGGCGCTTCGGCGGCGTCACTCACCTCCAGCGGCGTGCTGCCGCCCTGGCGAAACTGGCGCAAGCACTCGATCAGCGCACTCGGATCGCCCAGGGGCTGATGCCCCTGGAGTTGCTCGAGCAGGACCGCCAGGCGGTCATGGCTTTTCTGCAACAGCAGCGCCAGCTCGGGAGAATGGTTGAAGCGCCGGTCCACCAGCCCTTCGTAGAGATTTTCCAGCTCGTGGGCCAGATCGCCCACCGGGCCGATCTCGGCCATGCGCGCGCCGCCCTTGAGGGTGTGCAGGTCCCGTTGCAGGGACAGCAGCGGCGCGGCGTTGTCCGGATCGTCGAGCCAGCGCTGCAAGGCCAGCCCGGCACTGTCGAGGATATCCGCGGCTTCTTCGAGGAAGATCACCACGATCTCGTCGTCGAGGTCCACTTCATCGAGGGCCTGGCTCGCTTCGGCGGTGGCGGCGCCCAGTTCGGCGATGCTCAGGGCGCGGCTGCCGTCAGTCTTGATCAGGCCGGTGGCGGACGGGTCGAGGGCCTCGTCGAGCAGCTCGCGCAGGGCCCGCAGCCGTTCCGGCCGGGCCTTGATTTCCTGGCCGGCGGCCAGCTCGTCGAACATGTTGATCAGGGCTTCATGGGCGCTCTGCGCCTCATGGAAAAATCGCTCGCTGACCGCCAGGCTGCTTTCTTCGACCGCACCATAGAGGTCGAGCAAGGCTTCGCAGAGTTCGTCCACCGGGTGCAGGTCGGCACTGTGGGCGCCCTGGCCGAGGGTGGTCAGTTCGTCCAGCAGGTCGTTGAGTTCCTGGCGCTCGCCGGGGTGCTGCTGCCAGCGCAGCAACAGGTTCTCCGCGTCCAGCAGGATATCCATGCCCTGGGCCAGGAAGTTGTTGATCAGTTGGGGATCGCGCTTGGTGCCGCTGGTAACGCTGAGCAGCGACTCCAGCCGGGCCGCGAGCAGGGCTTCGGCTCGCCGGATCAGTTCCGCGGCGCCGTCGATAGGTGCCAAGGGATCGTCCGCCAATTGTTTCAAGCCCTGATGCAACAGCACCTCGGCCTCCAGCAGCAGCTCGACCTCATCCAGGTCCAGCGGCAGCAGGTGAGCCTTGAACTCGCGCACCAGGTGGTAAAACGGTGCCGCCAGTTCGGCGATCGGCCTCACGCCCGCCACATAGGCGCTGCCCTTGAGGGTGTGCAACGCCCTTTGCAATTCGTCGCTGGCCGCCAGCGGCAGATGTTCGGTGGCCTCTTCGAGAAAATGGTTGAGGCTGTCCAGATGCGTCTCGGCCTCGTTGCGGAAAATATCCAGCAACTGCCGGTCGATGGCCTCGTCGTCGGTCTCTCCCACGTCCCCGGGCGTGGCTTCGTCCGCAGCCGAACCCGCCAGCTCATGGGCGCGGGCGGCCAACAGGTCGACATCGTCGCGCTGGCGCTGGGCCTGTCCGGCAAACTCGCTGACCAGTTCCGGCAACACCTGCAGCACATCGTCGAGCAACTGGTGGACCGGCGCGTCGGCCACGACGCTATGTTCGAGTACACGGTTGAGCAGGTTCTCCACGGCCCAGGCCAACTCACCCAGCACCAGCGCCCGGACCATCCGGCCGCTGCCCTTGAGCGTGTGGAAAGCGCGACGCAGCTCGGTCAGGGCCGATTTGCTCTCGGTATTCAGCGCCCAGCGCGGCAGGTATTCGCGCAGCACATCGAGCACTTCCGCGCATTCCTCCAGGAAGACTTCACGTAATTCGTCGTCCACTGGAGCTTCGTCGCCCGGTGGCGGCAGCAGGCTGCCCGGGACCTGGCGGGCCGGCGGGTTGAGGGCGGACACGGGGCTGGCCAGGACATCGGCCAGGGACTGCACCACCTGCGGGTTGTCCAGCGCCTGCAAGTCCTGCATCACCTGGGCTTCGTTGGGGCTCAGGACATCTTCGAGCACCGGCACGTCCTGTTCAGCGGGCGCATAACCCAGGGCGTCGAGACTTTCCTCGGCCATGTCCAGCACCCGCTCACCCGGTGCCTCGTGGTCTTCGCCGAGGCGTTCGAGGTAGTACTCGATACTGCTCAGGGCATCGGCCAGGCGGTCGAGTTGCTGCCAGGACGGCGGTTGCGGACCGTTCAACAGATGGTCGTGGATATAACGACTACAGGTTTCCAGCAGGCTCGCGGCCCGGCCGAGGGGAATCATCGACAAGGCGCCACGGACCGAGGTCAGCAGCTCGGGCAAGGGCAACAGGCGCTCGCGGTCCCAGTCGGCATCGATGTACTCGATGATCAGGTCCTTGGCCTGTTGCAGGCAGATCCGCGATTCCTTGACCACCAACTGGTGGATCTGGGTCAGGTCGGTGGTCGGCAGGCGGCTTTCTTCGCGGCTTTCCGGCTCCACGGTGCCGATCATCCCGGCCAGGGTCGCCTCGACGTAGAGCAAGGCGCTGGCGACGTCCATCAGCACCGCGTCGTTCGGCTCACGCTGGCCCTGGACCAGGCCCAGGACCACCGCCGTCTGGTCGATGATGACCTTGCGCGGCTGGCCGAAACCGAGCACCGCCAGGGTATCGGCGATCTGCCGCAGGGGCGCCAGCAGGCTCGACAGTTCATCGGTGTGCTGGCGGTCACCGCGTACGAACAGGTCCAGGCGCTCCTTGCATCGCACCAGTTCTTCGCACAACGCCGCCACCACCGAACGCATGGCATCGCGGTCCGGGCCGGCCAGGCGGGCGCGCTCCTCATCGACCACCGCCGTGTCGGGCAGGGCCTCATCCAGGCCATAACGGTCTTTCAGGGCGAGCATCTGCGCCGTCGGCTGCCGCGCCTTGGCGATATAGAACAGCAGGCTTTTGAGCAATTCTTCCGGGGCCGGCTGGTTGATTCCGGCAATGCCCTGCTCCAGCAGGCGCTTGAGTTCCTTGTCGGAGTCCTTGAGCAGGCTGCGCAGGGCCGGGCTGTTGGCGATGGCGCCAGCGAGCATGCCTTCGACCAGCGCCGAGGCGACTTGCCAGAGCGCCCCCAGCGGGGCATCCAGGCAGAGGGTTTCAAGGCGGGCGAAGACCTTGGCCATATACCCGAGATTGGTTTCGTCGTCCTGTTCGCGCAGCAAGCCGACCAGGGCGGTTTGCAGCATCTGCCGCAGCTTGCGCAACAAGGCCGGCAGCTCCGCCGGGGTCAATTCGGCGAGGGCCGCCTCGTCCAGTGGCGGCAGTTCCGGCAAGGTCGGGCTGAACAGGCTGGTTTCCGACAGCAGGCTTTCACCCCGGGCGCTGCGCAGGTCGTTGAGCAACGGCAGCACCACCAGCGGCAGGTCGCGGCGGGCACTGTGGACCCGGTCCAGGTACAGCGGCATCTGCCCCAGGGCCTGGCGCAGCAATTTCAGCGCTTCCGGCAAATCCACCACCCGCCCTTGCTGCACGGCCAGGGCCAGGGCTTCGGTTTCCTCGGCGAGCAGGGCCGCGCCGTAGAACTCGACCATCTGCAAGCTGCCATGGACCTGGTGAATGCATTCCAGGCATTCGGCGATGTCCTGGGCCGAATGCGTCGGCTCGTCGAACGCATCCAGGGCCTGGCGCGCCTGTTTCAGGGTATCGGCGATTTCGCCCTTGACCCATTCGAGGGCCACATAGTCGTGCTGATCGCTCATGACGACTCCACTAACGGGTTTCACGCGCATCTTGCGCAGCAGGCAGGGTAAAGCCGGAGACCGAGCGCCGCAGCTGGCTGGCCATTTTCGCCAGGTTGCCGATGCTGTCGGCGGTGGCGGTCGAGCCGGACGACGTCTGGGTGGTGATCTGCTGGATCACGTTCATGGTCAGCGAGATCTGTCCCGCCGACGTGGTCTGTTGCTGGGCCGCGTTGGAGATGCTCTGGATCAACGCCGCCAGGGTCTTCGACACCCCTTCGATCTCTTCCAGGGCCACTCCGGCATCCTGGGCCAGCCGGGCACCGCGCACCACTTCGGTGGTGGTCTGCTCCATGGAGATCACCGCCTCGTTGGTGTCGGTCTGGATCGCCCGCACCAGGGTCTCGATCTGCCGGGTCGCCGCCGACGAACGCTCCGCCAGGCGCTGGACCTCATCGGCCACCACCGCGAAACCGCGCCCGGCATCGCCGGCCATGGAGGCCTGGATCGCCGCGTTGAGGGCGAGGATGTTGGTCTGGTCGGCAATGTCGTCGATCAGGCTGACGATATCGCCGATTTCCTGGGACGACTCGCCCAGGCGCTTGATCCGTTTGGCGGTGTCCTGGATCTGTTCGCGAATATTGTCCATGCCGTGGATGGTGTTGTGCACCACCTCGTTGCCCTTGTTGGCGATCTCCACCGAGCGCTCGGCCACCGCCGACGATTCGGCGGCGTTGGCCGAGACCTGGTCGATGGACTCGGCCATGTCGCTGATGGCGGTGGACGCTTCGGAGATCTGCTGGGCCTGGTGCTCGGAGGCCTCGGCCAGTTGCATGGCGGTGGCCTGGGTTTCCTGCACGGCGGCGGCGACCTGGCCGGCGGTGAGGTTGATGGTGGCCACCAGATCCCGTAGCTGGTCGACGGAATAGTTGATGGAGTCGGCAATGGTCCCGGTGAAGTCCTCGGTGACCGAGGCGGTCACGGTCAGGTCGCCGTCGGCCAGGTCTTCGATTTCGTCCAGCAGGCGCATGATCGCGTGCTGGTTGCGTTCGTTCTTCTCGGCGGTTTCGTGCAGTTGGCGATTGGTCTCGCGGACCATCACCAGGCCGATCAGGATGATCGAGGCCAGGGCCAACAGGCCGAGGACATAACCGCCGATGGTGTCCAGGGAGCGTTCGCCGGCGAGGTTTTCAAAGCCGTTGGCCAAGTGCGAGGCTTCGTCCAGCAGGGTTTGCGACAGGCTGAAGATATTCCCGGCCGATTCACGGACCTGGAACAGCTGCGGCGAGGTTTCGAGGATTTCATCCACCGAGCCCGAGACGAATTCGAACAGTTCGGCGATATCCCCCAGGCGGGCGCGGGCGTCCTTGTCTTCGACCTGGGTGATTTTCAGGGTCGCATTGCCCTGGAGCATGCCGTTGAGCACCTGGCCGAAACGGGCGGCGTCGCGACCGAAGGCATCGGCGGCCTGGGACGAGGTTTCGTCGCCGGCCAGCACCGTGTTCACCGCGCCGAGGATCCGCTCGGCCAGCAACGACTGGCGCTGGGCCATGGCCACCTGGGCCGCCGGGGCACCGCGTTGCAGGAGAATCTCCACAACCTTTTCGTACTCGACCTGCAACTGCGGCACGGTTTCGGCCAGGGTCGCGGCCACCTGGTGCAACGACAGCACGGTCTGTTCGCTGGCAAGGATGGCGTCGGTGTTGCGCAGCAGGTTTTCCCAGTCCTGCTGCACCGCGTGCATTTCGGTGCGCACGGCGGGCGGCGCGGCGGGCAGGCCGGTGGCCGGGTCGCCTTTTTTCAGGTAACCCCAGCGCTGGGCGAAATCGTTGCGCGCGTCACTCAGCAGCTTGAACGCTGCGGCCTTGCCGGAAGCGGCTTCCGTGGCGTTCTTGGCGATCCGCTGGGACAGCACCCGCAGCTCACCGGCATGGCTGATGTATTGCTTGTCGTAGGTGGACTGGGTGTTCAGGTAGGCAAAGTTGGCGAACAGCAGCATGATGAACACGATCAGGGCGATAAACAGCACGATGATCTGCGAACGACTGCGCGAAGCCTCCAACGGCTTGCCGGTTTTAGCGTTTGTCATCGATCAGGCCCCTGCCTGTAAGGCTACATCCAGAAACCCCGGTGCCTGCGCCAGGGCAAACGGGCTGAACACCCACCAACTGCGTTCACGCTCGAAACGGCCCTGGACAAAGGGCGCCACCGCCGCATCCGGCGGCGGGACCGAAAGCCCCTGCTGGCCACCTTGGGGAAAGTGTTGCAGGCCGGCCACTTCGTCCACCATCAGGCCGGCGAACACGTCTTTGTATTCCACCACCAGCACCCGCCGCTGTTTGCGCAACGCGGACAGCTCATGGCCGAAAAACCCACACAGGTCCATGATCGGCAGCAGGCGCCCACGCAGGTTGGCCACGCCCTTGACCCAGGGTTTCACCCCCGGCAACAAGGTATGACGCGGCTCATGCAGGACTTCGCCGACTTCACCCATCGGCGCCACGTACCAGTGCTCGCCAAGGCGAAAGCCGATACCGCTCCAAGTGTCCTGGCGGGCCTGTTGCGACGGCAGGTCGGCCGCCAGCAGGCGACAGCGCTGGTCGATTTCCAGCAGCAGCTGGAAGGCGGTCTGCGACGGGCTCATGGCGCGGGCCGTCAGCCGGCGAGGACGCTGTTCAGGGTCTTGATCAGGGTGTCTTCTTCCACCGGCTTGGTCAGGTAGTCGCGAGCGCCCTGGCGCGTGCCCCAGACCTTGTCGGTTTCCTGGTCCTTGGTGGTGATGATGATCACCGGGATATGGCTGGTTTCATTGTCTTTGGTCAACTGCCGGGTGGCCTGGAAGCCGTTGAGGCCCGGCATGACGATGTCCATCAGGACCGCGTCGGGCTTTTCCTGGCGGGCCAGGGCCACGCCGTCGGCACCGTTTTCGGCCTTGAGCACTTCATGACCGTGCTTCTCCAGCATGGTGGTCAGTTTGTACATTTCAGTCGGCGAATCATCGACGATCAGGATACGTGCCATGGTGTTCCCCACTGCTTATAAGGCGGGCGGCCAGGCGGCCGACCGTCAATGTGCTTGTTCTACCGCCGCAAACCCCGGCACATGGGCCTTGATCGCGGCCAGCAGTTCTTCCTTGCTGAACGGCTTGGTCAAAAACTGATCGGAACCGACGATACGCCCCTTGGCCTTGTCGAACAGGCCGTCCTTGGAGGACAGCATGATCACCGGCGTGGACTTGAACGCACGGTTGTTCTTGATCAGGGCGCAGGTCTGGTAGCCATCCAGGCGCGGCATCATGATATCGACGAAGATGATACCCGGATGATGATCGGCGATCTTGGCCAGGGCATCGAAGCCGTCGATGGCCGTGATCACCTCGCAACCCACGTGTTTCAACAGCGTTTCGGCGGTGCGACGAATCGTCTTGGAGTCGTCGATGACCATCACTTTCAAGGCTGTGGAATGCTGTTCCATATCTGCTCTACCATCGCCACAGCGACTCGATTGACTGCATTTAAGCGCTTTCCAGGCGCGAAGCCCTTGATGTGTAAGCGCTTCGAGCGGCATGCGAGCCTTTTTAGCACAGTCTCAAGATGCAATCTATCAACCGCCCCCGGCCCCACCCGGACAGGCGGTTTTTCCTTGACCGGGAATCGGTGTAGCGCCACTCTGACGCCACTTTTTCACGTCATTTCGGCCATCACGGCCCATAGAGGATATAGCCCATGAGCGTTCGTCTCGGGATTGTCATGGACCCCATCGCCAACATTTCCTATAAAAAGGACAGTTCCCTGGCGATGTTGCTGGCCGCCCAGGCGCGCGGCTGGACCCTGTTCTACATGGAACAGCAGGACCTGTACCAGGACGCCGGCGTGGCGCGCGGGCGCATGCGCCCCCTGAAAGTGTTCGCCAACCCCGAGCACTGGTTCGAACTGGAAGCCGAGACCGACACGGCCCTGAGCGACCTGGACGTGATCCTGATGCGCAAGGACCCACCCTTCGACATGGAGTTCGTCTACTCCACCTACCTGCTGGAACAGGCCGAGAGCGCCGGGGTGCTGGTGGTCAACAAGCCGCAGAGCCTGCGCGACTGCAACGAAAAGCTCTTCGCCACCCAGTTCCCGCAGTGCACGCCGGCCACCGTGGTCAGCCGTCGCGCCGATGTGTTGCGCGAATTTGCCGCCAAGCATGGCGACGTGATCCTCAAGCCGCTGGACGGCATGGGCGGTACTTCGATCTTCCGCCACCGCGTCGGCGATCCAAACCTGTCGGTGATCCTCGAGACCCTGACCGCCCTGGGCAGCCAGCAGATCATGGCCCAGGCCTACCTGCCGGGGATCAAGGACGGCGACAAGCGTATCCTGATGGTCGACGGCGAGCCGGTGCCTTATTGCCTGGCGCGGATTCCGGCAGCCGGTGAAACCCGTGGCAACCTGGCGGCCGGCGGTCGCGGCGAAGCCCGTCCGTTGACTGATCGCGATCGCTGGATCGCCGCCCAGGTCGGCCCGACCTTGCGTGAAAAAGGCCTGCTGTTCGTCGGCCTGGACGTGATCGGCGAACATCTGACGGAAATCAACGTCACCAGCCCGACCTGCATCCGCGAGATCGACAACGCCTTCGGCACTGACATCGGCGGCCTGCTGATGGATGCCATTGAGCGCAAGCTGCAAGCCCGTTGATGTAGAACAGCCGAGAAAAAACCAACATTGCGTTATCATGCCGGGCTTTCGATACGTGCGATGTTGGTTTCCTGGTCATGACGCTTCCTGCCGATCTGCCTCCCGAACTTTCCCGCGCCGGCGTACGCCCGGCGGATCGGCTCGGCTTCACGCTTTTCCTGGCGGCGCTGATCCACCTGGCGCTGCTGCTCGGCGTGGGCTTCAGCTTTGTCGAGCCCAAGCAGATCAGCAAGACCCTGGAAATCACCCTGTCCACCTTCAAGAGCGTGAAACCGCCGGAAAAGGCTGATTTCCTCGCCCAGGACAACCAGCAGGGCAGCGGCACCCTGGATAAAAAGGCGATTCCCAAGACCACCGAGGTCGCGCCGTTCCAGGACAACAGCATCAATGAGGTCACCCCGCCGCCACCGGCCAGGCAGGAAGTGACCGAAGCGGCGCCGAAGGCGGTGGTCGCCACGGTGGCGCCGAAGCCGAAAAAAGCGGTGATCAAGCATGAGCAGGTCAAGACCGAGGCGGCGCCCCAGCAACAGGCACCGACGTTCGACAGCTCGCAGTTGAGCAGCGACATCGCCAGCCTTGAAGCGGAACTGGCCAAGGAACAACAGTTGTATGCCAAGCGCCCGCGGATTCATCGCTTGAGCGCGGCTTCGACCATGCGCGACAAGGGTGCGTGGTACAAGGATGACTGGCGCAAGAAGGTCGAGCGCATCGGCAACCTCAATTACCCCGAAGAAGCCCGCCGCCAGCAGATCTACGGCAATTTGCGGCTGATGGTCTCGATCAACCGCGACGGCTCGCTGTATGAAGTGCTGGTGCTGGAATCTTCCGGGCAACCGCTGCTGGACCAGGCGGCGCAGCGGATCGTGCGCCTGGCGGCACCGTTCGCGCCCTTTACCGGCGATCTGTCGGATATCGACCGCCTGGAGATCATCCGTACCTGGCGTTTTGCCCGGGGCGACAAGCTTTCCAGCAATTGAATAGCGTCTACACGGCTTGTCAGGTCGTTCGCCCACGGCCACACTAGGGCTCATGAAAAACCTCGCCCCGACGTACCTCAAGCATCATTTCCTGATCGCCATGCCGCATATGGCCGACCCGAATTTCGCGCAGACGGTGACCTATATCGTCGAGCACAGCGCGAACGGTGCCATGGGGCTGGTGATCAACCGCCCGCAAGCGCTGAGCCTGGCCGATATCCTCGAGCAACTGCGCCCGGATATCGAGCCGCCGACCCTCTGCCAGCATGTGCCGATCTATACCGGCGGTCCGGTGCAGACCGACCGCGGTTTTGTCCTGCACCCCATCGGCCAGACCTACCAGGCCACCGTCGAACTGGAAGGCCTGGCGCTGTCCACGTCCCAGGACGTGCTGTTCGCCATCGCCGACGGTGAAGGCCCGCCGCGCAGCCTGATCGCCCTGGGTTATGCCGGCTGGGAAGCCGGGCAACTGGAAGCGGAGCTGGCCGACAACGCCTGGCTGACCTGCCCGTTCTCCGCGGACATCCTCTTCGAGACCGACAGCGACGCCCGTCTGGCCGCCGCCGCCGCGCACCTGGGGATCAACCTCAGCCTGCTCACCAGCCAGGCGGGCCACGCCTGATGGCCGCTATCCGCCTGCTGCTGGGTTTCGACTACGGCACCAAACAGATCGGCGTCGCCGTCGGCCAGATGATCACCGGCCAGGCCCGCGAGCTGTGCACCCTCAAGGCGCAGAACGGGATTCCCGACTGGAACCAGGTCGAAGCCCTGATCAAGGAGTGGAAACCCGACGCCGTGGTGGTGGGCCTGCCGCTGAACATGGACGGCACCCCCAGTGACATGTGCGCCCGGGCGGAGAAATTCGCCCGCCGGCTCAACGGTCGCTACAACGTGCCGTTCTTCACCCAGGACGAACGCCTGACCACCTTTGAAGCCAAGGGTGAACGCATGGCCCGTGGCGGCCAGAAAGGCACCTATCGCGACAACCCGGTGGACGCCATCGCCGCCAAGCTGCTGCTGCAAAGCTGGATCGAAGAACACCCGACACCCGCCGAATCCTGAACACCGGCGCTGCCCGAACCTCTCACCCTCGCCTTGATTCCCCGCAAGGGCCCTTGAAGGAGCAACCATGAGCCTGCCCAATCCCGCCGACCTGATCAGCCAGATGGCCGTCGATCTCAACGCCCATCTGAGCAAGCGTGCCATTGTCGAGCCGCGCTTCATCGGCATCCGTACCGGCGGCGTGTGGGTGGCCCAGGCGCTGCTCAAGGCCCTCGGCAGTGCATCGCCCCTGGGCACCCTGGATGTGTCCTTCTACCGCGACGACTTCAGCCAGAACGGCCTGCACCCGCAGGTGCGCCCGTCCGAACTGCCGTTCGAGATCGAAGGCCAGCACCTGGTGCTGATCGACGACGTGCTGATGAGCGGCCGGACCATCCGCGCCGCCCTCAACGAACTCTTCGACTACGGCCGCCCGGCCAGCGTGACGCTGGTCAGCCTGCTGGACCTCGATGCCGCCGAATTGCCGATCCGCCCCGATGTGGTCGGTGCAACACTGTCGCTGGCTCCCACGGAACGGGTAAAATTGTCCGGCCCCGCGCCGCTCCACCTTGAACTTCAAGACCTCGCCCTTTAAAGAGTCCTTTGCGATGACGCCTCTAGACGCCAAGCGCCCGCTGCAGCTCAATGATCAGGGCCAGCTGCGCCACTTCCTGTCGCTCGACGGCCTGCGCCGCGAGCTGTTGACCGAAATCCTCGACACCGCTGACTCCTTCCTCGAAGTCGGTGCCCGGGCGGTGAAAAAAGTCCCGCTGCTGCGCGGCAAGACCGTGTGCAACGTGTTCTTCGAGAACTCCACCCGCACCCGCACCACCTTTGAAATGGCCGCCCAGCGGCTGTCGGCGGACGTGATCACCCTGAACGTGTCCACCTCCTCGGCGAGCAAGGGCGAAACCCTGCTCGACACCCTGCGCAACCTTGAAGCCATGGCCGCCGACATGTTCGTCGTGCGTCACGGCGAGTCCGGTGCCGCGCATTTCATCGCCGAGCACGTCTGCCCCCAGGTGGCGGTCATCAACGGCGGCGACGGCCGCCATGCCCACCCGACCCAGGGCATGCTCGACATGCTGACCATCCGCCGGCACAAGGGCAGCTTCGAAAACCTCTCGGTGGCCATCGTCGGCGACATCCTGCACTCGCGGGTGGCCCGTTCGAACATGCTGGCGCTCAAGACCCTGGGTTGCCCGGATATCCGCGTGATCGCGCCGAAGACCTTGCTGCCGATCGGCATCGAGCAATACGGGGTGAAGGTCTACACCGACCTGGCCGAAGGCCTGAAGGATGTCGACGTGGTGATCATGCTGCGCCTGCAGCGTGAACGCATGACCGGCGGCCTGTTGCCCAGCGAAGGCGAGTTCTACCGCCTGTTCGGCCTGACCACCGCGCGCCTGGCCGGCGCCAAGCCGGACTGCATCGTCATGCACCCGGGCCCGATCAACCGTGGCGTGGAGATCGAATCGGCGGTGGCCGACGGCCCGCATTCGGTGATCCTCAACCAAGTCACCTACGGCATCGCCATACGCATGGCCGTGCTGTCCATGGCCATGAGCGGGCAGACTGCCCAGCGCCAATTCGACCAGGAGAAGGCCCAGTGAAACTCAGCATACTCGGCGCCCGCGTCATCGACCCGAGCAGCGGCCTGGATCAAGTGACCGACCTGCACCTGGAAGCCGGCAAACTGATTGCCATCGGCGCCGCCCCGACGGGTTTTGCCGCCGTTGACGTGATCGATGCCAAAGGCCTGGTGGCCGCTCCCGGGCTGGTGGACCTGAACGTCTCCCTGCGCGAGCCGGGCTACAGCCGCAAGGGCAATATCGCCAGCGAAACCCGCGCGGCGGCGGCCGGCGGCGTCACCAGCCTGTGCTGCCCGCCCAAGACCAAACCGGTGCTGGACACCTCGGCAGTGGCCGAACTGATCCTCGACCGTGCCCGCGAAGCCGGCAACACCAAGGTGTTTCCTATCGGCGCCCTGAGCAAGGGCCTGGAAGGCGAACAACTGGCAGAACTGGTGGCCTTGCGCGATGCCGGCTGCGTGGCGTTCGGCAACGGCCTGGAGAGCTTCCGCAACACCCGCACCCTGTGCCGGGCGCTGGAATACGCGGCGACTTTCGACCTGACGGTGATTTTCCACTCCCAGGACCATGACCTGGCCCATGGCGGCCTGGCCCATGAAGGCCCGACCGCCAGCTTCCTCGGCTTGTCGGGGATCCCGGAAACCGCCGAGACCGTGGCCCTGGCCAGGGACCTGCTGCTGGTGGAGCAGAGCGGCGTGCGTGCGCACTTCAGCCAGCTGACCAGCGCCCGTGGCGTAACCCTGATCGCCCAGGCCCAGGCCCGTGGTTTGCCGGTGACGGCCGATGTGGCCTTGTACCAGCTGATCCTGACCGATGAAGCGCTGATCGACTTCTCCAGCCTTTATCACGTACAACCGCCGCTACGCACCCGCGCCGACCGCGACGGCTTGCGCGCGGCGGTGAAATCCGGGGTGGTAAGCGCCATCTCCAGCCATCACCAGCCCCATGAGCGCGATGCCAAGCTGGCGCCGTTCGGCGAAACCGAGCCGGGTATCAGCAGCGTCGAGCTGTTGCTGCCGCTGGCGTTGACCCTGGTGGAAGATGGCTTGCTGGACCTGCCGACCCTGCTGGCGCGCCTGAGCGCCGGTCCTGCGCAGGCCTTGCGCCTGCCGGCGGGCAAGCTGGCGATGGGAGCGGCGGCGGATCTGGTGCTGTTCGATCCGAGTACTTCGACCGTGGCCGGTGAGCACTGGTTGTCCAGGGGCGAGAACTGCCCGTTCTTCGGGCATGCGTTGCCGGGGAGCGTGCGTTATACGTTGATGGATGGGCGGATCACCTACCAGGCGTGAGACCGTGTCGCCTGCTTCGCGGCGGTGCGGCGATCCGACAAGCCCTGCTCCTACAGTTCTGCGTCGAACACATATTTTGTGTGCAGCCTAACTTTGTAGGAGCAGGGCTTGCCCGCGAAGAGGCCCCTGAGGTCACCAACAGCACGCCAGACAAAAGCGATTCGACCTCAACCCCGCCCGCTGTTCCTCAGCGACACCTGGTCATTCAGCGTCCAGAAGTCATACAGCACGCCAAAACCCAACAAGCCGCCCGTCAGCAGATACAGCAGCCCGGTCAGCCATTTGCCCTGGTACATCCGGTGAATACCGAACAAGCCCAGGAACGTCAGCAGCAACCAGGCAACGTTGTAATCCAGCGGCCCGGCGGTAAAACGCAGATCCGCCTCGCGATCCATGCCCGGAATCAGGAACAGGTCGATCAACCAACCGATCCCCAGCAACCCGAAGGTAAAAAACCAGATCGTCCCGGTAACCGGCTTGCCGTAATAGAAGCGGTGAGAACCGGTAAAACCAAAAATCCACAGCAAATACCCGAGTAAAACGTTGTGGGTATTCGCCGGTGTGCCGTCCTGCCGATAGCTGTTCATCAACACCTTCTCCGAGCTCGATAGATAAATATTTCGTAAAACCGTGTGACTTTTTTACTGTCTCAAAACATGTAACAAACCCTTACCAAAAATCGCTGAAAGCCTTGTGGGGCCTGACTTTCACGTGACCCATGGGTCGGATTTCGCGGCTGCTGGCCACTTTAAACCCCTGTATTGATTCGACAAACGGGCCCAGAAGTGACCAAAAAGCTGTTATAAAGTTGCGCGATTACCAATTAGAGCCTTGCCTAATGCGACCATTTTTCAAGACATGGCTAACCATTTGCCTATTAATGCCACTGGCCGCCCACGCCACCAACCGTGAGCAACGTCTTCCTTCCGTCAACGGTCACACTGCCAAATCACCGGCTACCGTTGCCCATGCTACCGATCTGACCGCCCCGGTGGTCAAACGCCCTGGCAAGCACAGCAGCCATGGCAAAGCCCGTCATGATAGCGTGGTGGCTATCAATCCGGCAGCACCGAACGCCAAGCAGAGCAGCGCTGTGCTCAGCCGTGCGGTGAATGTGCTGGGGACCCCGTATCGCTGGGGCGGCAGTAGCCCGAGCAAGGGCTTCGACTGCAGCGGCCTGGTCAAGTATGCCTTCAACGGCGTAGCAGCCAGTGATCTGCCGCGCACGTCCAATGCCATGGCCGCCGGCCACGGGCAGAAAGTCGCGCGCAAGGACCTCAAGCCGGGCGACCTGCTGTTCTTCACCCTCAAGAGCCGCAAGGTCAACCACGTGGCCATCTACCTGGGCAACGACCGGTTTATCCATGCGCCGCGTCGCGGCAAGTCGGTGACCATCGACACGCTGAAGAAGCCGTACTGGGACAGCCATTACGTGATTGCCAAGCGAGTGATCCCGAAAGAGCAGAATCATATGCGGGTTGTGCAGCGCTGATTGGTTTCGTAGTGCGCCTGTGAAGTTTTTGGCGCACTTGAGGGCCTCTTCGCGGGCAAGCCCTGCTCCTACAGTGTTGCGTCGTTTACAAAATCGGTGAACGACGACGTACTGTAGGAGCAGGGCTTGTCGGGTCGCCGCACCGCCGCGAAGGCGTCAGAACAGCCACCACAAGGCGCCTAGGCCGGCCCCAGGCTCAAGTCATCCGGCCCTTTGCCACCCGCCCCTTTCTCCAACTTGATCATCAGCCGCAAGTCATTGGCGGAGTCCGCATGCGCCAGCGCATCGCGGTAGCTGATCACCCCCTCCTGATGCAACGCATACAACGCCTGGTCCAGCGTCTGCATACCCTGCTCGGTCGAGCGCTTCATCAACCCCTTCAGATCCTTGATCTCGCCCTTGCGAATCAGGTCGGCCATCAGCGGTGTATTCAGCAGCACTTCCACCACCGCCCGCCGCCCCTGGCCATCCCGGGTCGGAATCAACTGCTGGGCGACAATCGCCCGCAGGTTGAGTGACAAGTCCATCCAGATCTGCGGATGCCGGTCCACGGGAAAGAAGTTGATGATCCGCTCCAGCGCCTGGTCGGCATTCGGCGCATGCAGGGTCGCCAGGCACAGGTGCCCGGTTTCCGCGAACGCCAGGGCGTGGCCCATGGTCTCCCGGGTGCGTACTTCGCCGATCATGATCAGGTCGGGAGCCTGGCGCAGGGTGTTTTTCAGCGCCACCTCGTAGGAATCGGTGTCGATCCCCACTTCGCGCTGGGTAATGATGCAGTTCTGGTGCTCATGAACGAACTCGATGGGGTCCTCGACCGTGACGATATGGCCGCTGCCCTGCTGGTTGCGGTGGCCGATCATCGCCGCCAGGGAGGTCGACTTGCCGGCACCGGTCGCCCCGACCAGTATCACCAGCCCGCGCTTGAGCAGCGCCAGTTGCTCGATGATCGGCGGCAGCTTCAGCGTGGCCAGTTCGGGAATCCGCGTCTCGATGCGCCGCAACACCATGCCCGGTTGGCTGCGCTGGTAAAACGCGCTGACGCGAAAGCGCCCCACGCCCTTGGGATGGATGGCGAAATTGCATTCGTGCAGGTGGGTGAAGTCGAGCTTCTGGCGCTCGGTCATCAGGCCGAACACCGCGTCCTGGGCCTGTTCCTGGGTCAGCGGGACACGGGTCACCGGCAGGATCTGGCCGTTGACCTTGAGCGACGGCGGCAGGCCCGGGGTGATAAACAGGTCGGAAGCGCCTTTTTCGACCATCAGGCGCAGCAGTTTCTCGAACTCCATGAGCGTCCCCGCGTCACATCAGGCAGATACCTGTGTGACAGCGTAGAAGCCCCTGGGGTCCGTGTTAGAAGTTATCCGGAATCTTTGCCTTCTCCCGGGCGTTATCCCGGGTGATCAGGCCCTTGGTCAGCAGCTCCTTGAGGCACATGTCCAGGGTCTGCATGCCCAGCGAACCGCCGGTCTGGATCGAGGAATACATCTGCGCCACCTTGTCCTCGCGGATCAGGTTACGGATCGCCGGGGTGCCGAGCATGATCTCGTGGGCGGCGATACGCCCGCCGCCGACCTTCTTCAGCAGGCTCTGGGAAATCACCGCCTGCAGGGATTCGGAGAGCATCGAGCGGACCATGGACTTCTCCTGCGCCGGGAACACGTCGACCACCCGGTCGATGGTCTTGGCCGCCGAGGTGGTGTGCAGGGTGCCGAACACCAGGTGACCGGTTTCCGCGGCGGTCAGCGCCAGGCGGATGGTTTCCAGGTCGCGCATCTCGCCCACCAGGATCACGTCCGGGTCCTCCCGCAGGGCCGAACGCAGGGCCGCGGAAAAACTCTGGGTGTCGCGGTGCACTTCGCGCTGGTTGACCAGGCACTTCTTCGATTCGTGGACGAACTCGATCGGGTCCTCGATGGTCAGGATATGGTGATGCCTGTTGTTGTTCAGGTGGTCGATCATCGCCGCCAGGGTGGTCGACTTGCCCGAACCGGTCGGCCCGGTCACCAGCACCAGCCCGCGCGGCACCTCGGTGATCTTGCGGAACACCTCGCCCATGCCCAGGTCGCTCATGGTCAGGACTTTCGAGGGAATGGTCCGGAATACCGCGCCCGAACCGCGGTTGTGGTTGAAGGCGTTGACCCGGAAGCGCGCCACGCCCGGCACTTCGAAGGAGAAGTCGGTCTCCAGGAACTCCTCGTAGTCCTTGCGCTGGCGGTCGTTCATGATGTCGTAGATCAGGTCGTGGACTTGCTTGTGGTCCAGCGCCGGCAGGTTGATCCGCCGTACATCGCCGTCAACCCGGATCATCGGCGGCAGGCCCGCCGAGAGGTGCAAGTCCGACGCGCCCTGTTTGGCGCTAAAGGCCAGCAGCTCGGTGATATCCATGAGGCTCCCCAATACAGGTAGAATGCCGCAGACTTTTGACCTGCTGGCGAATTTGAATGACCACGATAGCAGACAACATCACCACCGTTGCAGCCCGCATCGCTGCCGCTGCACAGGCCGCCGGCCGCGACAGCGCCAGCATCGGCCTGCTCGCCGTGAGCAAGACCAAGCCCGCCGCCGCCGTGCGCGAAGCCCATGCCGCGGGCCTGCGGGACTTCGGCGAGAATTACCTGCAGGAAGCCCTGGGCAAACAGGCCGAATTGACCGACCTGCCCTTGTGCTGGCACTTCATCGGCCCCATTCAATCGAACAAGACTCGCGCCATCGCCGAGCATTTCGATTGGGTGCACTCCGTGGATCGCCTGAAAATCGCACAACGCCTGTCCGAACAGCGCCCGGCCGACCTGGCGCCGCTGAATATCTGCATCCAGGTCAATGTCAGCGGCGAGGCCAGCAAGTCCGGCTGCACCCCGGCCGACCTGCCGGCCCTGGCCGCGGCCATCAGCGCGCTGCCGAACCTGAAGCTGCGCGGGCTGATGGCGATCCCCGAACCGACCGAAGAGCGTGCCGAACAAGACGCCGCGTTCGCCACCGTGCGGACTTTGCAAGACAGCCTCAACCTGCCGCTCGACACACTTTCCATGGGCATGAGCCACGATCTCGAGTCGGCCATTGCCCAAGGCGCCACCTGGGTGCGGATCGGTACCGCGCTGTTTGGCGCCCGCGATTATGGCCAGGCCTGAAATGGCCTCACACACTCGTTTCAAGGATCCGTCATGAGCAAGAGCAAGAATCGAATCACTTTCATCGGCGCCGGCAACATGGCGGCCAGCCTGATCGGCGGCCTGCGTGCCGAGGGCCTGGACGCCGCGCTGATTCGCGCCAGCGATCCCGGTGCCGAGACCCGCGCGCGGGTCCAGGCCGAACACGGTATCGAAGTGTTCGCCGACAACGCCGAGGCCATCCTCGGGGCTGATGTGGTGGTGCTGGCGGTCAAGCCGCAGGCCATGAAGGCCGTGTGCGAAGCCTTGCGCCCAAGCCTTGCGCCCAACCAACTGGTGGTGTCGATTGCCGCCGGCATCACCTGCGCCAGCATGAACCGCTGGCTGGGTGAGCAGCCAATCGTGCGCTGCATGCCGAACACCCCGGCGCTGCTGCGCCAGGGCGTCAGCGGCCTGTTCGCCACCGCGCAGGTCTCCGCCGAGCAGCGCCAACAGGCGCAAACCCTGCTGTCGGCCGTCGGCAGCGCCTTCTGGCTGGACGAAGAACAGCAACTGGACGCCGTGACCGCAGTGTCCGGTAGCGGCCCGGCGTACTTCTTCCTGCTGATCGAAGCCATGACCGCCGCCGGCGAGAAACTCGGCCTGCCCCGTGATATCGCCAGCCAACTGACCCTGAAGACCGCCCTGGGCGCCGCCCACATGGCCGTCTCCAGTGACGTTGAGGCCGCCGAACTGCGCCGTCGCGTGACGTCGCCGGCCGGCACCACGGAAGCCGCGATCAAGACCTTCCAGGCCGGCGGCTTCGAAGCCCTGGTAGAAAAGGCGCTCGGCGCCGCCGCCCACCGTTCGGCCGAAATGGCTGAGCAACTCGGTCAGTAATCCTCGAGGGAACACTTAATGTTTGCATTCAATAGCGCTGCCATTTTTGTCATTCAAACCCTGGGCAGCCTGTATCTGTTGGTGATTCTGCTGCGTTTCATCCTGCAACTGGTCCGGGCCAACTTCTACAACCCGCTCTGCCAGTTCACCGTCAAGGCCACCCAGCCGCTGCTCAAGCCGCTGCGCCGGATCATCCCAAGCCTGTTCGGCCTGGACATGTCCTCGCTGGTGCTGGCGATTATCGTGCAGATGCTGCTGATGGCGGTGATCCTGCTGCTCAGCTACGGCGTCACCGGCAATGTCGGCTACCTGCTGATCTGGGCGGTCATCGGCATCACCTCGCTGTTCCTCAAGGTGTTCTTCTTCGCCATGATCATCAGCGTGATCCTCTCCTGGGTCGCTCCCGGCAGCCATAGCCCGGCGGCCGAGCTGGTGTACCAGATCAGCGAACCGGCCCTGGCGCCGTTCCGCAAGATCGTGCCGAACCTGGGTGGCCTGGATATCTCGCCGATCCTGGCCTTCCTGGTGATCCAGTTGATCCAGAGCTACGTGATTCCGCCGCTGGCGGTCATGAGCGGCATGCCGGAAGTGCTGTTCCGCTTGATCTGATCAACTGTGGGAGCGGCGCTTGCCGCTGCTCCCCCCGCTCATTAGACTTACGCCTCATTCAAGCGTGAGCAGGGTCGATGTCCACTGTCTTTCCCCACGATTCCGTCGGGCTGGTCGTGCCGCAAACGGCACACTTCAGCGAGCCCCTGGCCCTGGCCTGTGGCCGTTCCCTGCCGGCCTACGACCTGATCTACGAAACCTACGGCACCCTCAATCCCGCGGCGAGCAACGCCGTGCTGATCTGCCATGCCCTTTCCGGCCATCATCACGCCGCCGGTTTCCACAGCCCCGACGAGCGCAAGCCCGGCTGGTGGGACAGCTGCATCGGCCCCGGCAAGCCCATCGACACCAACAAGTTCTTCGTCGTCAGCCTGAACAACCTCGGCGGCTGCAACGGCTCCACCGGCCCGAGCAGCATCAACCCCGAGACTGGCCGGCCCTTCGGCGCCGATTTCCCGGTGCTGACCGTGGAAGACTGGGTCCACAGCCAGGCCCACCTCGCCGACCGCCTCGGCATCGGCCAATGGGCCGCGGTGATCGGCGGCAGCCTGGGCGGCATGCAGGCCATGCAATGGAGCATCACCTACCCCGATCGCGTGCGCCATTGCGTCGCCATTGCCTCGGCCCCCAAGTTGTCGGCGCAGAACATCGCCTTCAACGAAGTGGCGCGCCAGGCGATCCTCACCGATCCGGAATTCCACGGCGGCTCCTTCCAGGAAAAGGGCGTGATCCCCAAGCGTGGCCTGATGCTGGCGCGCATGGTCGGGCACATCACCTACCTGTCCGATGACTCCATGGGCGAGAAATTCGGCCGGGGCCTCAAGAGCGAAAAGCTCAACTACGACTTCCACAGCGTGGAATTCCAGGTCGAGAGCTACCTGCGTTACCAGGGCGAGGAGTTTTCCGGGCGTTTCGATGCCAACACCTACCTGTTGATGACCAAGGCCCTGGACTACTTCGACCCGGCGGCCAACTTCGGCGACAACCTGGCGCAGACGTTCGCCGGTGCCACGGCCAGCTTCTGTGTGATGTCCTTCACCACCGACTGGCGTTTCTCGCCGGCCCGCTCGCGGGAAATCGTCGATGCGCTGATGGCCGCGCGCAAGGACGTCTGCTACCTGGAAATCGATGCACCGCAAGGCCACGACGCCTTCCTGATCCCGATCCCGCGTTACCTGCAGGCGTTCGGCAACTACATGAACCGAATTACGCTGTGAGGACGCCATGAGAGCCGACCTGGAAATCATCCAAGACTGGATCCCCGCCGGCAGCCGCGTGCTCGACCTCGGCTGCGGCGACGGCGAACTGCTGGCCTGGCTGCGCGACAACAAGCAGGTCAGCGGCTACGGCCTGGAAAACGACCCGGAGAACATCGCCACCTGCGTGGCCAAGGGCATCAACGTCATCGAGCAGGACCTGGACAAGGGCCTCGGCAACTTTGCCAGCAACAGCTTCGATATCGTGGTCATGACCCAGGCCCTGCAAGCCGTGCACTACCCGGACAAGATCCTCGACGAAATGCTCCGGGTCGGGCGCCAGTGCATCATCACCTTCCCCAACTTCGGTCACTGGCGCTGCCGCTGGTACCTGGCGAGCAAAGGCCGGATGCCGGTCTCGGAATTCCTCCCGTACACCTGGTACAACACGCCGAACATCCACTTCTGCACCTTCGAAGACTTCGAGGCGCTGTGCCGCGAACGGACCGCCAAGGTCATCAACCGGCTTGCCGTGGATCAACAGCACCGCCACGGGTGGGCCAGTAAGCTATGGCCTAATCTATTAGGTGAGATCGGCATTTATCGCGTCAGCAGCCCGGGTCTCGCCGATCATCAGATCGCGGTATAAACCGCCCTGTCTCGAGGAGAACGATCATGCTGCGTTCAGTTGTGTTTCTAGTGGCGGCCTGCTTCGGCGTCACGGCCATGGCCGCCGATGCCATCAAGGGCGAGCGCCAGGAAGTGTTCGGTGACATCACCGTGCACTACAACACCTTCAACTCCACCTATATCCAACCGAACGTTGCCCGGAGCGTGGAGTTGGTACGCAGCAAGAACCAGGGCGTGATCAATGTCTCGGTGGTCAAGGCCGACACACCGCTGGTCGCCCAGGTCAGCGGCAATGTGAAGGACCTGACCGGCAAGAGCGTCACACTGAACTTCAAGCAGATCACCGAACAGGGCGCCGTCTACTACCTGGCGCAGTATCCCGTCCCGCAGGCGGAAAACCGTGTCTTCGACATCACCGTCACCATCGGCGGCGATGCCCACACTTTCAGCTTCAATCAGGAACTTTTCCCAGGCGAATGATGAATTTCACCCAACTGGTACTGGCCAGCCACAACGCCGGCAAACTCAAAGAACTCCAGGCCATGCTCGGTGGGTCGGTGCAACTGCGCTCGATCGGTGAGTTCAGCAGCGTCGAGCCGGAGGAAACCGGTTTGTCGTTCGTCGAAAACGCCATCCTCAAGGCCCGTAATGCGGCGCGTATTTCCGGCCTGCCGGCGCTGGCCGACGACTCGGGGCTGGCGGTGGACTTCCTCGGCGGCGCGCCGGGTATCTATTCCGCCCGTTACGCCGACGGCCAGGGCGATGCGGCGAACAACGCCAAGCTGCTCGACGCCTTGAAGGATGTCCCGACCGCCGAGCGCGGCGCGCAGTTCGTCTGCGTGCTGGCCCTGGTGCGGCATGCCGACGATCCGCTGCCGATCCTCTGCGAAGGCCTGTGGCACGGGCGCATCCTCACCGCCGCCAGCGGCGAGCACGGTTTTGGCTACGATCCGCTGTTCTGGGTGCCGGAGCGTGACTGCTCCAGCGCCGAACTGGGTCCGGTCGAAAAGAACCAGCTCAGCCACCGCGCCCGCGCCATGGCCCTGTTGCGCCAGCGTCTGGGCCTGAAATGACCCAGCCCCACGTAGCGCCGCCGCTGATCCACGGCAGCGCGCCAACACCCCGGGCGGCCATGCCGGACCTGCCGCCCCTGGCGCTGTACATCCATATTCCCTGGTGCGTGCGCAAATGCCCGTATTGCGACTTCAACTCCCACACCGCCAGCCCGGTGCTGCCGGAAGAGGAGTATGTCGACGCGCTGCTGGCCGACCTCGACCAGGACCTGCACGCGGTGTATGGCCGTGAGTTGAGCTCGATCTTCTTCGGCGGCGGCACGCCCAGCCTGTTCAGCGCCGCGGCGCTGGGGCGCCTGCTCAAGGGCGTCGAAGCACGCATCCCGTTTGCCGGCGATATCGAAATCACCCTGGAAGCCAACCCCGGGACCTTCGAGCAGGAAAAATTCATCGCCTACCGCCAGCTGGGCATCAATCGGCTGTCCATCGGCATCCAGAGTTTCCAGGAAGACAAGCTCAAGGCCCTCGGCCGCATTCATACCGGCGGCGAAGCCGTGCGGGCGGCGGATATGGCGCGCCAGGCCGGTTTCGACAACTTCAACCTGGACCTGATGCACGGCTTGCCGGACCAGTCCCTGGAAGATGCCCTGGGTGATCTGCGCCAGGCCATCGCCCTGAAGCCCACCCATCTGTCCTGGTATCAGCTGACGCTGGAGCCGAACACGGTGTTCTGGAACCAGCCGCCGACGCTGCCGGAAGACGACACCCTGTGGGATATCCAGGAAGCCGGCCAGGCGCTGTTGGCCGAGCACGGCTACGCCCAGTACGAAGTCTCGGCCTATGCCCAGCCCGGGCGGGCGGCGCGGCACAACCTCAATTACTGGAGCTTCGGTGATTTCATCGGTATCGGCGCCGGCGCCCATGGCAAGCTCAGCCGCCCGGACGGTCGCATCGTCCGGACCTGGAAAACCCGCCTGCCGAAGGACTACCTGAACCCGGCCAAGGCCTTCCAGGCCGGGGAGAAAGCCCTGGCCAACGAAGAACTGCCGTTCGAGTTCCTGATGAATGCCCTGCGCCTGACCGCGGGCGTTGACGCCGTCTTGTTTGCGCAACGTACCGGGCTTAGTCTCGACAGCTTGAACGAAGCACGCGCCGAGGCCGAACAAAGTGGCCTGTTGCAGGTCGAACCGTCACGCCTGGCGGCCACGGATCGCGGGCAGCTGTTTCTCAATGACTTGCTGCAATACTTTTTGACCTAAGGAAACCCCATGGACCTGGTACTCGACCTGCTCGCCACGGTATCGCGTTGGAGCCGCAGCAACCTGTCGGAAATCGCCCTGGCGCTGGTGGGCTGCCTGCTGGTGCTGTTTGGCGCGGATATCAAGGGTTGGATCGATCAACGCCTGGGCAGCATCGCCGGCGCCTTGCGCGTACCGCTGCTGGCCCTGCTGTGCATGATCGGCAGCGGCGCGGCCTTGATCTATGCCACGCCCTGGGTGGTGCGCGGCTTGAGCCAGTTCAACAACTACAGCCTGGCGCCGGTGTTGTTGGTGGTCCTGGTGTTGATCGGGGTGGTGGCGGATCGGCGCTGAGAGCGCTTCACCGCCACAGGCCTCAGGCCAGCTTCTCGAACTTCAGGTCCCAGACCCCATGCCCCAGTCGCTCGCCGCGGCGTTCGAACTTGGTGATCGGGCGTTCGGTCGGACGCGGCACGCATTTGCCGTCTTCGGCCAGGTTGCGATAACCCGGGGCAACGTTCATCACTTCCAGCATGTATTCGGCATACGGCTCCCAGTCGGTGGCCATGTGCAGGATCCCGCCGACCTTCAGCTTGCTGCGCACCAGCTCGGCAAAGGACGCCTGGACGATACGCCGCTTGTGGTGACGGCTCTTGTGCCACGGATCCGGGAAAAACAGCATCAGCCGGTCCAGGCTGTTGTCCGCCACGCAGCGGTTGAGCACTTCAATGGCGTCGCAGTCATAGACCCGCAGGTTCTTCAGGCCCTGGGTCAGCACGCCATTGAGCAGCGCGCCGACACCCGGACGGTGCACTTCGACACCGATAAAGTCCTGCTCGGGGGCCGCTGCCGCCATCTCCAGCAGGGAATGGCCCATGCCGAAGCCGATTTCCAGCGAGCGCGGCGCGGAACGACCGAACACCTGGTCGAAATCCACCGGCGCATCGGCCAGCGGCAGGACGAACAGCGGCGTGCCCTGCTCCAGGCCCTTCTGCTGGCCTTCGGTCATGCGCCCGGCGCGCATCACGAAACTCTTGATACGGCGGTGTTGGCGCTCTTCGCCTTCTTCCGTCTGGATTGGCGTGTCGTTCGATTCAGTCATCAAAGGCTCTTACTTGATCAGACCATCCAGCGGCGAGGAAGCGCTGGCATAGAGTTTTTTCGGCATACGCCCGGCGAGGTAGGCCAGGCGGCCGGCAACGATGGCGTGTTTCATGGCTTCGGCCATCAGGATCGGCTGCTGGGCGTGGGCGATGGCCGAGTTCATCAGCACCGCCTCGCAGCCCAGCTCCATGGCAATGGTGGCGTCGGAGGCGGTACCGACACCGGCATCCACCAGCACCGGGATCTTGGCTTCTTCAAGGATGATCTGCAGGTTGTACGGATTGCAGATCCCCAGGCCAGTGCCGATCAGGCCGGCCAGCGGCATGACCGCGATGCAGCCGATTTCCGCCAGTTGCCGGGCGATGATCGGGTCATCGCTGGTGTAGACCATCACGTCGAAGCCTTCCTTGACCAGCACTTCGGCGGCCTTGAGGGTTTCGATCACGTTGGGGAACAGGGTTTTCTGGTCGGCCAGGACTTCCAGCTTCACCAGGTTGTGGCCGTCCAGCAACTCACGGGCCAGGCGGCAGGTGCGCACGGCTTCGATGGCGTCGTAGCAGCCGGCGGTGTTCGGCAGGATGGTGTAGCGATCCGGCGGCAGGATATCCAGCAGGTTCGGCTCGCCCGGGTTCTGCCCCAGATTGGTCCGGCGTACGGCCACGGTAACGATCTCGGCACCCGAGGCCTCGATGGCCAGGCGGGTTTCTTCCATGTCGCGGTATTTGCCGGTCCCCACCAGCAGGCGGGACTGGTAGGTACGGCCGGCCAGCACGAAGGGCTTGTCGCTGCGAACAGTGCTCATTCGGAAATCCTCTTGAAAGGTTGAGGGCTTGCAGAGTGGATCAAGACTCGGGACCGCAGGGGCGATTAACCACCGCCGATAGCGTGCACCACTTCGACCTGATCACCTTCACGCAGGGCGGTGTCGGCATGCTGGCTGCGCGGGACGATATCCAGGTTCAGCTCCACCGCCACCCGCCGCCCGACCAGGTCGAGCCGGGCCAGCAACGCCGCGACGGTCTCGCCATCGGGCAGTTCAAAGGGTTCACCGTTCAATTGAATGCGCATGCGCCGGGCTGCCATCATTTTTAGGGGTCAGCATTCTAGCCCGATCAGTCCGGGCGACCCAAGCCATTCGTCGACCTGGCGGTCAGCTCAAGCCGCCTGCAGGCGCCAGGCGGCCAGACCGAGGCAGAACCAGCCGATCAGGAAGCCCAGGCCGCCGAACGGGGTGATGATGCCCAACTTGCTCACACCGGTCAGGGTCAACAGATACAGGCTGCCGGAGAACAGGATAATCCCGATGGCGAACGAAAGGCCGGCCCAGGTGACCAGACGCCCCGGAATATGCGTCGCCAGCAGGGCCACGCCGAACAGCGCCAGGGCGTGCACCAACTGATAGGTCACGCCGGTGTGGAAGATCGCCAGGTATTCCGCGCTCAGGCGGTCTTTCAGGCCGTGGGCGGCAAAGGCACCGAGGGCGACACCGGTAAAACCGAAAAAGGCGGCCAGCAGCAAAAAACCACGCAACATGACGAACTCCATTCAGGGGGCACAGGGTCTGTATAATGGCCCGCTCCCACGCCCCGGCCAAGCCATCTCTATGTTGCAATTCCTTTTCCGCCGCCTCCTCACCGTCCTGAAATGGTTCGCCATTGGCAGTGTGTTGCTGGTGTTGCTGTTTCGTTGGGTGCCGCCGCCCGGGACCGCGCTGATGGTCGAACGCAAGATCGAGTCCTGGACCGATGGCGAGCCCATTGACCTGCAACGCAGCTGGCGCCCGTGGGAGCAGATCTCCGACGAGCTGAAAGTGGCGGTGATGGCCGGCGAGGATCAGAAATTCCCCGAGCACTGGGGCTTCGACTTCGATGCGATCCAGGCCGCCTTTGAACACAACGAGCGCGGCGGTTCGATTCGCGGCGCCAGCACCTTGAGCCAGCAGGTGTCGAAGAACCTGTTCCTGTGGTCGGGGCGCAGTTATTTGCGTAAAGGGCTGGAAGCCTGGTTCACCGCGCTGATCGAACTGACGTGGCCCAAACAGCGGATTCTCGAGGTGTACCTGAACAGCGTGGAGTGGGATGACGGCGTGTTCGGCGCGGAAGCGGCGGCACGGCATCACTTCGGCGTGAGCGCGGCGTCACTGTCGCGTCAGCAGGCCAGCTTGCTGGCGGCGGTGCTGCCCAATCCGCGGGAGTGGAGCGCCAGTCACCCGAGCACCTACGTGGCACGCCGAGCCGGCTGGATTCGCCAGCAGATGAGCCAACTGGGCGGGGATGACTACCTGGTGGGGCTGAACAACTCGCGCAAGGC
>Ga0302157_10000679_pt1 | contig 43751 bp, 39 predicted proteins | sample I_Bog_N3_3_FD_193502 | JGI IMG/M metagenome (GOLD analysis project Ga0302157, IMG submission 193502) | Peat permafrost microbial communities from Stordalen Mire near Abisko, Sweden - I_Bog_N3_3 | ecosystem: Environmental > Terrestrial > Soil > Wetlands > Peat | place: Sweden: Abisko, Stordalen...
CGTACGCCGCGGGGCGCCGGGGGCAGGGGGGCCGCGCGGCGCTGGCCCGGGGCGCGAAGGGTCAGTTCTCCACGTGGACGTCGGCTTCGGTCGTCTGATTGCGCCTGGCGGTCTCCACGGCAGTGACGAACGTGTGCTGCCCCTTCGGGCGAGCCGTCACGTAAAGCATCCGTCCAGAGTCCTTCATATAGACGACGGTGTGCCCCTTCTCTTCGGTCCGCGCCCATCCGCGCGACCTCATCTCACCGTCGTAGAAGCTGAAGACGTCGTCGTGCCCATGCGCCACGTCGTAGATGTGCAACCCGTAGGGGACCTGCGCCGACGTCGCCGTGAACACCCGACGAGAGTCCGGCGGGCGGGGTACGAGGGTCGAGTCGAAGCCCGCGGCGTCCCCGCTGGCCGGGAACATCTGGCTCAGATTGAAGCTCCCCTCGGTCCAGACCGTCCGCACGTGCGTCGAGCCGTTCTTGGTCTTGTTCGCGTACACGTACCGGAAGCGACCTAGCTCGCTCAGATCGCGCGACTTGGCGAACGACTTGAGGCGCGCCGGGAGGTCCTTCATCGCCAGCGGCTGATCGTCGGTGAAACAAGTGAGCGCGCCTTCGTCCCGCACATCGGCCCGAATGATCCCCATGCGGAGCCGCTTGTTGGGCACCGTCTTCTCGACGGTCGCCTGGAGCGTCGCGGGGATGTCCGAGAGTGCGCGAGCGATGGCGTCGGGGTGCGCATCGCAGAGCGTCTCGAAGCGATCGAGGACCTCGCTGGGGCTCTGGCTCGTGAACGCGTCGGACACGTTCATCACGGTGCCGTTGACGAACATCGTCTTGGTCTCGCCGAGGACGTCGTCCAGCTGGGCCATCTCGCGCCCGGCCTCGAGCGTCCCATCCTTCAGGTCGGCGACGGCCTTCCGTGCGGCCAGCCCGCCGATGAGGAGCGACGCGAAGAACGCGTAGGTCAGCACGCGCACGGTCCCCATGGCTCGCTGGTGCCACGACCACTTCGCGGTCGTCGCGGGCCCGTCGCGTCTCGGATCAGAAACTGCTGCCACTGATCTCCCCCTTGATGTACTGGAGCGCACCGCCGACGTTCCCGTCCTCTTGGTTCTCGCCGCAGCTCATGTAGGCGCTCGACCCGACGTTGGCCTTGAACCCGATCTGCTGCCCGAACTGCCCGGTCGATGTCCCGGCGGCCGGTGCTTGCACGTTGATGCCCGCGATCGGATCGCCGACGACCCCTTCGTTACCCATCGCGCTGGCGACGGGGCTGGCCGAGCCCCCGCCGTTGCTCCCCACGCCCGAAGGGTTGGGGGTCATGCCACCGAGGTTCGCATTCCCTTGCTGCTGGCCCGAGTTGTTGTCGCTCGCGTTCCCGAGGTCGGCCTGGATCGACGCCAGCGGATTGCCGTTGCAGGCCGCCAGCGCGTACGAGACCGCGGCGGCGCGGGCTAGGCGCTGCACGCGCAGCTTCTGCTGGTACATCGAGCGGAAGTAGACCATCCCCAGGAAGAAGAGGATGAAGATGGAGATCATGAACACGGCCTCCACCATGGCCGCGCCGCGCTTGCTCGCTCGATTGTGGCCGCGATTTCTCATGGCCCCTCTCAGTGCAAGCTCAGTTGTTGAGAGCCGAGGACGCTGAGGACCTGGAGCCTCGCCGCGTCGGCCTGAACGCCGGGCAGCCCGCTGCTGGCCGAGCTCGCGAGCGCGTTACCCGCGTCCAGCCCGAGCTTGGCGCGCATGGCGTAGTCGTACGCCTGGAGACCGGAACCCTCGAGGTTGGTGCCGTAGTTGATGAGGCGGAACCGCGCGCGCCAATGGAAGTTCCACATCGCGTTCTGGTCGTTGTCGCAGGCGTTCCCGGTCCACCCCCCGGAGCAGTCGTAATAGAACTCGGCCTGCGCGAACGAAAGCTGCTGAACGACGCTCGGCGCGCTCATCGCCGTGTTCTTCCCGCCGGCGGCGATGTTCACGAATTTCGACGAGTAGTTCGTCGTGTTCGCGAACGCATTGCTGCTGTTGCCGAGGCTGGAAATCTGCGCGTCCTTGATGCCATTGTACCACTGGCCGTTGCAGCCGTTGTTCGAGTCCACGCACACCTGCGCCGGGCACTTGTCGCCGCCGTCCGACGAGCTGCTCGAGCCGTCGGACGCATTGTTCGCCTTGTTCTGCGCGGCCTGTTGCGCGGCCGACTGCTGCTGCGCGAGCTGCTGCTCGCACTGGTTCATATCGAAGTTGTCGACGGCCGACTGGTCGTTGTTGACCGTGTTCTGGTCGTTGTTGACCGTGTTCTGGTCGGCCTGCACCGTGGAGCTCGGACCTGACGAAGGCGGGTTGCCGTTCGTGTAGCCCGCAGCCGCCTGGTCGCTCGCGAGCTGGCTCTGTGCGCTCGCGAGCGTGGCCTGGTCGGCCGACAACGTGTTCTGGAGCGTCTGCAGCTTTCCCTGGCAGCCCTGCTGATTGGATGCCGCGAGCTGGCTCGAGAAGTTGGGCGGGGTCGCGTCCCCGCTGCCAAGCTCGCAGAAGAAGTCGTTTGCGGTGATGCCGACGATCAACCCCTGGAGAGTGCTGGCGACGCCCGACAGCGCGCTCGGGATGAACGCCGTGAGGATGTCGGCCACGCCGGTCGCGGCTTCGGTGCACAGCTTCGGCAGCGTGCCGTCCTCGATGGGGAGCCCGTACCCGTTGCTCCCGACCGTCGAGCCCGACAGAAGGATGTACTGGAGAGGCGGCGTGTACTTGTCCGCCATCTCGTAACCGCCGGCCCAGGCCGCGGCGGGGGTCGCGAGAGCCACCCCTTTCTCGGCCGTGTTCAGCGCTTCCAGAGCGTCGTCGATGGGCTGCCGCGTCTCGTCGTCCGCGTCTTGCAGTGTCTCGGCGGCATCGCCACAGGCCGCCGAGATCGCGCCGGCCCACTCGCAGAACGGTACGAACGACAGCGCCAGGAAGATCGCCGCCGCGACGATGCACACGGTCTTCAGAAGGTTGATGGCGACCCGGATGGCGAGGATCGCCGCCATCAGCAGGTTCATCAGGACGATGATGTTCATCCCTCGCGCGTCGATGATCGCGGCGCTGAAGGCGACCGAGTCCGCCGACTCCTGCAGGCGCTCGTGGAAGATGAGCGCGTCGCCGATCCCGGCGATGTACCAGAGGGCACCCACGAGGAAGGTGCACATAAAGATGCCCATCACCATGATGGCGCCGCGGTCGTCGCGGACGAGCCTACGCCCCGGAGCACGCCCGGTGTCGGCCTCGGTCACGCTTGCGGCGCATGCACTCATCGCGTTCTGGCGCTCCATGGTCATTGGTACGTGTACGCCGCGCCCTGGAACGGGTACGGGTACTCGCTCACGATGCTGATCGTGGGGTTGAAGCCGAACGTGCCGAACTGCTTCTGGGCGAATGTCGCGCACATGATCATGTTGGCGAAGGCGATCCGGCACTGCATCGTCGCCGTCACGCGAACGCGGATGTTTCCCACGCTGTTGCCGGACATCGGCGTGTACGACTTGTTCATCATCGCGTCGGCGCTCCCCGGAGGCTGCGTCGGATCCGGATAGGCGAGCGAGATCGAGTCGAGCGTCCCGTTGATCATCAGCGGGGCGAGCGCGATGGTCGCGGCGTTCTGGATCAGGCCGGCGCGTGTGTTGGTGAGTTGGTTGGCCGTGCCGCTCGAGTCCCCGACGTTGTTGGGATCTTCGGCGACGATGACCGCCGCGGCGCGCGCGGCGGAGAACGCCGCGTGATCGACCATCAGCTTCGTCCAGTAGAGGATGGCCACCTGCCAGAGGCAGAGGAACATGATGAAGAACGGAAGGAACGCGACGATGAACTCGACGTACACGGCGCCGCGCGTATCCCGCGCGGCAGCGCTCGCGCCTGCGCGAAATCCTCTCGCGTCCGGCTTCATCGTGGCATCTCCCAGTGCAAGAGCACCGTGGCCGCCGCACCCACGAAAATCGCGGGGCCGAGGCGGAACCAGGTCATCATCTCGGGCGGGAGATCCTTGCGATTCTCGGCCTTGCGGAAGGGGTTCGTGACCAGCGCCAACGAGCGGCCCAGCGTCTTCCACAGGGTCCCTTCGTACGCCATCTTCGCGGGCGCCAGGATGGCCGCAGCCACGAAGGCATAGGTCTCGATCTCGAGACCGATCATCGGATGACAGAGCGCGCCGATGGCCGCGAAGAGCTTGATGTCACCACCGCCAATCGCGCCGCGCCAGTACATGAAGGCGGGGACGAGCGCGCAGGCGAAGGCACCGACGACGGAGTAACCCAGTTCCATCAGGCCGGCGCGCCAGCTGTGCTGGACGTACCAGGCGAGCGCGGTATGTCCCGCGAGCGCGACGCCGAGCGTGCCGAACGTGAGCCAGTTCGGAATGTGGCCCGTACGAGCGTCCGACCATGCGGAGATGGCGGCCACGACCGCCGCGGCGATCAGAAAATACATTCCACTGCTCCCCGTACAGACTGCGAAAAGCGCGAGCTGACGCAAGTCGACGGCGGCGCGCCGGAAGCCACGCACGCCGTCGACCGGTCATCCGGGCGGCCAAGGAGGCGCCGCCCGCCGAGGCTAGCTACTGGGCCTGGACGTTGCCGACCGTGTCGCCCTGCGCCTGGATCTTCGCCTGGACGCTCGACCCGAAGTACTTGAAGCCCGCCATGGCGAGGATCGCGACCACGCCGACGAGGATGATGTACTCGACCATGTTCGCGCCACGGGAGTCCTTCAGAAACTTGTTCAGCTGAGCGAGCGACATCGGAGTGACCCTTTCTTAGGAGTTGTTCGAGGCTTGGCTGTCCCGTTCAGGGGAACGGGTACAGCACGTAATTACGGACGAATGCGAAACTGCCGGCGAGTTGCGATCCGCAGTAGAGGAGGGCCGGGATGGAGACGAGCGCTACGAAGCCCGTCACCGCGACATACTCCGTTAAGAGGGCCCCGCGCTCGTCCTGAAGGAATCGCTTGAAACTGCGTGATTTCAAACTGCCCTCCGTGGCAATGCGCGGTTGTCCTACAGCGGATGTGATTTGTTCCACGAATGCTGTCTTGTCAAACAGGTAGTCAAACAAGCCGTCGGGTACGTGCTTTCATCCGTTCCCCCCGCGCGCCTCGCTGACAGATTGATAGATATCTGCACCTTCGCCCGAGCGCATGTCACCCAAAGTGGTGATAACTGGGCTGACCAGGGGGCGCTCCTGCGCGAGGACCGACGCCAAGGTGCGTTTTTCCACTGAATTTTGCCGCTGGATCGCGAGCGACCCCCGTCATCGGTGATTCGCACGACGACACAAAATAATCGTGCGCGCGTCGCGAATGCGCGTTGCGCGAGGTTGAACGGCTCTCGCGCGGGCGTGAACGACCCAGCTCACGGCGTGAACCACGCAGCTCACGGCGTGAACCACGCAGCTCACGGCGTGAACCAGCAGCTCACGGCGTGAACCAGCAGCTCACGGCGTGAACCAGCAGCTCACGGCGTGAACCACGCAGCTCACGGCGTGAACCACGCAGCTCACGGCGTGAACCACGCAGCTCACGGCGTGAACCAGCAGCTCACGGCGTGAACCACGCAGCTCACGGCGTGAACCACGCAGCTCACGGCGTGAACCGCAGCGCGACCGGGTCGAATGGATTGCCTGCGCTCGGGCGCTCCATTACAGAGCCCTCCATGCGTCGAACGAACGTTGCCGCCGCGCTCCTCGCGCTTGCTCTTCTCCCTGCCGCCTGCTCGTCGAAGAGCGGCGCAACGCCCGACGTCGCCAGCGCCAGCAGCGGGTCGGGGAGCGGTTCGGGCGGGGCACCCTCGCGGCCGAGCGCGACATGCGCCGAAGCGACGACCGACGTCGGGAACGGCGCTCTGGTCCCCGGCAGCTGGGGCAATCTCCCCGAGTCGCTCCGGACGACGCCCAGCGGCGGCACGCTCTGCGGTGCGGCGGAGAACGGCGGCGACGCCGGCCTCCTCAGCGCGGTGACGATCATCCTGACGCCCGACTGGGACCAGCAGATCTTCGACTTCTATAACCCGCTCGTCTCGCAGGCGGGATGCACGCTTTCCCCGATGACGACGACCTCCGGCGAGCTCGCGGACTCGTACACGTCGTTCACGTGCCCGGGCGGCGGCATCGGCACGATCAACGCCTCGCCCGACGCAGCCTTCATCTTCCTGGCGTACGCGGGGCCGAACAACTGAGCGCTGCGTCCGCAGACCCAGGTGCGATCGTGTATGGTTCGCCCGTGAGCCGCCTCGCTCGCTTCGCTCTGCTTCTCCCGCTCGTCGCATGCTCGAAGCTCGAGTTCGACGAGCCGAAGCCGGTGCCTTTCGAAGTGCAGGTCCGCGTGACGAGCGATCCAGGCAAGGCGCTCCCCGGCGCGCAGATCCTCGCGGCCACGAAGGTCGTCGGAAAGACCGACGCGACGGGATCGGCCCGCGTGCGGTTCGGAGGCAAGGAGGGGGATCAGGTCGATCTCACGGTGAAGTGCCCCGCCGACTACGAGTCGCCGTCGAGCCCCGTCACGGTTTCGCTGCGAAGGCTGGCAGTCGGCTCTCGGCCGCCGCTGTTCGAAGCGCGCTGTCCGCCGACGCTGCGTACGGTCGTCGTCGGCATCCGCTCGGACAACGGCGTGAACCTCCCGGTGACCGTGCTCGGGCGAACCGTGGCACGCACGGACGCCTCCGGCGCCGCGATCTTCATGCTCCGCGTGAAGCCCTCGGAGCAGGTCGACGTCGGTTTCAACACGAGCGAGAAGGGGGCCGAGCAGCTGCGCCCCCAGAATCCGACGATGACGTTCGTAGCGAAGGACAAGGACGACTTCGTCGTGCTCGACCAGAACTTCACCATCGAGAAGAAGCCCGTCCATTACCACCACGTCGTGGACAATCGCCCCAAGCCGCTCTGAATCGCCGATGTCGCCGAAGAGGGAGGGACCTCTCGAGCGCGCACTCACGCTTCGTCGCGTGCGCGACTTCTCGATCGCGATCTTCGCGGTCAACGTCGTGCTCTATGCGGTCGTCATCGCGCGCGGACACTTCCCCTTCGACGCGCTCGGGATGGCGGTTCTGCCCGACTTCATCGCCCACCTGACCGGCGGCACTCTCGCGCTCCACCGAGATCTCGCACACCTCTACGACATCGACGCGCAGTCGAACGTGCAGCAGGCGATAACGCACGATCCGCACTTCCTCGACCTCTACATCTCGCCGCCGCTCGCCTCGCTCCTCTACGCGCCGTTCGCGCGCTTGCCCTACGCCCTCGCCGCCGCGGCGTGGACGTGCGTGACCCTCGCGCTGCTGTTCCTCTCGGCTCGCACGATCCGCACGCTGACGCCGTCGCTCCCGCGCTCGCACCGCGACGTCATGCTCGTCGCAGCGATGGCCAGCCAGCCCGTGATCCAGCTCCTCGGCAGCGGGCAGGACACCGCGATCTCGCTCTTGCTCTGGTCATCGGGCGTGGCACTGGCGCTCGAGCGTCGCGACGCCGCGGCGGGGCTCGTGATGTCACTCGGACTGTTCAAACCGCAGCTGTTCGTTCTTCCACCGCTGATGTTCCTCGCGTTGCGGCGGAAGCGCGCGATCGGAGCGTGGGTCACAGGTGCGCTCGCGCAGGCCGCGCTCACCTTGGTCGTATTCGGCCCGAGCGCGCTCCAAGGGTGGTGGCGCATCCTGCAATCCCCCGAGTACCGCGTCTTCCTGCGCGTCGATCGTGCCATGCGCATGACGAGCATCATGCCGTTCATCGACTCTGTCCTCCCGCACGGCATCGGCGTCGTTCAGGCTGCTGGCTGGTTGCTCGGCGCCGCTCTGAGCCTCGCCGTCGTCGTCGCGACGCTGTGGCGGTCACTCCCCGGCGAGACGCGCGAAGCGCTCGACGAGCGGGGCGCCTGGGCGCTCGCCTGCTTTGCGACGCTGCTCGCCTCGCCGCACCTGTTCTATTACGACATGACGCTCCTCGCGCTCCCCGTCGCGCTCCTCGTCGAAATTCGAACGACGCTCGGCGCGCGGGAGAAGGGCGCTCTTGTTGCCATCTATCTGCTGACGTGGACCGCCGCCGTGCGCGCCGGCCTCGAGAGCGCGGCGTGGCCGTTGCGCGTGGTGGCCGCGTCCTGGACGGCGATTCCGCTGTTTTATCTCTGGCGCGTCGTGCCGACGCGAAAGAGCGCTCCGGGAGCCTTGCCGTGGGGTGCCCTTGACACGCCGCTTCGATCTCGGCTCGACTCCGCGCCGCTCGATGCGGACACGCCGCACTGAGAAACCGTACGAGGGGAGGCGACCATGAAGACGATGCGCGGATTCAGCGACATCATGACCTGGAGCGAGACGGGGAAGCGCGCGTACGCGCTGCACGCAGGGAGTGACGTCGTTGCGACGCTCACCTGGCCGAAGGGGTTCGGCTCGCCGGCGCAAGCCGAGACCGCGGACGGGCGCGTCGTCATCGAGCGTTCCGGGTTGCTCCGACCCCGCGTCATCGTCCGCGAAGAGGGGCCGACTCCGGCTGAAGGCGCGGACGGCCAGCCGATGAGTCAGCGCGCGCCGCTCGTGTCCCTCGAGGTGGATCTCGGCGGACGCGGTATCGCTCGTACCCGCAGCGAGAAGACTCTGAGCTGGACGCCGCTCAACGTGTGGCGCACCACCTGGGCGCTCGAGGAGGGGGGCAAGGCGCTCCTCACCTTCGATGTCGATTCGGCCATGAAGTTCGAGCACAAGGTCCGCGTCAACGCCGAGGCGCCGGATCTCGGCACGCTCGTTCTCTTGGGGTCGGCGGTCGGGGTCTTCTTGAGCGAAGACGCCGCCATCTTCGGGATCTGATGACGCACGCCGCGGCGCTCCCCCCCCCCGGCAGCGAGGACTGCCTCTACCTGATCGATCTGAGCGGGTACGTCTTCCGCGCCTACCACGCGATAGCTCCGCTCTCGAACGGGAAGGGGGAGCCCACGCACGCCGTGCTCGGCACGGTGAACATGTTGCAGAAGGTGGTGAACGAGAAGCGCCCGCACATGCTGGCGGTTGCGATGGATTCCAAGGGCGGGACGTTTCGGCACGAGCTCGACGCCCGCTACAAAGCGAACCGCCCCCCGCCGCCCGCCGATCTGTCGATGCAGATGGAGCGCTGCGAGTCGATCGTCCGCGCGTACAACATCCCGATCTACCAGCGGCCGGGCCTCGAGGCCGACGACCTCATCGCGTCGGTCGTCGATCGCGCGCTCATGGCGGGGCTCCGCGTCGTCATCGTGAGTGCCGACAAGGATCTGATGCAGCTCGTGCGCGACGACGACGACCGCGTCGTGCTCTGGGACTCGATGCGAGACAAGGTCTACGGGGCCGACGAGGTCCGCGCGAAGTTCGGCGTCGCACCGAGCAAGCTGCGCGATCTCCTCGCCCTGACCGGCGACACGTCGGACAACGTCCCTGGTGTGCCAAGCGTGGGGCCGAAGACGGCGAGCGACCTGCTTCTCACGTACGAGTCGATCGACGGCATCTATCGGCACATCGATTCGATCAAGAAAGCGAAGCTGAAGGAGGCGCTCGTCACGCACGAAGCGGACGCCCGGCTGTCGCAGAAGCTGGTCACGCTGACTCGTGACGTGCCGATCGAGCTCGACGTGAAGAAGCTCGTCTACGGGGGCGCGGACCCGGTCGAGCTGCGTCGTCTGTTCACCGAGCTCGAGTTCACGCGCCTGCTCGATCAGTTCAGACCCACGACGACCAAGGTCCGCGCCTACCACTGCGTGACGGACTCGAAGGCTCTGGAAGCCCTCCTCGAAACGGCGCGTCAGCGTCGCGAGCTAGCGATCTCCGTGCAGTGGTCGAGCACGGACCCGATGCGGGGCGACGTCATCGGCATTTCGCTGGCCACCGCGGTCGGCGAGGGGGTCTACGTGCCCGTGGGGCACCGGTACCTCGGCTGTCCCGCGCAGATCCCGTGGCCTGAAGTCGTGCGCGCGCTCGGGCCGGTGCTCACCGACGCGCGCGTGAAGAAAGTCGCGCACGATCTGAAGACCATCGAGGTCCTCTTCCACCGCCATCAGCTGGCGATCGCAGGACCAATCCTCGACACACTCCTCGCAAGCTACCTCCTCGACCCGGACGCCCCGAGCACCTTGAAGGAGCTCGCTCGCCGCGATCTCGATCTCGAGCTTGCGACCTATGACGAGACGACGGGCAAGCAGCGGGGATCGCAGCTCGCGTTCGACGAGGTCGATCTCGAGCGAGCCACGACCTTCGCTGCGTCGATGGCCGAAGCGACGCTCGCGCTCGCCGAGAGAATCGAGCCACGCGTCGAGAAGGAGGGGCTCGCCAAGCTGCTCCACGAAGTGGAGCTGCCGCTGTCCCGCGTGCTGGCCGAGATGGAGTGGACGGGCGTTCTGGTCGACGTCGACGTCCTGCGCTCGCTCGGTTCCACGATCGAAGAGGAGCTGAAGAAGCTCGACGCGGAAGCGAAGGCGCTGGTCGGGCACGAGTTCTCGGTCCGCTCGCGCGATCAGCTCGAGAAGATCCTGTTCGACGAGCTGAAGCTTCCGGTCCTCAAGAAGACCCCCAAGGGGGGGCGCTCCACCGACGCTTCCGTGCTCGAGGAGCTCGCCGAGAAGCACGATCTACCGCGCGTGATCGTCGCGTACCGCGAGCTCGACAAGCTGAAGGGGACGTACATCGACGCGCTGCCGAAGGCCGTGAACCCGCAGACCGGGCGGATCCACACCCGCTTCGTCCAAACCGTGGCGGCGACGGGGCGACTCTCGTCCACGGACCCCAACCTCCAGAACATTCCCATCCGCACCGAGGTCGGACGACAGATCCGCGCCGCGTTCATCGCGCCCCCGGGCCAGCGCATCGTGAGCGCGGACTATTCGCAAATCGAGCTGCGCGTGCTCGCGCACCTCGCACACGACGAGCAGCTCCTCGAAGCGTTTCGCACAAACGAGGACGTGCACACGAGGACGGCGTCGCTCGTGTTCGGCCTGCCGAAAGACGATGTGACACGCGAGATGCGGGCACGCGCCAAGACGATCAACTTCGGCGTCATCTACGGCATGGGCGACAGTGCGCTCGCGAAGCAGATCGGCGTGACGCGCGACGAAGCCGCACGTTTCATCGAGGCGTACTTCGAACGCTACAGCGGCGTCGCGCGTTTCATGCGCGAGACCGTCGAAGCGGCGGGACGCGGCGAAGCGGTTCGAACGCTGCTCGGGCGTCGTCGCTTCCTGCCCAATCTCCACTCGGCGAATCGCGGCCTACGAATGGAGGCCGAGCGCATCGCCAAGAACACACCGATTCAGGGGACCGCCGCGGACATCCTGAAGCTGGCGATGGTCAAGCTGGGCAGCGGCGACGTAGTGCCGGGCGCGCGAATGATCCTGACCGTGCACGACGAGCTCGTCTTCGAGGTGCCGGAGGCGAAGGTCGAAGAGGCGTCCGCGCGCATCCGTGAGGCGATGGAGGGCGCAGTGAAGCTCGACGTGCCACTGCTGGTCGAGGTGGGGAGCGGCGCGAACTGGAACGCCGCGCACGCCTGAGCGCCGTCTAGCTAGCGGGCGCCGGGCCTGAAGACGACGAGCGCGACGATACCTATCGCGAGCACCCACAGGACCGAGAGCGCGGCGCGGGGAAACCGCCCTTCGCCCATGGACGCTCGCTTGGCCTTCACGCGAAGGAACCCGTGAGCTCCGAGCAGCGCGACGACGAGCGTGAGCTTCATGTGCATCCATGGCTGGTGCAGGTAGAACGCCGGTGCGTTGGACAGTAGCCACATGCCGCCGAGGAGCGCCAAGCCGGCGCCGATGTCTGCGCGACGTCCTTCTGCGCGCGCGAGCACGCCCAGACGCGTGCGGAAGCTCTCCTCGGTCTCTGCGTCGCGGGCCACCAACGTGCGCGCCATGCTGAAGAGGGAGCCGAGCCAGACGATGAAGCCGACGACGTGAATCATCAGGGCAAGGGCGCGTGTGGGGTCCATTTGGCGCGCAGGCTTACCACGTCGCTCGCTTGGTCGGAGCATCCCGGCTGTGTCGGTCCCGTCATTCCCATGACACCGTTGTCGCGCCGGTCCGGGGCCGGCAGAGCGCGATAGAGTCGATTGGACACATCTCCTACACGGCGCTATGTTGCCAGGCCGTAATTTTCGCTGGTTTTCGCCCACAGCGAGCCTCCGACGGAGGCGGGCGCCCTGTTGGCTAGGCGCGCAAGGGCGGCGAGCCTCTCGAGGAGCTTTTCGATCGTGATCTCCAAAGCGAACGTCGTCAGCGACCTCTCCGCGAGCGAGGCGCACCTCGGCGCCCGCAGCGTCGAGAGCGCGCGCCCGACGCTCGGAGAGCTCGGCGCTCCGACGCTCGCGCGCCGGTTCCTCGTCTGGTTCTGGAACCTCACGAACACGCAGCTCGCGCTCGTCCTGAGCGTCGGCCTTTTCTTGCTCGGTGCGTGGCCCCTCACCCTCACGGAGGTCCCGCCGCTCCAGGATCTTCCGAACCATCTAGCGGCCATCACGGTCATCCAGAACCCCGAGCGCTACCCGGAGTTCGTCTTCAACGGATTCATGAAGACGAACACGGCGCTCTTCGCGTGGCTCTACTTCGTCGGAAACGCGGTCGGTACGAAGGTCGCGGCGCGCCTCTTCGTGGCTCTCGTGCTCGCTGCGAACGCCCTGGTCATTCCGAGGTTCGTCCTCGAGTTGACGGGGAGCCGCCGGCGAATGGTCATGGCCACGTTCTTCGCCTGGCCATTCGTCCACAACTGGTTCGTCTCGATGGGGATGCTCGACTTCGCACTTGGGGTCCCGCTCTCGCTCCTCGCGCTCTTGCTCCTCGACAGGCAGCGGCGCGAGTGGAGCTGGACCCGTGCCGCCGTGATCGCGCTCGTCGCCGTCGCCACCTGGTACGCGCATGTCTTCGCGCTGATGGTCGTCCACCTCCTCGTCGGTCTCCACGTGCTCAGCGGGGACGTCTCGCGGTCCAAGCAGCGCGCGACACTGCTCGAGCGCGTGCGTGAGCTTCGCCTCTTCCTGCCGCTCTTGCCGAGCACCTTGCTTGTCGCGTGCTCGCTGGTCGCCCACGCGACCGAGGCCACGGGGGCGATGTACGGCTACGTGAACTTCTCCTCTCTCTTGCCGCCCTGGGAGCTCGCTTACAACTTGTGGGCCGAGTGGCTCTGGGGCTTCACGAAGCTCTCGATCTCGTCGTTCGTCGTCGCGGTGGGGCTTGCCGTCTTCGCGTTCGTGAATCGCCGCGAGCGACCCGCGTTCTTCGGCCCGTGGTCGTTCCTGACCTTGCTCGTCATGTACGCGTTGATCCCGTACATCGCGACGAACTGGTTCCACGTGAACTCGAGGCTCATCCCTTATCTCTGGATGTTCGCGCTTCTGCGCGTCCCCGCGAGCCTCGACAAGCGCATCCTCGCGTTCCTCGGGCTCGGCGCGGCGCTATACAGCGTTGGAATGGGCATCGATTACGTGCGGCTCGATCGTGACCGCGCGGCGTTCACGGCGGGAATCGCAGCGGTACCGAAGGACGCGCATCTGCTCCCACTGCTCTTCAGCCGCCAGCTCACCAGCGAGAACACCCGCAGCCTCCTGCACGCATGGGGCTACTACGTGACCGAGAAGGAGACGGACGCGCCGCTCCTCTTCGCGCACTCGAGCTCGTTCCCCGTCATGTACCGCGAGCCTCCGCCGCCGCGGTTCAATCACCTCGTGCTCGAGAGCTTCGCGCAGTCGATGAAGTCTCCCGACTGGATGTGCAACACGCTCCGCGCCGGCGGCGTCGTGGAGGACTGCGAGAAAGTCTGGCGGGAAGCGTGGAGCGACTTCTGGCGTGAAGCGCAGCCGCGCTACGACTACGTCTTGCTGTGGGACCCGACGCCCGACGCGCTTGCCGTCGTTCCGCCCGCGTACCGCGTCAAATTCCGGCAAGACAGGCTCGTGATCCTCACCCGTGAGGACGCGGCGAGGTAGTCGTGTCCTCGTCTACCGCGCGGTGATGCTCACGCTCACGTGGCGTCCGCTCGGCAGCTCGAATGAACCCGCGGAGTCGATCGTGAAAGCGCCATGGTTCACGAGCTTGTCGGTGACGCGAACGACCATGTGAAGGTGTGTCGTCGCAGCTTGTGCCGTGAACAGGCGATGTCGGAGCAGAGTCATCGTGCGCGTGAAGGCGGCCCGGAACGCAGGAGCCGCGGCGGCGCTGGCCGTGGCGTCGGTGAGTGAGCCGTCGGGTGCGAGGAAGAACGTGACGTCGCCATCGGCGTAGAAGCCGACCGGGACGCTGTTCCAGAGAGGATCCGAGCTGGCGGCGATCGGGAAGACGCGCTTGAACGTCGCGACGAGATCGCCTGCGGATCGGTCGCCGAGAGCTCCGTAGCTCGCGGGCTCAGGAGCGGGAGGCGGCGCGGCCGAGCGATGCGAAGCTCGCGCGCTCAGCGAATGTCTTGCGGTCGCAAGCGCCCCTTTGGTCGCGGGAGGCGCGTCGATCTCGATCGAAGCAGCTTCCTCGCCCGTCGTCCCCTCCTCGCTCGGAACCTGGCTCGCAACGTCCTCGACCTCGGGCACCTCGAACGTGTCGCCCCCGATGGCAGCCGACGCACCGGGAGTCGTTCCGGTGCTCGACGCGCTCGCGGGAGCGTCCCGCCGCACGGCTACCCCGACGAATGCGGCCGCGTGCGCTAGCAAGGACAGTCCGGCGAAGAGCTCGAATCGCGCTTTCATCCCGGTTCCCGAACATGTAACCCGGGACGCACCGGCGCGCTTGGCTCCTGGATTCCAGCTCGAGCTGGCGCGCTTGCTTTTCACATGTCAACTTAGTACCTCAGCGGTGAGTTACAGCCCGTCTGCTCTGGCACGGAGAGAAGCACCAGCCAATGTCCCCTTCGCGTACCGCCGGCGTCGTTCTTCCCCTCTTCTCGATTCGCTCGCGTGACGATTGGGGCATCGGTCAGATCGGTGACCTTCCGCGTTGCGCGGCGTGGATCCGACGCGCAGGGCACCGCGTGCTTCAGATACTCCCGCCGTATGAGCTGGCGGCCGGCGAGACGAGCCCCTACGGAGCCCGGACCGCGTTCGGGCTCGATCCCATCTACATCACGGTCGAGGCCATACCGGACCTCGACAAGGGGGCGATCGACGAGGTGCTCGGCGCTGACGGACGCCGCGATCTCGAGCGCCTTCGCGCGCTCGATCGCGTGGACTACGCGGCTGCGCGCGCGCTCAAGATGCGGGTGCTGCACCACGCCTTCGAGCGGTTCCACGCGCGCGAGTGGAAGCGGGGGACGGCGCGCGCCGAGGAGCTCGCCCAGTGGATCGAGCGCGAACGCGCCTGGGCCGAGGATCTCGCGCTCTACGTAGCGCTCCGCGATTCGCACGGCATGTGGGGGTGGGAGCGGTGGCCGAACGAAGAGCGCGAGCGCGTCCCGTACGTGATCAGCCGGGCTCGCGAGACGCTGGCGATGCCGATACTCGAGCATCACTACCTTCAGTGGATCGCGCATTGCCAGTGGTCCCGCGCACGCGAAGAAACGAGCGCGCTGGGCGTTCAGCTCATGGGCGACCTGCCGTTCGTGGTCTGCGGAGAGAGCGCCGACGTCTGGTCGCGCTCGTGGCAGTTCCGGCGCGACGTCTCGCTCGGTGCGCCACCGGATGCTTTCTCGCCCGACGGACAGGACTGGGGGCTCCCGGCCTACGACTGGCGCGCGATGGAAGAAGACGACCTGAAGTGGCTTCGCGCGCGAACGCGCCACGCGGCGCAGATGTATGACCGCTTTCGCCTCGACCACGTCGTCGGGTACTTCCGTATGTACGTGCGTAAGCCGGGGCACCGTGGCTATTTCGATCCCGAGGGGGATGCCACGCAGCGCGCGCACGGCGAGCGGGTTCTTCGCGCGATCATCGACGAGGCGGGGCGTGGTAACGGCGTGAACGGCGGACGTGCGCAGGTGATCGCCGAGGACCTCGGTGTCATTCCGCCCTTCGTCCGCGAGACACTGCGCGAGCTCCAAACACCGGGATACAAGGTCATCCCGTGGGAGAAGGACGAAGGGGCGCACGGCGGGACGTTCCGCGATCCTTCCGCGTTCTCCCCGCTGAGCGTCGCGACCTGGAGCACGCACGACACTGCACCCATCACGGCGTGGTGGGACGATTTCACGGGCGTCGAGCGAGAGCAGCTCGAGCGCCTCGCTGGCATCTCGAAGAAAGCATCCGAGGACGAGCGGGTCTTCGCGTTGCTCGGGTTGCTCTTCCGAGCTGGGTCCTCGCTCACGCTCACGCTGGCGCAGGAGCTCCTCGGCGAGCGGACGCGGATCAACACGCCGGGTACCGTCGGTGAAGCCAACTGGACGTATCGTCTCCCGAAGCCGATCGAGGACCTCGAGACCGACGAGCGGGTGAAGGCGCGCTTCGAGCGCGTCCGTGGGCTCGCGGGTGACGCGGGACGAGCGTGATTCGTTCCGGAAGCTGATACGCTGAAGGCGCTTGGCGCACGCGATCCGATCCGGCCGCGACTACCCGCTCGGTGCCACGGTTCACACGACCGGCACCAACTTCGCCGTATTCTCCCAGAACGCGACGCGACTGGAGCTGTGCCTCTTCGATGAGGCAGGGAACGAGGAGCGGATCGGGATGATCCGCGGGCACGCACACGTCTGGAACGCGAACGTCGAGGTGGTGGGGCCGGGCCAGCGCTACGGCTTCCGCGCGGATGGTCCCTACGACCCGACTCGAGGGCACCGCTTCAATCCGAGCAAGCTGCTCGTCGACCCGTACGCGCTCGCGCTGTCCGGGAAGACCGACTTTCGTGCGCCCGTGTTCGGATACGTCCCGTCCCTCATGGGGAGGGTGGCGAGCGACCTCGTCAGGGACCTTCGCGATGACGCGTCGGGGGTACCTCGTTCGATCGTCGTCGATACGTCGTTCGATTGGGGCGGGGACGAGCCGCCGGAGGTCCCCTGGTCGGACACGGTCGTCTACGAGCTGCACGTAAAGGGGTTCACGCGACGCCACCCGGGGGTGCCCAAGGAGCAGCGCGGCACGTACCTCGGCGTCGCCAGCGATGCCGCGATCGCTCACCTGCTCTCGATCGGCGTCACCACCGTCGAGCTGATGCCGATCCACGAGGAATGCGACGAGGCCCCTCTCGCGAGGCGAGGCGCGACGAACTACTGGGGCTATTCGACGCTCGGCTTCTTCGCGCCCGACCAGCGATTCGCGTCGAACCCCGCCGACGCCGTTCGCGAGTTCAAGGAGATGGTCAAGCGGCTACACGCCGCGCGCATCGAGGTCGTGCTCGACGTCGTCTACAACCACACGTGCGAGGGTGATCGCTTCGGGCCCACACTCTCGCTGCGAGGTCTCGACAACTCCGTCTACTACCGGCTCGCCGCGGATGACCGCGCCCGCTACGTGGATTTCACCGGCTGCGGCAACACGCTCAACATCACCGAGCCGCAGACGCTCAAGCTGATCATGGATAGCTTGCGCTACTGGGCCGTCGAGATGCACGTCGACGGCTTCCGCTTCGATCTCGCGCCCACGCTCGCGCGCGACGCGGAGCACATGGACAAGCTGAGCGCGTTCTTCGACATCATTCACCAGGACCCCGTGCTCTCGCGGGTGAAGCTCATCGCGGAGCCCTGGGACCTCGGCATCGAGGGGTACCAGGCGGGGAACTTCCCGGTCCTCTGGAGCGAGTGGAACGCTCACTACCGCGACACCGTGCGCCGCTTCTGGCTGGGCGACCGCTCGAAGGTCGGCGACCTCGCCACGCGACTCGCCGGTTCGAGCGACCTCTACGGAGACGACGGCCGCCGGCCGCACGCGAGCATCAATTTCGTGACGGCGCACGACGGGTTCACGCTCCGCGACCTCGTCTCCTACGCGAAGAAGCACAACGAGGCGAACGGGCAGCGCAACGAAGACGGCTGGGACGACAACGCCAGCACGAACTTCGGCGTGGAGGGGGAGACGCCGGATCCACGGATCCTCGCGGCCCGCGCGCGGCAACAAAGGAATCTCCTGGCGACGCTGCTCCTCTCGCAGGGGGTTCCGATGATCTCCTCGGGGGACGAGATCGGCCATACGCAGCGGGGGAACAACAACGCCTACGTCCAGGACAACGAGATCTCGTGGCTGGACTGGGAGCTCGACGGGCCGCGCGAAGAGCTCCTGACCTTCATGCGCTCGCTCGCAGCCATTCGACGCACCCATCCTTCGTTTCGCCGGCGCGCGTACCTGCGTGAAGAGGATGCGACGTGGCTTCGCCCGTTTCGCGCCGGCGACGTGAGGGGGAGCGTGCCGCCGGTCGCTGGTGTGATGAAGGGCGACGACTGGACTGACCCGCGGATCGCCGCGCTCGGCCTGCACCTCGTTGGCGCGACCGGTGACGGCGAGCCCGACGTCGATGCGCTCGATGACGATTTCGTGATCCTCCTCAACGCGAGCGCCGAGCCCGCCACGTTCCGGCTGCCGAATCGATCGGAGGCGTGGGTGCTCCTTTTGGACACAGCGACGAGCGCCGCTCCAAACGGGGGAAACAAGCTCTCGAGCTTCGTCGCGACGATCGAGGCTCGCTCGCTGGTCCTGCTCGCGTCTCGGGCCGCGGACCGAAGGTGACCGCGCGCGGTCGCGTGCTATCGTGTGTGGGCTATGCGCGTTCAGAAACTGGCCGAGATCACCGAGACGATTCAGGTCGCCGTGGTGGAGCTGAAGAGCGTGGCGTTACCGCACGAGATTGCTCATCTGCACGAGCTCGCGGCCGACGCGGCTGACGCGGAGACGGAAGAGCAACTCGCGCAGATCGCGTCGCAGGTCGAGAGCCTCCGCACGTTCTGCCAGAGCCGTGCGCGCAGCAGCGCCGCGAACGTCTTCGACCTGCCACCGTCGAGTCCGCGTAGCTCCCGCTCGCGACCCTAGGCTATCTTCGCGGTCCGATGCCGGGACGGAACCCGGCGACCCGAAAGGAGCCGCGATGAGCACTCTCACGAAGTCGCCTGCCTGGCAGGCGCTCGCTCGTCACTACGAGACCGCGCGTACGTGGCACATGCGCACGCTGTTCGCGGAAGACGGAGCGCGCTTCGATCGGTTCTCGATCGATCTCGGCGACGTGTTCGTCGACTACTCGAAGAACCGCGTCACGGCGGAGACGATGCGCCTGCTCCTCTCCCTCGCCGAGCAGCAGAAGGTCACCGATTGGCGCGACCGTATGTTCGCCGGCGAGAAGATCAACGGGACCGAGAATCGCGCCGTCCTCCACACCGCGCTTCGGAATCGAGCGAACCGACCGATCCTCGTCGACGGTAAAGACGTGATGCCCGAGGTGAACGCGGTGCTGGCGCGGATGCGCAAGTTCACCGATCTGCTCCGGAGCGGCACGTGGAAGGGGTGGACGGGCAAGCGCATCACCGACGTCGTGAACATCGGGATCGGCGGCTCCGACCTCGGGCCCGTCATGGCGTGCGAGGCCCTGCGGCCGTACTGGCAGGACGGCCTACGCGCGCACTTCGTCTCGAACGTGGACGGGACGCAGCTCGTCGAAACGGTGAAGCACCTCGACGCCGAGACGACGCTCTTCATCGTGGCGTCCAAGACGTTCACGACGCAGGAGACGCTGATGAACGCGCAGTCGGCGCGCGCTTGGCTTCTCGAGCGGTCGAAGGACGAGAAGACGGTCGCCAAGCACTTCGTCGCCGTCTCCACGGCGACGGCCGAAGTGAAGAAGTTCGGGATCGACACCGACAACATGTTCGAGTTCTGGGACTGGGTCGGCGGCCGCTACTCGCTGTGGTCGGCGATCGGTTTGCCGATCGCGTGCATGATCGGGATGGATCGTTTCGAGGAGATGCTCTCGGGCGGGTTCGCCGTCGACGAGCACTTCCGGAGCGCGCCGCTCGAGCGGAACGTGCCCGTCATCCTGGGGCTCCTCGGCGTCTGGTACTCGAATTTCTTCGGCGCCGAGACGCACGCGATTCTTCCGTACGACCAGTACATGCACCGGTTCCCTGCGTACTTCCAGCAGGGGGACATGGAGAGCAACGGGAAGCGCGTCGACAAGCAGGGGAACGTCGTCGACTACTCGACGGGGCCCATCGTCTGGGGGGAGCCGGGGACGAACGGCCAGCACGCGTTCTACCAGCTCATTCACCAGGGGACGCGCCTCATCCCGGCCGACTTCATTGCGCCCGTCGAGACGCACAATCGTCTCGGCGACCATCACCTCGTGCTGCTGGCGAACTTCTTCGCGCAGACCGAGGCGTTGATGAAGGGGAAGACCGAGGCGGAGGCGCGGAGCGAGCTCGAGACGCAGAAGGTGAGCGCAGAGCGGATTGCCGAGCTGCTGCCGCACAAGATGTTTCCGGGGAACCGGCCCACGAACTCGTTCCTCGTGCAGAAGATCACGCCCAAGACGCTGGGGATGCTGGTGGCTCTCTACGAGCACAAGATCTTCACGCAGGGGGTCGTCTGGAACATCTACAGCTTCGATCAGTGGGGGGTCGAGCTGGGCAAGCAGCTGGCGAAGAAGATCGAACCGGAGCTGCGCACCGCGGGGAATGTCGATTCGCACGACGTATCGACGAACGGTCTCATCAATCGGTGGAAGCGGTTGCGCGGGTGAGAACGCCCCTCGCCGGGCGAGCATGACGCCGGCGCGTTGGCAATTCGCCCTCGCGCCGCTGGCGCCTTCGTGCGAGAGGAACGTTCAGCGACATGGATAGCGTTCGTCACCTGATCATCGGCGCCGGCATCAGCGGGCTCGCCACCGCTGCGTTCCTTCGTGACCGCGATCTGCTCGTCCTAGAAGCCGACCGGGAGATCGGCGGCTACTGCAAGACGGTCCAGAAGGACGGCTTCGTCTGGGACTACTCGGGGCACTTCTTCCACTTCCGTCACGCGGACATCGAGGCGTGGCTGCGCGAGCGAATGCCGGGGCAGGAGATCCGGACGGTGCAGCGGTCGTCGAAGATCGCCTACGCCGGTGGCAAGATCGACTTCCCGTTCCAGAAGAACATCCACCAGCTGCCGCAGGACGAGTTCATCGAGTGCCTGTACGACCTCTACTTCGCGCGGACGCCGGTGGCGGGAGAGCAAGCGGCGCCCGAGACGAACTTCAAGGAGATGCTCTACGCGCGCTTCGGGCGCGGCATCGCCGAGAGGTTCCTCATTCCGTACAACGAGAAGCTCTACGCCTGTGACCTCGCCACGCTCGACAAGGAGGCGATGGGGCGCTTCTTCCCCCACGCCGATCTCACGGACATCGTGCGCAACATGCGCGTCGCCAACAACGCGTCGTACAACGCGTCGTTCACCTACCCGCGCGGGGGGGCCATCGAATACGTGAAGGCTCTCGCCAGCGTGACGGCGCCGTCGGCGATCGGGCTCGACGAGCGGCTGCTGTCGATCGACCTGCGCGCGCGCGTCGCGAAGACGACGAAGCGCGAGGTTCGCTACGAGCGCCTGGTCTCGTCGGCTCCGTTCGACAAGCTCGTGAAGATGGCGGGCCTGCCGTACGAGGCTCGCGCCTTCACGTGGAACAAGGTGCTCGTCTTCAATCTCGGCTTCGACAAGAAGGGGGAGCGCGGGGTGCACTGGGTCTATTTTCCGGACCCTTCGCGCGTCTTCTACCGGGTCGGCTTCTACGACAACATCTTCGACACCGATCGCCTCAGCCTCTACGTCGAGATCGGCTTCCCGAAGGACGCGGTCGTGGACGTCGAGAAGACCAAGGCGCGCGTGCTTGCCGATCTGAAGGCCGAGGGGGTCATCAGCGACCATCGGCTCGTGGCCGATCACGCTGTCGTGATGGACCCCGCGTACGTGCACATCACGCGCGAATCGCAGGCAGAGCACCAAAGGCTCACGCGGGTTCTCAACGCGAACGGGGTGTACTCGATCGGGCGGTACGGCGGTTGGACCTACTGTTCCATCGAGGACAACATCGTCGAAGCGCGCGCGCTCGCCGGCGTGCTCGACGCGGGGTGAGAGTCACTCGGCGGCGGGGGCGTCTTCGGCGTCGATCGGCGCCGTGATCACGCGCTGCTGCAGGAGCCCGGCGGCGCACTCGGTGGCGCACGCGAGGGTGCGGAACGACTCGCGAACGACGCGCGCCGCGACCTCGTGCCCGGGGAGGAAGTGCTCGATGATCGATATGGCGTCGTAGAGGAGCCAGCAGACGAGGCTCACCGTCATGAAGGCCCACGGCCAGGTGAGGACGCCGCCGCGCATGGCGATCGCCGTGAGCAGCACGGGCGCGATGAGGGCCAGGCCGATGATGTCGCCGAGGTCGGAGGCGACGCTGTGCATCGACGCGAGGTCGCCGCCGAGGAGCGCCCGGCCGTCGACCAGCAGGTCCGATCCCGAGATGCCGATCGCCAGCAGGATCGCGACCGCCACGACCCCGATCCGCGCGGAGAGAGAGCCGGGGAGCACGAGCCCGGCGGTCGTCCACGCGCGCGCCATCATCGCGGTACCGACGCAGGACGCGATGTTCGCCACGAAGACGAGGCCGCCGGCGAGGGCCACGTTCTTCATCCCGAACAGCGTGGCGTCGGGCGGGAAGGTGTTGATCGCCAGATCGCGGAGCAAGAGGAGCAGGTAGCACCAGGCGTTGAACGACCAGGCGCGCCTCATGTACGCGCCGCGCTCGAAGGCGTAGGCCGCGATGAAGCAGCCGACGGTCGCGAGACCCTTCGAGAGGTCGGTCTGGGTGATGAACAGCGCCTTCCGCGCGTCGGCAGGGACGACGACGGCGAGGGCGATGAAGAAGGCGGCCCATATGAGGGGGAAGACGGCGATCTTTCGGTAGCTCATTTGGCCAGCTCTCGTCGTATCTCGGCGAGCACGAGCTCCGCGCGCGCAGCCCCCACGAGCGTCCGGAGCATCGGTCGGAGGGCGGTCTCGAGCTTCGGCAAATCACCGAGCTCGAGAGTCTCCGGTCCCCGCCCGAGCGCCTTCTGGGCGAAGGTCTTCACCGCGACCCGGCCGGTGTGCGGCCCGAGGTAGATCGCCAAGCGATCAGCGATGCGATCGGCGATCGTCGCCGTGGTGGGCGGTGGGGGCGAACCCATCACGACAAGCATACGTCACTTCGGGGCGCCGTCCCCGGTTCCGCAAGGGGCTGCGGCGCGCGCGCGGGCCGTTACCTGAACGTAGATGCGTAGATAGGAGGCGTGGGCGTGCACGCCGGTCACCTCGACGCGGTCGACGTCGCCGTGGAAACAGCCGCTCGCGTTCTCGAACGTGAGATCGGAGGAGAGCTTCTCGCGCACGGGGCGAAGTCGATCGCCGATGTCGAGGCGGAGCGCGGCGCGCGCCTGATCGCGGATGCGGTCGCCGTCCTTCATGGCCTTGAGCGAGAGGAGGAAGTTCCTGGTTTCGATCGTCGGCTCGAGGTCCGGCACCGCGAGCTCGTTGTCGAGCACGGCCGGATGACCGCTCAGATAGAGGTCGCCGTCCAGGGACGTCTCGATCCCAAGCGCGTGGACCGGCCCGGCGATGTGGAGCTTCAGCACGATCTCGCCGCGTGACTCGTAGATCTCGGGGCTCTCGAGGTAGAGGCCGGGGTAATCGGTGGAGAAGAAGAGCTTTCCGTTGGTGAACGCAGCGCTCATCGCGCGCGTGAGCTCGTCGTAGCGCGCGGCGATCGGGATCGTGACGGTGAAGGGGCCCGGGACGATCGTGGCGACGTTCGAGAGGGGAGGGAGCGGGAAGGGGACCGCCCCGCCATCGTCGTTCGTGACGTCGCAGGGGAGCGTGACCGACGGTGCAACGACGAGCGCGACGTCCTTCTCGAGGCCGTCGGCCATGATCGTCGGACCCGCCTCGACGTCGAGCAGGCGCAGGATCGCGCACCCGTGGGCGTCGCCGAGCTGCAGGTCGATGGGGTGGGCGATGCGCGCGGCCGCCTCGCCGAGCAGCGGGCGCATGTCGTAGGCGAACGCGCGGAGCTGTTCGCCGATCGGCGACGCGATCATGTCGTAGACGCCGGCCACGCGGTCGGCGAAGGCGACCCGCGTGTCGGTCGACGTGACGTGCACTTCGACCGACTGGAGCTTCAGCGCGTAGTCGCGGTTCACGACCGGCTCGGCGTCGATCCGGAGCTCGAAAGGGAGCTCGATGGGGTGGAGCGGGAGCGCGATCGTCGCGCGCACCTTCGTGTGAATGACGACGCGCCCCTGTGCGAGCTCGATCTGGAGCGGTTCGCGAGCCCACGTGTACCGGCGGTCGGCGCCGAGCAGAGGAAACGTCCCCTCTCCGGTCTTCGGGGCGACGTCGTCGAGCGCCTTGGCCAGCGCCGGGCGCGCCATCGAGAGGTGCGCGACGACGCGGGAAGGGACCGGATCCGCTTCCGCCGGCGACTGCGACGGGTCGGGGCGGGGGGGATAGACGGCGCCGAAGCGGGTGCACGCCAGCAGAAGAGCGGCGGCGATCGCGGGGGCGGAACGGCGCATGCCCCGCGTTCTACGCGAAGAGCGCGCCCGCGACGAGGGAGTCGCGAGGCCAGCGCGGTGACGAAGAGGTCGCTACGCGGAGACTTCGCCGCGCGCGTCGGCCTGTACGCGGCTGTGTTTGCGCCCGTACGCGAAGTAGATGATGAGGCCGATCACGAGCCACACGCCGAGCCGGAGCCAGTTCGGCCACCCGAGGCCGTAGATCATCGAGCCGCACACGAGGACGCCGCAGACCGAGACGAACGGGACCGCCGGCACGCGGAACGGGCGGGCCATGTCGGGCTGCCGGTAGCGCATGATCCACACGCCGATCGACACGAGGCTGAACGCGAACAGCGTCCCGATGCTCGTCATGTCGCCGACGATGTCGCCCGGGACGAAGGCCGCGAAGAGGCCGACGAAGACGAAGAAGAGGAGATTCGACTTGTAGGGGGTCCTGTACAGCGGGTGCAGGTCGGAGAAGACGCGCGGGACGAGTCCGTCTCGGCTCATCGTGTAGAAGACGCGCGACTGCCCCATCAGCATGACGAGGATGACGGACGAGAAGCCGCCAAGGATGGCGACGGTGACGGCGTTCGACAGCCACGTGTAGCCGGGCATGTAGCCGTCGATGGCCTTGGCGACGGACGCCTCTTTGCCCGCGTTGCGGAAGAAGTCGACGTTCGCGAGGCCGGTGAGGACGTGCGCGAACAGGATGTAGAGGACGGTGCAGATCGCGAGCGACCCGAGGATGCCGATCGGCATGTCGCGCTTCGGGTTGCGCGCCTCCTGGGCGGCGGTCGAGACGGCGTCGAAGCCGATGAAGGCGAAGAACACGATACCGGCCGCGCCGAGGATGCCCATCGTCCCGCCGAACGCGTGCGGTACCCCTTGCGGGTCCGTGTACACGGACGACGCCGGGATGTACGGCGTGTGGTTCTCGGGCTTCATGAAGCTCCAGCCGAGCGTGATGATGAGGATGACGACCGTCACCTTCATGACCACGATGATCCCGTTGACGACCGCCGACTCGTGGATCCCGCGAATCAGGAGGAGCGTCAGGACGAGGATGATGCCCAGCGCCGGCAGGTTGATGATGCCGTGCTCGCCCCCTTCCATCTGGAACGGGGAGTGGCAGAGCGCGTAGGGGATGTGAGCCCCGAAGAGGCCGAGCAGCTTGTTGAGGTACTCGCTCCAGGCGATGCCGACGGTCGCCGCGCCGAGCGCGTACTCGAGCACGAGGTCCCAGCCGATGATCCAGGCGACCAGCTCGCCCATCGTCGTGTACGTGTACGTGTAGGCGCTCCCGGCGATCGGGATCATCGACGCCAGCTCCGCATAGCAGAGCCCCGCGAACGCGCAGCCGACCGCGGCGACGACGAAGCCGAGCGTGACCGACGGGCCCGCGCTGCTCGCCGCCGCCGCTGCCGTGCGGACGAACAGGCCTGCGCCGATGATCGCGCCGACGCCGAGCGCGACGAGATCGAAGGCCCCCAGCGTGCGCTTCAGACCCTCGGTCCCCTCCGCCTCGGCTGCGAGCTTGCCGACGTCTTTCCGCGCGAACAGGTCTGTGGCCATCCGCGTCTCATACCAAAGGTGGCCTCGCGAATCGCCTTCGATCTCGGGGAAGCGCGGGGCGCCGGGCGAGTCGCGATGCGCAGCCCTCGCTCAACGACGTTGACTGCGCGCGCCCGGCGATCGAGAAGGACGTCCGATGAGGGTGCTGTTTCTCGATCCGGTCGGCACGATGGGGGGCGCCGAGCGGTGCTTGCTCGACCTCGTCGCGTCGATGCGCGATGCGCGCCCCGGCCTCCAGACGGGGCTCATCGTCGGCGGCCCGGGGCCTCTCGTCGAAGGGGCCGAGCGGCTAGGGATGGGAGTCACCGTGCTGCCGTTGCCGCGCGCTCTCTCGCGCGCGGGGGACAGCGGGATCGTGGGCCTCCGCGGGATCCTCCAGCAAGCGCCGGCGCTGGCCGTCGCCACCGGCGCGCTCGGCGCGTACGCGATCCAGCTCGAACGGGCGGTCCGGGCGTTCGCGCCGACGGTCATCCACTCGAACGGGATCAAGATGCACCTTCTGTCGGCGCTCCTCCCCAACCGCGGGGCGCCGGTCGTCTGGCACCTGCGCGACTTCATCGGCCAGCGGGCGATCATGGCGCACGTGCTCCGCCTGGCGTCACCGCGCGCGGCGGGGCTCCTCGCCATCTCGCGGGCCGTGGTGGACGACGCGGCGCGCGCGCTCCACCGCGACGACGTGACGCTGGTGTACGACGCGATCGACACCGACTGCTTCGTCCCCGAAGGACCGCGCGTCGATCTCGACGCGCTCGCAGGGCTGCCGCCCGCCCCGAACGACGTCGTCCGCATCGGCCTCATCGCGACCTACGCGCGCTGGAAGGGGCAAGAGGTGTTCATCGACGCAGCGGCTTCGTACGTGCGGTCGAATGGGCCGGCGGCGCGCTTCTACATCATCGGCGGCACGGCCTACGACACGGACGCCTCGCAGTTCACCGTGGCGGAGCTCCGCGCGCGGGTCGTCGATCGCGGGCTCACGAGCGTCTTCGGCCTCGTGCCGTTCCAGGCCGCGCCGGAGCGGGTGTACCGGTCGCTCGACGTCGCGGTCCACGCGAGCACGAAGCCCGAGCCGTTCGGTCGGACGATCGCCGAAGCGATGACGTGCGGGCGCGCGCTCATCGCCGCACGGGAAGGGGGGGCGGCGGAGCTGGTGACCGACGACGTCGACGCGCTGGCCGTGGCGCCGCGCGATCCGTCCGTGCTGGCCGAGGCGATGCGGGCGCTGGCGAGCGATCCCGCGCGTCGGGCGCGTCTCGGGGCGGCGGCGCGGGTGACGGCGTCAGCGCGGTTCGCCCGTGGGCGCATCGGGCCAGAAGTGCTCGCGGCGTACGCGCGTCTCGGGGCGGGGGACTAGAGAAGCGCGCCGGGGGTGGGGAGAAGATCGCCGAGGATGCGGAGAAGCACTGCGAGGCCTCGGCATGCTTTCGCGCGGGCATGCAGAAGCACTGCGAGGCCTCGGCATGCCTTTGCGCGGGCATGCAGAAGCACTGCGAGGCCTCGGCATGCTTTCGCGCGGGCATGCAGAAGCACTGCGAGGCCTCGGCATGCTTTTGCGTGGGCATGCAGAAGCACTGCGAGGCCTCGGCATGCTTTTGCGTGGGCGTGCAGAAGCACTGCGAGGCCTCGGCGTGCGTTGCGATGGGCGTGCAGGCGCGTGGCCCAGTCGAAGAAATGGCGCCGTGCCGGACGTCGCCGCGCTCTTCAAGACGGTGCGCTCGACTGGTTCGCGAGCCGCCTGACCCCGTCGGCGAGCACGCGGAGCTCGCCCGAGGCTCAGGCTTTCACGAGACGGATCGCCTTCTCGGGGCACGCGACGACGCACAGCCCGCACGCCTGACACGCCTCGGCTTTCGGCGTGTACGCCGTCTTCCTCCCGTGCATGACGCTCTTCAGCTTCCCGCGGAGCGAGAGACGCGCGAAGTCGGCGTCGTCCATCCGCCGCACGTCGAACACGCCGTACGGGCACACGTCGACGCAGTCGTGCTTCCCCTCGCACTTGTTGCGGTCGACGACCGGCACGAACGCCCCCGCCGGCGCGCGGCATTTCTCGCCGGGCCGGTCGGGGTCCGCGGCCGCCTTTCGTGCCTTCGCGCGATCGAGCGAGTCGTCTTCGTTCACGCGCGGAGCCTACGCCGCGCACTGCAAAGGTTCAGCGGCCGGATTGTAAAGTCGTGTTGGGCGCGGGCGTCCGGGGCGCCTTGCCCGCGCGCCCCTTCTTCGCCGGCGCTTCTTTCACGGCCCCGTCGCGCTCTTCCCAGAACGCGGCCAGCTTCGGCCACAGCTTCTGCGAAGCGCTCTTCGAGACCACCGCGCCGACGTGGCCCCCCTGCAGGTGCAGCCACTCCTTGTCGGTCGACGAGACCCGATCGACGAGCTCCTTGGCGTCCTTCCAGGGAACGATCGTGTCGTGCTCGAACGTCACGGCGAGCGTCGGGCAGCGGATCGCGTCGAGGCGCGCCGGGCGCCCGGAGAGGGTGAACTCGCCGCGCGCCAGCAGGTCGCGCTGGTAGAGGTCCTCGATGTAGCGCTGGTAGAAGGCGCCGGGGATCGACACGTTGTCGTTGCCCCAGGCCTCGATGGCGAGGAACCCGTCGAGCGACTCGTCGTCCCAGGCGCGGTCGAGCAGGTGCACCATCTTCGAGAGGGTGAGCGTCGGCCGGAGCATGTGGAAGGAGCTCTGGAGGAGCGTCCACGGCACGTTGCCGTAGGCGTTCACCAGCGAGCGCACGTCGAAGGTCGGCGAGCGGGTCCATGAGCCGAGCAGGCCGGCGCCGTCGAAGCGGACCGGAGCCGCGAGCGTCGTGAGCGACGCGACGTGGCTGGGGCGCACCGCCGCGTGGATCGTGGTGAGGATCCCGCCCATGCAGTAGCCGAGCAAGTGGACCTTCTGGGCCCCTGCAGAGCGCGCGGCCGAGCGGATGGCGCGACCGAGGTACCCGTCGCAGATCTCGTCGAACGTGAGGAACTTGTCCTCGTCGCCCGGCGTCCCCCAGTCGATGCAGTAGACGTCGAAGCCGCGCTGGACGAGCCACGCCGCGAAGCTCTTCTGGGGGAGCAGATCGAGGACGTAGTGGCGGTTGATGAGCGACGGCACGAGGAGCACCGGCGTCTCGAACGTCGCCGGCGTGCTGCGGCGGTAGCGGAGAAGCCGGAGCTTGTTCTCGGTGTGCACGACGTCGGCCGGCGTCGTCCCCACGGGAGGCGGCTTGCGCTTCCAGAGACCCAGAACGTGCGGGAGCCCTTTCATGTGTAGAGCGCCTCGAAAGGCTCCCTGAACGCTTCGTAGACCTTCTTGCGACGGACCTTCAACGTCGGCGTCAGCATGCCGCCGTCGATCGTGAGCGGGCGGTCCATGATGGCGAACCGCTTGATCGACTCGTGGCTCGCGAGGTCACCGTTGATGCGCGCGACCCGCTCTTCCACGAGCGCGTGGACCGCCTGGCCGCGGGCGCCGGGGTCGACCCCCTTGGCCGCGAGGTGCGCGTCGATGACCTCGTTGTTGAGCCAGATGCCGGCGACCAGGAACCGCTTCGCCTCGCCGTAGACGACGACGTGCGCGAAGAGCGGCTCGTCGGCGAAGCGGATCTCGATGTTCGCGGGGGGGATGTTCTTCCCGCCGGCGGTCACCAGGATGTCCTTCTTGCGGTCGATGATCTGGAGGAAGCCGTCCTCCGTGAAGCGCCCCACGTCACCGGTCTTGAACCAGCCGTCCTCGGTGAACGCCTCGCGCGTCGCCGCCGGGTCCTTGTGGTAGCCGCCGAAGATGCTCGGGCCGCGCGCCAGGATTTCCCCGTCGTCGGCGAGCCGGAGCTCGATCGACGGAAGCGGCTTTCCGACGGTGTCGAAGCGGAAGGCGCTGGGGCTGTTCAGGGTCAGGGTCGGCGAGCACTCGGTGAGGCCGTACCCCTCGAGGATCAGGATGCCGCACTCGTGGAAGATCTCCTTCACCTCGCGCTTGAGCCCCGCGCCGCCGGAGAGGCAGAAGCGGAGCTTGCCGCCGGTGAGCTGCTCGAGCTTTGCGCGCCGCGCGGCCGGAGTCGCCTCCGTCGCCGCGCCCATCGCCAGCTTCTCCCACACCGACGGGACGCTCATGAAGACGCTCGGCCGCACTTCGGGGAGCTTCTCCATGACGACGCGCGGATCGCACAGGTACGTGGTGAAGCCGAGCGAGTTGCCGAGACAGGCCTCGCCGAAGCCGAAGATGTGGCTCATCGGAAGCCAGAGGAGATCGACCGCCCCTTCGTGCAGGAGCGGCTCGTTGTTGACGAGCCAGTCGTGCCCGTTGATGGCGACGTTGCGGTGCGTGAGCGCGACCCCCTTCGGGTTGCCGGTCGTGCCGCTCGTATAGAGCATGAGGCCGTGCTGATCGAGCGAGACCGCGTCCATCGTGCGCGCGAAGGCGCGCGGGTCCTCGAGGTCACGCGCCTGGCCGACCGCGCGCGCGCGCGACCACGTCACGAACCGCTGCTCGATCGCGTCCGCCGGGGGGACGTGCTTGCCCGCGTCGCGAAGCGAGGCGGCGACGCGCGCCACGTCCAGCCCGTCGTCGAGGAGCACGATGCGATCGACCTTCGCGTACTTGTCCCACGCCTCGAGGATGCGGCCGACGAGCGCGGGCGAATCGACGAACACGACCTTCGCGTCGCTGTGCTCGACGATGTACGCCGCCTGCTCCGCGGTGGACGAACCGTAGATCGGCACCATGACGCCGCCGGTCGCCTGGATGGCCAAGGCCGCGCTCATCCATTCCACGCGGTTCGGTGCGAACACGCATCCGCGCGCGCCCGACGTGACGCCGTTCTGCGCGAGGAAGAGCGCGATCTCGCGGATCTCCTTCGCGTGGGCGCCCCACGTCACGGCACGCCAGTCGCCGTTCGCGGTCGGCACCATGTAGCGCACGCGCGAGCGGCGCTCGGGGAGCGAGTCGAAGAGCGCGCGAGGCGCGATACTGAGCTCGAGATACGGCGTGATGTCCATGGTCCCCTCCGGTGCAGTCAGTGCGACTTGGAATCCAGCTTCTCTTCCAGATCCATCACCTTGCTCTGGAGCTGGTTGAGCAGGTGAAGCACTCGTTCCTGATCACGCTTCGTGGACAGACCCATCTCGGCCCACCACGTCGCCTTGGCCGCGTCGGCCGCCGTCTTCATCTTCATGGCCGTCGCCAGCAGCGTGCCGGTGGGACCGGTCACGAGGGGGCTCTTCAGCACCTCCTCGAGGAGCTTCGCGGTCGCGCCTTCCCATGCATCGAAGCCCTTCTTCCACTGATCCCAGATCACCATCGTCGCCTCCACGTGTTGCTAGCCTACAGACCGAACCGGCGCACCTGGGCGGCGGTCGTGAAGTTCTCGTTCGTGTCGTTCGTCTGGCTCGTCGCGCGCGCGACCTCACCGAAGCACTGGAAGAAGAAGGACACCTGCCACGTAGTGACCGCCTCGCCGGCCGCCGGGTTGATCGTGACCTTCGTGCGGATCCGGTGCGCCTGGGTGAACGTGACGTCGGGGAGAATCAGCTGCCCGGTGGCGTCGTCGCTGACCTCGTACGTGTCCGTGCTCGCGTACGGAAGTCCGTCGAGCATGCCGTTCTCGACGGTCGCCGTGGACACCCAGCTCGATCCCACGGAGAGCGGGAACTGCGTGATGGTGACCGGCTGCGTGTACGCGTAGAGCGTCTCCCCGTTGGGCGGGTTCTGCACCGTCGACGCGAGACCGTGCAGATAGATGCCGTTGGCGTCGGAGTGGTAGACGGCCTCCAGCGTGTCGCCGGCGTCGAACGGTGTGACGAACACCCCGCCGGGGAAGGACGCCGCGTACCACTTGCCCGTGAGCGGAGTCGCCTCGATCGAGATCGTGGCGTCCGTGTCCAGGCTCGTTCCCCAGTTCCAGACGCGCTGCCCGCTCGAATCGACCTCGCCGACGACGTCCACGGGCTCCGTCGTGTTGGCCTGCGACACGAGGTACTTCACCGGGATCCCCAGCACCGGCGTGAGCTGGGCGGCCGTGATCGTTCCGTCGAGCGTCGGCTCGCAGTCGAGCGGCGTCGCGAGCCCCGCGTCATAGGCGACCGCCGGATCGGGGTACGTCTGGTTGTTGCCACATCCAGCGGCGAGGACGAGCGCGAGCGCGGTGAGCGTGAGGGGCGTGGTTCGCATGGTTAGAAGAAGTACTGAAGGCGAACGCGTCCAAGCTGGGCGGGCTGCGCGGTGAGGTGGGCAGACGTGTTGTCGAGTCCCGCGAGCGGGAACAGAACGCCGTACTCGAACGCGATGCCGAAGCCGTCGCGACTCGCGTAGGCGAGCGTAGGATCGATTTCCACACCGAGCGGGCTTCTGCCACCCGGAGTCGCGGATGCGACGGCGGCCCAGGAAGCGACTCCGGCGATTTCTGCGCTGAGGACGCCCGGCGCGCTGCGGTAGACCGTCCACTGTGCGTGGGGGCGGAGGTAGACGGCGTTGGTGACGGTGCCGATGATTTCGCGGAAGAGGATGCGGTCGATGCGGTAGTCGGGGTGGAAGCGGAAGTCGTTGACGTGGGTGTCGTACGGCGGGTTCGCCTGGCCTCCGTTGAGGTCGCCTGGTTGGGCGAGAGGGGCCGCGATCTTCGGAAACGCGCTGAACCCGGGCGCCGAGTCGCCGCTCGCGTATCCGCCGTCGAGCCCCGCGCCGACCGGCCCTTCCGGCTCGCCGAACTCGCTCTCCACCGCGAGGCCCATCTGATTCGACGTGACCGGCACGTGGTAGAGCACCCCCGGAATCAGCGACGGCTGGTCGACGTTCGCGAGGAGCATCGCCCACTCCGCCTCGACGCGCGCGGCGGGAGCCGTGAGGCGCGCCCACCCGTCGATGGCGGTGGCGGTGTAGCCGCGCATCATCACCTGCGCGGCGTTGATCGTGACCGGAACCGTGAACGGGAGGTACGTCGCCGGGATGTCGTCTGCCTGCCAGCGGTGCGAGAGGTACGCGCCGTACTCGAAGGTGACCTTCCCCGCGAGACGCCGGCGCCGCCGGGCCAGCTCGTCCTTGAAGTGGAGGACGGCGAACGTCACGGTGTGCACCGCCGCCGAAGGGGCGATGTCGATGAACGTCGTCCCCGCGGCGCCCGGGACGAACGGGCCCGTGGCGGTGAAGTCGTACGCCGCCGCGACGATGTGATCGAGGATGGGCGTGAGGAACGCGATGCGGTCCGCCGAGTCGCCGCTGTCGCAGTCGGCGCAGTCGCCGCCGTTCGCGAGCATCCCGAGGCCCCAGGCGTTCCCCATGCGTCCGGCGGCGAGGAGGCCGAACGGCGTCAGCGCTTCGCCGTACGCGCGCTTCACGTGGAAGGCGTTCGTGGGGGACGTCTGCGTCGTGCTGGCGGCGGGGGCGCCGGCGTAGTTGCCGCCGAGCGGCTGGTTGTCGAGCGTATCGATCCGCGCCTTCACGGCGACGCCGCCGCCGGGCGCGTAGATGGCGAAGTCGGTCCGCAGGCGCATGTCCGCGTACGTCAGGACCTGCGCGTTCGAGTTGGAGATCGACGTCGGGTAGAACACCTGCCCCGACGGCGTGAGGCCGCGATCGAGATCGAGGTTGTCGAGCTCCTCTGCGCGCACGCGCATGTACCCGTGCACCTCCACGTCGACCTTGTCGCGCGGGACGATGTCCTCGCCGATGTCGGTGAACCCGGTGGCGTGCGCGGACCGCGGCACGAGCACGATCGAAGCGCCGGCGAGGACGCATGCTGCGCGCGCGAAGGTCTTCACGGCTGCTCCTCCGCGAGGAAGTCCGACAGATCCGTGTTCGACGCCCCCCGCGCTTCGATCATCGGGAAGTGGCCGCAGCGGGGATACACGACGAGGCGCGAGTTCGGCAGGTCCCTGGAGAGTCGCTCGCCCACGCTCAGGCGCGTCACTTCGTCCTCGCGCCCCCACAGGAGCAGCGTCTTCTGCGCGATGTTCCGGTAGCGCTCCTCGACGGCCGCGTAGTGTTGCCCCCGCACGGCCGCGAGCGCAGCGGCGAGCGTGCCCGGTCGGTCGAGCGCCCGGTCGACCTCGGTGACGAGCCTCTCGGTGACGTAGCGCTCCTTGTCGTAGAACGCGAAGGCCATCCGGTAGTCGGGGTTCTGCTTGTAATAGAGCGAGAAGAGCGTCTCGCCGACACCGGGCGCGCGCGACCAGACGAAGAACGTCGGCAGCTGCGACTCGTAGACCCAGGCGTCGTAGAGCGCGATCTTGGTCACGCGCTCGGGGTGGGCGAGCGCCATCTCGAGCGCGATCGACGAGCCCCACGAGTGCGCGACGACCGCGGCGCGATCGATCCCGCGCTGATCGAGCAGCCCGAAGACGAGGTCGGCCTGGGCCCGCGGCGAGTAGTCCCCCTCGGGGCGGCTCGTCCAGCCGAACCCTTTCATGTCGAGCGCGATCACCCGGTGCGTCTTCTTGAGCTCGGGGATGACCGCGCCCCACGTCTCGAGCGCCGACGCGAAGCCGTGAATGAGCACGACCGCGGGCCCTTCGCCCACGTCGACGTACCGAACGTGCACGCCGTTCACGGTCGCGTACGTGGCGTTCTTCGGCTCACCGGGGAGGGGACCGGCATGGAACGACAGACACCCCGTCAGGAGGTGCGCCATCAGCACCGCGACGAGGAGAGACATGCGCGACACGGGAGCTCGCCGTGTCACGGCGTAAGCCTCCGCAGTTCGGCTTCGCTCGTGAACTCGGTGCTCGTCTCGTTGTTCTGCGACGTGGCGGAGGCCACGGGGCCGACGCACTCGGCGATCCAAGCGTACGAACGGATCGTCGTCACCTCGATGCCCACCGTGCGGGTGAGCACCGTCCCGACGCGCAGCACCTGGAACGTGCCGTACGGCGTCTTCATCGTCCCCCACTCGTCCGCCGTGTTCGTGTACGCCTCCGTGTAGCCGAGGCCGGTCGTGATCCCCTCCGCCAGCCCCGTCACGTTGGAGGTCGTGCTCCACGTCGTCCCCACCGAGAGCGGGAACTGGAGTGTGACGATGGGGGTCGCGTACGTGAGCTCTGTCTCCGTCGTGTTCGTGGGGGAGACGACGCCGAGGAGCAAGAGGGCGTTGTCGCTCGCTTTGAAGACACCGAGGAGCGTCGCGGTCGCCGAGAGGAGAGAGGCGTACGTCGCGCCGGCATAGGCGCTCGTCCACCACGTGCCCGTCGGCGTCTGGGTCGTGAAGATCACCGGCTGGTCCCCGCTGAGGGACACCGTGAGATCCCACGCCCGCGTTCCGCCGTCACCGCCCGTGCCCGTCGTGTCCCACGTGGCGTTCTGCGCGTCGAGGTAGGTGGCGTGGAGGCCGGCCTGCATCGGGATTTCGTCCTGCGTGATCGTGCCGTCACCGTTGGGGATGCAGCCGACGACCGCGCCGTCCTCGAGGGTGACGGTCTGCCCGCCGTCGGGGTCCGCGCTGTCCGAGCCGTCGGAGCCGAGAGGGAACGACGAATCGGTGGCGTCGGAGCTGGCGTCGGTCGTCCCGGCTTCCGGCGCGGGGGCTGCGACGCACTCGCCTGACGCACTGCATGCTCCCGTCGCGCAGTCGGCACCGCTGACACACGCTCGGTTGCTCGAGCCGGCACACCCCATCGAGGTTGCCAGGGCTGCCGCCGCAAGGAACCGCATGTTGCACTGCATCATCAGGACGACTCCTCGCGGCGCGGAAACGTGCTCGCTCCGGGGGGCGCCCGGCTTACAAGGCGGCCAAGATAGCTGGCGTCGACTCACTGTCAAGGCGCCTATTGTGCGGAGCACAAGAAGGCGCGCTGGCACGCCCCTCGCGGCACGGCTACAGTGACGCCGATGTTGGTCAAGAAGTACGCGAACCGACGCCTCTACGACATGGAGGCGAGCCGCTACGTGACACTCGAGGAGCTCGCCGAGCGAATTCGCGCTGGGGCCGACGCGAGGGTCGTCGATGCCAAGACGAACGACGATCTCACCCAGGCCACGCTGGCCCAAATCATCCTCGAGAGCCGGGGGGCCTCGCGGCTTCTCCCGTCGTCGCTGCTCGTTCGGCTGATCCGCATGAACGACGACGCACTCGGCGAATTTCTCGGGCGATACATCTCCTGGGCGCTCGACATGTACCTCCACGCCAAGCAGGGAGCGCAGGCGCTGGCACCGTACAATCCGCTGGCCATGGCCCCCTTCGACGCCACGAGCGCGCTCGCCCGTCTGATCGGCGGCGTCGCCGGGTGGCGCGACCAGCCCGCCCAGCAGCAGGAAGCCCCCCAGGCGACGAACGACATGGCGGATCTGCGGCGCGAGCTCGAGGCGCTGAAGAAGGAAGTGAAGAGACAGAAGCGTCCTTGACGTGACGTTTGTTGTGCGTCGCACAATAGATCGTTGACATCGGACGACGGCGCTTTATGTTCGCCCTCCGTCGCAGGCAGTTTCGCCTGGAATATGGAGACGAACATGAGCGCAACCGAAACTTCGCAGTCGCAGCAATTCACCAACCACTGGCAGCGTGCGGTCAACGAGCAGATCCAGCGATGGGATGCCTTCGTCGCCGAGGTCGGGAAGCTCGAGACCAAGGGGTTCGAGCAGGCGTGCGCCAACGCCGACGAAGCGGCGCGCCTCACCAAGGAGTCCGCGGCGTACGTCAGCCTGCTCAGCGCCCAGTGGCGCAAGCTCGCGGTCGATGCGACGCGCCAGGCGTTCGAGATGTTCAGCGCGAAGGCCTGAGTCGGCCTGCTACCAGACCGAGCAGACCTTGCCGTTGTTCATCGGCGTGCCGGCCTTGCAGTGATACGCCTCTGCAAAGGCCGGCACGTCGGCCATCGGCCCGTTGACCCGCCACTGCTCGGTCGCGTGCTCGTCGGCGTGCGCCCCCGCCTCGAGAAGCTCGGGGGTCTTCTTGGTGCACCAGCTCTGGGCGTCGGCGAGGAAGAAGATCTGCTCGTCGGTGTACCCGTCGACCGTGCGGTGTTCCTCGGGGTGAGCCTTTTGCCACGCGCGGAGCGCACCGAGAGCGATCTTCACGCCGCCGATGTCCGCGATGTTCTCGCCTGACGTGAGCTCGCCGTTGAGCTTCACGCCTGGGACCGCCTCGTACGACGAGTACTGGTCCTGCACGCACTTGGTGGCGTCGGCGAACTTCGCCTTCGTGTCTTTCGTCCACCAGTCGCGCAGGTTCCCCGCGCCGTCGAACTTGGACCCTTCGTCGTCGAAGCCGTGCGTCAGCTCGTGGCCGATGGTGCTCGAGCCTTCGTCGCCGATGTTCACGGGCGCGTAGAAATCGCGCGAGAAGAATGGCGGCTGGAGCTCGCCGGCCGGTAGGACGATCTCGTTGAGCGACGGGCTGTAGTAGGCGTTCACCGTCGGCGGCGTCATGTCCCACTCCAGCCGGTCGACGGGCTTGCCGATCTTCGAGAGGCGCCACTGGCGCTCGAAGGCGTCGGCGGCCAGCGCGTTGGCAGCGTAGTCCGTCCGCGTGACGGGGAAATCGTAGGCACGCCAGTGGTCGGGGTAGCCGACCTTGGCGTTGATCTGATCGAGCTTGGCGATGGCGGCCGTGCGCGTCGCGTCGTCCATCCACGGCAAGAGGCCGAGCTCGACCCGCATCGCGTCGTGGATCGCCTGCGTGAGCACTTTGGCGCGCTCCTTCGAGTCGCCCGCGAACTTCGACGCGACGTACGGCTGCGCGAGCAGCTCGCCCAGCTGCGTATCGGCGCCGCGCACGCACCGCTTCCAGCGCGCCGGGAGCTCCTTCTGCCCGGTGATCTTGTGGGCGAGCGAGAACGCTTCCTCCTGGAACGGCTTGGAGAGCCGGGGCGCTTCGTGAGCCACGATCCGCGCTGTCAGGTAGTGACGCCAGGCGGCCGGCGGCTCCTGGTGCATCAGTGCGTCGATGCCCGTGAAGTAGGCCGGGTCGTTGACCGAGATTTCCGACACGCCCGGGATGCCGAGCGCCGCGAAGTACGAGTCCCACGGGAACGTCTTGGCGATGCCCGGGAGGCCCGCGCGGTCGACGCGGTGGTAGGTCTGGTAAGGGTCGCGCCGCGTGACCTTGTTCTGCTGGATCTTCGCCAGCTTGGTTTCGATGCGCATGACGTCCACGGTGGCGGTCTTCGCCTCCGCGGGCTTCAGGCCGAGGAGCGCGAACATCCGGGCGACGTGGGCCGCGTAGAACGTCCGCACGTCCTTCATGTTCCCCTCGTCCTTCAGGTAGTAGTCGCGATCCGGGAGGCCGAGGCCGTCCTGATCGAGCACCGCGATGACGTGCGTGGCGTCCTTCAAGTCCTGCGCTTCGTCGGAGTCGAAGAGCGGGTAGATCGACAGCGCGTGCAGCTTCGCGATCGAGGCGGCGAGCGTCTTCGGGTCCTTCACCTTGGCCACGTCGTCGAGCAGCGGCTTGATGGGGAGCGCGCCCGCCTTCTCGACGGCGGCCTCGTCGGTGCATGCGGCGTAGTAGTCGCCGAGCTTCTTCATCCCCGCGTCGTCGCCCGGAGCGTTCGCCGCCTTCTCGAGCACGTCGCGCAGGTACTCTTCGTTCGCCTTCACGATTTCGAGGATCGCGCTCCACCCCGCGCGGTCGGGTGGGATCACGGTGTTCTTCACGAAGCCGCCGCACGCGTACGCGAAGTAGTCCTGGCAAGGGTCGGCCGAAGCGTCCATCCACTCGGGGACGATGCCCGTCTGGGCGAGGGTCAGCGAGGGGGCCTTCTCTGCGGTCGCGAGCGGAGCGGGTGCGATCGGCGCGGGCGTCTGGGGCGGCGGGGCGACCGTGGATGCGGCGCAGGCGGCAGCGATGAGGCCGGTGGCGATGCAGGCGAGGGCGGTCTTGCGCATGGGCGAGTTTCTTAGGCCATTTGTCGGACGCCGGTCAGGAGGATCGCGCGCGTGCGCGAGGGGCGATGCGTCATGGCGCTCCGCGTGTGCGCGGCTGGCGGCGAGGCAATGCCTTCGGAGTACGGGGAGAAAGGCATTTTCAACCCACGAATCGCCGCTATCGTTGAATGGAGAGAGTCGGAGGAAGGTCGCAATGGCGGGAGTTTCACGGCAGACGGTCCGTCGGCTTGCACGAACGACGGAGTGGTTCATCGTCAGTCAGATCGCCAAGGAGATTCCGCCGAGCGAGCGATTCTTTCTCCTCTACGAGATGGCCGGCAGACGGAGCCCGCACCCGCTCATTCAGAAGGCGCGGCGCGATTACCCGCAGGGGCGATGCATCGACGAATACATCCTGGTGACGGTGTCGCGCGCGCAGCTCGAGGCGCTCATCGATTCGCCGGCGTGGATGGCAGAGCAAATCGATACCGGTAGTGCCGCGCTCCTGGCGAACGAGGCGAGGTGCATCGTGCTCAGCGAGAGCGAGCCTGCGCCCACGATTCTGAAGCTGTCCGCGCACGCCGTGAATCGCCCCGGTACGCCAGCCCTCATCGACCGGTGAGGACGGCGGAGCGACTGCGAGCACGCACGCGCCCACATCATCCCCTGGGGTAACGCACATCCGTCACCTGCGGACTTTTCTACTCAGTTTGCTCCTGGTCCGCCGCGATCCGCGTCACCTGTTTTCTATTCTTTCGAGTACTTGCACGCCGTTCTTGCCCAGGAACCGCGTTTGCATTGGGCTGGCGGCATGAGCCGAGCTTCCGCGTTGCGTGCACATCTCTCCGTCGTGGGTGCGGTCGTGACCGCGGGGGTCGTCGGTCTGCTCGCCGCCTGCGGAAGCTCCGGGAGCAACGGGACGACCCAGGGCGACGGCGGGGGGAACGTCACGTACGGCGACGGCAGCAACATCGTGCTCGGAATTGGCGACGGGGGAGCGGGCGACGAAGGGGGCGGCGGTGCCGTGATCTCCAATGTCATGATCGTCCCCGCCAACGCGACGCTCACTGTGCAGGCCGGACAGACCGTCTCGCAGGCCTACACGGTCATGGGCGTGCTGAACGGATCGGGCCCGGCGGTCGACATCACCGATCGCTTCGTCTTCTGGGTTCCCGACAACTATCTCATCGGCGACTTCCCCACGAGCGGCGCGCCGACGTGGACATCGAGGCTACCCGTCGCCGCGACGGATCCGCCGCAGCAGGGGGGGACGCTCACGGTCGAGGCCGAGGCGCTCAACCCGGGGAACGTGCCCATCACGGCGACGACGTCGCTGACCGTGCAGCTCGTGGCGACGCTCTCCAACGCCGACACTCCCGACGGCGGACTCCCCGCGAACCCCGGCTCGCTCTTCGGCGGTCCCGCCGATCCCTCGCGCGCGCCCGTCCTCGAGTACCCGAACGACGGCGTCATGCTCCCGCCGAACCTGCACATCCTCGACGTGCACTGGATGCCCGGCGGGGCGAGCAACACGATCTACCAGCTGACCTTCACCAGCCCGACGACGAGCATCACGTACTACACGCTGTGCGACACGCTCGGCGGGCTGCTCGTCTCCGGCGCGTGCGGGTTCCAGCTCGATCCGACCGGGTACGCCTACCTCGCGCAGTCGAACGCCGGGCTCGGCAACGTCGCGGTCACGATCAAGGGGACCGACGCGACGGGGACGTCGGTCGGGACGTCGTCGACGATTCACATCCAGTTCGCGCAGCAAGCCGTGAACGGCGGCGTCTACTACTGGGACGTCACCGACACTCAGATCATGCGCTTCGACTTCGGTGGCACCTCCACGACGCCCGACGTCTTCTTCTCCAAGGGGGAATACGGCACCGATGGAACGTGCGTCGGGTGCCACGCCATCTCCCCCGACGGGACGAAGATGGTGAACTCCGAGGGGGGGCAGAACGACGGGCGGATGAACTACATCAACGACGTCGCGACCGTCGCGGCGCCGCTGACGCAGACCCAGAACACGACCAACCGCGTGCAGTTCGCGTCGTTCGACCCGTTCAGCGCGCAGTTCGTCGCCGTCGACGGCGATGGCGAGATGAGCGCCAACGGGAGCGGCTCGAACAACCTGTTCTTCCACGACGGAAACACGGGGCTCATCTTCACGTCGCAGCTCCTCGCGTTCGAGCCCGATCACCCGGCGTGGTCGCCCGACGGGACGATGATCGCGATGACCCACGTGGGCTCGCACAACACATCGCAGCGCGAGTACCAGGGGGGCATCGACGTGGCGACGTTCGCGCCCGGCGCGGTGACCGACGGCGGAATCAACGTGGGCGACGGTGGCAGCGCTCTCGGTGCGCCCGTCGTCGTGATCCCGAGCGGCGTGACGACGGCCACGAACGCGGTGAACAGCTACAACCCGAGCTTCGCGCCCGACTCCACGTTCATGGTGTTCTCGCAGACCATCTGCGCGCTCAGCGACGCCACGAACCCCAACTGCGACAGCGACATCGCCGGCAACGTCTCGGCCACGACGTGGGCGGTGAAGCCCGCGGCCGGCGCGACTCCCCTCCATCTGGACAACGCGGCCAAGCCTGGCGTCGCCGACGGTGCCGGTGCCGCCGTGCTCGACACCTTCCCGCGACCGACGCCGTTCGAGACGACGCAGGGGACGGGGAAGCTCTTCTGGTTCACCGTCGCCTCGCTCCGCCAGCCGGGCCTGCGCCTCAAGAACTGGGATCCGAGCGAGGCGCAGCAGCAGCTCTGGATGTTTGCGGTCGACCCGGCGAAGATCCTCGCCGGGGTGGACGGAAGCTATACGGCGTTCTTCCTGCCGTTCCAGAACCCGAAGACGTCGAACCACATCGCCGAGTGGACGCAGAAGATCGCGAGCTCGAACCCGCCTCCGCCTCCGCCTCCGCCGCCTCCGCCTCCGCCTCCGCCGGCGCCCCCGCCGCCGAAGTAACGAGGAGCTCTCACATCGGCCGAGAAGGTAGGCGCGTAGCCACGCAGCTGGCCGGGACCGAGGCTGTCGACTCGACAGAAGGGCTCCTTCTCCCGACCCAATCGGTACGCAAGCCGTCGGCGGGGGCCGTCCGACGGCGGCGATGGGTGGGCAGGCTGGCCGCCGCCGTCGCGCGGCCCCCGCCGCGGCGCCAGCGAAGCTCCGCCTCACAACCCTCCCCACCTTCAGCGATGGCGCGCGCTCCTGAAGAGCGTCCACTCTCCGTCGCGCTTCACGCTCTCCCATAGGGGCGAGCGCGCGAGGGCGTCGAACGGAACGGTCCCGACGTGGAGGATCGCTTCGTCGGTTCCGCGGTCGGCGAGCGTGCGGTCGGCGTGGTCGTCGCTCGGGAGCGCGCTCGACGTGCGAAGGACGTCGGCCGAGTAGCAGTCGTTGCGCGGGTCGAAGAAGACACGCCCTCCGCGCGGTGCGCTTTCCCAGAGGACGAGCGCGGACGGGGCGAACGGCGCGTACGTGTGCGCGCCGTCGGGGAGCGCGCGAGAGAGCGCGAGCACCGAGGAGCCTCCGAGCGAGTCGTCGATCCATGCCCCTTCGGCCCGCGTTCGCAGCGCGTGCAGCCAGAGGAGCGCGCTCACCAAGAGCCCCGGCGCGAGCATGGCAAGGACCAGCGACGAAGCCCGCACGCGCGGCCCCGCGGGCTTCGTCCTTTCGAGCAGGTCGTCGATCTCGGACACGAGCAACGCGCTCCCCAGCACGATCGCCAGCGCCGCGTGTCGCGCCTGGTGCACCGCCATCGCAGCGAGCGCGAGCACCAGCACGGCCCGCGCACGATGCCGACGGTGCACGAGCGCGCTCGCGGCCAGAGCGACGACGATGACGAGCGCGATCACCGTGGGAGGGCTCGCCCACACGGGTCCCGCGCGCCAGAGCGGTTGGAACTCTTCGATCTGCCGATGAATGAGCGAGCTCACGTCGTCGTCGCCGAGCACGTAGTGCGCGACCAGGCCGTGGAGCCGAAGGCCGTACGGATTCACCAGCGTGACGAACATCGCCGCAATCGCCGTCATCGTGCGCGGAGCAAGCGTCGCTCGATCGCGCGCGTGCTCCACGCCGGCGAACAGGAGAATCACGACGCCGAGCGGGAAGCTCCCGTGCATCTGCGCCCATAGGAGCTCGAGCAGGACGGCGAGCGCGCTTCGAGTCTTCGACCACCCCGCGGGGAACGCGACGAGCGCCATCGCGAGCGCCAGCGACAGCGCCGCCGACGACGGACGCGGCCCGAAGAGCGCCGACGCGACCGATGCCATCAGGAGCACGCTGAGAGTGGCCGCCGCGAGGCTTCGCGCGTGCGTCACCGCGAACGTCACGAAGAGCCCGAACGCGAGCGCGCCGCACGCGATGCCCACGAGCGCGAAGGACGACGGTCCCAGGTGGACGGCACCCGGCGCGAGCACGATGCCGTACAGCCACTCGTGCATGACCCACGGATGCGCGGCGTCTGTGAACGCGTAGCCGTTCACGCGCGGCACCGCGCCGTGCGCGAGCGTGTCGCGTCCCGCAGCGGCGATCCACCAGACGTCGGGGTCGGTGATCGGGAAGAGCGCCCCAGCGCACGCGAGCGCTCCGAACAACAGCGCGAGGAGCACCGCGACGGTACGCGGCTCGTTCAGCGCGCCGAGCGGGAGGAGCCGGAAGCGAAGAGGCGACACGTCGTTCTCGGGCATCGATGGACGCCGCTAGCGTCGCACGCGGGCACGCAATGAGGCAGAGGCCTGAAGCAAAGAGCGCGTCGGAAGCGGAGTCGAGGAGGCGCGCTCATGTAAGAGCTGCACCAGAAGTCACCGCGTCGAATTCAGGGCATGCAGTCATTGCAGCGAGACGGAACGGGGCACGAGTCCTGATGCAGGAACTACATGAGCGGTCGTCGTTCGATTCACACGTCATGTGCTCGCTGCACGCGCGGTCGCTCGATCCAGGAGACACCGTGCGAGGTCTGCTTGCATGCATGTAGCGCGTGCGTGTGGGCGACACCCGCCCATC
>Ga0302157_10000680_pt1 | contig 43677 bp, 41 predicted proteins | sample I_Bog_N3_3_FD_193502 | JGI IMG/M metagenome (GOLD analysis project Ga0302157, IMG submission 193502) | Peat permafrost microbial communities from Stordalen Mire near Abisko, Sweden - I_Bog_N3_3 | ecosystem: Environmental > Terrestrial > Soil > Wetlands > Peat | place: Sweden: Abisko, Stordalen...
TCACTCCCGCCAGCTCGGCGACCGACCGCATGGTTAGTTCCGCTTGGGTCCGGGCCAGGACGGTCAGGACGCGACCCTGCACGCCTGGAATCAACGCTTCCACCGGGTTCCCGTAGTCCATCGATCATTATCGCACTTTCCCGCACATATATGCGTTTTATTGCGATCTTGAAGAGAAAAAGTAGGGATGGGATGCAGAAAATAGAGAGCAGGTGGCTCTCGCCGGTGGAGCCGGAAATGCTATCCGAGCAGCTTCTTGGCGATGACCACCCGCTGGATCTGGTTGGTGCCCTCGTAGATCTGGGTGATCTTGGCGTCGCGCATGAACCGCTCCACCGGGAACTCCTTGGTATATCCGTACCCACCGAGCAGCTGGACGGCGTCGGTGGTGACCGCCATGGCGGTGTCCGATGCGAAGCACTTGGCCATGGCCCCCACCATGGAGAGCTCGCCCTCGGGGTCCCCGTCGTCGATCAGCGAGCAGGCCCTGTACACCAGCGTCCGGGCTGCCTCGGTGCGCATGGCCATGTCGGCGATCATGAACCGGAGGGCCTGCAGGTCGGCGATCGGCTTGCCGAACGCCTTGCGCTCCTGCATGTAGTGGGCCGCCTCGTCGATGGCTCCCTGGGCGATGCCCACGGCCTGGGCCCCGATGGTGGGACGGCTGCGGTCGAGGGTGTGCATGGCGATGGAGAACCCCTGCCCCTCCTCCCCGATCAGGTTGCCGGCCGGCACCCGCACCCCGTCGAAGGAGACACCGGCGGTGGGACTGCCCCGCAGGCCCATCTTGTCCTCGTGGGGGGCCACCTCCACACCCCAGTCCGCCTCCACCACGAACGCACTGATGCCCCGCCGGCCGGCGGCCGGGTCGGTCACGGCGAAGACGGTGTAGGTGTCGGAGATCCCGGCATTGGTGATCCAGTGCTTGGTGCCGGTGATGACGTAGTCGTCCCCGTCCCGCACGGCCCGGGTGCGCATGGAGGCGACGTCGCTGCCGGCGTCGGCCTCGGACAGGCAGTAGCTGGCCTGGGCCGCCCCGGAGGCGACCCGGGGCAGATACCGCTGCTTGAGATCCTCCGAGCCCCAGTTCATGACCGGGAGCATGCCCAGCTTGGAGATGAGCAGGGTGACCGAGGTCGAGGCGCACACCCGGGCAACCTCCTCGGCCATGATGGCCTGGGTCACCATGTCCGCCCCGGCTCCGCCGTAGGCCACGGGCACGCCGAGCGAGGGCAGCTCGAGCTCCACGCAGGCCTCGAACGACGCCCTCGGGAACGCCGACTCCCGATCGGCCTCGGCGGCGTGGGGGGCGATGCGGTCCTCGGCGAATTTGCGGAGGGTGTCCCGGAACTGGCGGTGGGTGTCGCTCAGGGAGAAGGCGGGCGTGTCCATCACTCCAAGTTACCCACCGGTAGCCGGCTCCCGGCCCGATCCGGTGGGGGGCGCCCACCCCTGACGCCGACGCGGCCCGACGTCGGGCTCCCCCCGATCCGGCCACGGGCCGGCACGGTCCCGGGGGCGGTCCCGGGGGCGGCGCCGGGGGCGGCGCCGGGGTCGACCAAAGATCCTGATGACAAAGCGCGCCACCCGGCGGTACGATGCACAGATCAATTGACACATAGAGTGGTGGAGGAGTCTCAATGAGTGATAAACCCGAGGGGCCGGGCTGGTGGATAGCCAGCGACGGCAACTGGTACCCGCCTGAGCTGCACCCGTCCGTACGGGAGGGTTCCCGCATGCAGTCGCCGGTCGACACTCCGGTGCAGCCCATCGACCAGGTCGTCCGCACGACCGCCGAGGCGGCCCACCCGTCCCGCTGGCAGCACGCCGCCGGTGGCGGCGCCGGTGACGGCCACGTGGGGCCCCAGTTCCCCGACCTGTTCCAAAAGGCGCTCCAGGGGTCCCACCTGGCCGACAACGTGACGGTGAAGAACGGGGTGGACGAGGACGGGATCCCCAACTCGTTCACCAGCGCCAAGGCCGGCAGCGGCCAGCGAGGCGGGACACCGGTGGCTGCGGCCTCGGGTGGCTCGACCAAGCGCAGGTGGCGCAAGGGTCACTGACCCGAGGCCGCGGCCGCCCCGGCAGCCGGGGCTCCGGTGGCTCAGCCGAGTTCAGGCAGCACCAGCATCTCCTGCCACCGGGGCAGGCGGTCCTCGACCGCGTCCGGCGACAGGCGGAGGGTCTCCGGGGTCACCGCATCGGCGATGGTGCGACGGGCCGTGTAGTGGTGGGCGGCCGAGCGGAACAGAGGACCCCGGGCCTCGACGAGGTCCTTCGGCGCCCCCCCGAGGAAGCCCCACAGGGTGAAGGCGAAGGTGAGGTCGTAGACCGCGGGCGCCCGGCCGAACTGGGCGCACCGGCGCATGGCCACGGCGGTGCAGCCGGCGATGGCGTCCTCGGCCGACTCACCCTCGGCCAGGACCAGGCGCTCCTCGAACCGTCGTGCGAGTTTGAGGGCGAAGCCCTGGTCGGGGCCGGGACTCCCCAGCTGCCGTCCCGGGGGCTGGGACGTGCCCCGGAGCTCCGACGGTCGGGACTGGGTCCAGACGCTCGGGACCTGGAGCCGGTAGGCCGGGCGGACCTGGTCGGCCTCGACGATGGGGACAAAGCTGGGCTGGGTCACGGGAACGCTCCTGATGATCGTGGGCAGGCGGGCACCGGTGGGGGGTGCTACCCGTCCGCGGCGACGCCCGGGGACGGAGCCGCGTGGAGCAGACCGTAGACGATGGAGTCGGAGAGGGCCTGCCAGGAGGCGGCGATGATGTCCTCGGACACCCCGATGGTGGTCCAGGTCCGGTCGCCGTCGGTCGAGTCGATGAGCACCCGGGTCACCGAGCCGGTGCCCCGGGCTGAGTCGAGCACCCGCACCCGGTAGTCCACGAGGTGCACGCCGGCCAGCGCCGGGAAGTGGGCCCCGATGGCACCACGGACCGCACCGTCGAGGGCATTGACCGGCCCGTTGCCCTCGGCGGTGGCCACGATCCGCTCCCGTCCCACCAGCAGCTTGACGGTGGCCTCGGTGGACCGCCCCTGGGTCTGGTCGGCGATGACCCGGTACGACTCCAGCTCGAAGAAGTCCTGCTCCCAGCCGGTGGCGTGACGGAGCAGGAGCTCGAGCGACCCGTCGGCCACCTCGAAGTGGTAGCCCTCGTACTCGAGCCGCTTCAGCGAGTCGAGGACCGACGACATGGCCTGAGAGTCCAGCTCCAGGCCCAGCTCCGCCGCCTTGAGGGCCAGGGTCGACCGGCCCGCCATCTCCGACACCACGAACCGGGTGCCGTTGCCCACCAGCTCCGGGGAGATGTGCTCATAGGCGTCCGACCGACGGGCGATGGCCGAGGTGTGGAGGCCGGCCTTGTGGGCGAAGACCGATGCCCCCACGAAGGGCTGCTGGGGATCGGGGGCGATGTTGACCAGCTCGGCAATGTGGTGCGAGACGGGCGTGAGCAGCTCGAGGCGCTCGGGCGGGATGGTCCCCACCCGCAGCTTCAACGACAGGTCGGGGATGGCCGCCGACAGGTCGGTGTTGCCGGCACGCTCCCCGTAGCCGTTGACGCACCCCTGGACATGGGTGGCTCCGCTGCCCACCGCGGCCAGCGAGTTGGCCACGGCACAGCCGCTGTCGTTGTGGAAGTGCACGCCGACCTGCGTCTCGAACCGGGACCGGACGTCGCCCACGATCCGCTCCACCTCGAAGGGGAGGCTGCCGCCATTGGTGTCGCACAGGACCAGCGTCTCGGCGCCGGCCTCCTCGGCGGCCTGCAGGATGCGCAGCGTGAACTGGGGGTTGGCCTTGTAGCCGTCGAAGAAGTGCTCGGCATCGAGGAACACCCGGAGGTCGTTGGCCCGGAGGAAGGCCACGGAGTCGGCCACCATGGCCACGGCCTCGTCGAGCGTGGTGCGCAGGGCGTCCACCACGTGGACCTCGGACGACTTGGCCACCAGGCACACGGCCTCGGTCCGGGCGTCGACCAGGTGGCGCAGCGTGTCGTCGTCCTCGGCCCGCACGCCGGCCCGCCGGGTGGAGCCGAACGCCACCAGTGTGGCCCGGGACAGGGACAGCTCGGTCGGGGCCCGTGCGAAGAACTCCTCGTCCTTCGGATTGGCACCGGGCCACCCGCCCTCGATGAAGGTCACGCCGAGGTGGTCGAGCTGCTCGGCCACCCGGAGCTTGTCGTCGACGGTGAGGGACAGGCCCTCCTGCTGGGACCCGTCCCGCAGCGTGGTGTCGAACACGTCGACGGCCTCGGGCAGCCGGGGTAGGTCGAAGTCGTGCCCGCCACCGACCGCCGGGGTCCCGCCCACGCCCCGGGCCTGGGCGTGGGCCCGTTGGCCCGGGGTCAGCGGGTGGCGATGGGTGAGGCCGCTCCCGTGCGAGTGGGCCGGGCCGTGCCGGTGGGCATGGGCCGGGCCGGGGTCGTTCAGGGTGGGTCCGTCACTCGACATAGTCGAGCCAGTCCTTGTACTGGTCCACCTCGCCCCGGACGGTGGCGAAGTAGGTCTGTTGCAGCTTCTGGGTGATCGGCCCCGGACGGCCGTCGCCCACCGGCCGGTCGTCGATGGCCCGGATGGGGACGATCTCGGCCGCAGTGCCGGTCAGGAAGGCCTCGTCGGCCGTGTAGAGGTCGGTCCGGATGAGCTGCTCGTAGGACACGGCGTACCCCAGATCGCGGGCGATGGTCTCGACCGACTGCTGGGTGATGCCCTCCAGGGCTCCCGAGTCCGAGGTGTGGGGCGTCATGAGCCGCCCCTTGCGGACGATGAAGATGTTCTCGCCGGTGCACTCGCTCACGTTGCCGTCGGGGGCCAACAGGATGGCCTCGTCGTAGCCGGCCTTCAGGGCCTCGACCTTGGCCAGTGACGAGTTGACGTACATCCCCGTCCCCTTGGCCGCGGTGGGCACGGCGTTCGGATCGTGCCGACGCCACGAGCTGACCTTGGTGGTGACCCCGTTGGCCACCCCCTCGTCGCCCAGGTAGGTCGCCCAGGGCCAGGCGGCGATGGACACGTTGACCGGACAGGGCAGGGGGTTGAGGCCCATCTCGCCGTAGCCCAGGTAGACGAGGGGTCGGATGTAGCACCCGTCGTCCAGGCCGTTCACGCGCACCAGGGTGCGGGTGGCGTCGACCAGCTGGTCGACGGTGAACGGGACGTCGATCATGAACACCCGGGCCGACTGGAAGAGCCGCTCGATGTGGTCCCGCAGCCGGAACACCGCCACGCCGCGCTCGGTCGGGTAGGCGCGGATCCCCTCGAAGACGCCGGACCCGTAGTGCATGGTGTGGGTCAGCACGTGCACCGTGGCGTCGGCCCAGTCGACGAGCTCGCCGTCCATCCAGATCTTGTCGGTGGGGGTCAGAGGCATGGCTCAGAGCCTTTCTGCGATGGCGTCGCCGATGGCGGCGGTCGAGAGGGTGGGATTCGGTTGTGAGGTGATGAAGTCGGTGACGGCCTGGGTGACCTTCTCGGCGGCCGAGGACTCGCCGAGGAAGTCGAGCATCAGGGCGGCCGAGCGGATGGCGGCGGCCGGATTGGCCGTGCCGGTGCCGGCGATGTCGTGGGCCGCCCCGTGCACCGGCTCGAAGAGGGAGGGACCGGTGCGGTCGGGGTTGAGGTTGGCCGACGCCGCGTAGCCGATGCCGCCGGCCACGGCGCCGGCCAGGTCGGTGATGATGTCGCCGAACAGGTTGTCCGTCACGATCACGTCGTAACGTGCCGGGTTCTCCACCAGGTAGATGCAGGTGGCGTCAACATGGTTGTAGTCACGCGTCACCGTGGGGTAGCCGGTGGAGACCTCGTCGACGGTGCGCTGCCACAGGTCGCCGGCAAAGGTCAGCACATTGGTCTTGTGGACCAGCGTCAGGTGGTGCCGGGGCCGCGAGGCGGCCAGTTCGAAGGCGAACCGGGCGCACCGCTCCACGCCGTGGCGCGTGTTGACCGAGCCCTGGGTGGCCACCTCGAACGGGGTCCCCTTGCGCAGGAAGCCACCCTCGCCGGCGTAGGTGCCCTCGGTGTTCTCCCGGATGACCACGAAGTCGCAGTCGGGGGCCAGGGCGCCGGGCACACCGGTGAACGGGCGCATGTTGACGTAGAGGTCCAGCTCGAAGCGCAGGCGGAGCAGCAGGCCGCGCTCGAGGGTGCCCGACGGCACGTCGGTCGATCCCACCGGGGGACCGACCGCGCCGAGGAGGATGGCGTCCTGTCCGCGCAATTCGGCGAGCACCGGGTCGGGGAGCACCTCCCCCGTGCGCACGTAGCGGTCGGCACCCAGGTCGTAGTCGGTGGTGTCGAGGGTCACCCCGGCCGCGGTGACCACCTTGATGGCCTCGGCCACCACCTCGGGACCGATGCCGTCCCCCCCGATCAGACCCACCCTGTACGTGCTCACCGTTCTGCTTCCCTCACCTGTCTAGTGTCGTCCACTGCAGTCCCCGACCGGGGTGACCCCGGGGGGCACCGCCGACGACCGCGCTGCGATGGGCGGACCGAAATTGAAAAACCGCCCACCAGGTGGACGGTCGAAAGGCACACACCGGATCCGGTCTGTGCCTAGTCGATAATGATTACGCCCGTGTGCGTGCTGCGCGTCGCTGCCATAGGGCAACCAGTGTCGCCCGCGCGGGACCACACCGTCAACCCCGCCCCCCTCCGGGGAAGATCTCCTCCCACGGGATGGCGCCCTCCCGCAGCCCCCGGGAGGCCGGGCCCCGGCACTCGACCACGGTGGACGGGATGCCGTCACAGTGGCCGCCGTCGATCACCAGGGCCAGGCCCTCGCCGCCACGGAACGCCGTCACCACCTGGTGGGCGGTGGTCGCCGGGGGCGAGCCGTGGGTGTTGGCGCTGGTCACCGCCAGCGGGCCGACCTCCCGGCACAGGGCCCGGACCAGCGGGTGGTCGGGAAGCCGCACCCCCACGGTGTGCCGGGCCGAGGGGGGACCGCCCAGATCGGCCGTGAAGCCGTCGGTCCGCGGGACCACCAGGGTGAGGGGCCCCGGCCAGAAGCGCTCGGCCAGCCGTCGGGCGGCCGTGTCCAGGGTCCGGGCCACCTGGTCCAGCTGGTGCCGGTCGCCCACCAGCACGGGGAGCGGGACGTCGAGGGGCCGGTCCTTCAGGGCGAACAGCCGCTCCACCGCCTCGGGCAGGGAGGGGTCGGCGGCCAGCCCGTACACCGTGTCGGTGGGCAGCGCCACCACCGACCCGGCCCCCAGGGCCGCGACGGCCAGCTCCACGGCCCGGGGGTCGCTCCCGTCGATGTAATTGGCCACGATCAGCGCCTGGCCACCAGCACGCGGATCCGCCCGCTCAGGTCCCGGACCGTGCCCACGTCGGCGAACCCGGCCCGGCGGGCGGCGTCGGCCGACGCCGCGGCCTGACCCGGGGCGATCTCGACCACCAGGGCCCCGCCCGGGGCCAGGCACCCCGGCGCGGCGCCGACGACCGCCTCGATGTCGGCCATCCCCCCCGTCCCGTCGGAGCCGTCAGCGGCCACCAGGGCCCGGCGCGGCTCCCAGTCACGCACCGCCGGGTCGAGGAGGGGGAACTCCGCCTCGCTGACGTAGGGCGGGTTGCACACCACCAGGTCGAGGTGGCCGGCCAGGCGCCCGGGGAGGGGGTCGAACCAGTCCCCCTCCACGAGGTGCACCCGTCCGTCGGTGACGACGCCGGACGCCGACAGGCGGGCCAGGTTGCCGCGGGCCACCTCCAGGGCGGCCGGGGAGAGGTCGGTGCCCCACACCTCGAGGTCAGGATGGTCGGCCCCGGCCTCGGCGGCCAACGACAGCGCGACGGCACCCGAGCCGGTGCCGAGGTCGGCCACCACCGGCCCGGGGCCCGGGGCCCGGCGGCGCCCGGCGCGGGACAGGATGCGGCCCAACTCCGACAGCGCCACCTCGACCACCTCTTCGGTCTCCGGCCGGGGGATCAGCACCCGGGGGTCGACATCGAGGTCCAGCCACCGGAACGGCCACCGGCCCAGGACGTACTGCAGGGGCTCACCGGCGGCCCGGCGGGCCGCCAGCTCCGGTGCCGCGGCCGTCCCGCCGTGCTCGAGGATCCAGCGGGCCTCGCGGCGGGAGCCCACCTGGGCCACCAGCTCCTCCTCCAGCCGGCGCACTCCGGCGGCGCTGCCGGCGGGGGTCGGATCGACCGTCGGTCGGGACACCGTGGCGGCTCAGTCGCCGTCCAGCTGCCGGACGCGCTTGTCAGCCATTAGCGCGTCGGTCAGCTCGTCGAGGTCACCCATCAAGATGCGGTCCAACTTATGCAGGGTGAGCTTGATCCGGTGGTCCGTGACCCGGTTGTCCTTGTAGTTGTAGGTGCGGATCTTCTCAGAGCGGCCGCCCCCACCCACCTGGGAGCGACGCTGCTCGGACAGCTCGGAGGCCTGCCGGTCCTGCTCGGCCTTGAGCAGCCGAGACCGCAGCACCACCATGGCCTTGGCCCGGTTCTGGATCTGACTCTTCTCGTCCTGCATGGCCACCACGATCCCGGTGGGCAGGTGGGTGATGCGCACGGCCGAGTCGGTGGTGTTGACGGACTGGCCACCGGGGCCCGTCGACCGGTAGACGTCGATCTTGAGGTCGCCGGGGTCGATGGCCACGTCGACCTCCTCGGCCTCGGGGAGCACGGCCACCGCCGCCGACGAGGTGTGGATGCGTCCCGACGACTCGGTGACCGGTACCCGCTGGACCCGGTGGGGGCCTCCCTCGTGCTCGAGGCGCTGCCAGGCGTCCTCGCCCTTCACCACGAAGGTGACCTCGTTCAACCCGTCGCGCTCGGACGAGCTGGAGGAGAGGATCTCCACCTTCCACCCCTTGGACGCCGCATAGCGGGTGTACATCTCGAAGAGGTCCTTGGCAAACAGGTTGGCCTCCTCGCCACCCTCGGCCCCCCGGATCTCGAGGATCACGTTCCGGCCGGCGTTGGGATCCCGCGGCACGAGGTGCAGACGGAGCTCCTCCTCCAGCCGGCTGACGTCGGCCTCGGCCTCGGCCACCTCGGCCTGAGCCAGCTCACGCTCGTGCCCGGACGAGTCCCGCACCATCTCCCGTGCCGCCTCGAGGTCGGACTCAGCGTCCTGCAGCCGGCGCCACGCGTGCACCGGCTCCTCGAGGTCACGGTGGCGGCGTGCCACCTCCCGCAGGCGGTGGGGATCCGACGACAGGGTCGGGTCGTTGAGCTCGGCGAGGACGGTCTCGTACTCGCGTTCGAGCTCCGTCATGCGGTCTTCGAACACGGGGCAAGGGTAGCGCCAACCTTCTGGCGCCCGGCCGGCCGGGCTGGGCCCAGCCGGCGGCTACGACCTCAGGAGGCCGGGGCCGACGGCTTCTTGCGCGAGCCGGTCTTGGCGTAGCGGCGCTGGAAGCGCTCGACCCGGCCGCCCGAGTCGACCAGCTTCTGCTTGCCGGTGAAGAAGGGGTGGCACTCGTTGCACAACTCGAGGTGGATTTCCGGCTTGGTCGACCGGGTGGTGAAGGTGTTCCCGCACGAGCAGCGGACCTGGGCCTCGACGTAGGTGGGATGGATGTCAGTCTTCATGGAAATCTCCTGTTGTGACGGTGCACCGGCCGGTCCGGCCGGGGTGCACGGCCCGCTGAGTGTAACGGAAGGGAGCCGGCCGGTATTCCGCGGCCGGTCAGGCCGCCGGTCCCTTGGCGATCTCGGCCAGGAACTCCTCGTTGCTCTTGGTGGTCCGGATCTTGTCCATGAGCAGCTCGAGGCCGGCGGCGGCGCTCCCCTCGTTGGCCAGGGCGTTCAGCACCCGCCGGAGCTTCCAGACCTGCTGGAGCTCGGAGCGGTCGAACAGCAGCTCCTCGTGCCGGGTGGAGCTGGCGTTGACATCGATCGACGGGTAGAGCCTCCGCTCGGCCAGGCGACGGTCGAGCCGCAGCTCCATGTTGCCGGTGCCCTTGAACTCCTCGAAGATGACCTCGTCCATCTTCGATCCCGTCTCCACCAGCGCGGTGGCCAGGATCGTGAGCGAGCCGCCCTCTTCGATGTTTCGGGCGGCGCCGAAGAACTTCTTCGGCGGGTACAGGGCACCCGAGTCGACGCCACCGGACATGATCCGGCCGGTGGCCGGCTGGGCCAGGTTGTAGGCCCGGGCCAGCCGGGTGATGCCGTCGAGGATGATCACCACGTCGCGGCCCGCCTCGACCAGACGCTTAGCCCGCTCGATGGCCAGCTCGGCCACGGCGGTGTGCTCCTCGGCCGGACGGTCGAAGGTGGAGGCCACCACCTCGCCCTTGACCGACCGGCGCATGTCGGTCACCTCTTCGGGACGCTCATCGACCAGCAGCACCATCAGGTGCACGTCGGGGTTGTTGGCCTCGATGGAGTGGGCGATGTGCTTCATCACTGTGGTCTTGCCCGCCTTGGGCGGGGAGACGATCAGGCCACGCTGGCCCTTGCCGATGGGTGAGAGCAGGTCGACGATCCGGGTCGTCATGTTCTCCTTCTCGCCCGGCATCTCGAGGTTGAGCCGCTCGTCGGGGAACAGGGGCGTCAGGTTCTCGAACCGGGGACGGTTGCGCGCCACCTCGGGATCGAGCGAGGACACCGTGTCGATCTGCAACAGGGCAGGGAACTTCTCGGTGCTGCCCGCCGGCCGGCAGAACCCCTCGATGCTGTCCCCCTTGCGGAGGGCGAACCGACGGGCCTGGCTGATGGACACGTAGACGTCCTTGGCCGACGGGAGGTAGCCCTCGCAACGGAGGAAGCCGTACCCCTCGTCGCGCAGGTCGAGCAGGCCGCGCACCGGGATCAGCTCGCCCTGGTACTGCTGCTCCTGCCCACCCCCGGAGCCCTGCAGATCGCCCTCGGCTCCGCCACCCTGGCGGTCCCGGCCCCGACGCCGCCGGTTGCTCCGTCGGTTGCCCACGTCGTCGTTGCCGCCGCCCTGGTTGTTGCCCTGGTTGTTGCGGTTGCCCTGGTTGTTGCGGTTCTGGTTGTTGGCGTTGCGGTTCTGGTTGTTGGCGTTGCGGTTCTGGTTGTTGGTGCGACCCGGGTTGGTGCCCTGGCCGTTGCCGTTGCCGTTGCCGGCGCCGGCCGGGAACGACTGGCGGTCGCCGGACGGATCGGAGGTCCTGTCGGACGGACCGGCCTGCTCGCTGACGGCGCCATCACCGTTCCGCGACTCGGCGCCGCTCCCGTTCGACGTGCCCGTCTCGCTGCCGGAGTCCTGGCCGAGCGACTCGAGGATGTTGTCCTCCAGATCGACCGAGCCACCGGCCGAGGCCAGGTCGTCCTCGGGGCCGAACGACAGGGTCGGGCCCCGGCGTGGTGCGGCCCGGCGACCACCGTCGGCCGGCCTGTCGCTGTCGGCCCCGTCGGTGTCGGCCCCGTCGGTGTCCGGAGGCGGGGTGGCCTGCCGGGTGGTGGCGGCCCGCGACCGCGGGGTACGCCGTCCGGGGGTGGCGCCGTTGCCGTTGGTGTTGCCGGCCGGGTCGCTGTGGTCACCGTTGGTCGTTCCGGCACCACCTGACGCGCTGTCGTCGACGGACACACCGGTGGCCTTCAAGATGCCATCGATCATGTCCGCCTTCTTCGTCCTGGTGTTGGTCTTCACAGACAGGGCCTGTGCGATGGCCTGGAGCTCTTCGCGCTCCTTGCCCTCCAACACCGAGCGCTCGAGCTGCTGTTCGGCAGTCATCGGCTTCCTCGTTTCGAATGTCCTCGTTGGCAGGTGGAGTGACTCCACCTGCCAGGGAATCAGGGGTGGGGAGTCGCGGAGGCCGGAATGCGTTCCCAGCCGAAACTCCCCCCGACGCCGGATACGGGCTGGACGCATCGAACGACACGAGCCAGGAGGTCCCGCCCACAAGCCCGAACGGGCAAGTTGTGGAAGCGAAGGTGCACCCATAGTACAGGGGGCGGGCCGCGCGGGCAACAACCCCGGCCCGAACCACCGCCGGCCGACCGCTCCCCTACAGGGACAGTTCCTCGAGGACGGCGCCGAGATCGGCGTCGACCACGGTGGGAACGGAGATCTGGCTGATGGCGATGTCGGGGTCCTTCAAGCCGTGCCCGGTCAGGACGCAGACCACGGTGGCGTCGGCCCCGACGTCGGCCGGCAGGCCGTAGCGGAGCAACCCGGCCACCGACGCCGCCGAGGCCGGTTCGCAGAACACCGACTCCTCGGCGGCGAGGAACCGGTACGCCTCGAGGATCTCCTCGTCGGTGACCGCAGCGATGCCGCCCCCGGACTCCGCTGCCGCCGATGTGGCGCCGTACCAGCTGGCCGGGTTGCCGATCCGGATGGCGGTGGCCACCGTCTCGGGGTGCTCCACCGGATGACCGTGGACGATGGGTGCCGCCCCGGCGGCCTGGAACCCGAGCATCCGGGGGAGCCGGGTGGCCCGGCCGGCCTCGCGGTACTCGAGGTAGCCCTTCCAGTAGGCCGTGATGTTCCCGGCGTTGCCGACCGGGATGCAGTGGACCTCGGGGGCGTCGCCCAGCTCGTCCACCACCTCGAAGGCACCGGACTTCTGTCCCTCGATGCGGTAGGGGTTGACCGAATTGACCACGGTGACCGGGGCGCGCTCCCCGAGCTCGCGCACGATGGTCAGCGACTGGTCGAAGTTGCCCCGGACCTGCAGGACCCGCGCGCCGTGGATCAGCGCCTGGGCCAGCTTCCCCAGCGCGATGTGGCCCTCGGGGATCAACACGGCACAGGTCAGCCCGGCCCGGGCCGCGAAGGCGGCGGCCGACGCCGAGGTGTTACCGGTCGACGCGCACACCACCGCCTTGGCCCCCTCCTCGGCGGCCTTGGAGATGGCCACGGTCATGCCGCGGTCCTTGAACGACCCGGTGGGGTTGGCCCCCTCCACCTTCACCAGCACCCGCGCCCCCACCCGTGCCGACAGCCTCGGGGCGGGCAGCAGCGGGGTGCCCCCCTCGAGCAGCGTCACCACCGGCGTGGCATCCGACACCGGGAGGAGGTGGCGGTACTCCTCGATGACCCCGCGCCACGCCCCGCCGGCCGGGGGTGTCACGGCTCCCCCACGATGCGCATCACGCCGCCGACCCTCTCCACCGTCCCAAGGCCGTGCAGCTCGGCCAGGGTGGCGCGCAGGTCTCCCTCGCGGGCCGGGTGGGTCATGAAGGTCAGCCGGGCCTCGCCGGCGTAGCCGTCCTGCTCCATGGAGCGGATGGACACGTCGTGGTCGCCGAAGACCCGGGCCACGGCAGCAAGGACGCCCGGCCGGTCCGCCACGTCCAGGCTCACGTAGCACCGGGTCACCAACTCGGCCTCGGGGAGGAGGCGGGCCGGCTGGCGGTCCGGCGTGGGCGCCGTGGTCCCGGCCTGCCGGTTCCGGACGGCGTCGATCAGGTCGCCGACCACCGCACTGGCGGTAGGCAGCCCACCCGCACCCTGTCCGTAGAGCATCAGCTCCCCCGCCGCCTCGCCCTCGATGAACACGGCGTTGAAGGCGTCCCGCACACCGGCCAACGGATGGGACCGGGGCACCATGGCCGGATGGACCCGCACCGACAGGGCGTCGTCACCGGTCCGCTCCACGATGGCCAGCAGCTTGACCGCGTACCCCAGCCGCTCGGCGAACTCGACGTCGACGGCCCGGATGGCGGTGATCCCCTCCCGCATCACGTCGGCGGCGGCGACGTCATAGCCGAAGGCCACGCCGGCCAGGATGGCGGCCTTGGCCGCGGCGTCGTATCCCTCCACGTCGGCCGTGGGGTCCCGCTCGGCCAGTCCGAGGGCCTGGGCCTCGGCCAGCACGTCGGCATAGTCGGCGCCCTGCTCGGCCATCTTGGTGAGGACGAAGTTGGTGGTGCCGTTCACGATGCCCATGACCCGGTGGATGCGCTCACCGGTCAGGGACTCCCGCAGGGCCCGCACGAGTGGGATGGCCCCGGCCACGGCCGCTTCGTAGAGCAGGTCGACACCCTGCTTGGCGGCCAGCGCCCGCAGGTGGACCCCGTCGGGGGAGGCCAGCAGGGCCTTGTTGGCGGTGACCACCGGCTTGCCCGACTCGAGTGCCGAGCGCACCAGGCTGCCGGCCGGCTGGAGCCCACCGATGAGCTCCACCACCACGTCGACCGACGGATCGGCGACCAGGGCGGCGGCGTCCCCGGTGATCAGGTCGGTGGGCACGTGCGCGGGCCGTGCCCGTGACAGGTCTCCGACCGCGATACCGACCACCTCCAACGGGGCGCCGCACTGGACGGCCAGGGCCTCGGCCCGGTCCTGGAGGATGCCGACCAGGGCCGACCCGACGTTGCCGCACCCGAGCACGGCGATACGCACGGCTCGTGGGGACGGGGGTGCCGAGGTCACCCGGTCACGCTACCGCCTGCCCGCGGTGCCGTCGGTCCTGCCCGCCGGTCACACGTCCAGGCGTACCAGGTCCTCGAAGGTCTCCCGGCGCACGACGGTCCGCGCCTCCCCGTCGGCCACGAAGACCACGGCTGGCCGGGGCACCTTGTTGTAGTTGGACGCCATCGAGTGGCCGTAGGCACCGGTGACCGGCGTGGCCAGCACGTCGCCCACCTCCAGGTCGGCGGGCACGTAGGCGTCGGCGACGACCACGTCGCCGCTCTCGCAGTGCTTGCCCACCACCCGCACCGCCCTGGGCCGGACCGAGGGTGTCTCACGCGGCAGGAACGCCTCGTACCCGCTCCCGTAGAGGACGGGCCGCGGGTTGTCGCTCATCCCCCCGTCCACGGCGACGTAGGTCCGGTGGTCGGTGACGTCCTTCACCGTGCCCACCGTGTACAGGGTCATGGCGGCCGAGGCCACGATGGACCGGCCGGGCTCGGCGGTCACCCGGACCGAGGGACCGATGCCGGCCTGGCGGCAGGCCTGCCGCACCGATGCCGCCCACTGGGCCATGGGCGGCGCCTCTTCGCCGTTGACGTAGGCCACCCCCAACCCGCCGCCGACCACGAGCTCGGCGAGGTCGAGCGGGGCGAAGAACCCGGCCAGGACGTCGATGGCCTGGGCGAACGGGGCCAGGGCGAAGACCTGGCTGCCCAGGTGGGCGTGGATGCCGACGAACTCGACCACGCCGGCGGCGTCCAGCGCGGACAGGCGGCCGACCGCCAGCGCGGCGGCGCCCGAGGCCAGGCCGAAGCCGAACTTGGAGTCCTCCTGGCCGGTCCGCACGAACTCGTGGGTGTGGACCTCGACCCCCGGCGTGATCCGGGCCAGGACCCGGGGGCGGGTCACGGCGCCCCCCCGGCCTCCGGCCACGCCGGCCAACCGCTCGATGCGGTCGATCTCGTCGAAGGAGTCGATCACGATCCGTCCGACCCCGGCGTCCAGTGCCGCCGCCAGCTCCTCCTCGGACTTGTTGTTGCCGTGCAGGACGAGGCGGTCGGCCGGGACGCCGGCGGTGAGGGCCACGTGGAGCTCGCCCCCGGTGGAGACGTCGAGGGCCATCCCCTCCTCGTGGGCCAGGCGGGCCATGGCCACGCAGAGGAAGGCCTTGGTGGCGTAGGCCACGCCGTCGCCCCACGCCTCCACCGCCTCACGGCACCGGGCCCGGAGATGGGCCTCGTCGTACACGAAGAGCGGTGTCCCGTACTCCACCGCCAGGTCCAGCACGTCGACGCCACCCACGGACAGCCGTCCATCGGGGCCGATGGCCGACGTCAGGGGGAGCAGCCCGGTCGAGACCGGATCGGTGGGCGCGGCGTAGTCGGTGTCGGGGTCGTCCCCGCCCGGGGCCGGGTCGCTCACATCGCCTCCGGGGCCGCCACCCCGAGGAGGCCCAGCCCGATGGCGAGGCCGATCCGGGTGGCCTCCACCAGCCACAGGCGCGCCTGGGCCAGCGCCGGGTCGACGTCATCGGCCAGGATCGGGCAGTCGTGGTAGAAGCCGTGGAAGCAGGCGGCCAGACGTCGGACCCAGGTGGTCACCTTGGTCGGGGCGCGGTCGATGGCGGCGTCGGCCACCACCTCGGGCAGCTCCTCGAGACAGCGGATCAGCTCGAGCTCCCGCTCGTGGGTGAGCAGCGCCAGGTCCACCGATCCCAGCGGGGCCCGGGTCACGCCGCGCTCGACGGCCTTGCGGCCGACGCCCCCGATCCGGGCGCTGGCCATCTGCACGTAGTACACCGGGTTCTCCACCGACTGCTCGCGCACCGAGGCCAGGTCGAACGTGGTGGCCTGGTCGAGCGAGCTCATCAGGCTCAGGATCCGGGTGGCGTCGGGGCCGATGTCGGACACCAGCGAGTCGAGCGAGATGGCGTTGCCGGCCCGCTTGCCCATCTTCACCGCCTCGCCGTTGTCGACCAGGGACACCATCTGGCCGAGCTTCACCTCCAGGCGGCCCGGCGGCACACCGAGGGCCTCCATGCCGGCCATCAGGCTGGCCACCTGACCGTGGTGGTCGGACCCGAACACGTCGATGACGCGGTCGAACCCGCGGACGAGGAACTTGTCGCGGTGGTAGGCCAGGTCGCCCGCCAGGTAGGTGGCGTCCCCGTTCGACTTCCGCAGCACCCGGTCCCGGGTGTCGCCCAGGGCCGTGGCCCGGAACCAGGTGGCCCCGTCCTCCTCGAAGACCAGGCCCTTGGCGTCCAGCAGTTCGATGGTCTCGTCGACCGCGCCGCTCTCCTCGATGGAGGCCTGGCTGTACCACTCGTCGAACACGATGCCCACCGAGGCCAGGGTGCGCCTGATGTCCTGGAGGATCCGCTCGGCCGCCCACCGCCCGGCCTCGGTGACGTCCTCGGGACCGTCGAAGCCGGCCGCCAGCGCCTGCAGGTACTCACCCTGGTAGCCACCCTCGGGCACCGGCTCGTGCCGTCGGAGCGCCAGCAGGCTCTCCCCCAGGGTACGGATCTGGCCCCCGGTGTCGTTGACGTAGTACTCACGGCTGACCCGGTACCCGGCCCGGGCCAGGACGCGGGCCAGGGCGTCGCCGTAGCTCCCCCACCATCCGTTCCCCACATGGATGGGGCCGGTCGGGTTGGCCGAGATGAACTCCACCTGGACCCGCTCACCGTGGCCGACGTCGGGCCGGGCGTACCCCTCCTCACCCGCCTCGAGGAGCTCCTCGAGGGAGTCGTGGAGCCAGCCGTCCTCCAGGTGGAAGTTGATGAACCCGGGACCGGCGATCTCCACCGACAGCGTGTGGGGGGGCGGGGACGCCCTCAGCTCGGCGACCAGCAGCTCGGCCAGGGCCCGGGGGTTCGTCCGGGCCACCTTGGCGTTGACCAGGGCCACGTTGGTCGACCAGTCGCCGTGCTCGCGACGGGCCGGCCGCTCCAGGTGGACGGCGGACGGATCGGCGTCGACCTCGAACCCCTCCCGGGCCCCGACGGCCGTGAGGGCGCGGCTGACCGCATCGGCGAGATGGTCTCGAGTGGACATGATGGTGCGAGGATACGTCGTCCGGGGCGGTTCCCGAGTGGCCCGGAGTCCGGACGGGGCCCACCGCACTAGTGTTGTCCACCCGGCGTGGGGAACGTCCGGTCCACGCACCGGCCTCGTCGTCGCACGCCCTCGTAGCTCAGCGGATAGAGCACCGGCCTCCGGAGCCGGTGGCGCAGGTTCGAGTCCTGCCGGGGGCACTTTGTGCCGGGGCACGTTCGGGTCCCGCCGGCCCGGCCCGGCCCGGGGCCAGGGCCGGCGAGCTCCGGCAGGGTCAATTCCAAAATAACATTCGATCGGTATGCCCGGTCTGGGTACCATCGCGCCATGCCGACCAGCGAGACCGGACGGCCGCGCCCCAGGACCCGCAATGCCGGCGCCACGCGTGCGGTCCTGGTGGGAGCGTCCGTCTCCCACTTCACCGAGGAGGGGTTCGCCCGGACCAGCGTCGACCGCGTCGTGGCCGGCCTGGACCTGACCAAGGGCGCGGCCTACCACCACTTCAAGGACAAGACCCAGCTGTTCGAGGCGGCCTTCGAGTTCGTCCAGGCGCGGTTCTCCGAACAGCTCGGGGCCGCCGTCAGTGGCCTGGTGGACCCGGACACCATCCTCGCCACCAGCCTCGACCAGTACCTGACGGCCTGCCGTGACCCGTCGTTCCTCAGGATCGCCGTCCTGGAGGCACCGGCGGCGCTGGGCTGGGAGCGGTGGAAGGAGATGGAGGCCCCGCACCTGTTGGGCGTGCTGAGGGCCGCCCTGGCCAAGCGGTCGGGTGACCCCGGTGCCGCCTCGAGTGCGGCGCCGGTGGTGCTGGCCGCGGCCTCCGCCGCCGGCCTGGAGCTGAGCACCGTGAGCCCGGCCCGGGTGGGCTCGGAGCGCCGCCGCCTGGTCGGAGTGATCCTGGCCATGGCACAGGGGCTGGACCGGTGACCGGGCGCTGACCGGCCCCGGCACGGCCGGGACGCCGCCCGGTATGATACCCCTAGGGGGTATATCGGAAGGAGCGGGGAATGGCCCAGGGGTACGGCGACGACAAGCAGGCCATCCAGAAGCGGCTGCGCCGCATCGAGGGCCAGGTACGCGGCCTGCAGCGGATGATCGACGAGGACCGTTACTGCATCGACGTCCTCGAGCAGGTGTCGGCGGCGACCCGGGCCCTTCAGTCCGTGGCCCTCGAGCTCCTCGACGACCACATGGCCCACTGCGTGGCCGACGCCGTCCGGTCCGGGGGCGACGAGGCCGGCGCCAAGCTGGGTGAGGCGTCGGCCGCCATCGCCAGGCTGGTGCGGTCGTGATCGGGACGGCTCCGGGTCGATGACCCTCGGCGTCGCACTGGTCGGCGGGGTGGGGTGGCTCGACGCCATCGGCCGGAGCCTGCGCGAGGGCTTCTTCATGTTCTGGGAGACGCTGTGGCCGCTGATCCTCGGGTTCGGGCTGTCCGGGGCCGTCCAGTCCTTCGTGAGCCGCGACGCCATGCAGCGGAGCATGGGCGACCACCGTCCGGCCTCGGTGGCCCGGGCCTCGTTCTTCGGGATGGTCTCCTCGTCGTGCTCCTACGCCGCCACCGCCCTGGCCAAGTCGATCTTCGTCAAGGGGGCCGACTTCGTCGCCACCATGGTGTTCATGTTCGCCTCGACCAATCTGGTCATCGAGCTCGGGATCGTCCTGGTGGTGCTGATGGGGTGGCAGTTCGCCGTGAGCGAGTTCGTCGGGGGCATCATCATGATCGTGCTCCTGGCCTCGCTCGGGGGGCTGTGGCTGAGGGGCCGGCTCGTGGTCGAGGCCCGGGCCCGTCTGGAGGACGAGACCCAGGCCGGGTCCCATGACGGGCACGGGGCATCGGCCGGCACCGACCTCCAGCACCAGCCATGGTCGAAGCGGCTCCGGTCCCGGGCCGGGTGGGCCGACGCCGCCACCTACACCATGGCCGACCTCACCATGCTCCGGAGGGAGCTGGTCATCGGGTACACGGTGGCCGGTTTTCTGGCCGTGCTGGTGCCGGACCACGTCTGGAACATCGTGTTCCTCCAGGGCCACGGCTTCTGGACCAGCCTGGAGAACGTGGTGATCGGGCCGTTCGTCGCCATCATCAGCTTCGTCTGCTCGGTCGGCAACGTCCCCCTGGCCGCCGCCCTGTGGAAGGGGGGCATCTCCTTCGGCGGGGTGATCTCTTTCATCTTCGCCGACCTGATCACCTTCCCCCTCCTCCTCATCTACCGGCGCTACTACGGGATCCGCCTGACCGCCCGCATGCTGGTGCTGTTCTGGGCGGTGATGTCGGCGGCCGGCCTGATCACCGAGGGCATCTTCCGGGCCGCCGGGCTGGTGCCCACCACCCGGCCCACCCAGGTGTCACCGGACCGCTTCTCGTGGAACTACACGACGTACCTCAACATCGTGTTCCTGGGCCTCTTCGCCCTCGTGTACTGGACCTACCGGAACCGGGTCCGCCTGGGCGCCGGACAGGGCTACGCCTTCGACCCGGTGTGCGGGATGCAGGTCGAGACGGCGCACGCCCCGGCTGCCGCGGTCCACGGCGGCCAGCGCCGGTACTTCTGCTCGGACCATTGCCGGCAGCGGTTCGAGGCGGACCCCGACCGGTACGGGGAGTCGGCGGCATCACCCCCCGGCGAGCGGGCACCACACGTCGCTGCCCTGGGTCCCGATGCGGCACCCACCCCTCCGCCCGGCCGCCCCTGAGCCGGTCCGGACCGACCGGTCAGCGGGCCGGCCTCGGCTCCGGGTCCGAGAGGCCCGACTGGCGCACGGTGATGTTGAAGCGGCCGGCCTCGATGCCCACCGCCGGGTCCGCCGTGCCGGCCAGCACGCGGGGGACCCCGTGGAAGGCCAGCCGGGAGGGGCCCCCGAAGACGAAGAGGTCGCCGGACCCGAGGACCACATCGGTCCAGGGGCGCCCCCGCCCGGCCGCCGTGCCGAACCGGAACACGCACGAGTCGCCCAGGCTCAGGGACACCACCGGTGCCGGGCTGGCCTCGTCCCGGTCGGCGTGCATGCCCATCTTCGCTCCCGGCCCGTACCAGTTGATCAGCGCCACGTCGGGCCGGTACGGCCCCGCCCCCCCACCGGCGGAGCCGCCGGTCCCCCCGGTCGGTGCGGCCAGCGAGGCGTCGATGGCGGCGGCCTCGGCCACGCCGCGGCGGCTGAGGTCACCCAGCTCGTCCGGGAACGGAGCCACCGGCCGGCCGTCGTCGTCGTCCACGTGGCGCGAGTACCGGTACGGGGACCAGTGCCATCCGAGGCAGGCGATCTGCACCGACATCAGCCCGCCGCGCACCCGGGGCGACCGCATGCCACCGGCCCCGGCCACCCACCCGCGGACCTGGTCGGCCAACCGGCGCTGGCCGTCGAGGCCGAGCCAGCCGGGGACGTGCACCGCACCGGGTGCCACCACCACCGGCGCGTCGGGGAACAGGCGGGAGGGTCCGGCCACCCCGCCAGCATCGCGCCTCAGGCCGTCGGCGCCGACTCCTGCCGGGCCAGCCACCGGAGCCGGGCCGCCCGGGCGTCCCACGAATAGACCACGGCCGTGCGGGCGATCCGGTCGTGGAGGGCGTACCGGTCCCGATTGGTGAGTATGCCGAGGAAGCCCAGGCCGAGCACGAGGAAGCTGAGGGGCAGGGCCAGGGTCCGCACCACCGCCTGGCGCCAGCCTATGGGTGTCCCGTCCATCCTGACCACCCGGATCCCCAGCACGGCCATGCCGATGGTCTTGCCCCCGAGGGTCCACTGGTAGGCGAAGTAGAGGAACTCCCAGATGACCAGGACCACCAGTGACGCCACCTGGTGGTGGGTCAGGGTGAAATGGCCCCCCGTGACCAGCTGGATGGAGAAGGACAGGGCCGCCGCCCCCAGGGTGAAGAGCCCCCAGGAGGCTCCGGCATCGGCGGCGAAGGCCACCAGGCGGGACACCGCCCCGGCGTAGTGGCCCTGGCGTCCCTCGATGGGCGGGGCCGCGACCGTCTCGACCGTGGTCACTGCGGGCCGGCCGCCAGCTCGGGCCGCGGGGACGGCGGCACCAGGGTCGGCGGCCCGAGCGGGAGGGACTCGGGCGAGCGGCGCAGCAGGCGGTTGACCCATCGGGCGAAGAAGTCGTCCAGGCCCACGCCCTGGGCCCGGACCACGTCCAGCACCTCGGAGGCCACGCCGCTGGTCGACCGGGCGATGATGGTGCCCAGCTCGGTCTGCTCGACGATGGCGTCGATGTCCACGCGGTCGATGACCTTCTTCACGTCGACCCGCTCGATGATCTTTTCGACGTCCACCCGCCCGATGATCTTCTCGACGTCGACCCGGTCGATGAGGGAGTCGACGTCGACCCGGCTGACGACATCGTCCACGTCGACCCGGGCGATGAGGGCGTCGACGTCCACCCGCTGGAGCAGCGCGTCGATGTCGATGGCATCCATCACGATGCTCACCACCCGCTCGGCGACCGCCTGGGCCAGCTGTTCCATGCGGCCCGAGCCCGGCACCGGGCTCATCGGGACCGAGTCGACGACCGGACGTCCATGCCCCCAGCTTCCCATCGACACGGTGCCCGGTCGGGGACGGTGGACGCGGAACGTCCGGCGGGGCCGATCCGCGGGGTGCCGACGGGAGTGGCCCGGGCGCCCCGGAGGTCGATCAGGTGGTCGAGTGGGCCCGCAGCGCCTCGAGGGCGCGGTCGGCGTGGACGTTCATCCGCACCTCGCTCTGGATGACGTCGATGACCCGGAGGTCCGGGCCGATCACGAACGTCGCCCGCTTGGTCGGCGACAGCTTCGTGAACCGCCGGCGCACCCCGAATTGTGTGGCCACGGCCCCGTCGGGGTCGGACAGCAGCGGGTAGTCGAAGGAGTGCTTGTCCGAGAAGCGCTTCTGCTTCTCGACCTGGTCGGCGCTGATACCGACCCGCTGGGCGCCCACGGCGTCGAACTCGGCCTTCATGTCCCGGAAATGGCAGCTCTCCGCCGTACAGCCCGGTGTCATGGCCGCCGGATAGAAGAACAGGACCACGGGGCCGTTGGCCGCCAGGTCGCTCAGCTTGCGGGGATTGCCGTCTTCGTCGGGGAGCTCGAAGTCCGGTGCCAGGTCGCCTGTGTCCATCGCCCCAGGGTATCGGCACCGCCGATCCGGTGCGCCGGGAGCACGCAGCCACCTCGTAAGATGCAGGCCAGACCACCGGGGCCGGTGGCCGGACGGACAGAGGCGTCACCGCTCCTCAGCCACCGGTTGGTCGGTGGTCCGGCGCGGTGTGCACCTCGCCACCCGATCCGGCACCGGCGGGCGGTCTGAACTCCTCCCTCCCACGGGCCCCGATCTCCAGAGACAGGAATGCCAGGCCATGCAGTACACGATCGAAGCCGACGGGCTGAAGAAGACCTTTGCCGGCAAGCACGAGGTCCGCGCCCTCGACGGCGTGAGCTTCGCCGTGGCCGAGGGGACCGTGTTCGGCCTCCTCGGCCCGAACGGATCCGGCAAGACCACCGCGGTGCGGATCCTGACCACCATCCTCCGGCCCGACTCCGGCACCGCCCGGGTGCTCGGCTACGACGTGGCGAAGAAGGCGCCTCTGGTCCGCAGCCTGATCGGACTGGCCGGACAGTACGCCGCCGTCGACGAGAACCTCACCGGGCGCGAGAACCTCCAGATGGTCGGCAACCTCAACCACCTCCCCCGGTCCATGGTGGTGGCCCGGGCCACCGAGCTGCTCGAGCAGTTCAACCTGACCGACGCCGGCGACCGTCCCCTCAAGACCTACTCGGGCGGGATGCGCCGCCGGCTCGACCTGGCCGCCGCCCTCGTGGCCCGGCCCACGGTCCTGTTCCTCGACGAGCCCACCACCGGCCTCGACCCCCAGAGCCGCAACGACCTGTGGGAGGTGATCGAGAGCCTGGTGGGCGGGGGCACCACCGTGCTGCTCACCACCCAGTACCTCGAAGAGGCCGACCGGCTGGCCAGCAACCTGGCCGTCCTCGACCACGGCCACGTCATCGCCGAGGGGACGCCCACCGAGCTCAAGTCGGAGCTGGGGGCCACCGTGCTGGAGGTCGGGTTGGACACCCTCGACCACGCCCGCCGGACCGCCGAGCTGCTGGCCGCCGTCGGGTCGCACGCACCGGTGACCAACGGCACCGTCGTGGAGGTCACCGTGGACGACGGCCCCACCGCCGCCATGGCCGGGCTGCGGGCCCTCGACCAGGAGGGCATCACCCCCACGTCGTTCACCCTCCGGGAGCCCAGCCTGGACGACGTCTTCCTGGCCCTCACCGGCCGTCGCACCGAGGGCGGGGACGACGACACCGAGGATCCCGACCCCGGTGGGCGGCGCCGGTCCCGTCGTCGGGCCGCCACCGCGGCCATGCCCGTCGCCACCGGGGAGCTCTCATGACCACCACCATCGCCGCACCGACCGTGTCGGGCGCCCCCCACTCCGACAACGTGGTCGTGAAGCTCCGGTGGGCACTCTCGGACACCCTCACCATCACCAAGCGGAACCTGCTGGCCATCACCCGTATCCCCGAGCAGCTCTTCTTCTCGACGGTGCAGCCCATCATGTTCGTGCTGCTGTTCCGCTACGTGTTCGGCGGGGCGATCCACACGTCGGAGGGCAGCTACGTCAACTATCTGATGCCCGGCATCTTCGTCCAGACCGTGGTGTTCGGATCGGTGAGCACCAGCATCGGGCTGGCCGAGGACTTGCAGAAGGGCCTCATCGAACGGTTCCGGGCCCTGCCCATGGCCCGCTCGGCCGTCCTGGCCGGCCGGACCACCACCGATCTGATCCGCAACGTGTTCGTGGTGATCATCATGACCATCGTCGGCTTTCTGGTCGGGTTCCGGCCCACCACAGGGGTGATCCCCTACATCGCCGGCATCCTGCTCATCCTGGCCTTCGCCTACGCCCTGTCGTGGGGCTTCGCCGTCATCGGGCTGTCGGCGGCCAACAGCGAGACGGCCCAGGTGGTCTCGTTCCCCCTGGTCTTCCCCCTCACCTTCATCTCGTCGGCCTTCGTCCCGGTGGACCAGATGCCCGGCTGGCTGCAGGGCTTCGCCACCTACCAGCCGGTCAGCGTGACCATCACCGCCTGCCGGGCCCTGATGCTGGGCGGGTCTACAGCCAGCTGGGTGATCCAGAGTGTGGCGTGGACCATCGGCTTCCTCGTCGTGCTGGTCCCCCTGGCCGTCTGGCGGTACCGGACCCGCACCTGAGCCGGGCCGGCACCACCGGCTCGCCGGGGCCCGCCGGGAGGAGCAGAATGGGGTCATGGCACACTCCCCTACCTCCGGAGCCGCCCCCGACTCGTTCGGGGCACGCGGCACACTCGCCGTCGGCGACGCCCGCTACGAGATCTACCGGATCAACGCTCTGGCCGACCGGTACGACGTCGCCCGCCTCCCGTACTCCATCAAGGTGGTGCTGGAGAACCTCCTGCGCCATGAGGACGGCCTGGCCGTCCGGCCGGCCGACATCGAGGCGGTGGCCGGCTGGGGTGCCCATCCCGAGCGCCACGGCGTGGGGGGCGAGGACGCCGCCGAGATCGCCCTGACCCCCGAGCGGGTCCTGATGCAGGACTTCACGGGCGTGCCCGGGGTGGTCGACCTGGCCGCCATGCGGGACGCCCTCGGCGCCCTCGGCGGCGATCCGGCCAAGGTCAACCCCCTGGTTCCGGTGGAGCTGGTCATCGACCACTCGGTGATCGCCGAGGTATCGGGCCGACCGGACGCCTACGACGAGAACGTCGACATCGAGTACCAGCGCAACATCGAGCGCTACCAGCTCCTGCGCTGGGCCCAGCAGGCCTTCGACGGCTTCCGGGTGGTGCCCCCGGGGACCGGGATCTGCCATCAGGTCAACCTGGAGTACCTGTCGCGCGTGGTGTTCGCCACCGAGGACGGGAGGGCCTACTGCGACACGCTGGTGGGGACCGACTCCCACACCACCATGGTCAACGGCCTGGGCGTGCTGGGCTGGGGCGTGGGCGGCATCGAGGCCGAGGCGGCCATGCTGGGCCAGCCCCTCTCGCTCCTCCTGCCCCCGGTGGTGGGGTTCCGCCTCACCGGCGAGCAGCCCCCGGGCACGACGGCCACGGACCTGGTCCTGACCATCACCCACCTGCTCCGCCAACGGGGTGTGGTGGGCAAGTTCGTGGAGTTCTACGGGCCCGGCGTGGCCGCCGTGCCCCTGGCCAACCGGGCCACCATCGGCAACATGTCGCCCGAGTACGGCGCCACCTGTGCCATCTTCCCCATCGACGAGGTGACGCTGGACTACCTGCGCTTCACCGGTCGGGACCCCCAGCACGTGGACCTGGTCGAGGCCTACGCCAAGGAGCAGGGCATGTTCCACACGGCCGGCGGCGTGGAGCCGGTGTACTCCGAGACCATCGAGCTCGACCTGTCCAGCGTGGTGCCGAGCATCGCCGGTCCCGCCCGGCCCCAGGACCTGGTGACGCTGGCCGGTGCCGGCACCGCGTACCGGAGCGCCCTCGGCCGGGACCAGCGGTCGGGCGACGCCTCGCTGTCGGACGGTTCGAGCGTCGAGCTCGGGGACGGTGCCGTGGTGGTGGCCGCCATCACCAGCTGCACCAACACATCCAACCCCCAGGTGATGGTGGCGGCCGGCCTGGTGGCCAAGCGGGCCGTCGAGCTGGGCCTGGCGCCCAAGCCGTGGGTGAAGACCACGCTGGCTCCGGGGTCGCGCGTGGTCATGGACTACCTCGACCGGGCCGGCCTCACCCAACCCCTGGCCGACATCGGCTTCGATCTCGTCGGGTTCGGGTGCACCACCTGCATCGGGAACTCCGGCCCCCTGCTGCCCGGGGTGTCCGAGGCCGTGCACGACCACGATCTCTCGGTGGCCTCCGTCCTGTCGGGGAACCGCAACTTCGAGGGGCGGATCCACCCCGACGTGCGGATGAACTACCTGGCGTCACCGCCACTGGTGGTGGCCTACGCATTGGCCGGCACCATGGACATCGACCTCACCACCGATCCCCTGGGGACAGGCTCAGACGGCCGACCGGTCCGGTTGGCCGACCTGTGGCCCACGCCCGACGAGGTCACCGAGACCATCCGGGCCTCGCTCAGCTCGGACATGTTCCGCGAGCGCTACGCCGCTGTGTTCGACGGCGACGAGCGGTGGGCGGCGGTGGAGACGGCCACGGGCGACACCTTCGCGTGGGACCACGACTCGACCTACGTCCTGCGTCCCACCTTCCTCGAGGGGCTGTCCATGACCCCGGCCGCGGTGACCGACGTGGTCGGGGCCCGGGTGCTGGCCAAGCTGGGTGACAGCGTCACCACCGACCACATCTCGCCGGCCGGCAACATCAGCCCCACCAGCCCGGCCGGGCACTACCTGGCCGACAAGGGGGTGGAGCGGGCCGACTTCAACTCCTACGGGGCCCGGCGGGGCAACCACGAGGTGATGGTGCGCGGGACGTTCGCCAACGTGCGGCTGCGCAACCAGCTGGCCCCGGGCACCGAGGGCGGCTTCACCGTCCACCTCCCCGACGGCGAGGCGACCACCATCTACGAGGCCGCCCAGCGCTATGCCGCGGACGGCGTGCCCCTGGTGGTTCTGGCCGGCAAGGAGTACGGGTCGGGATCGTCCCGCGACTGGGCGGCCAAGGGCACGACCCTGCTGGGCATCCGGGCCGCCATCGCCGAGAGCTTCGAGCGGATCCACCGGTCCAACCTGATCGGCATGGGCGTGCTCCCCCTCCAGTACGCCGACGGCCAGAACGCCGCCTCGCTGGGGCTCACCGGGCACGAGACCTTCACCATCACCGGCCTGGAGCCGCTCAACGAGGGATCGACCCCGAAGACGGTGGCCGTGCGGGCCGAGGACGGGGACCGGGTGGTGGAGTTCGAGGCGCGGCTGCGCATCGACACGCCGATGGAGGCGGAGTACTACCGGAACGGCGGGATCCTCCCCTACATGCTCCGCCAGATGGCCGGCTGACCCCAGGCGCCATGGCCGGCTGACCCCAGGCGCCGCCCTAGGCCAGGGGCAGGACGAACCAGGCGATGACCACGTAGTGGAGCACGGCCCCGACGATGGTGCAGGCGTGGAACACCTCGTGGTAGCCGAACACCCCCGGCACGGGGTCGGGCCTCTTCAGGGCGTAGACCACCGCCCCGGCCGAGTAGGCCAGCCCACCGGCCAGCAGCAGGGTGAACCCGGCCCCTCCCAGGGCCCGGAACAGCTGGGGCAGGACGGCCACCGCGGCCCAGCCGACCACCACGTAGGGCAGGGCGATGACCCCTGGGGGCGCGTCCAGCCACAGCTGGCGGAGGGCGATGCCGACCAGTGCCCCGCCCCACACGATGCACAGGACGGCGGTCCGGGCCCATCCGGTCAGGGCGATGCCGGCCACAGCGGTGTAGGAGCCGGCGATGGCGATGAAGATGGTCGAGTGGTCGGCCCGCCGCATGCGCCGCCGCCCCACCGGACCCCACGTGTGGCAGTGGAAGAGGGCACTGACCCCGAACAGGAGGGAGATCGACACCGCGTACACCGCCACCACCAGTGCCGACGCGGTGGTCGGGGCGGCGACCACCAGCGCCGTGCCCGACACCAGCGACACGAAGAACGCCACCTCGTGGAAGACACCCCGCAACCGGGGCTTGACCGGCGTGGTCGACCCGTCGTCGCCGGCCACCGGTGCCGGCCAGGCACGGACCCCGGCCATCAGCGGGGCAGGATCCCGGCCCGCCCCGGGGCCAGGCCGCGCCGATCGTCGCTGGACGGAGGGTGCGGGGACAGCGCCACGTCGACGAAGCGGTGCAGGATCCGCCGGCCCACCGCATCCACCCGGGCCACGTCGGCCGGCTCGAGGGTGACGCCGGACGGCAGGTGGGGCCCCCACGCCTCGGCCAGCCGGCGGTCCACCTCGACATGGAATTGCAGTCCGTAGACCCGGTCGCCCCACCGGAAGGCCTGGTGCGGGAAGGCCCGGGTGGCCGCCAGGTGCACGGCGCCGTCGGGGAGCGAGAAGGTGTCCTGGTGCCAGTGGACGCACGGCACCGCGGTGGAGGCCAGCCCCCCGTACTCGGGACCGAGCACCCGGTCCCGACGGCCGTCGGCGGTCAGCTCGACCTGACCCGCCCCCACCTCGGGGTGCGGACCGGTGGTCACCGGGGCACCCAGGCTCGCGGCCAGCTGCTGGGCCCCGAGGCAGATGCCGAGCACCGGCCGGCCGGCGGCGGCCACCGCGCCGATCAGGTCACGCTCGGGGGCCAGCCACGGATGGGACTCCCCGTCGTGCACGCCCATCGGCCCGCCCATGACCACCAGGCCGGCCACCCCCTCGGGGTCGGGAAGCGCTCGGCCCCGGTCGATCCGCACCACCTCGGGCTCCTGACCGGCCCGTCCCAGGGCGTCGGCCACCAGCCCGGGGCCCTCGTACGCCACATGCTGGACCACCACCCACCGCTCCGACCCACCCATCAGCTGGGGCCCGTCAACCCGACTCCACCACGTGGAAGGCCTCGGCCAGGCTCCCGTCGGGCAGGCCGGCGGCCAGTGCGGTGCCGGACATCCACTGCCGCAGGAGCGCCTCGAGGTGGTCGCCGTCGGCGACCTGGCTTCGGTGCGACCGCAGTGCGGCCAGCTTGAGGGGGAAGAACTCGGTGGCGTCGACCACCCGGTCGGCGCGGTCGGTGGCCATGATCCACAGTTCCGGCACGGTGTGGGGCTCCAGGCCCTCGTCCACCAGCTCGGGGAAGGCGAACGGGTTGCGGGCGTCGGGGTAGACGGCACAGATGGCGGCCTCGCCGGCGGCCAGGTGGTCGGGGTGGCTGGCGTAGATCCGGGCCCAGTTCCGCTCGGGGGACTGGGCCACCACGCGGTCGGGCCGGAACCGGCGGATCACCCGGGCGATGTCCCGGCGGACGTCGACGGTGGGGGCCAGCCGGCCGTCGGGGTGGCCGAGGAAGGTGAGGTCGGTCACCCCGACCACGGCGGCCGCCTCGGTCTGCTCCCGGCGCCGGATGGCGGCCATGTCCGACCTCGACACCGAGCGGTCCGAGCCGCCGGCCTCACCGTCGGTGACGATGCAGTACGCCACCTCCAGGCCGGCGTGGGTCCACACCGCCACCGTCCCGGCGGCACCGAAGTCGACGTCGTCGGGGTGGGCCATCACCACGAGGACCCGATCCACACCCTCGGTGCCGGCCCCGACGGCCAGGGGGTGCCTGAAGTGGTCCTCGGGCAGGATCAGTCCTTGGTGGGCTGCCAGCCGGCCAGGTCGGCCAGGCGCGGATCGTTGGAGAAGATCTCCACGATGGGCGACCGGAGCCCGATGCGGGTCTGGATGCGCTCGATCTCGAGGACCTGGTTCCACTGCACCAGGGTCACCACCAGACCGGCCTCCCCGGCCCGGGCCGTCCGACCCGAGCGGTGCAGGTAGGCCTTGTGGTCCTCGGGCGGGTCGAAGTGGACGACCACGTCGACCAGGTCGATGTCGAGGCCGCGGGCGGCCACGTCGGTGGCCACCAGGGCGGGCAGCTTGCCCTCGGCGAAGTCCTTCAGGGTGCGCTCACGGTTGGACTGGCGCAGGTCGCCGTGGATGGCGTCGGCCTTGATCCCCTCCTTGCGCAGCTGCTCGACCAGCCGGTCGGCGCCCCGCTTGGTCCGAACGAACACCAGGGTCTTGTCGGAGTTACGGCAGATGGCCGCGCACACCTTGACCCGGTCCATCTGGTGCACCTCGAGGAAGCGGTGCTCCATGGCGTCGACCGTGGTGTTGGGCGAGGCCACCTCGTGCAGCACCGGATCGGTGAGGTACCGGCTCACCAGCCGGTCCACCGCGCCGTCCAGCGTGGCCGAGAACAGCAGGGTCTGGTGGTCCCGCTCGAGCCGACGGAGGACCCACTCGACCTGGGGCATGAAGCCCATGTCGGCCATGCGGTCGGCCTCGTCCAGCACCAGGGTCTCGATGTCGGCCACCGACAGCTCCCCCCGGTCGCCCAGGTCGATGAGCCGGCCCGGTGTGGCGATGATCACGTCGACGCCCCGGCGCAGCTTCTTGATCTGCCGCTCGATGTCGGCACCGCCGTAGACGGCGGCGATCCGCAGCCCGGCCTCGGCCGACAGGGGCTCGAGCACCTCGCTGACCTGGACGGCCAGCTCGCGGGTGGGTACCAGGACCAGGGCCCGGGGACGTCCGGGCTCGGTGGAGCGGGCGGCCATGGTGCGCTGCAGCAGCGGGAGCCCGAAGGCCAGGGTCTTGCCCGAACCGGTCTTGGCCTTGCCGCAGACATCGCGGCCGGCCAGGGCGTCGGCCACCGTCATGGCCTGGATGGGGAAGGCCGTGGTGATGCCCTGGGCGGCGAGCGCCCTCACCAGCGAGGGGTCCACCCCCAGCGAGGCGAAGGTGCGGGGGCTGTCCCCGTCCACGGTGGGGTCGTCGGCATCGAGGACGCGATCCGAGGGATCGGCTGTGGTGGTCATGGGTCGTGAAACTCGCTCTCGTCTGTTCGTTGACGGCCGGTAGCCGACCGTCGACGTCCGTGGGTGTCACGAACGCCTGCGGGCCCGCCTCGGGCCGTCGACCCGGCCCGCGTCGGCGAGCCGGAGAACACGATGAGGAAGACCCCGGTGGGAGGCATGGTGCCGACCCACAGCACCAGTCTACCCGGTGTGACCGGTTCCACCAGGTCAGACGGTTCCGGGCCCCCGCGTCCGTCGACGGGCGCCCCGGGTCGGCCACGGCCTACCCTGAGGGACCCGGCCCGCACTCGGGCCCGCCCCGACACGACCACGAGAGGATGGCGCACCCATGGGACTACTCGCCGCCGGCGACAAGGCACCCGCATTCACCCTGCCCGACCAGGACGGCACCACGGTGTCCCTGAAGGACTTCGCCGGCCGGCAGGTGGTCGTCTACTTCTATCCGAGGGACGACACCCCGGGCTGCACCAAGGAGGCCTGCCAGTTCAACGACAACCTCCACGCCTTCACCGGCGCCAAGGTGCCGGTCCTCGGCATCTCGGGTGACAGCGCCGAGAAGCACCAGAAGTTCCGGGCCAAGTACGGGCTCACCTTCCCGCTCCTGACCGATGCCGACCACGCGGTGGGCGAGGCCTACGGCGCCTGGGGCGAGAAGACCCTCTACGGCAAGAAGTCGGTGGGGGTGATCCGCTCCACCTTCCTCATCGCCCCGGACGGGACCATCGCCCGGCCGTGGTACCACGTGAAGGCGGACGGGCACGCCGCCAAGGTGCTGGCCGAGATCACGGGCTGATCCTCCGCCGGCCGGCCGACCGCCGCCGGTTCCGACCCGACGGCCCGGACCCGGTCAGTGGGCCCGGCGCTCCAGCGCCGCCAACGACCGGGTGAAGGCCGGGCGGGACCGGCCCAGCGGTCCGAAGAAGGCGTCGTCGACGGCCTCGACGGCCACGATGGCCCGGTTGACCAGCGCCGCGCCCTCCCCGGTGATCTCCAGCGACCAGGCCCGCCCGTCGTCGCGGTGGGCGGTGCGCGCCACCAGGCCGCGACCCGACAGGGCCCGGACCACCTGGGACGTCATCATGGGGTCGGTCCCGGCAAAGTCGGCCAGCCGCCGCTGGGTCACCGGACCGTCGGCGCCCAGCCAGGTGAGGGCGGCGGCCAGCACGAACTGCACGTGGGTGAGGCCGAACGGCTTCAGGGCGGCGCGCTGGGCCGCCTGCCACCGGTTGGTGACCTGCCAGAGGAGCAGCCCGGTGCTCTCGTCGGCGCGTCCGTAGGGGGTCCGGAGCGGCCCGCCGGGTCCCGCCGGGTCGGAGGTCACGCCCCGGTCCGGCACGCGTCGGCGATCCGTTCGAAGTCGCCGCGGCTCAGCTCCACCAGGCCGCGCCGGAGCGGGTAGCCCCAGTTCGGGGCGCGGGTCAGCTCCAGGCCGGTCCGGACGCGGTCCAGCGGTACCGGGTCGGGGACGGGCTCGTACTCGGCCCGACGGCGCCAGGGGTGGAACCCGCCCTCGTCCGCCTGCCAGAGCTCGTCGTCGGCGATGCGCCCCACTGCGGTGAAGGCCCGAAGGGTGCCGGCGTCGCCCCGGGCCCGGCGGGGCGAGTAGTAGACCAACCCGTCACCGGCGCCCAGGCGGGCCAGGCCGGCCCTCCGACCGTGGCCGATCTGGGCGATGCCGAGCTCCACGCACCGGCGGACGTGGTCGGCGGACACCACGCCCATCCAGTACCTCACCTCCGGTCCCTCACCGGGCGGTGGCGATGTCGCGCTCGACGACCTCGACCAGCCGGTCGAGCCCGGCCGGGGTCGAGGTGCCCACGCCCTTGGCCAGGACCGGTCGCCACAGCCGGGCCAGCGGTCCGCCCAGGCTGACCGTGACGTCGATCCGGCAGGTCCCGTCGGCAGCCGGCGCCACCCGGTGCCGGATGACCAGATGGGCGCCGGGCAGCGACGAGCGGTCGGTGAACTCCCGGTCGGGGACGAGCGTCTCGATGACGAACCGGACCTTGGGGCCACCGGCGGGCTTGAGGGTGCCGGTGGTCCCCTCGGCGAACGGGCCGTCGAGGCGGGCCCACGACACCGCGGTGTCCCACTCGGGCCAGGTGGCCATGTCGGCCCACCGGTCGAAGAACGCCGCCGGCGGGGCGGTCGAGGTGGCGGTGGCCGAGCCGAGGAGGAGCATCCACTTAGTATGTGCGCTTATTAAATGGCTGTCAACCCGGGCCGGAGCGCACTCCACCGACAGCCGGCCCTCACCCCTGATGGGACGGGCACCACCACGACGTCCGCCCCCCCACCGTCGAGCGCACCAGCTCGGTCCCGTCACGGGGGCACCGCCCCCCGGGGTGGCGCTCCTCCATCAGGTCCCCGCAGTGGGAGCCCCCGCGCTCGATCAGGTCGGCGACGGTCCGGCGGAGGGTGCGGTGGAGCCGACGGACCTCGGTGGGGGTGAGCCCCTCCGCCGGCCGCAGCGGCGACAGCGACGCCCGCCACAGGGCCTCGTCGGCGATGAGGTTGCCCACCCCGGCCACCTGGGACTGGTCGAGCAGGCGTGCCTTGAGGGGCGTGGAGGACCCGCGGAGGGCCGAGGCCAGCTGGGCCGGGGTGAGCGAGGCGGCGTCGGGGCCCAGTCGGGAGACGTCGGGGTCGAGGAGGACCCCGCCCAGCCGCCGGGGGTCGTGGACCACGAGGCGGCCCCCGTCCTGGAAACGCACCGACCAGCGGTCCCAGGCGGGTTCACGCCGCTTCGGGGCGTAGCGCATCTGGCTGACCCCGAGCTGGTCGTCCACGTCCAGGTTGCCCGTCATCCCGAAGCGGATCCCGACCACCGGGCCGCTGTCCACGTCGAGGAGCAGGAGCTTGCCGATGCGCCGCGCCGCCGTGAACCGGTGGCCGACCAGGGCCCGCCGCAGCGAGGGCCCGGTGGCGGCTCCCTTGAGGTACCAGGCGTCGGGGCTGGACACCGTGCGGATCGGGCGCCCGAGGGCCGACTCGGCCAGGGTGCGGTAGCTCTCGACCTCGGGGAGTTCGGGCACGACCCGAGGGTAGCCAGACCGCGTGCACGTCCGGCCCGTGACCCGTCGCTAGGGTTTGGGCCATGCCCCCCGAGAAGCCCCATTGGTCCGAGCTCCTCACCGAGGTCGTGACGAGCGGCCTGTGCACCGGATGTGCCGCCTGTGTGGTGGCCTGCCCCTACGACGTCCTGTCCTACGACGACACCGGCGGCCGGTACAAGCCCTTCCACATCGACGCCGACGGTGGCCCCGACAGCTGCACCCACGGGGTCAAGGGCTGCACCATGTGCACGAGGGCGTGCCCGCGCTTCCGGCTGTGGGAGCCCGAGATCGACACCCACCTGTTCGGCCGGGAGCGGACCCCCGACGAGGTGGCCGGGGTGTCCAGCGACACCCTCCTGGTCCGGACCACCGACCCCGAGATCGGCCGGGCGGGCCAGGACGGCGGCCTGGTCTCGGCCCTGCTCATCTGGGCCCTGGAGCACGACGTGATCGACGCCGCCCTGGTGTCCAACCTCGAGGGCGACGGGTCGACGTGGAAGGCGGTGCCCGGCGTCGCCACCACCCGGGCCGAGGTGCTGGCGGCGGCGGGATCCCGCTACACCTACTCGGCCAACCCCCTGGCCTACCCGCTGGCCATCGAGGGGGGCGCCGAGCGGATCGCCCTGGTGGGCATGGGCTGCCAGGCGTCGGCGGCGCCGATGATGAAGGCCCGCAAGGCCGGCAAGATCGCCCGGAGGCTGTCGCTCACCATCGGGCTGATGTGCTCCAAGACCTTCGACGACGCCATCTTCCCCGAGCTGTTCGAGGCCCGGTACGGGATCGCCCGGGCCGACATCGCCAAGATGAACATCAAGGGGGTGTTCCAGGTCTGGACCCGCGACGGGCAGTACCACGAGATCCCGCTGAAGGAGGCCCACGCCTGGACGCGCGAGGGCTGCACCTCCTGTCCCGACTTCGCCGCCGAGCACGCCGACATCTCGACCGGTGGCATCGGGGCGTTCAACGACTGGACACTGACCCTGGTCCGGACGGACACCGGTCGGGAGCTCCTCGACGCCATGATCGCCGGCGGCGCGGTCGAGACCCGACCCGGCGACGACGACCCCGGGGCCATCGCCCTCCTCCACCGGCTGGCCCGGGTCAGCCGACGCCGCTGGCCCGAGACGGCGGTCCCGATGCCCCGTCGGCTTCCCGCCGCACCCTGACCGCACCCTGATCACACCGCACCGCACACTCGGCGCGCCGGCCCGGTGCGGGCTCCCCGCGCGTGAGGGCACCATGAAAATCTCCTAAAAATCCTGTCCCGTGGGCCCTTTGACCCTATGGGGCGGGTGGTCACGGACCTAGGCTGCCCGGCGAGGGGTCCAGCTGCCGTCCGGTGGCCGTGGTGCCCTGGTGCAGTGGTGTCGCCCGGGCGGAGGTGGGCCGTACTGTGCTGGCGCGCCTCGTCGTGGGTACCCCGACGGAGTCCGGGAGGATCGCCGCGTGTTCGCCGCCCTAGGCCGGTTCACGGTCCGACACCGATGGTCCATCATCGTCGGCTGGGTGGCCGTGACCATCGTGGCCATCCTGGCGCTCCCCTCACTGTCCAGTGTGGAGAAGAACAGCAACTCCCAATTCCTGCCGGCCGACGCGGCCAGCGTGCGGGCGGCCGAGCTGGCCGGGCCGTTCAACTCCTCGACGATCTCGGACGCCACCTACGTCGCCGCGGTGGGCTCGGGCACCCTGACCAGTGCCGACAACCTGGCCATCGACCGAGCCGAGCAGGCCATGCGGGCACGGCCCCTGGTGGCGGCCGTGGTGGACGAGGGCGTGTCGACCAACGGCCGGGCCCGCATCGCTCTGGTCGAGGCCCGGGTGCCGGCCACTGCCACCGCCCGAGCCAAGGAAGGGGTGGTGGCCGACCTCCGGTCCACGTTCACGACGGCGGCGGCGCCGGCCGGCCTGGAGATGCACCTGACCGGGTCGCTGGGCCGGTCGGTCGACGAGCAGAACCAGAACGGGCGCACCCAGACCCTGACCGAGGTGCTCTCGGTCCTGTTCATCATCGCCCTGCTGTTCCTGACCTTCCGCGCCCTGCTGGCCCCCCTGGTGGCGCTGCTGCCATCGGCGGTGGCCCTCATCGCGGCGGGACCGGTCATCGCGGCGTCCAGCCACATCGGGGTGCAGGTTTCCGACCTCACCCCCATCCTGCTGGTCGTGGTGCTGCTGGGCGCCGGCACCGACTACGGCCTCTTCCTCATCTTCCGGATACGAGAGGAGCTCCGGCGGGGCCGGGAGGTCCATGACGCCGTCTCGTTCTCGCTCTGCAAGGTCGGGGAGTCCATCACCTTCTCGGGGCTGACGGTGATGGCCGCCCTGGCCACGGTGGTGGTGGCGAGCTTCGGCCTCTACCAGGGCCTGGGGCCGGCCCTGGCCATCGGCATCGCCGTGGCCCTGGTGGCCAACCTGACCCTGCTCCCCGCCCTGTTGGCCGTGCTGGGTCGCAGCGTGTTCTGGCCCCGGATCCCCGAGGTCGGCGACCACCGGGGCGGCGCCTGGGGGCGGATCGCCGGGCGGGTGGTGGGCCGGCCGGTGCTGACGCTGGTCATCGGACTGGTCATCTTCGGGGGCCTGGCCCTCTCGATGGTGGCCTACGCGCCGTCCGGCTTCAACGGGCCGCCCCCGACGGCCACGTCGGACTCCGGCCGGGGGCAGGCCGTCCTGGCCGCCGACTTCCCCGCCGCCGAGGCCAACCCGACGGCCGTGGTCTTCCGGCTCCCGGTGTCGGTGTGGGACGATCCCGCCCTGCTGGCCCAGGCCCAGCACGGGCTGGTCCACAGCGGCGTGTTCTCGTCCGTCACCGGCGCGCTCGATCCCAACGGGACCTCGATCAGCGCCGCCGAGCTCGGGAGTGCCCACCAGCAGCTGGCCCATCTGGGCCCGGCCGCCCAGCTCCCGGCGGTGCCGGCCGACAGCGCCTCCCTCTCCACGGCCGCCTACCGGGACTACCAGGGCTCGGCCCAGTACATCAGCGCCGACGGCCGCACCATCCAGTTCGAGACCAGCCTCCGGGCCGGGGGGCCGGACACGACGGCGGCGGCATCCGCCATCCCCGGGGTGCGCACGGCAGTCACCCAGGTGGCCCGGAGCATCGGGGCCACCGACAGCGGCGTCAACGGGGACGCGGCCCTGGCCGCCGACGTGGGGTCGATCTCCCAGAACGACCTGTTCACCATCATCCCCATCGTGATGATCGTGCTGGCCCTGCTGCTCGCCATCGTGCTGCGGAGCCTGGTCGCCCCCCTCTATCTGGTCGTCAGCGTGGGCCTGTCCTACCTGGCCTCACTGGGACTGGCCGTCCTGGTCTTCGTGGTCATCGGGGGCCAGGACGGGATCAACTTCGTCCTGCCGTTCTTCATGTTCATCTTCATCATGGCCCTGGGCCAGGACTACAACATCCTGGTCATGACCCGCATCCGTGAAGAGGCCCACCACGCGCCGATCCGGGTGGCGGTGAAACGGGCGGTCGAGGCCACCGGCACCACGGTCACCTCGGCCGGCCTCATCCTGGCCGGCACCTTCGGCGTGCTGACCGCCACCGGCAACGCCCAGATCGAAGAGATCGGTCTGGGCCTGGCCGCCGGCATCCTGCTGGACACCTTCTTGGTGCGGACCCTGCTGGTGCCCTCGGTGGTCGTCCTGCTGGGACGGTGGAACTGGTGGCCGTCGGCCCTGTCCGGCGAGGACCACAGCGACGACCCGGTCCTCCCCGACGACGACGGGCCCCTAGACGGCTGCGATGCGGCCGAGGACCTCGAACTGACCCTGGCGACCACCGGCTCCTGACCGGGTGCCGGTGGTCCGCCACGGTCCGCCGGCACGATCGGGCTTCGCCCGCGACAGAGTACGGTGAACGGGCGTGGCCACCCGTACGAAGACACCGCCGCGGCCGACCGTGGTCCTCCTGGTGCGCCACGGCAGGACGCCGACGACAGGAAAGGTGCTGCCCGGCCGGGCCCCGGGCCTGCACCTGTCGGAGGAGGGCCGGAGCCAGGCCGACGCGGTGGCCGCCCGCATCGCCGGGATCGCCACGACGGGCAGCGCCCGACCGGTGGCTGTCTACGCGTCCCCCCTGGAGCGCACGGCCGAGACGGCCAAGCCCATCGCCCGGCTGCTCGGGCTCCGGGTCCGCACCGACCGCGGCCTGCTCGAATGCGACTTCGGCACCTGGACCGGTGCCGAGTTGAAGGACCTGGCCAAACGACCGGAGTGGGGCGCGGTGCAGCGGTTCCCGAGTGGCTTCCGGTTCCCGGGCGGCGAGTCCTTCCTCGAGATGCAGGCCCGCATCACCTCGGCCATCGACCGCCTGACCCGCCTCCACCCCGGCGAGACGGTGGTGGCGGTGTCCCACGCCGACCCGATCAAGGCGGCGGTGGCGACGGCCGCCGGCACCCACCTCGACCTGTTCCAGCGGTTGACCGTCGCCCCCTGCTCGGTGTCGGCGTTGGCCTACACCGCCGGAGGCCCCTACGTCCTGAGCGTCAACTCCACCGGCTCGTTGGCCGACCTGGCCATCGCATGAGGCCCGGCACCCACGTGCGGCCGTCGGGCGGGGACGCCGCATGAGCGACGGCTACGACCTGTCCGCTCCCGACCGCTTCACCGTGGGCACCGTGGGTCCCGTGGGCGAACGGCTCTTCCTCCTGCAGTGCCGGCAGGGCCCGACCCTGCTCACCCTCAAGATGGAGAAGCAACAGGTGGCGGTGGTGGCCGAGTACCTGGCCCGCATCGTGAAGGACCAGGAGCGGCCCGGCCACCTTCCCGAGGAGCTCGAGCTGGAGGAGCCCACCGACCCGGCCTGGGCCGTCGGCACCATCGGCGTCTCCTACGACGAGGCGGACGACCGGGTCATCCTGGTCATCGAGGAGTTGGTGGCCGAGGACGAGACCGGGGCCATCGCCCGGCTCTCGGTGTCGCGGGAACAGGCGGCGGCCTTCACCATCCGGGCGACGTCCCTGGTCGAGGCGGGCCGACCCCCCTGCCCACTGTGCGGCTCCCCCCTCGACCCGTCGGGACACGAGTGCCCCCGGACCAACGGCCACCGTCCTCCGGCCGTGTGAGCGGCTGGAGCCCTGTCGACGGTCCGGGGCTCGAGTCGGCACACGAGCAGCTGGAGACGCGTCCGTTCACCGTGGTCGGGCGCCTGCCGTGGAGCTCCAACCTCACGTTCCTGGTGGCCCTGGACCCGGACCCGGGGGGGGACGGGGACGCGGCGGGGGACGGGACCGCGCCCCTGCACGCCGTCTACAAGCCGGCCAGCGGCGAGCAGTCCCTCTGGGACTTCCCCGACGGGCTGTACCGGCGGGAGGTGGCCGCCTTCGAGCTCTCCGAGTCGCTCGGGTGGGGACTGGTGCCGCCCACCGTGGTCCGCCACGACGGCGAGTTCGGCCCGGGATCGCTCCAGCTGTTCGTCGAGGCCGACTACGAGGAGCACTACTTCACCCTCTTCGACGAGGGCGGGCACGAGCAGGCCCTGACCGCCATGTGCGCCTTCGACGTGGTGGCCAACAACGCCGACCGCAAGAGCGGCCACGTCCTGAAGGGCCCCGACGGTCGCCTGTGGGGGATCGACCACGGGCTGTGCTTCCACCACCAGCACAAGCTCCGGACGGTCATCTGGGACTTCGCCGACGATACCGTGCCCGCCGGGCTGTTGGAGGACCTCGGACGCCTCGCCGACCGGCTCCCCGAACGGGTGTCGGCGCTCCTGTCCGAACGCGAGTGCGCGGCCCTCACCGAGAGGGCCCGGCACCTGGTGGTGACCGGCACGTTCCCCGAGCCGACCGGCGACCGCCCCCCCTACCCGTGGCCCCTGGTGTGACCCCCGGGGTGCTCAGGCGCGGGTGAGCGACGAAACGTGGTGCGGCGAGGGCGTCGGCGCCTCGAGGGCCTGGGCCACCAGCGTGGCGTAGTACTTGGCCCCGGCCGGGTCGAGGTGCACCCCGTCGGGGTAGAGGCACTGGTTGCAGTTGGCGCTGGCGGCGTTCCAGTTCACCACCACGGTGTTGGGGTACGTCTGGGCCACGGCGGCGATGGTCTGGTTGACCTGCTGCGCCCAGGGCCTCGGCACGGCGGTGTTGACGAGCACGATCTTCTGTTGCGGGCCCAGAGACTGGAGCAGCTCCTGGAGCTGCTGGACCGTAAAGGGCCCGTTGGTGCCGAGCTCGAGGATGAGCCGGTTCCCCACGGCTCCCTCGGACTTCAGTTGGCCCACCTCGCCCTGGACCTGGTAGAGCTGCTGGCCCACCTGGGCGTCGAAGGTGATCCCCGGGAGCAGGTCCTGGAGGTACGGGGCGGCATCGACCATCAGGGAGTCCCCGATGGCGGTGACCCCCTGCCCGGCCGGGGGGGCGGTGGTGGTCGTGGTGGTGCTCCCCGGGAGGGGTGCCAGGGTGGTGGTCGTCGGGGTGGGGTGACGGGTGGCGGTGGGCAGGATGCTGGACACCTGGGAGCCGGGGTCGGCGGCCGACGCCTCGACCACACCCACGAGGCCCAGCAGGCAGATGAAGGCGTTGGCCGCCACCACACCCACCACAGCCCATCCCACGGGCCGCAGCCGTGGCCACGTCCACTCCCGCTGACGCAGGCGCTCGCGCAACCGGTGCCAGACGCGCTCCAGGGCGCCATGGCGCACGGGGTCCTCGACGAAGCGCCAGGACAGCGCGGCCAGCCCGATGGTGGCGGCGCTCTGCAGGAGGGCCCGGACCAGGTTGGGCGGTGCGCCGAGCGGAGTGGTCAGGACGATGACCGGGTAGTGCCAGAGGTAGATGGCATAGGAGCGCTCCCCCACCCACCGGAGGGGATCCCATCCGAGGATCCACCGCAGCTGGGAGCCCGGGTGCACGGTGACGCCGATGACCATGGCCGTCAGCACCGCCAGGAGGACCATGCCGCCCTCGTACAGGAACGGCTGGTACTCGTTGGTCTGCCAGAACATCAGGAAGATCCCGAGCAGCCCCAGGGCGCCCACCGCGTTGAGGAGCCGGCGGGCCCCCGGTGTGATGGGGCCGAAGGCCCGGTTGCGAGGCAGCCCGAAGGCCAGGGCCGCGCCGATGAGCAGCGCGAAGGCCCGGGTGTCGGTGCCGTCGTAGACGCGGGTGGGGTCGCCGCCCGGGGGGAGCGACGAGAACAGCAGGCCCATCTCGATGGCCGACAGGGCGGCCAGGGCCAGGGTCAGGAGCCCGAGGACGCGTCGTGAGCGGATCCACCGCATACCGACCAGCAGCAGGAGGGGCCACACCAGGTAGAACTGCTCCTCGATGGAGAGCGACCAGAGATTGCCGAGCGGGGAGGGGGGGCCGAACTTGGCGAAGTAGGGGACGTGGTGGAAGATGAACCACCAGTTGCTGAAGTAGAAGATGGAGGACGGCAGGTCGCTGCGCAGGGCGCCGAGCTGCGCACGGTCGAACAGCGTGGCCCAGCCCAGGACCACGAAGAGCATCACGAAGAGGGCCGGAAGGAGGCGGCGGGCTCGCCGCAGCCAGAACTGGCCCAGTCGGATGCCCGAATGCCGCCGGTACTCGGCCACCAGCAGGTCGGTGATCAGGTAGCCCGACAGGACGAAGAACACCTGGACGCCGAGCAACCCTCCCGAGGCCCAGCCGAAGTTCAGGTGGTAGGCCAGGACGGCCAGCACCGCCACGGCGCGGATGCCGTCGAGACCGGGCAGATAGGGGCTGGTCCCCTCGACCGGCCTAGGCACGGTCCCGCCCGGTCATCGCCACCTGCGGCCCATCAGACCCGATGCCCCGACGGGAGGACGTGCTGCACAGGCTGCGATTCGGGGAGGGCATGGGACCGTCTCGGGGACATCGATGGGGATGGGAGCGCCGATCCGACGCGTGTCCCCCGGAGACTACCTGTCGGACCGGCCATTTCCTTTGACCCGCGCCGGTGCGCCGGCGCAGCCCAGCAGGGGCCTCCGGGGGGACGCCTTCAGCGCGGTATTGCCGGGCCGGACGACCGCTGATCCGGGGCCGGCAGAGCCGGACCGCCGGGGCCGGCCGGTGCGGCCGGTCAGCTCAGGATCGGGCCTTCAGGGCCTCGATGAGCTGGGGGAGCACCTTGTGCACGTCGCCGACGATCCCGAGGTCGGCCACCGAGAAGATCGGGGCGTCCTGGTCCTTGTTGATGGCCACGATGTTCTTCGAGTTCTTCATGCCGACCATGTGCTGGGTGGCCCCCGAGATGCCGCAGGCCATGTACACGGTGGGCTTCACCGTCTTGCCGGTCTGGCCCACCTGGTGCGAGTAGGGGACCCACCCGGCGTCGACGATGGCCCGGCTGGCCCCGGCCGCGCCGTGCAGCAGGGTCGCCAGCTCCTCGATCAGCACGTACTGGTCCTTCTCGCCCAGGCCGCGCCCGCCCGACACGACCACGTCGGCCTCGTCCAGCTTGGGCCCGGTGCGCTCCTCCACGTGGCGGGCCACGATGCGGGCGGCGCTGGTGGCCCCGGTGTCGGGGGCGGGTGCCGCCGCCACGGCCGCCGGCGCGCCGCCGGAGGCCTCGGCCGCGAATGACTTGGCCCGGACCACGAAGAGCTGCGGCCCCTCGGCGGTGAACCGCGCCGAGAGGATCTGGCTGCCGCCGAAGATGGCGTGCTGGCTGACCAGCCCGCCGTCCGCTTCGGTCAGGCCGACCACGTTGGTGAGGACCGGACGGTCGAGCTTGACCGACAGCCGGCCGGCGATGTCACGACCGTCGTAGGTGGCAGGGAAGAGGATGGCGTCGGGGCCGTTGCCGGCCTCGACGGCGGCGGCGATGGCCGCGGCCACCGGTGCTCCCGGCAGCGAGCCGGCGAGGTCGCCCACGTCGTGGACGGTGGTGACCCCGTAGTCGCCGAGGGTGGCGGCCACCGATTCGGTGGCGTCCCCCCAGGCCACGGCCTCGACCGTTCCGGCCAGCGAGCGCGCCTGGGTGATCAGCTCCAACGAGGTGGTGATAGGGGCGCCGTCCGCCACTTCGGCGAGGACCCAGATGGTGTCGACAGACATGTGTTCGTGTTCTCCTACTGGTCCCTAGACGACCTTGAGCTGCTCGAGGAATTCGATGATCCGGGCGTAGCCCTCGCCCTCGTCGGTGACGATCTCACCGGCGGAACGGGCCTCGGCGTCGGCCACCTGGGTGATCTCCTGGCGGGCCCCGGCGGCGCCGACCTGTCCGGCATCGATGCCCAGGTCGGCCACGGTGAGGGTCTCGACGGGCTTGGACTTGGCCGCCATGATCCCCTTGAAGGACGGGTAGCGGGGCTCGACCACGCCGGCCGTCACGGTGACCAGGGCCGGCAACGGGCTCTCCACCTCGTCGTACCCGGCCTCGGTCTGACGCTCCACCTTGACGGAGTCGCCGGTGACCTCGACCTTCTTGGCGAAGGTGACCGAGGGGAGGCCGAGGAGCTCAGCCACCTGGACCGGCGTGGTGCCGGTGTAGCCGTCCGAGGACTCGGTGGCGGCCAGGATCAGGTCCGGCTCGGCCCGCTTGATGGCCGCCGCCAGCACCTTGGCCGTGCCGAGGGCGTCGGTGCCGGCCAGCGAGTCGTCACTGATCAGGATGGCCTTGGCCGCGCCCATGGCCAGCGCCGTGCGCAGGCCCGAGGTCTCCCCGTTCGGGGCCATCGAGACCAGCGTCACCTCACCGCCCCCGGCGGCGTCGGCCAACTGCAGCGCCATCTCGACCCCGTAGGAGTCGGAGTCGTCGAGAATCAGTTTTCCCGCTCGGACAAGGTTGTTCGTCCCCGGATCCAACGCCGGTGGGGCGGCCGGATCGGGGATCTGCTTCACACAGACCACTACGTTCATGGCCGCATTGTTGACGAAA